>QWCR01000063.1_pt1 | contig 50808 bp, 37 predicted proteins | sample 1972581 | NCBI WGS metagenome assembly QWCR01 (sample SAMN09866703, study PRJNA288562) | Human oral metagenome isolate pre4_saliva, whole genome shotgun sequencing... | isolation source: mouth | host: Homo sapiens | place: USA: California
GCAACAAGCTTTCTTGACTGGTTCCTCTATAGTGATAACACCCTTGACGGACAGAGCAAGAAAAAGGCTTATCAGCTTTTTGAAAGTGGCATCTTAAAGACTATAGTTCCAGGTACAATCAAATGTTTACAACAAATACATGCTTATCTCTTTGGAGGACTGTATGACTTTGCAGGACAAATCCGCACCAAGAATATTTCAAAAGGTGGTTTTACCTTTGCTAATTGTATGTATTTCCCTGAAACCCTGCAAACAATAGAGCGAATGCCCGAAACTACTTTTGGTGAGATAATGGACAAATATGTTGAAATGAATGTAGCGCATCCATTTATGGAAGGCAATGGGCGTAGTACTCGTATTTGGCTCGACCTCATGCTGAAGCGTTCTCTCAAACGGTGTGTGGATTGGAGTCAGATAGACAAGAACGACTATCTCAATGCTATGCGTGAAAGTGTTTCTGATAGTACACATATCAAGGCTTTAGTAAAACATGCACTCACCACCAAGATTGACGACAGAGAAATGTTTATGAAAGGTATTGATTACTCATATTATTATGAACAGAGTAGTTAAGTGATTACTTAAGAAGTACCACTATCCGCAAGAAGCAGTTGCCTACGCATTAGAAAATGTTTCCGAACAATGTGAGCAATGGACGGATAATAACAAGAAATTATTCAATATAATCAGCATGGATGTATGATCATCATGAGAATGATAAACAAATGGCTGAAGAACTGCAAGAATAAATAATAAAACTTATAAATATGATTACAGAAATCTGTATTAAAAATTTACGAAGCATCAAAGATTCTGGTACGATAAGCTTACGCCCTATTATGATTCTATTAGGTGCTAATAGTTCTGGAAAAAGTACCTTTTTGAGAAGTTTTCCGTTATTTACACAGTCTGTAGACAAAAAGCTTAGGGGGCCTATTGCATGGTTTGACACATCATATGTTGATTATGGCGATTTTAAGACTGCAAAAAATAGATTTGCAGAAGCAGAGGAAGGAATTACATTCTGCTATCGTATAACCAACACAGAATCCTCTACAAGAAGAGTTCATTTCTTGCAAAATATAGAAAGAGTCGATGATAATGAATTTAAAGCTGCAGAGCTTTCATTCACTTTGCAAGGAGATAATGATGGTACTTATATAAGTTACATACATATTAAATTAGAACATGTTGACTTTGTTTTTTCTGTAAATGATAGAAAGGATGATGTAAAATGTACAATAAATGGCCAAGAACTTGATATACAAGAGAGATTTAGGTTCAATTTTAATACAGCTTTTGCTGTTTTACCCATACTAGTGACAAATGCAGAAGGAGATCATGCTGCTGTTAGTACTATAGGATCAAAATTAATTTCAATATTTAAGAAGCACTGCAACAAGAAGCTTCAAAATACTCAGAGGCTTGTTAATATCTTGAAATGCGTGAGTGTTGATAAAGAAGGATTTCTTAAACATCTAAAATATGGGGATGATATAAAGTCTTTCCAAAAAAGTATCAGAAATTGGACCATACATACTTCTGAGTTTAATCTAATATACAATTATTTTCTGCTTTTGAAATCAAATTCTATAATTGAACGATTAAATAATGAATTAGCGAATTTCTACCATACATGTGATTACATTGCGCCAATGAGAGCTGAGGCTGGTAGATTTTACAGGATTCAAGGACTTCAAGTTCAGTCTGTTGATCCTAGTGGTAACAATCTTCTGGAATTTATAGCCTCGTTAACTCATAAAGAAAAAAATAGCTATGATGATTTTATAAATGATATTCTTGGAGTAACTGTTGATGTTTCAATGGAATCTGGAATGAAAAGCCTTGGAATTAACAGTTCTAATGGTCATTTTAATATTGCTGATGTTGGTTATGGCTATTCTCAGGTTCTACCTGTAATTACAAAATTGTGGCATACAGCTTATATGACATCTAAGCAAAAGGATTATTTTTTCGGATATAAATTTAGGGAATCTGTGAAAGCAACTATCCTTATGGAGCAACCAGAGTTACATTTGCATCCAGCAATGCAAGCAAAGATAGCTGATACCTTAATAAAAACAATAGATGAAACTCGTAAGGCTGGTCAATGCGCCATATTAGTAGTTGAAACACACAGTCAAGCGTTAATCAATAGGATAGGCAGAAGAATAAGAGAAAAGAAATTAGGCGTTGATGATGTGAATATTTTGTTATTTCAGAAAGATGATAATATGCAAAATTCTATTATTAAACAAATATCATACACAAATGAAGGCCAACTCCGTGATTGGCCATATGGTTTTTTTGATCCTCTAGATTGATTGATATGCTTTTCTATTTGACAGATTCTCTTATAGTCGACCAAACAGATCCTATCTATAATGATATATATAAAGCTATTCAGAATATATCAGTGCAAGTTATTGATAGTAGACACCTATTGGCTGGTGATTTTAATGTTATTGAATATTTTAGAGCTGTATTCAAAGATAATCCAATTATAGGCCCTTTATTCAATGACTTATATCAGAATTTTTCTACCAAAGGTGTTCCTGAGCAATTGACTTTTTATATGGAAGTCGTTTTAAAGAATCCTACAAAAAGAACAGAAGGAACTATAACAATATGTCAGAAATTATACTCACATTTTCTTATATTAGATCACATATTGGAAGCAAGGATGGTTTGCGAAGATTTATTTGACGCAGAGTTTTACCAATATATTCTATCTTGGTTTATAAAAACGAAAGGATGCAATTGCTCATTTGCATTTCATAATCAAGGAGGAGGTGGTGGTAATATTTTTCGCGCAGTAGAAGAGGAATTGTCAAAAAAACATATAACACTTTGTATTGTTGACACAGATAAGAAGTATCAATCATGCCCCTATGACCCAAAAGGAACTTACGGCAGATGCCTCTCTGTAGGCTCGGCTGTAGATGAATATAAATTGTTGCCTATTGAAGTTCACGAAATAGAAAATCTTGTACCTCTTAATTTCATTGATATCGCTTTTCCTCTTTATACAGAACAGAATGAAAGTGATAAAAGAAACAAAAGGCACTTTGACTATCTAAGGAAAGATGCAGAGAATCTCTTACCTTTTTTTGATTATAAAAAAGGGATAAGGAAAGATAAATTTTTCGACGATAATAGTGAGTATAGGGATTTTGCAAAGAAATGCTATAGCCTAAATGTTGAGAAAACTAATAAAGAAGCAGATTTTGATACTTATATCAATCGTTTAAAAGGTAAAGAAGTTTATCCAAATTTAATAGGAGGAACGGGAACAATTAAGATGGCATTGAGTTTAATTAATGGTGACAGATGTCCACAACCAGATTTATTGGTGTTCCAAAATGATAATTGGATGAAAATAGGACAAACTATGTTGGATTGGTGTATCTCTCGAGACACTGAATCTATTCACTGATAAGAAATAGCTTCTAGGAGATAACATTCAAGAAGCTCTTTCTTATCAATACTACTCAAATTGATGAAATATTTTTGTTTCATCATAATGTGAATTAGCGATAATTAACAAGGTGTACATTTGAAGCAGTGAAGTAAGCATTTTACGACACTATAATTAAAAACAATCCCCTAGCAACTTGCAATAGTTGCTAGGGGATTGTTTGTCTTAAGATTGAAGAGGCTCGATGGGGAATGGTAATATAACAGATTACTAAGGAGTCTCTCTAGTTTGTTGTAGATGTTTTTAGTATGAGCAGAAGATGGATTTGCTGGGCAGATAAACGACGGGCGTAGAGGAAGATTGTATGAAAATAGGGTACAGAGATAAATGCTCAGCTGTACAAGTTGCATTGTATGTTACTTCTCTCTGATAGGAAGATGTGAGTGTGGTATTAATCCCAATTCGGTTTAAGGTCACCTTTTTTACTCAGGTTATAGTCCGCACCGATTCTTTTGACCTTGTTGTAAGCCGAAGATTCATTGTTTCATGCAGGTCGGTTTAGAAAAGTGTGAACTACACCACTTCTGCTTCCCCCTCCATCTCAAACAGTATTCCTATTATTTCCAAGCTGAGTTACATGATAAGATGACTCGACTAAATATAGCGCAACGTATCAGAGCTAAGGATAATGGTGAAATGGAAAAAGAGCTTTTCCTTTATTCCAAAAATGACGTGAGAGGGAAATAGAAAAAGAAGCTTCAAAGGCGGCAGTTAGATCTATACGTCAGGTAGCCATTCCTTTGATACTTCTTTATTATGCTGCAAAAATAACGAGAACTTCGCGGACCGCCAAGTGATCAGCGGAGCTTTTTCCGAGTAAGATGCTCTTTACTAAAGAGATACTTCATGACGAAGTAGAAAACTCCAAGGACGTTTGTTGCTAACGTACTCTCTTGTTTGGAATCGCTTGGCTCCTGCTGTTTTGTATCGCTGCGATGGATAAGTATTCGCTAAACAAAAATCCTCCTATTCTCAACTTGAGAGTGGGAGGATTTTGTAGGTGTGGGGCACAGCTTGCAGGGATGAGCGGTGCGCAGGAACTATTTGAGGAAGTCATCAAAATAGCGGGTGATGCGCTCGTGGAGGTGGAGCATGTCGCGACCAGACATGTTGTGACCTTGACCAGGATAGACAAAATAGTCGGGTTGCGTACCTGCATCTTCCGCAGCGCGGAGGAACATGAGAGAATGTTGCAAAACGCAGGTGGGGTCGTTGTAGCCTACGATGATTTGCAAACGACCTTTCAAGTCTTTGGCACGATTGACGAGGCTAGAAGCTGCGTAGCCTTCGGGGTTGGATTGTGGCGTTTCCATATAGCGTTCGCCATACATCACTTCGTAGTATTTCCAGTCGAGGACGGGACCACCGGCTACACCGACTTTGAAGACGTCGGGGTGGGTGAGCATGAGGTTGGTGGTCATGAATCCACCGAAGCTCCAACCGTGGACACCTAGGCGATTGGCATCGACATAGGGCAGCGAAGTGAGTTTTTCCACACCCTTCATTTGGTCTTCCATCTCAATCTTGCCGAGATGGCGGTGGGTGCAGCTCTCGAAGTCGAAACCACGATCGCCCGAACCGCGGTTGTCGAGGATGAAGAGGACATAGCCGCGATTTGCCATGTAGTATTCCCAAGGGCGGGCTTGATAGTTGAACGACTCCTTGACGTTGGTGGCATGAGGACCGCCATAAACATAGACCACAGCAGGATATTTCTTTGTGGGGTCGAAGTCTACGGGTTTCACCAAACGATAGTAGAGTGGGGTCTTCCCATCGGCAGCGAGGATAGAGCCATTTTCCACTTCAGGCATGGTGAAGTTGCGCCATGGATTTTCGGCATTGAGGAGGCTGGAGAGGGTTTGTTTCTTCTCGGTGCTCTTGATGTCGATGTGGCGGTAGTCCGTTGGTGTGCTCCAAGTGTCGCGGAGATAGCGACCGTTTTCAGAAAGGCTAGCGCGGTGCAAACCTACGCCATTGTCCAACAAAGTGCGGCGACCGGTCTTGAAATCGACAGTGTAGAGGTTTTCGCGGATGTGTCCGCTCTCATTGGTGCGAACGATGATGCTGCGCTTTGCGGTGTTGAATCCGAGGAGATCGAGCACTTCAAACTTGCCCTGCGTGAGTTGGCGGAGCATCTTGCCGTTGGTGTCGAAGAGGTAGAGGTGGTTGAAGCCATCGCGCTCGCTTTGGTAGATGAACTTGTGGTCATCCCAAGGCAGGAAGGTGAGTGGATTTTGAGGTTCTACGAAGCGTTCATTAGTCTCGGTGTAGAGCGTCTTGAGGCGTTTACCCGTGGTGGCATCATAAGCTACGAGGTCGCAACGCTTTTGGCTGCGTGGCACCTCCATGATGTAGAGGGTTTTGCCGTCAGGACTCCAAGAGAGGTTGGTGAAATAACGGTCGGTGACATCGCCTAGTTCCAACCAAACGGTGCGGTCGGTGGCAGGAGAGAAGATGCCAACGGTGACTTTGTGCATCGCCATGCCTGCCATGGGATATTTATCGGGGTCGGGTTGAGCAATGCGCACTTCTGGGTTCACCAAAGTGTTGACTTGTGGATAGTCTGTCACCATGGACTGATCCATGCGATAGAAAGCGAGTTGGTCGCCCTTGGGACTCCAGAAGGTGCCTTTGTGGATGCCAAACTCATCGCGGTGAACAGAAGTGCCGTAGAGTAGTTCGCGGTTGCCATCGGTAGACACTTGATGAGTGCGACCGTCGGAGGTGGTGACAAAGAGGTTGTAGTCTTTGGTGAAAGCGAGGGAACGAGAGACATTGCAGAAGTCTTGATGACCGATGCCTCTTTGGAGCGGAAGTGTCCAGACGATGGCTTTTTGCTTCCAGTCGTAGGCTACAATAGCCTTGGCAAGAGTAATCTTGCCTATGGTCTTTGTGCCTTCGGGGAAGGTGGTGCCGATGAGATTGTGAACTTTGCCATAGCGAGCAGTGTCGAGGACGTTATTAAGGGCAGCGAGATCGAAAAGCACTTGTCTGTCCGTGCGGAGCTTTTTGCCTTTTGCATCGAGAATCATGCGCACATCGTTGACATTGGTTTGCACTAAAGCATCGCCCCACCATGTGGTTTGAACGGATGGGGGTTGGAGATTCCAGTAGTTGGTGCCGCCCCACATGAGGTCATCGAGAGTGGGACGTTGTTTGGTTTGTGCCATAGCGGTAAGGAAAAGAAATGGCAGGAGCAGAAAGAAAGTAAATTTGTATTTCATGCCAATGAGATAGTGAATTAGCGAGGGTAGATGGATAAACCCAAATCGGTCATTAGACCGTAAAAGTGCTACTAGTAATGGAAAAGATTACTTCCTGTAATCTTTCTTTTTCTTGTTGGCATCTTGTTTCTTGTTTGTTCTCTGCGTAGCCCGCTACGCCATCGAGCAAACGAAAAACAAACTGCTCAACAATCAAATAAAATCTGTTCAGGATCTAATGACCGATTTGGGATAAATCGTTCATTCCCACAAGCTGATTTGACCAACTTGTGGGAATGATGTAGGATGTGAATCTTTAGTCTTCGCGACGTTTGCGGAGATTTCCACCGCGATTGGGGCGAGAGAAACCGCCTTCTTGACGGGGCTTGCGGTCGAAACCACCGCGCTTGTCGTATCCGCCTCGTCTTTCACCGCGGTCGCCACGGTCACTGCGATTGCGGTCGCCACGTCCTTCAAATCTATCATCGCGACGCTTGAAGTCGCGGTTACCGCGGAAATCGTCACCTTCTCTGCGTGGAGCACGAGAGAAAGAACGGCGGTCGTCGCGCTGCCCACGAGAGCGATCGTCGTCGCGGCGTTCAAACTTGCCGCGTTCACCCCGGTCGCCACGTGCTGCGCGCTCTTTGGCTGCACGAACGCCTTCAAAGGCACTGTGACGTGCACGGAGGGTGCGGTAGGTGGCTGCGAGTTCGGGGTCGTCGGAGAAATCGAAACCTGAGCGGTAGTCGCTGGCTTCATAGCGAGGACGGCGATCTTCGTAGCAGTCTTTGCGGTCGAAGGATTTTCGGTCTCTATCGAAAGGTTTGCGGTCTCTATCGAAAGGCTTACGTTCTCTGTCGAAGGAGCGTTCACCACGATCAGAGAAGTCGCGGTCGTCTTCGTCGTTGAAGCGTTTGCGAGAAAACTCGCGCTTGCGACCATCGCGGAAGCGACCCTTTTCGCTCATGCGCTGACGTTCGGCATCGGTCTTCACCTCGTTGCCTTCTGCACGGAACTGGTCGAGCTTGCCATCGAAGGTGACATACTTGCGGAGTTCGCAGTCGAGAGAACCATTGTTGAGCGGTACGCGGAAAGAGGGGCGTAGGCGCATGTCGTCGAACAATTCTTCCTTAGAAGAAATCACCCACGCATCGCAACCTTGGCAGTCTTTCTTGAGTTTGGTGCCGAGTGTGCGGTAGATTTGTGAGAGATCCTCAGGACGGAGACGCTCACCATAGGGAGGATTGGTGACGATAATCGCTTTTTCGCAGCCTTCGGGAAGAGCGAAATCGCGGATGTCGCGCTGCTCGAGAGTGATGAGGTCTGCCACGCGTGCAGCCTTTGCGTTGTCTTGTGTAGCTTCGATGGCGCGGAGATTGAGGTCGTAACCGTAAATCTTGTGATTAAACTCACGTTCGTGGCTGTCGTCGTCGAAGATGTTGCTGAGGAGTTCGGGATTGAAGTCTTTCCAGCTTTCAAATCCAAACTTGCGGCGGAAGATGCCAGGATAGATGTTGCGTGCCATGAGGGCGGCTTCCACTAAAATTGTACCCGATCCGCAGAAAGGATCGATGAAGTCGCTGTTGAAGTCCCAGCCACTCATCTTGACCAAAGCTGCTGCGAGCACCTCGTTGATGGGAGCTTCCACCGTAGCCGTGCGATAGCCACGGATGTGGAGGCTTTCTCCGCTGGAGTCCAAAGAGAGCGTGCAGCTGTCTTCTGCAATGTGCATGTTGAGGCGGATGTCGGGATTGGCAACGCTGATGTTGGGACGCTTGCCCGTATTTTCCATGAAATAGTCGACAATCGCATCTTTGACCTTGTAGGCAACAAACTTAGAATTGCGGAATTCGGTGCTATAAACGGTGGTATCTACAGCAAAAGAAGTGTCGAGATCGAGAATTTCGTTCCACTCAATTCCCTTCACTGCCTTGTAAACAGCTTCCGCATCCTTGGCGCGGAAGTGGAGAATGGGCTTCAACACTCTGACTGCCGTGCGGAGGCAGAAGTTGGCACGGTACATCATTTCTTGATTACCCGAGAAAGAGACCATGCGGCGACCGATTTGCACGTCGTCGGCACCGAGTTCGATGAGTTCCTGTGCCAAAACTTCTTCTAGACCTTGGAAAGTTTTGGCGATGAGTTCAAAAGTTTGTTGCATTAAATGGGCAGTTATTGCAGATAGACTGGCGAATGTATAAGCTAGTAAGGAGCAAAAATACAATTTTGTGGCGACTACACCAAAGAATCGGCGCAATATACGCGCAAAGAGGGTGCAATCTCTAGAAAATATAGAGATTGTACCCTCTTTTTCTCATCAGTGTTGCACTGAGGACTGTAGCGGCACTCGCGTTAGACTTGTTGGAAAGCAGCAAAGATGGCTTCGGCTGTCTCTGCCATTTTTTCTGGTGCAACTTCCAATTTGGGTTTGCGGAAATCCATATCTCTTTCTTCTTTCAAGGGAATGAGATGGATGTGAGCATGCGGTACTTCAAGTCCAATCACAGCCATACCCACTTTGCGGCAGGGAAGCACCGACTGGATGGCGCGCGCTACACGCTTGGCAAAGACCTGATATTCGGCAAGGAGTTCATCATCAAGGTCAAAGATATAGTCTGTTTCTTGATGTGGAATCACCAAAGTGTGCCCGAGCGCTACGGGGTTGATGTCGAGAAAAGCGTAGAACTTGTCACTCTCTGCGCATTTATAAGAGGGGATTTCTCCAGCAGCGATTTTGGAAAAGATGCTCATATTCAATGGATATATAGAAGATTCATTTGAAATGTCTAAAATGACGAGTTCGATTATGGATTATTTGCGACTACCCACTATTTGTGGTAGTGGAGCGAGCAGATTCTCTTTGTTCTCTAGGGTTTGCACTGTTCCGCGGATGCCATTCCATGACCAAGCATCGAAGGGATCATTAAAGTCACTGAGCCCATAGTTACCCCAGAGGCTATAGTTCAACTTGCGGAGATTGAATTGAAAACGAGAATCTCCTGCATATCCCGTGAAATAGCGGTTATTGAGTTCGTAGTCATAGATACGCACGTTGAGTGCAGGTTCTCCTGGATAGTTGAGATAAAGCACTCTACCAATCACCTCCCACACAAAGTGGTGATAGCGTTGGCGAAGCGGTCCGTAGTTATAGAAGTCAATTTGCTTCCCGGTGCCGCGTCGAGCATTCCAATAGTCGCTTTGGAAGAGAATATAAGAATGGGTGGCGTCAAATTGCGTTGCGCGCTGCGTATAAGGATTCACAGCGGTGTAGTACATACCGAAGTCGCCTTGCCATTCTCCAGCGATGATATTGGAGCGCACGCGGTCGCCATCGTATTCGTTGTCGATGTAAAGCTCACAAGAGGAGAAACTCAGCATTACCAGCATTAACATTGCGCAAAACGCGAAGAGGGAATTTATTTTCTTCATAATTTAGGGTTGCTATGTGGAAAAAGGTGTATGTCTTAGAAGCAAATGTAAGGTATTCGCTGTTGATTGCCAAACTTTTGCCATAGAAAAACGCTTTCTCCCATCAAATTTTACATTTTAGAGGAGAAAGCGTTGTCTTAAGTTGGTGAATTATCCACTAATCTCTGTGAGAAGAGGGGAAAATCCCCAATAGTGTTACACTCCATTGGGAGTGTTCTCATTAATCAACGGGAAGTTCTTGTTAATCAACGGAGATTTTGAGAATCTCAAGCTGAATCACACCGCGAGGAGTTTGTGCATCTACCACGTCGCCCACCTTGTGACCAAGCAAGGCTTGTGCGATGGGAGTGGTGCTTGAAATTTTTCCTGCGCGAAGGTCTGCTTCACTTTCGGAAACAATGGTGTATTTCATCACTGCACCAACCTTCACGTTCTTCATCTCCACAGTAGAGAGGATTTGCACCACGTCGGTGCGAATCTTGGAGGTGTCGATGATTTTAGCTGTTGCGATGGTCGCTTTGAGTTCATTGATTTTAGTTTCGAGAATTGCTTGTGCTTCTTTTGCCGCATCGTATTCTGCATTCTCGGAAAGGTCGCCCTTATCGCGTGCTTCTGCAATGGCAGCAGAGGCAGCGGGACGGTCGATTTGCTCCATGTGTCGGAGCTGAGCCACGAGCTTGTCGTAGCCTTCTTGGGTCATATACGCCATGTTGATGTGATATGTCTATCTTATGGGTTGCTAATTAGGGAAGCGCTTCTCAAGATTGGGAAGGAGCTTCTAATCGGTAGGAAGAAAGGGCTTATGCCTCTTGGGAGTGGGATGAAGGAGCGGGAGCAGCATTGCCACCTTCCTTGTTTTCTCCCTGTGAGGTGTTGGAGCGATTACCACTACGGCGGCGGTTGTTACCACCACGACGTCCACCGCGCGAACGATTGTTCTTGCGCTTTTCTTCGGGGTTGATAGCCTTTGCCGTTTCATTTGCCTTTGTCGCATTAGCTTCATTAGCTTTTGAGGCACTGGTTTCGCTAGATGGAGTGGTGTCCACTACCATGAAATCATCAATGTCTACATCGAGTTGGAAGGTTTCTGCCAATTCTTGCTGCATCTTCTTCACTTGACGTTGACGCGCTTCTTCCTTGCGCTTCTCCGCTTGTTCTTGGAGCTTGCGTTCTGCCTTCTGAGCGCGGTGGCTCTGCTCGGCTGGAGGCAGAGTCGTGTTGGTGAAGTCAGCCGCGCTTTGTCGCTTGTTTTGACGACGCGCGCGCTTCTTCTCTTGCTCGGTACGCACACGAGGAGCAGGCTCTTCGGTGGTGTTGGCAGCTTCCTTGTTCTCGGCTGGTGTATGCTCTTCGGAGGGCTCAGTAGGCTCTTGAGTCACTGCTTCCACAGCTACAGTAGGTTCTTCCGTTGGCTCTTCAGTGAGGACAGTTGCTACCGCATCTTCCTTCAATTCTGATGAGGGAGCTATAGCATCACGGAAGTTTTGAGGAACAGCTTCTGTTGTGTTTGCTAAATTATTGGGCATTTCAGGCGCCACTTCTTCCTTTTCGGGAGTGGGTATTGCGTTCACCTCCTCATGCTTTGCACTTTGAGGAGCCACTTGAGCCACTTCTACCGAGTTGGTAGATTGTTCCGTAGTGAAAGAATGAATCTCCTCTGTAGAAATAGGGGTGTCAGCAGGAGTGATTTCGCAAGCGTGGTCGGCTGCTTCTGTCCACTGATCCAGCTCTTGTTGTAGGTCTTCAAGAGTCGCCTTCGGAGTCTCAGCGACAGGTTCGGTAGCCACTGCTTGTGGTTCTACTATTAAGTTTTGCTGCTTTTCTTCGGGCAAGTCCACAAACTCGACTGTAATGAGTGTGGGTGTTTCTTCTTGCTTTTGAACCTTCTCCTTGCTTTGATCCACAGCAGGAGTTGCCATTACTTCTTCAGCCGTTGCCTCTGTTGTTGGGCTAGGTGTAGGCTTTACAACTTGCTTAGCACGGGGTTTTTCTGTAGAGAGTGTGGGAGCATTCTTTTCAGCTTCAACTTTAGTTTCTGCTAGGGCTGTCACCACTTTAGCTACTTTTTCTGTGGGCTTTTCAGTAGCTTGTTGAGGTGCCTCTGCCTTTACTTCAGACTTTTGCTGAACCACCGCATGCTTGTTGGATTTCTGTTCACAAGTGGCAACTTTCTGTTCGCTACGTTCTTCTTGAATTACGGGTTGAGTTACGCGTTCTTCACGTTCGCTCTTACGCTCTGAGCGTTGATTTTGCTGCTCTTTGTCGGTATTTTTACACTCCTCACGATTGTGCTTTGAATTGTCGCGCTCATTCTTACGCTCCCCCTTGTCAGATTTGCGTTCATTGCGCTTTTCTTCACGAGCCGCATTTTCGTTCTTTCGCTGGTTGCGCTCTTCGCGTTCAGCGTTGTCGCTGTTGCTCTTGCGTTCGTTGCGATCGGTTTTTTCATTTTTGCGCTCATTTTTGCGCTCATTTTTGCGCTCAGCACGCTCGCCACGATTGGTGTTGCGCTCATTCTTAGCCGTACTGCGTTCTTGGGCTATCTGCTCGTCAATTTCAGAGATATGAGGAAGGGCAAAAAACTCCTCCGCTCCCATAGCGGTGCGCTTCTCTTTGGCACGGAACATTGCATCCAAGAAGTCTGCATCACGACGCATCTGGGTGAGTGCGTCTTTTGCTGCTGCTTGGTGGCTCTCTTTTTTAGAAAATCCCTTGCCTTCTCCAGCAGGGATGCCTTCAATGACTACAGTGGTGTGGAAAGATGGGCTTGTGCTGTTAGAATTGTTGGAGATGTTGTCGACAAAATCGAGGTGGATGCGATTTTTCTGCTTCCATTCCAAGAGTTTGCTCTTGAAGTTCACCTCCTTATTTGCCACCGTGTCGAGGTCAAGGACTGCACCGATGATGCGTTTCTCGACAAATTGAAACGCATAGCGGAAACCGCGGTCGAGATAGATGGCACCCATGAGGGCTTCAAAACTGTTGCCCTCGAGATAAGAATTGTGGGTGCGACCGTGTGTTTGACTTTGGATGAGGCGATCGATTCCCAGTTCTTTCGCCAGTTTGCCGAGCGATTCGCGGGAAACGATTTTAGAGCGCGTGTTGGTGAGAAATCCTTCGCGCTTGTTGGGATATTGTCGATAAACGATGTGGCTCACGACCGTTTCGAGCACGGCATCGCCGAGGAACTCCAGACGTTCGTTGTTGAGAGGCTTATTGCCGGTCTTCTTAGAGCGGTATTCATGAGATTTATGGGCAAAGGCTGTGCGGTACAAATCGATGTTGTGCGGACAGAAACCCATGATTTGATAGAGGGCGGAGCGAAACTCTTTGTCTTTGCTAAAAAAGAGTCTGGCTCTGTCGAAAATATTTTTCATACGGAGTTGAAGTTGGGCGACACAAAATAATTTTGTACGCTTAACCGATACGAGGTATCAGCCAAGCGTACAAAGAATTATATCAAAAGTTTGTGCGATGTGTCGACCAGACTGGGATTAGTCTTGATACTTCTTCACGATGCAGCAGGCATTATGTCCCCCAAATCCGAAGGTGTTGGAGAGGGCAGCACGCACAGTGCGTTGTTGAGCCTTGTTGAACGTGAAGTTCATGTTGTAGTCAATGTTTTCATCGCGGTCGTCCTCATCGTGGTTGATGGTGGGAGGGATGATGTCGTTTTGCACTGAGAGGCAGCAAACGATAGCTTCCACAGCACCAGCAGCACCGAGGAGGTGACCTGTCATAGACTTAGTAGAGGAGATGTTGAGCTTGTAAGCATGCTCACCAAATACCTTGCTGATAGCTTTTACTTCTGAGGGGTCACCGACAGGAGTAGAAGTGCCATGCACGTTGATGTAGTCGATGTCTTCGGGGTTGAGCTCAGCATCTTGGAGGGCGCGTTGCATCACGAGGCTTGCACCGAGACCTTCGGGGTGAGAAGCGGTGAGGTGGTGAGCGTCGGCACTCATGCCGGCACCAGCCAATTCGCAATAAATCTTCGCACCGCGAGCCTTAGCGTGCTCGAGTTCTTCGAGAATGAGAATACCAGCGCCTTCACCCATCACAAAACCGTCGCGGCTTGCGCTGAAGGGACGGCTAGCGCGTGTGGGATCGTCGTTGCGGGTAGAGAGCGCGTGCATAGCATTGAAACCACCAAGTCCACCAGGGCTGATAGCAGCTTCAGCACCACCAGTGACCATCACATTAGCTTTGCCTAAACGGATGAGGTTGAAGGCATCAGCAATGGCGTTGGTAGAAGACGCACAAGCCGAAGTTGTGGTGTAGTTAGGTCCGTGGAATCCATATTGGATGGAGATGCGACCAGATGCAATGTCTGCAATCATCTTGGGGATGAAGAAGGGGCTAAAGCGAGGTCCCTTTTCTTCGTGGGTGCATGCGTATTCGCTGATTTGTTCTTCAAAGGTGTGGATACCACCGATGCCCACGCCGAGCACCACGCCGATATTGTCTTTATCGACAGTCTCAAGATCCAAACCGCTGTCTTTCACAGCTTCCATTGCTGCCACGAGTGCATATTGCTCATAGAGGTCCATTTTGCGAATCTCTTTGCGGTCAATGAAATCTGCTGCCTCAAAATCCTTGATTTCGCAGGCAAAATGCGTTTTGAACTGAGAGGCGTCGAATCCTTTGATAGGTGCGGCACCGCTTACACCCTTGAGAAGGTTGTCCCAAGTAGATTGAATATTGTTACCAACAGGGGTAATTGCACCAAGACCGGTGACTACTACTCGTTTAAGTTCCATTGTGAGTGTGAGTTGAGGTAGTGAAGAATAACTCCTACGCTTGATTGCGCGGAAGCTAGTCTGCGCTAACGCAGTAAACTAAATGTGCTAATATGTAGGCAACACAAGGAGCCTGTACACATTAGCACATTCAATCTGCAAGGTGGTCGTGCGTGGCGACCTTTCCTTTTTGGCGCAGGCTAAGATTACTTGGCGTTAGCTTCGATGTATTCGATAGCCTGACCTACAGTAGCGATCTTTTCAGATACTTCTTCGGGAATAGTGATGTTGAATTCCTTTTCGAGATCCATCATGAGCTCTACTGTTTCGAGAGAGTCAGCACCGAGGTCGTTGGTGAAGCTTGCTTCGTCCTTAACGTCAGCTGCGTCAACGCTGAGCTTCTCAACGATGATAGCCTTTACTTTTTCTGCAATTTCAGACATGATTGTTGTTATTTTTGATGAGTAAAATTATCTATTTACGTAATTACGGCTGCAAAGGTAAGCCTTATTTTCAATACTCACAAATAATTAGGGAGGAAAATGCACATTTTTTGCGCAAATACCCCCTGTTTGTGCATTTTTCGCCCTGTTTTTAGCATTTTACCAGTAGCTTGAAGGCTCGAAAGGGTGCACAAACCTACGCAATGTGCTATGATAGTGGCGTGCGAGGGCTTAGCGTACGGCGATGCACTCGATTTCCACACGAGCATTCTTGGGCAATGTCTTCACTGCTACGGCAGAACGAGCGGGGAAAGGAGCAGAGAAATAAGTGGCATACACTTCATTCATCGCTGCGAAGTCTGCGAGGTCTGCCAAAAATACTGTAGTCTTCACCACATTGGCGAGGGTGAGACCGGCTGCTTCGAGCACGTGTTTGAGGTTGGTGAGCGATTGGTGGGTGAGGGCTTGGATGTCGCCTTCTGCAAATTCGCCTGTTGCAGGATCGATGGGGAGTTGTCCGCTTACGAATACCATGCCACCAGCTTCGATGGCTTGAGAATAAGGACCGATGGCGGCTGGAGCTTGGTTGGTTTGGATGGGAGTTTTCATTGTAGTGGTTTGTTGTGGAGGACATTCCTCCGTGTGACAAGTGCAAAGGTATGAAATGTTATTGGAAACACCGAGAGTCTGCCCTAAAAAACAAATGAATGCTATGTACAAACAGCGATTCTGTAAAGATTAAAGAGCGAAGACAGTGAAACGCTGGTGAATAGATTTGCGAGTTTGTGGAATGTTTTGTATTTTTGTGAGTGCAAGCAAAAGACAAAGAACGAAAAACGGATCGTTGCTTTGTTGAATGTTTTTTCGTAGCACTTAAACACTTAATATAAATGTCCTCACTCCAAAGAATGTGTCGTGAACTTGAATCTGCAGTGGGTAAACCGCTGCAAACTTCAAGAGATTTTGATTGTCTCTCCAGAATGATTGCTGAGCGGATGCGAGAACGCATTTCGCCAACTACGCTCAAACGTTTGTGGGGGTATCTTAATGAGGAAAATAACCCTCGGAAATATACGCTCAATCTGTTGTCACGCTTTTTGGGTTATCGCGATTTTGAGCATTTCAGTCAGCAGCAGGGAGTGGTGCAGAGTGGTTTTGTGGAGTCTGCTGTGCTTTATACTGATGAATTGTGCAAAGGCGACAAAGTGTTACTCAGTTGGGCACCCAATCGCAGGTGCGAATTGCGCTATTTGGGAGAGAATAAGTTTGTGGTGGAGAGTGTGCTTAACTCAAAACTTATGGTGGGTGACACGTTTGTGTGTGCTCAGTTTTTTCAAAAAGAATTGCTCATTGTTTCTCAACTCACGAGAGAGGGAAAAACGATGGGCAACTATGCCATGGGGAAACAAGGTGGCGTGATGTGGAGCGAAATCTAGAGCATGAGATTGGCTGCTTATTTTGTTCCCTTTTTGCGTAGAGAATACGCTTCACGGTATTTATTCAGTTGTGCCATCCAGTGATTGCTGTGATGGTTCATTGAATAAAACATCAATTCGGCATAAATCGCGTTTTGAATCGTTTCGTCAAAAGGTTGTTCGTAGGCAAACTTTTTGATTTTAGCATAATACGTGTCCATTACACCGTCCATCTTTTTGTTTAGTCGCATATATCCCTCATCGGTGTTCCAATCAGGGTCTTGCATCAAGGTTTGCATTTCCTTTGCATTGTCATCAATGAGGCGTTTTCCACGTTCTAACGCAGTTCGCGAAGCATCATTCCCCCAACCCAACCCTGCATTCGGTGCTGTTTTAGAAGCTGTGGTTTGTGTTGAAGGAGATTTCACAGTGGAAGCAGAACTTTGCGAAGCCGTTCGAGCAGATGGTGAAGAATTCGGAGAATTTTGCGAAGCAGAATGTGAAGCCGAGAGGGAAGGAGCAGAAGATTGAGATGCAGAAGTAGGACTGTGTTGCGAAATATCCTCGCTTTGCTGCGAATTATTCGTTTCTTTTTCTCCTGTTTCTTTTTTTTCTCCTGCACCCAAGAGATTTCTCCCATTTTCAAGCGTTTTTGTAGCAGCATTTTCTGGTGCAGACCATTCAGGATATTGTTGGTGCACCCATCCTCCACCGAGTATGATGGTGCAGATCCCGAAGAGAAGCACGGCAATCCATCTCCAGAAAAACATTTTCTCTGCAAGAAGCAGTTTTTCACCCACTTCCTCCACGTTTTGAAAGCGCGAATCGAGCGAAGCACAAGCATGCTGCACTACCGCATTCGACCACCTGCCGAGGTGGAAATCCTCGATGATGCGTCCCAAACTATAGATATCGGCACGCTGATAGTTGATAGTGGCTGAAGCCTCCACGGCTTCTACGGCTTCCACTTCCGGAGCTCTGTAACCCACCGTTCCCGCAGGCACTTTCATATAGTCGAAACTGTCGGTGTCTGAGAGTCCGAAGTCAATGAGTTTTACGTTGTTGCCTCGGTGAGTCACCATAACATTCGAGGGTTTCAAATCGCGGTGAGCCGTTTGGTGTTGATGCACATAGGCTAATGTTGTGATCAACTGATGGAGCACTCTGAGTTTTTCTTTCTTCGAGTGCGGTTCTTTCAGCCATTCTCCGAGCGTCACCCCATCAATCCATTCCATCACGATGCTCAATCCCAGTTTGTCCACCTCCTCGATGCTCACCACATTGACGATGTTTGGGTCTTGCAGCGACGCCATAATGTCAAACTCTTTGCGGAGCATCGACACAAAGGGTTCGGTGTTGCGCACCTTTTCCTCCAAACTTTTGAGCACCCACCAGCGACCATTGCGGCGCGCTCGGGAGATGACATTGTATCCTCGTGCCGCAATGGTGCTGAAGTCGGTGAAAACGCTACTGGTTTCCACCACCTGTTGTTCCATAAATTCAGAAGTTGAGATGCTGTCTTGCTTCATTTAATCTTTTTGAAAAGTGTACTATCCAAAAAACAAATAGCAAATAGCGATAGCTGCAATGATGCCCGCAAGATCGGCTAGCAAACCAGCAGTAACTGCGTGTCGAGTGTGACGAACGCCCACGCTGCCAAAGTAAACCGCTAAGATATAGAACGTAGTGTCGGTGCTGCCTTGGAAAATGCACGAAAGACGACCCACAAACGAATCGGCACCCTGCGTTTGCATAGCATCGACCATCATGCCACGCGCCCCAGAACCTGAGAGAGGTTTCATCAAAGCAGTGGGAAGCGCACCCACCCATTGTGCATCGAGTCCGCATTGCGCAACGCACCATTGCACCCCACCGATGAGTGCATCCATCGCACCACTGGCGCGGAACACACCAATCGCCACAAGCATTGCCACGAGATAAGGAATGATGCGCACCGCAGTGTCAAAGCCTGATTTTGCACCCTCCACAAAAGTTTCATACACATTGATGCGGCGGCGCATACCAGCGAGAAGGAAAGCAATGATGATGGAAAACAAAATCACGTTTGCTGCAGTCGTCCCCACCAAATTCATCATCTTTTCGTTGAGCGAAGCCATACCATAGATGATGCCAGCCACCACCACACTCGCACCACCCAAAGTGAGCAACAGCGTGCGATTCAAGAGGTTGATGCGCTGAAAGAGCGCAGTGACGATGATGCCCGACAGCGTGGAGAAAAAAGTAGCCAACAAAATCGGAATAAACACATCCGTAGGATTTGCAGCCCCTTGTTGCGCTCGATACACCATAATAGAAATGGGAATCAGCGTCAATCCGCTCGTGTTGAGCACCAAAAACATAATCATCGCATTCGTAGCGCGTTTCTTGTTCGGATTTAGTTCTTGCAATCCCTCCATCGCCTTCAGTCCCAGTGGAGTAGCCGCGTTGTCCAGTCCCAACATATTTGCAGAGAGATTCATAAAGATGTTACCCACCACAGGGTGTCCTTCTGGGATTTCGGGAAAAAGGCGTTTGAAAAGTGGTCCAAGCCATCGTGCCAATATCGCCACGACCCCGCCCTTTTCACCGATGCGCATGATGCCCATCCACAGCGACAACACTCCCGTCAGTCCGAGAGAGATTTCAAAAGCCGTCTTGGCAGTGTCAAAGGTAGACGCCATAATGTTGGGAAACACTTCTGTGTCACCAAAGAAGAGCAATTTCACCACTGCAATGACAAAAGCGATGAGAAAAAATGCTAACCAAATGTAGTTGAGTACCACTGGAATGAAGAATTAGAAAGACGTTATTGGGGAATTATACCTTGTAAAAGAGGGCGCCATCGAAAGTGATGGCTTCGTCGTTGAGAAGTTGTGCGATGGCTTGCTGCATGCGGTGCTCGTCGAGGTGGGCAAACTGGAATTCACTGGCTGCGTGTCCTTGTCCGTCTACTAACACCTGAAGCAGTTGTGCGCAGAGTTCCTCGTTGCTGGTGGTTGAAAGTGGATGGTCTTGGCACACGTCGCAGAGACCGCAAGGCGTGGAGTTCATCTCGTCGAAATAGGAGAGAAGAAGTTGGCTGCGACAGGTGGTCGGGTCGGTGCAATAGGTGAGCATACTGTTGATGCGGTGCTCATATTGTTCCAGACGCTTTTCGTAGACTTCGGGCGTGAGTGCCAATTTTTGTCCATCCACCCGAGGCGTGAGATAGGTCACTGTAGCCACATTCTTGCGAGGGATGTAGTGAATGATGCGCTCAGCATTGAGTGCTTTGAGTGCATGATAGATTTGATGCTCGGTGAGATCGCACTTTTCGGCAAGGGTGGCTTCTTCGATAAATATATAGTCGGAGAAAATACCAGAGTATTGGCGCAAAAGTGTGGTGAGCACCTTGTCGCCACGGCGTGCGCGGAGGTGAATGCGGTAGAGTTCATCGCGCTGCACAATCATCATGATGCGCGATTTGGTGTCGTGTTTGTCGGTGTAGGACAGATAGCCGGCGCGCTCCAAGATGGTGAAGGCATTGACCACGGTGAGGGGGAAATGCTTGAACTTGGCGCAGAATTTGTCTAAATCAAATTCGCGAACTTTGCCCTCGGCTTCACCCTCTCCAACTTGGAGAAAATAGGCTACATCGTCGTAAATCTCGCGCACCTTGTCTTTGGCAGGGAAAGTTTGTCTTATGCGTTGGGAGAGACTTCGCGTGTCACGGGCATTGAAGAGGAGGATGGAGCGAGCTGGTGCACCATCTCTGCCGGCGCGTCCAGCTTCTTGGAAATAGGCTTCGATGGAGTCGGGAGGGTCGAGGTGCACCACCAGTCGCACATCGGGTTTGTCGATGCCCATGCCGAAAGCATTGGTGGCAACCATCACACGAGCTTCGTCGCGCTGCCACGACTCTTGGCGAAAAGCCTTGTCTGCTGTGGGGAGTCCTGCGTGGTAGTAGAGCGCAGAAAGCCCTGCTGTTTGGAGGGCGAGGGCAGTGTCGCGCGTGCCGCCACGCGAACGGGTGTAGACGATGGCAGAACCTTCACTTTGTTCCAAAAGTTGGATCAAATCTCCTAGTTTGTCGTCACTCATCTGCACGATATAGGTGAGATTAGGACGCGCAAAACTCATGCGGAAGACGCGTTTCTCTCGAAAGCGAAGTTGTTGTTGAATGTCGTCTACTACGAGATTAGTGGCAGTAGCCGTGAGAGCGAGGATAGGTTTTTCTGGTAGTAGTTGGCGGATTTCCTTGAGTTGAAGATAAGAAGGGCGGAAATCGTAGCCCCACTGCGAGATGCAGTGCGCTTCGTCCACAGCGATGAAGCTCACCTTCATATAGTTGAGCTTCAGCTGGAAGAGGTCGGTGTGCAATCGTTCGGGCGAAAGATAAAGAAACTTGTAGCGTCCGAGGATTACATTGTCCAGTTCTTGGTTGATTTCATCGCGTGATAGCCCCGAATGGATGGCAGTGGCGCGGATGCCCTTTTTGCGTAGGTGTTCCACTTGGTCTTTCATCAGCGCAATGAGCGGAGTAATGACCAAACATGTGCCTTCCATCATCATGGCAGGCACCTGGAAGGTGAGACTCTTGCCACCGCCTGTGGGCATGAGTCCGAGCGTGTCGTGTCCTGCCAATATGCTTTCAATGATGTCGCGTTGGATGCCGCGAAAATCTGGATAACCCCACACACGCTGCAGCATGATGCGTGGGTCGGTGGGAAGTTCGCCCGACTCGTTCGTGCCGATGGAGGCTACAGAAGGGAGTGCGGAGGAAGGTGGCACGTAGTCTGTCGGCATTTCTATGGGCGCACCCAGCACCTCCTGCAGTTGTTGGTCAAGTGCAGAGAGAGAAAGTTCTTCGAGAGAGGAGTTTTCGCTCATGAGGTGGGAAGATGAATAGAAGTTGCCAGATATTTCCTCGTGCTGCGCAGCGTGCTGGTGTGTAATCACGTAGCGTTAAACGCTCGAGGAATGTGCGTCGGTCATAAAGGGGCAAAGGCGGTGAGAGCGTGTGAGAATGAGTGGCTATTCGCAGGGACGAATGTCCTCAATTTGCAGTTGCACTTCCCCGCGTTTGTGGCTATTTTCTTCGATGGCGTAGCAGATGTCGAAAGCGCGACGCGTCTTGATGTAGCGAGCTTGCGAACTCTGTCCGAAGGCGATGCCGTTCATGATCGTGTTGGACTTGTTGTCCACCAACTCGAGTTTGATGTGCTCTTGTCCGCGACCGACTACTTTGGAGGTGCCATAGTCGTAGACGCGGTGCGTGCAGAAGAGGGGACGCTCATTGCCTGGACCGAAGGGTGCGAATTTGCGCAGCTGTTGATAGAAATCGAAGTTTACATCTTGGAAATCTAAGACAGCGGTGATGTCAAGACTGGCTTGCGTCTGTTCGTCGAGGATATGTTGGGTCACATATTCTTCAAATCTTTGGGTAAACTCCGCCACATTCTCCGCAGGGAGTGTGAGTCCGGCAGCATAAGGGTGACCTCCGAAATTCTCTAGCAAATCTGCACAGCTGTGAATGGCTTTGTAGACATCAAATCCAGTGACGGAGCGTGCAGAACCAGTCGCCATGTCGCCCGTGCGTGTCAAGACCACGGCAGGACGATAGTATTGTTCGGTGACGCGAGAGGCTACAATGCCGATGATGCCTTTGTGCCACTCTTCGTTGTAGACCACGATGGCACGACGTTCTTCCAAACCTTCCATCTGACTCACTTGGTTGGTGGCTTGTTCGGTCATTTGGCGGTCGAGATCCTTACGCGCTTCGTTGTAGAGATTGATGTGCGAGGCTTGTTCTAGAGCTACTTGGTAATCTTTTTCCACCAGAAGTTGCACCGCTTCTTTTGCATTCTGCATGCGACCAGAAGCGTTGATGCGCGGTCCAATCTTGAAGATGATGTCGTTCATCGTGAGTTCTCGGTCGCGAAGTCCACACACTTCGATGATGGCTTGAAGTCCGATGGAAGGATTGGAGTTGAGACGTCGCAAACCATGGTGTGCCAGAATGCGATTTTCCCCCATTATTGGGACGATGTCGGATGCGATGGACACGGCACAGAGGTCGAGCAATTCATGGAGTCGGTTGAACTCAATGCCATTGTTGGCGGCAAAAGCCTGCATAAATTTGAATCCCACACCGCAGCCCGAAAGATGCGTGTAGGGATATCGGTTGTCGCGACGTTTGGGGTTGAGAATCGCCACTGCAGGAGGGAGTACTTCGTCGGGCACGTGGTGATCGCAGATGATGAAGTCGATACCGAGTTCTTTGGCATAGGCTATCTCGTCGATGGCTTTGATGCCGCAGTCGAGCACAATGATGAGTCGCACGCCCATTTCTGCCGCAAATTCCACTCCTTTGCGCGATACACCATAACCCTCATCGTAGCGATCGGGGATGTAGTAATCTATTTGAGAGTAGTGGTGGCTAATGAATTTATAGACCAATGCCACTGAGGTGACGCCATCGACATCGTAATCTCCATAGACCATGATGCGCTCCTTACGTGCGATAGCCTCGTTGAGACGCTCCACAGCCACCTGCATGTCGTTCATGAGGAAGGGGTCGTGGAGGTCGGTGAGTTGGGGGCGGAAGAATCTCCGAGCTTCGAAAGGAGAATAAATGCCACGATCACGCAACATTTGACCAAAGACGGGATGCACACCCACTTGTGCGGCAAGTCGGGTGGCTTCGTTGAATTCTTCTGGGGAAGGAGTGTGGTGGTTCCACTTATATATCATGGGGCAGGGGATTTTGTGGAGAGCGGTTCTCCCTGTGTGGAGATAGAAATCAGTTGGAAGCTATTTTTACCTTGACTCTGAATGAGGAAACATGCTTCGTAAATGAGGGGTCTCTTCATCTTAGGGTGATGCCCATTCTTCTTGAAACAATGAGGTGGAGGTTTCTAGCAACTGAACTGATAGACGAAATGAGTCGTATTTCGGCACGCTAAGTTAGTGATTTTTTTTGAGTTGTTGGTCGAAAATAGAGAGGTTTTTCCATATAAAACGAAAACCCACCCTTGTAAAACTGTTTACAGGGGTGGGTTGTAAGGAGGGTGAGGGATGAACCTTGTGAGTTAGGGAGAAAGGGGTAGACCGTTTAGCTCAAAAGTTCTTGCACCTTGGTGCTAATGGCGCGACCATCTGCTCGTCCTGCCAAGCGTGCAGAGGCTACCCCCATCACTTTACCCATTTCTTTGGGAGAAGTGGCGCCTACTTCTGCGATGATGTCGCGAAGTGCAGCGGTGAGTTCTTCATCAGTGAGCGGTTTGGGGAGGTAAGTTTCGATGACTGCTACCTCCGCCAATTCGCCTTCTGCAAGGTCGGGGCGATTTTGCTCCGTGTAAAGTTGGGCAGTATCGCGACCTTGTTTGGCAAGTTTTGCCAAAATCTTCATCGCAGCCTCGTCGGTGAGTTCACCATTGTTGCCAGGTGCGGTTTTGGCTTCGATGAAATACTTCTTGATGTTGCGCAACGCTTGGGTGCGCACTTTGTCTTTGGCCTTCATAGCGGCCATGATGTCTGTGCTGATTTGATCGAAAAGCATAGCAAAATAGTAGATTGATGGTGAATCAGTGAAGAGAGTTACAGTCTTTTTTGTGGGACTGCATTTACTCAAGCATAATCTCGATGGGATGACTGCTTCCTCCGATTTCGTGAAGTTTAACTAGGTCATTGTCTGTGCGGCGCACTGTGGCACGTGCCTCAAGTTGGTGCACCAGTTCTTCGTTGTCCAACTCTTCATCGGCAAAGATGTAGATACGCGGACGGCGGCGCGACTTTTCGTTATTGGGATCGTAGTAGCGACCTCGACGGTCGTCGCGAATCTTTTCTTGTTCGCGAGTTTGAGGAGTTTCTTCTTTCTCTTCTGGTTTTTTGTGGAAACCAGAGGCAATGACAATCACCTTAACTTCGTCTGTGAGTCGAGGGTCTTCTACAAATCCAGGCTTAAAGTCAGGATTGGTCTTGAAGCCTTTCATGAAGTCGTCTACTTCATTGAGTTCTTCAATCATGAGTGCGTTGCCCGTGCTCTCAGGAGGACTGAAGATGGCAAGGCGCAACGAGAGACTCTTTTGCACATCCGTGTCGTTGAGAAGGGGAGAGTGGAGTGCACTTTGGATGGCTTCACGCAGTCTGTGTTCTCCTCTGCCTTCGCCTGTAGCCATAATCGCAGCCCCACCTCCTCGAAGACAGGTGTCGACGTCTTGGAAGTCGAGGTTCATGCCGAAGAGTCCTTGGCGACCGCGCATCTTTATCACCTCTACGATGGAGTTTACCGCGTTGGTGAGCGTTTGGTCTGCCTTGCGGAAGGCGTTGAGCACTGAAAAATCGGAATATATCTCGAGCAATCGTTGATTGTTGATGACCAACAACGTATCTACTTCTTGTGCAATGCGTGCTACACCATCAAGGGCTTTGTCGATTTGCTTCGGCATTTCGAACTTGAAGGGGATAGTGACGATGCCCACGGTGAGGATGCCCAGTTTCATGGCTTCGCGTGCGATGATTGGCGCAGCTCCTGTGCCAGTGCCACCTCCCATGCCCGCCGTGATGAAGAGCATGTTAGTGTCGGTGCCGAGAGCCTTGATGATTTCATCCACGTGCTTCTCCGCAAGTTCAGCACCCTTCTCAGGGCGTCCGCCAGCTCCTAAACCAGGACCGAGCTGCACTTGGTGAGAGATGGGAGAGTCTTCGAGTGCTTTGGAGTCGGTATTGCACACGATGAAGTGTACTCCTTCGATGCCTTCACGATACATGTTGGCGACAGCATTACCACCGCCACCTCCTACGCCAATGACCTTGATATTGGCAGGGAGAGCCGGTGCTGTAGGAGGCAATTCTATATCGAGAGACGAGTTGTATAATTGTTCAGACATATAGTGTGACGGCGTTAGGTGAGATAGATGATGCCTTGCGGTGAAGTACTTGTAAGGTGAATGCCGGAGAAGTTACAGCTGATGAAGGAGTGGAGATTAGCTTTCGATAATCTCCATACCTTGTGTCTTGCTGCGGATTTCACTGAGCTGTTCTTTGGTACGGCGGCAAGTGGGAATCGCTTCAACGAGAGAAATCAATTCTTCGTTTTCCAAATCTTCTGGTTCAAAGTGATAAATCTTGTAGAAACGTGGTTGAACTCCCTTAGGATTGTTCGTTTGGTAGTATTGTCCACGACGTTCTGCACGTTCGTTCTCCTCTTGAGCGTTGCGTTGCTCTTCTTCTGAATTCTTTGCTGCAAGGTGTTCTTCCATGCCTGGGATGGCATTAACGTCGAAGCCAGTGGCAAGAATCGTCACTTTCACCTTCTTACCCAAGGTGCGGTCGATAGATACCCCCCATTTGGTTTCGACATCCTTGCGGAATTCCGACATAAACTTGTCCACCTCGTTGATTTCTTCCATCATCAACTCTTGAGGTTCGTTGTCTTCGTCTGGGAGATCGTTGAAGGAGATCGAGAGGAGAATCTTTGTCGAACTCTTGATGTCGCGGTTGTTGAGGAGCGGAGAGTTGAGCGCATCTTCGATGGCTTCTCTCACACGGTTTTCACCTTCTCCATATCCTGTGCTCATGAGGGCGATTCCCCCTTGGCGCAACACGGTGCAGACATCTTGGAAGTCAAGGTTGATGATACCATGCATCGTGATAATTTCTGCGATGGATCGTGCAGCGGTAGAGAGTGTAGTGTCCGCTTTTTCAAATGCCGAACGGAAGGTCAGGTCTGGATACACCGTGCGCAACAATTCATTGTTGATTACCAAGAGCGCATCTACCTCCTTAGCGATAGCATCTACTCCATCGAGCGCTTGGTCAATCTTCTTATTACCTTCAAATTGGAAGGGGATAGTAACGATACCCACGGTGAGGATACCGCGCTCTTTGGCTTCGTGTGCAATCACGGGTGCTGCGCCTGTACCAGTACCACCGCCCATACCTGCAGTGATGAATACCATCTTGGTATTAGCATCCAGCAAAGCGCGGATTTGGTCGATACTTTCATTGGCAGCCTGACGAGCACGCTCGGGGCGGTTGCCAGCGCCAAGACCATCTTTTCCCAGTTGCACCTTGTAAGGTACGGGAGAATCCTGCAGCGCTTTGGAGTCGGTGTTGCAAACTGCGAAGTTCACCTCTTTAATACCCGTGCGGTACATGTAGTTTACGGCATTTCCACCGCCACCACCCACACCAATCACTTTGATGATGCTGGGAGTTGTGGCAGGATTGCCCATGTCTAGAATCATGTTGTCGCTGGGAGCTTCGGGAGCTGTCTGAGGCACATCGACAGAGCTTGTCGCGGTCTCAGAAGTTTCGTTAGTATCTGGAAAAGAGACAGTGGTTTCAGTATCAAAACCCATATCGATGATGGGCGTCTCTTGGAAATTATCGTTATTCTCACTCATAGGTGTAGAGAAGTTAGGAAGAAGGGACTATGATGAAAAGGGAGAAATGGACTTAGCCACTAGCGTCAAGCGGAGGGTATCGAGTTGCTTGCGTTAAACTCAAAAGGGAAGGGGTATATCAAAACAGTTGGTTTTAGATGATGCCCCTTGAGTAGTCTGTATCCAACAACCCTTCTCAAGCTGTGCGTTCCGAACACAGAGAAGCTAAGTATTCTAGTGCATTATTCGTTGTCGCTGACCAAGGAAGAAAGGTATTTTCCTGCGCGCTTAAACCAGCTGTCTTTTTTGGGCTTTGGTTCCTCTTGTTGTTCTGGTGTTTCTACAGCAGGAGTTTCGGGAACTTCAGGAGTTGCGTCCTGTGTTTCTTCGTGTTCTTCTGGGAACAACAAAGGTTGTTGAGGAGTCACGCGTTCGCCACCGTTGCAGTTGATTTCGCCGGTTTCGATAATCGCCAATCCCACGTTGTACGTTCCGCTTTGGTTGAAGCGGCTGTCGTCAGCAGTCACGCTCAAACGAGGAGGTGTGTTCACGATGCGGAGGTTGAGATCTTTGAAGTGTTGCTCAAATGCCTTGTTGATATTGCGCAGTTGGGCAGCTCCGCCAGTGACAATCACGCCATTAACGAGTTTGTCCAAATCGATATTAGCACGTTTGGCTTGTTCTGCCACGTTTTGTACTATTTCTTCCACACGCGCCTCGATGATTTCTAGCAGATTCTTCTGGCTATATTTGCGACCGCCCTCGAGAGTGATGTGGGACTCTTCGCTTTCTTCCAAGTTTTGGAAATCAGGATAACCATAAGTACGCTTCAATTCCTCAGCGCGATTTTCGTCGCAGTTGAACACTTTCACGATGTCCTGAGTAATGTTGTCGCTACCCAACGGAATCACAGCTAGATGGCGCAACAAACGGCTCTTATACACTGCCACAGTAGTGGTTTGGCTACCCATATCCACGAAGATGCAACCCGAGTTGCGTTCTTGTTCCGTAGGAATCACGTTTGCCAAATCGGTAGCAGAAACAGTGAGTTTTGCGATGGTGATACCAGCGCGGCGGAAGCACGTTTCGATAGTTTCAATCACCGTGCTATTGCAAGAGATGTTGAGGAAGTCAGCGCGGATGTTGTCGCTTTGCATGCCCACGGGTTCGTTAGTTACCATCGAACCCACGCGATATTCCAGAGGAATAGCTTCCAAATACAGATGATCATTGCTGCGCGTCTCTTGGTTGTGTTCGAGCACCATGCGCACAACGTCAGATGTAATGGTTTCGCGTGAACTAAAAGGTAGGGTCACGCTATTGGTGATAGAGCGAATGCCCATACAATTCACCGATACATAGAACTTTCCTATGTTGCAGCTGGTTTTCTCTTCCAGATGTTCTTTGATGTTTTTCAAGCAGTTGGTCATTTTCTCTAAGTTGTAGACACGACCTTTGCTAATGAACTCTGAGGAAAGTGTGGAGATGAAGGAGAGCACCTTGATGCTACCGTCAGCGGTCTTCTGACCTACGATACCAGTAGTTTGGAATGAACCAAGAACAATGGCTGCAATGAAGCTGTCTTGTGGCATAGGAAGATAGTTTTCTTATTATCGGTTGTGGAAGAGTATTTATAGTGAAGTTCAGTGTCTAGGCACTGAAGCACGAGTCGTCTTTGCTTGACTGTATCGTCAAAGAAAAGGAGGGAGAGAAATGTTATGGCTGTTGTTTGATGCCAATCACCTGATTCTCATACGCCACCGAGATGGCTTGATAGCGGTTCCAGCCCACGTTGGGCAACACCTTCTCATAGAAAGCGCGAAGGTTGTTGAGCTTTTGGTCAAAATTCTCCGCTTTTCCGAGGTGCACCAAGGCACTGCCCACACGGAGCACCAAATCGATGTCTTGATTAGGCTGCACTTGGATTTGCATCACCTGGTTGTTCCAAAAGTCGTCTTGACTTAGCAACATGCCTAAGGGAAGAAGGCGTTTTTTGACAAAAGCATTGGTCACCTGACCAGTCACCACAGGCAAGTCCGCTTCATATCCACGAGCTGCCATGGGATATCCCTTGCTGTCCACGTAGTAGTCTTCGCCATTGTCAGCGATGATGCGCAGCAGGGGCAGACGTTGCACTACAAACACATTGACGTTTTCGCCAGGTGTCTTCACGCAAATAGCTTCGCGGATGAAGGGATCGCTTTGTAGTTTATTTTGAATCCGAATCAAATCTACGTCGTTCATCGATCTACCGATAGGGTAGAGGCTTGCTTTGCGCAGCATCATGTCAATATCCTTCGCCGTGATGAGCGTAGCTTGCGCGCTGTCGGCGATGACTATGTTGAGGCTTTTGCACTGCTTCGTGTCTTCGCGCGTGATGAATGTGAAAAACGCGAAGAGCAGATAGACCGTCATGCCAAAAAGCATCAGAAGTTTGAACAGTGGACGCATGAAATGAGAGAATCAGAGCTTAGAGTTGAGAGAAGGCTGCGTAGCCGATGGATGTGCGACAGCCATCACGAGTGCCGAGCCACTCTGCGTGGAGACATCTCGTTAGGAATCAAGAGCTATGCTTTTGTTGCCTGCTTTTTGAGAAGTATCTCTGTGAGTTGAGGGCAATAAGTGTCGGCATCACCAGCGCCAAGCACCACTAAAACGTCGAAGTCACCTTCTGCAACGATTTGTGGCAACTCCGTGAGGTGCGCCATACGCTTTGTCATCTCGGGACGCAGGCGGTCGAAAATGAGTTGTGAGCTCACCCCTTCGATGGGCAATTCTCGAGCAGGGTAGATGTCGAGCAAAATCACTTCATCGAGCAGTGAGAGCGCGTCTGCGAAATCTTTGTAGAAATCGCGAGTGCGTGTGTAGAGATGCGGTTGGAAAATAGCCGTAATCTTGCGACCATCGAAGACCTCACGCAGCGAAAGGATGCTTTGCTTAATCTCCGCAGGGTGGTGTGCGTAGTCGCTGAGGAAAACGCAGTGCTCATTTTTAATCTTGAAATCAAAACGGCGATCCACCCCTCCGAAGGTGAGCATCGCAGCGCGAATCTCTTCGGCAGAAACTCCTGCCAGTTGTGCCAAAGCACAAGCAGCAATACCATTATCGATATTGATGCTCACGGGCACACCGAGTTCGATGTCTGCGATGTTGCCCAAGGGCGACACCAAATCGAAGACGATGCGACCACCTCCGATGCGGATGTGTTCGGCATGGAAGTCCCCTTCAGTGCGGCTATAGTCATAGCGACGCACGCCTGATTGGAGACGTTCTTCAAAGCGCAAACCGCGGTGCACCACCAATGCTCCTCCGGGTTGGATGAGCGAAGTGTAGTGGGCAAAGCTCTCCAGATAGGCTTCTTCAGTGCCGTAAATGTCCAAGTGATCAGGGTCGGCAGAAGTAATAGCAGTGGCATAAGGACGGAGGTGATGGAAGGAGCGGTCAAATTCGTCCGCTTCGATCACCACATATTCGCTTTCAGCCGAAAGCAGATAGTTTGTGCCATAGTTTTTGGTGATACCGCCCAAGAAGGCATTGCATCCCACATGACTTTGGTGCAGGAGGTGCGCCGTCATTGCCGAAGTGGAGGTCTTGCCGTGGGTGCCTGCCACACACAGCCCCTTCATGGACTGGGTGAGCGTGCCCAACACCTGTGCGCGCTTGTGGAGTTCAAAACCATTTTCGCGAAACCATGCCATTTCTTGATGATTGGCAGGGATGGCAGGTGTGTAGACCACCAATGTTTGTTGGGGATTGCGGCAAGGAGCCGGAATCAATTCGGGATTATCTTCAAAATGAATCTCGATACCTTCAGTCTGGAGAGCATCGGTGAGTGTGGAAGGAGTGCGATCGTAGCCTGCCACAAAAAGACCTTGTTGGCGAAAATAGCGTTCGAGCGCACTCATGCCGATACCACCGGCACCTAAAAAGTAGACAGCGTTGAAATTCATATAGAGCAGATAGGATGAGATTCGTAGTGTGAAGTTGTGAGGGATGTGTAGCTCGCACAGACACAGTTAGCTGTGTGCTTTAGGGTGTGTGGACTATGCCTTCTGTTGTGCTAGAGCAATAGCAAATTGTGCGATGTCGTGTGCTGCATCTGGTTTGGCAAGTTGGAGCGCATTTTCCGATAAGCGTTGGAGTGTTGCCGTGTCGCGCACCGTTGCCACCGCTTGTTCGAGGAGGGTGGTGGGAGCATCTGCGTCCGTGACATAGCGCGCTGCGTCTTTGTTCACGAGGGCTAGTGCATTGTGCGTTTGGTGGTCTTCAGCCACATTGGGAGAAGGCACGAGGATAGAAGGCTTACCCAGTAGACAAATCTCACTGATGCTCGAAGCCCCAGCACGGCTCACCACCAAGTCAGCCGCAGCATAGGCAGCACTCATGTCGCTCACAAACTCTGTGACGTGGAGCTGAGCAGGTGGGGTGGTTTGTGCCAATCTCTCTTGGATGTTTGCACTATAAAACTTACCGGTTTGCCACAAAATCTGCACGTCCTCTTGTTGCCTCAACCACTCCAGGTGGTTCAGCACACTTTCGTTGAGCGTGCGTGCTCCAAGGCTACCCCCGATGATGAGAATGGTCTTCAAGTCGGGACGCAGTCCAAGTTGTTGGCGAGCTGCTTCGGGAGAAAGGTTGTGGTGCAAAAGATTCTGACGGACAGGGTTACCCGTCAGGACAATGCGCTCTGCAGGGAAGAATCGCTCCATACCTTCATACGCAACGCAGATTTTCTTTGCGCGCTTGGCGAGGAGCTTGTTGGTCACCCCAGCATAGGAATTTTGCTCTTGCAGCAAGGTGGGGATGCCCATTTTGCCACACATGTTGAGAGTTGGACCGCTGGCATAACCGCCCACGCCGACTGCCACCATAGGCTTAAACTCCTTGATCACGCGCTTAGCGATGCGCTGCGAACGCCAGAGTTTGAGGAGTACACCAAAGTTCCGCCACAATCTTTTGCGGTCGAATCCGGCAATGGGCAGACCAACAATGCGATAACCTGCGGCAGGCACGCGCTGCATTTCCATACGACCTTCAGCCCCGACAAAGAGAATTTCGGCTTCGGGGTGTAGGGCTTTTATTTCGTTAGCAATGGCAATGGCAGGGAAGATATGTCCCCCTGTGCCTCCGCCACTGATGATGACTCTCAATTCGTTCATGTTCAGAGACTTTTCAGCAAAACGAGCCTAGTAAGGGCAAGTTAGTGTCAATATCTGAGCAAAAGTAACAAATAAATTCCGAGTTTGCCCCTCTTTTGTAGAAAAAAGTACAAAAAAAATCGGAAGTCGTTAGTTGGACTTCCGATTTGTGATTTTTCACATCGTAAAACCTCTACAGGGACGCTGAGAGGATGCTTTGCGTTATTTCACGATGATGAGATAGTAATTTTTCTTACCCTTTTGTGCGAGGAGATATTTGCCATCGAGCAAATCGTCTTCTGTGAGTTCGCGGTCAAAGGCTTCGAGTTTCTCCTTGTTGATGCTCACACCGCCACCTTGGGTGAGTTTGCGCATCTCGCCTTTAGAGGGGAAAGCCTTGGTGGTTTCTGCCAAGAGGTCTACGGCTTTTGCACCTACCACTTGGTCGCGACTCACTTCAAACTTCTGCACACCGTCGAAGACTGCCAAAAGGGTGGCTTCATCGAGCTTGAGCAAGTTTTCTTTCGTAGCCTTACCGAAGAGGATGTTGGTAGCTTCTACTGCCATTTCATAATCCTGCTGACCATGCACGAGCACAGTCACTTCTTGACCAAGACGCTTTTGTAGGGTGCGGAGACCAGGATTTTGACGATGCTCTTCGATGAGATGATCGATTTCTTCCTTGGTGAGATCGGTGAAAATTTTGATGTAGCGTTCAGCTTCTTCGTCACCCACATTGAGCCAGAATTGGTAGAAAGCATAGGGGGTGGTGCGGTTGCGGTCGAGCCAGATGTTGCCTTGTTCTGTCTTACCAAACTTCTTGCCGTCTGCCTTGGTGATGAGGGGGCAAGTGAGGGCAAAGGCTTCATTGTCAGCACCCAATTTGCGACGAATCAACTCCGTACCCGTGGTGATGTTACCCCATTGGTCGCTACCGCCCATCTGGAGTTTGCAGTTCTTCTCTTGATAGAGGTGGAGGAAGTCGTAGCCTTGGAGCAGTTGGTAGGTGAATTCGGTGAAAGACATACCTTCGGCAAATTCGCCATTGAGACGACGCTTCACGCTGTCTTTCGCCATCATATAGTTCACGGTGATGCACTTACCAATTTCGCGTGCAAAATCGAGGAAACTATAGTTTTTCATCCATTCGTAGTTGTTCACCAACTCGGCTGCATTTGGGGCATCGCTTTCAAAGTCGAGGAAGCGTGATAATTGTTCCTTGATGCACGCTACATTGTGACGGAGAGTTTCCTCATTGAGCAAATTGCGTTCAGCGCTTTTGCCAGAGGGGTCTCCAATCATGCCAGTAGCACCACCCACGAGAGCGAGGGGCTTGTGGCCTGCTTGTTGAAGATGGCGGAGCATCATCACGCCACAGAGGTGACCAATGTGGAGAGAATCGGCTGTGGGGTCGATGCCCACATAGGCCGTCACCATTTCTTTTTCAAAAAGTTCGTCGGTGCCTGGCATCATTTGGTGGAGCATGCCACGCCATTTGAGTTCTTCTACAAAATTCATCGATGTATTTTTGCTTTTTTGAATTGTCGATTCGCCAATGCTCCAGTTGCCTCTGTCTGTGCAGTAGCTTCCAAAAGCATGTTGTCATGTGCAAAAGTACGACTTCTTGCGCGGTCTACCAAAATTTTGGGGCAAAGTGTTGAAAAGTAGGCAGTATCAGTCGCGCACAAGGAGTCGGCATAGCCCGATGAGAGGCAATGAGGCTATGGTCACCCATATTCCCATCAAGAGATAATACACTCCCGACATATTGGTGGGAAAGACTACTGCCATGAGGGCAATATTGGCATGAAGGTAAGCCACAACTTCTCGCGGTGTGACGCGGATGCCCAAAAGTTCGCTGCACCATTGCGCCATAGAGACGAAGGTTGATTGCTGTGCCAACCATTTGAGGAGGGAGAAACGCAAAATCATGAGGAGGAAGGTGGCACTGTGGTCTAACTTTTCGGTGGTGCGATCCACTGCAGAAGGAGAAACAGATGTAGTAGGGTTCATGGTGTTGATGTTATTCTATGTGATGATTGTGATGTTTTGATGGTGCAAAGGTAGTGTGGTTTTGTGTCTCTGTGTGTCAATTCTTGGTTTGTGCCGTTAAATCTTCGTTGATTTTTTGAATACCTTCCCATAGTTTTTGCTAAGAAAACTCAGGGGTAAAAATCGAGTGGGATGGCTCTAGTAAATCATGGCATTTTGGGGGTTTCACCAATGCCCTCGCGCGTGACACGCGCGCGCATTCCCTGGAGTTTTGCATTTTTTGCTTTCACAACCTTCACACGCAGTCAGATTTTCTCCCACGTTTTTGAGAAAACGTGCGACTTTTTTTCTTTTTTCTCCCACGTTCTTTTTCAAAGCTCCCACGTTCTTTTTCAAAGCTCCCACAAAGGGGGAAGTGTGAAGGTTGTGAAAGCAAAAAATGCGATTTCGCTGTAATGCGGGCGCGTGTCACGCGCGCGTGAGAAAACATTAGATTTTGGACGTTAGAGATTAGGCGTTAGACATTAGATTTTAGAGATTAGACGTTAGACATTAAACATTAGATTTTAGACGTTAGAGATTAGACTTTGGGAATTAGTCGGGCAGTTAGAGAGTGGCTATAAGGTGAAAGAGGAACTTACTTGTCGTGGACGTTGAGGAGATTTTTCTTGTAATACCGTTTGTTGATATCTTTACATTGCAAAATAGCGGGTGTGTAAAGAAAAAACTGCACTTTTTTGCCGATTTTTCTCACTTTGGGTGTTTTGCTTCCCATGTATTTATAGGGGGCTGGAAGTTGAGGGGCTAAAAAACAGGGTGTTTGATAAAGGGCAAACTGCTGCGTTATTTTCGACATTCAGTTTTGATCACGTACTTCAGTACGCTCCCTTCAGCCTCCATCTTAATGCCTTGCATTTTATCCCTTTATCAAACACCAAAAGGAGATGCTGCAAAAACGAGTTTTGCAACATCTCCAAACTAATTAGAAAGTATGAAACGATCGTGTTACTTCACGATAACCTTATGACCGTTGATCACGTAGATACCAGCAGGGAGGCTGTTCACGTCGTCGACACGCACACCTGAGAGGGTGAAGGTACCCTTCGTCTTGCTAGTAGGAGCGAGCACTCCAGTCTTGATGAGGGTAATCATTTGGTTGGCTGGGATCACGAGGTCACCCTTTTCGGTAGTTTCGGGGAGCTTGCCGAAGTAACCTGCGTTAGGAGCAGCCTTGTCACCCTTTTCAGAGAGCACCACCTTGCTACGGTCGGGACTAAACAGACCATTTTCTAAGGGGAGTGAAACGAAGTCAAATGTACCATAGAGACCATTCACAGCATCAGTGGGCTTGTTGGTAGGCTTGAGGTCGTTGAGTGTTTTAGCAACCGTGTAGAGGAGGGCAGTACCCTTGTTGTCTGCACTAGGCTTAAACACATAGCCTTGACCAGCTTTGAGCTTCTTGTCGGCTACAGCCTTGAGGACAATGTCCTTGGTATCTGGCTTCTGACCGATAACGGTGTAGAAGTTACCATTGGCATCTTTTTCGTTGAACTCAGCATCGATGGGGAGAGTCACGAATTGGAAGCCTTCCTTAGCAGCAAGCTGATAGGTGAAGCCTTCGCTGAGCAAATTCTTGATTTGTTCCTCTTCTGCAGGTTGGAAGGAGAATGCTGAGTTGTCATTTTCCTTCGCAGTAGTCCAAGTTACGATGGTCTTAGAAGATGGATCAGCGTTGACGTAGGGATAGTTGGCTTCAGTGGCGTCCTTAGATACGAAGCGGAATGCACCAGGGAAATTGATGAACTCAACCTTGAAGACATAAGGAGTCTCGGAGAGCATCATAGCGCGTTCTTGCTTCTTATCGTCGCGAGAGAGGTAGAGACCGTTAAAGACATTGCGGAAGGTGTATCCACCGTCCACCTTTTCTACCTGCCAGAAATATTCGAGGTGTTGCTTGCGGTCGGGAGTATCTTCAAACTCACCAGCAACAGTGGCAGAAGGTTGGCGACCTGCTACGCACACTTGGTCATTAGAGGTGGTAGAAGAGTTGCGCACGGACAGCACGTTGTGATAGACCTTCTTGTTGCCAGATTCGCTCTGGATGATGTAGATGCCATTACCCGGTACGCGGAGTTTGCTTTCGAAGGTGGTGAGTGCAGCGTTGAGTTGAGCCACGATGTTGTTGATCTGCTCTAAAGTAGGAGCCTTCACGTCGGTGATTGCCTTGAACTCTGCGAGCGCTTTGTCATGAGCAGTCTTGAGCGCTTCCTTCGCACCAGTCTGGTAGTAACCCAGTCCTTCTTCTTCTTGTGCCTTTTCGAGACGGCCTTTGATAATGTTAGACACTTCGGTGACACGAGTAGCGTCGGGATAGTTGGCACGGAACTTTTCGTAAGCTGCCTTGAACTTTTCGATGGTAGCTTCAGAAGCAGCCTTCTTATCGAGTTCAGCTTCAGCAGTCTTAATGACATCTTGGAGCGCTTGCATCACGTCGGCTGGAATACCAGCGTTGGGTGAGTTGAATTTGTCATATTCTCCCTTGTAGACACGAAGTTCGTTGGCATAAACAAAGCCACTTTGGCTGTTGTTTATTCGGTCTACAATCTCGAGACGGAGATACTTGTATTCTTCGTTGAAAGCCAGAGTGGCAAAACCAACCTTGCGGCCGTTTTCAGTACCCTCTGCTGTGAGCATCTTCGTAGAGAAATCAAACTTTCCAGTTGTGAGAGGTACCCAACCATCCTTTTTCCAAGCGTCGTAGTCGTATTGACCTTCGATGGGAGCGCCTGCTTCATCCTTCTTTTGCGCCTTGCCCTTGGCTAGCGCACTTTCGTCCTTGGCACCCCAGAGAACAACGCTCTTGGGAGCACCAGAATTGGCATTGCCTACTAGACGTTCACCCCATTTCACAATGATGCTGTTGACAGGGTTGTCCAACTTGAGGTTAAAGAAGTGGTGTGCATCCCAGGCGTGTTCGCCACCATGCCATGTGGTGTGGAAATAGGTGGTAAGGTTTTTGTCGAACAATACGTTGATGTCCTTACCTTCATCGGGGTCTGCCATGGGGCAGGAAATCTGGTCTTTAGAGGTTACAATACCATCTAGTTCGTTGAAGTCACCCTTGAGAGCTGTTTCAGACTTCTTGCCATCAGCTCCAAGTGGGTAATACACATTACCCTTCTTGATAGCATCTTTAGCTTTCTCCACAAGGCCGGTGAGCTCTACGTTGCGCTTAGGCTGAGCGATGAGCGCCTTGAGTTGTTCCGCTTCTTCCTTACTGATGGTGCGAGTGTGCCAAGAAGAGGCTTTAGCAGTAGCTTCCCACACCACGGTGCTAAATTCATATACTTGAGCGTGAATACCACCATTGCCAATCAGTTTGTCGGAAGTGAAGGTGAGATAACCAGGTTCGTCAGCATTAGCACCGATAGAGAATGCAGCTTCTGGAGTATCGGTCATCTTGATGGGAACGTAGTTCTTGGGTTGAGGACCGATGTAGCGACCAGTCTCGAGGTTGCGGAAGTAGAACTTACCTTCTTCGCCGGTAGCAATCACTTCCCACACGAACTTCGCCAAGTTATAGCTAATGGGATCATTTTGGTGATATTCCACCTCATCCTTCTCCTTACCAGACCAACTCAGACCATCAGCACCAAACTTAACGGCACCTTGGTCGTAGAGTGCAGTGCCATCATATCCCGCTTCGTTCTCACCACGCCAGTTGGTGATGATGTAGTAACCTGGGATGAGGGGGTTAATCGCCGTTACGAAAGCATTGTAAGTGGGCTTGAGTTCATCGATAATCTTGTAGATTTCTTCGTTAGACAATTTGGTAGTACCTTCGGTCACTCCCTTTGCCTTGTTCCACAAATCTACCAAAGTCTGGTACTTCTTAGCATCGTACTCACCAGAACCGCTACCGATGCGATAGTTCTTGAGTGCTTCTTCGAGTGTTTTGCCCTCGGGGACTATTTCGCGCATAGCAGCATCAAGTGCTTCACTAGCCTCCAGTTTAATAGCAGGACGAAGAATCCATGCGTTTTGGTTGTAGTCTGTGCCAATAGAAACATTGTTACCGCTCAACAAGAATTGGTATTGTGAGTACTTGTCCTTGGGGTCAATGGGATATGCAGAAGCAATGATCAATTCGCCAGGAGCAGCAGCGTCAGAAATGTAGGTGGACTGCTGAAGATTGAGCTCTTCGTTGTCTGCTTTTGCGCGCCAGATGTAAGCATTGATACCCTTATGCTTCACGGGGTCTTTGCCTTCTTCTTGGTAGTCGTAGGCTTCTTCTGGATTCTTTACGTCCACTTCCACTACTACCACTTTCCAAGCGCGTTCCACTTGTTTGGTGTAGAAAGATGAAGAACCTGGAAGAGCTACGTATTCTCCGGTTTGAGATTTGATGTAGTAAACTTCAAGGTCTTTTACTTTTTCGTTTGCCTTCTCGAAGGTGAAAACACCCTTGTCGTTGAAGCCAGTTGTGCTGGTGATGAATTTATCACCGAACAGATAGGCTGCACTTCCTGCTTTGGCAGAAGCTGCGCTTTGGAATACATATTGTTTGCCGGCTTCGATGTTATCTGCTGTTACAGGATTTTCGCCGACACTTACAGACCAGTAGTCTGCTGCTGCGTTGATGGAACCCACTGAAGTGAGCACGCATGCAGCCATCATTGTTTGGTAGACGTGTTTCATGATAGAGTATTTGAATAATTATTTGCTGAATTCTTCTTTGATATGCAGAATTTTTACGTCGTATATAACGAGCACAAAGATACAAATGTTTTTGTTACTACAAAAAGAAATTCAAGAATTTCTGTCTGTTTTGCAATGTTTATATTTCAAATTTATATGCATTTTTATGTAGTGCGACTAAACAAAGGGAAAAGAAAAGTCCACCTCTTTGTGAGAAGTGGACTTAAATATTAAGTGTTGGCTTGCAATATGTATAACTTTACAAGTTTACAAGCTGCTGGATTATTTCTTAGTCACCACACCTTTAGGGAGCATGATGATAGTAGCGCGGTTGCGATCGCGAAGGATTACATTATTGACGAAGGCTTTGATGTCGGCAGAAGTAACGGCATCTAGCGTTTCGAGATAAGTCTTTTGACCATCTTTGCCCCAATTGTTTTTAGCAACCATCAAACCTTGCCAGTAACCATTGCGGCGTTGAGCTTCTTCATATTCTTTGTGCTCAAACTTCTTCACTTCGTTCAATTCCTCATCGGTCACACCATCTTTGGCAATCTCGTTGAGACCTTGATCCATGAGCAGAAGTACAGAGTCCACCTTTTCAGGAGTGAAGGGCGCAAAGATTTGAAGAGAATAGAGGTCTTTCACCCCATAGCTAAGACTAGCATCTGCGCCCACGTTGTAAGCCATACCGCCATCTTCGCGGATAGACTTGAGATAACGCTTGGTCAAGATAGCCCCAAACACACTAGCCACTTGCGCTTCCTTCAAACTATAAGGTTCTTGACCCTGCCAGATTTGGAGGAGCATCGCTTGAGGAGTTTCCATCTGACGTTCGAAGCGGTTTTCAACAACACCCTTGCGCGTATCAAGGTTGAGCTTCGTGTAAGTCTCACGTTTTTGCACTGCAGGGAGCGTAGCGATGTATTGTTCAGTGAAGGCGCGGAGAGAATCTTCGTTGATGGCTCCTGTGAAGTAGAAGTCGAAGTCGCCACCCTTGTTGAAGCGTTGTGCATAGAGTTGTTTGATCGTCTCGTAGTTGGCTTGTTTCAAATCAGCAAGTGTGAGTTGTGCCTTGCGAGGATTGTTGCCATAGAGCGTTGTGCGGACAGAGTCGCCAAACGCCTTTTGAGGATTCTTATCTGCATTTTCCAAACCAGTGCGGATAGCATTGATCACCGTGCGATAAGCGTCTGCATCATTCATCGGACGTTGGAAACGGAGATAAATCAATTCGAAGAGCGTGCGCAAGTCTTTGGGAGTTGAACTACCTGAGAGAGATTCGCTATAGTAGCTCAAACCGCTAGACAAAGCGACTTGTTTGCCAGTGAGTTTCTTCTCGAGTTCGGTAGAAGTGAATCCGCCCCAACCCACGCTTTCCATCACGGGTTCAATCAAGCGCGCATTAGCGAGATCTTTTTCCGCAAATTTGCTCGTACCACCAAAACTACTAGCTTGGAAGAGTACTTGTGCATCGTTGAAATCGGTCTTTTTGAAGAACACGCGAGCACCGTTGCTGAGGGTCCATTGCGTATAGCCAAAGTCAGTAGCAGAAGTTTTTACAATCTTACCTTTCTTGGGAAGTTTTGCAATGAGCGGACCTGCTTTCACGTTGTCCACATAAGCCTCTACCTTAGCATTGACACCAGCTGCCACAGCCGCCTTCATTTCGTCCACGGTAGCCACTTTCACGTTCTCATTGTCGGGATACATACCCAAGAACACGAAGTTCTTTTCGTTGTCGGCTGTCAATTCCTTGATCATACCGTTCACCGCTTCAGCATCAATCATAGAAGAAAGCATCTTGTAGACGTCATATTCGTCTTGAATGCTAGGAATAGCCTTTTTCTCCAAGAAGTGACGCACATATTGCGTGGTATAGAAGTTGTGCTTTTGCTTCGTGCGGTTGTTGTAAATCGCTTCGATGTTACTGAGTACATTTTCAGAAGCACGTTTCACCTCAGATTTGCTCAAACCAAATTTAGCAGCGCGTTGGATTTCCGCCATCACAGCAGTTACAGCAGCTGCGTCTTTTCCAGGTTTAGGAGTGAGATTGACAGAGAAGCAGTCAGCCGTCTTAGAGAGCAAATAGTTCTCATAGCTCACAGCAGCATTGAGGAAAGGACAGTCTTCCTTTTGTGCCATTTCGCTCAGTCGAGCGTTGATGCCTTGCGTAGCGAGCGACAAAAGGTAGTTTTGCATGATTTCAGCAATGGTGCCGCGCATCTGTTCGGGCATAGGCTCAGTTTTGTACATGAACGACAAAGCCGTCATGGTCAATTCCTTGTCCTTGTCGATGACATAAATCGCTTTGTCATTTTCGGGCACAGGATAAGTTTCATATTTCGCAGCGTTTTCGGGCATTACCACAGCACCGAGAATGCTCTTCACCTTGGCTTCTACCTCGTCCACATTGATGTCACCCACAATCACTACGCCTTGCAGATCGGGACGATACCACTTCTTGTAGTAAGCGCGGAGGAAATCGGGTTCAAAGTTGTCGATGATTTCCATCAAACCAATGGGCATGCGATAGCCATATTTGCTGCCTGGATAGAGTTCTGGCAAACGGCGTTCGAGAATGCGCATCACAGCACTAGAGCGCATGCGCCATTCTTCGTGAATCACACCACGTTCCTTTTGAATCTCTTCCTTTTCGAGCAACAAACCGCCCGACCAGTCTGCGAGGATGAGGAGGCAAGAGTCAACGTTGCTTCCCTTCACAGGAACATTGTCGATGTTATAGACTGTTTCGTCAGTAGAGGTGTAAGCATTGAGGTTTTCTCCAAACTTCACACCAATGCTTTCGCAGTATTTGATGAGCTGTCCGTCTTTGGCAAAATGCTTCGAACCATTAAATGCCATGTGTTCGAGGAAGTGTGCCAAACCGCGTTGGTTGTCGTCTTCTTGCACCGAACCCACCTTTTGGGCAATGTAGAAGTTTACTTGTCCTTTGGGCTCTTCATTGTGACGAATGTAGTAGGTCAATCCGTTGGGGAGTTTGCCGATGCGCACCTCTTTGTCCACGGGGAGAGGAGGATAAGCATCCTGCGCCACTACGGGAGTGACCACTAGAGCCACAAGACTCAGGAGGAATAGCTTGATTTTTTTCATATATACATCAGATTATAGAATGAATGCATTTGAATGAGATTGAGAGAACTAGGAGCAAAGATAAGCATTTATCGCTAGCTTACAAAGGTTTGCTGTTGACAAATGCAAGATTTTCTAGAAGAAGTTTGTAAAAATGATTGTCTGCTAAATGGCAGAGAAGCCTTCCCAAGAAAAGGGAAGGCTTCTTGACCTTTCATTTAGTTGAATCATCGAGAAGATGCCCCTTACTCCACATACATGCTCTCGATTTGTGCGGCATAGCGGTCGTAGACCACGCGGCGCTTAATCTTCAGCGTGTTGGTGATTTCGCCTTTCTCCATGGAAAGTGGCTCGGGCAGGAGTACAAAGCGCTTGATTTTTTCGTAAGCCGCCAAATCTTGTTGCAGTGTTTCGATGTGTTGCGCCAAATACTTCTTCACGCGCTCATCGTTGCAGAGTTCTGCACGGGATTCGAATGTGATGCCTTGCGTTGCTACCCAGTCTTCCAACACTTTATAGTTGGGAACAATGAGGGCAGAGACGAATTTGCGCTGGTCGGCAATCGCTACGACTTGATCAAAATGACGGTCGATGGTGAGCTTGCCTTCGATTACCTGAGGAGCGATGTATTTGCCGTTACTCGTTTTGAAGAGGTCCTTGATTCGCTCGGTGATATAGAGTTCGCCATCTTTGATGTAACCTGCATCGCCTGTGCGGAACCAGCCATCTTCTGTGAAAGCCTTGCGCGTTTCTTCTTCCTTTTTGTAATAGCCTGGAGTCACAGTGGCTCCACGCACCAAGATTTCATTGTCTTCTCCAGCAATCTTCACTTCCACTCCAGGGAGAGGTCGTCCGATGCTGCCCAGCGATACGGGTTTGTCGGGGTGGTCAAACGACACTGAAGCGCATGTTTCTGTCAGTCCATAGCCTGCCACCATGGGAAAACCTGCAGCGTGCACAAAGCGTTCCACTTCGGGGGAAATCGTAGCCCCTGCCACAGGGAAGATGTTGGGACGAGTGAGCCCAAGCGTCTTGCGCAACACGCGGAGCAGTGTTTTGTCGTAAGCTGCATATTTCAATCGCAAACCGAGCGGAGCTTGTTTCCTTTTCGAGGTATATTTTTCCCACATTTCAGCCCCCACTTTCAGGGCATCTTTAATGAGGTTGCGCTGGATGGCACTGCCCGATTCCATTTTTTCGAGCACCCCTTGATACACCTTTTCCCAAAAACGTGGAACGGCACTCATGCAAGTGGGGTGTACCTCGCGCATGCTGCGTTGAATGTCGAGCGGACGGAGGTTGATGGCAAGTTGAGCACCGCAACTCAAGCACAATTTAGCCCAGGCTCCTTCAAATACGTGACTGAAGGGGAGGAAATTGATGACCACATCATCGGGAGTAATCTTGAGTATTTTGGTGTGTGCTTCAAGTGCATGATTATATTGCGAGTGTAGCAAGATTACACCTTTAGATTGTCCCGTGGTTCCGCTGGTGTAGAGGATGTTGGCGATGTCTGTGCCTTGTGCATCGTTCACGCGGCGTTGCACTTCGGCTTGGTAGCGAGGTTCATTGATGCCCAAACGGAGAAACTCATCGAAACTCATGGATATGTTGTCGCTGGGATGACGCTTCACCTTAGGGTCAAAAATGACGATGTGTTCGAGTGAGTGGCAAAGGCTCATCACGCTCCAAGTGGTGTCGTACTGCTGTTGTTCGCCCACAAAAATCACGCGGATATTGGCATCGTTCACCATATATTGCACTTGGGCTCCAGCCGTGGTGGCATAGAATGGAACGACTACAGCGCGATTGCGGAAACTACCGAATTCTACAAATAGACTCTCGGGCTTGTTTTGTGAGAATACAGCTACATTGTCTTGCACACCTATGCCTAAAGCCACGAGAGAGCGTGCGGATTGGTCAACGCGGCGAGCAAAAAGGTTCCAAGAAATACCCATCCACTGTTCGCGGTCGTAGTCGCGATAACTGAGAGCTATCTTTTCGCCGTAGACTTCGGCTGATTTCTCAATGAGTTGGGAAAGATGACAAAGGATTTGCATAATGTAGTATGGTGCGATAGGAAGGAGTGGGTAACTTGGAGGGCGAGAATACTAGTGGGTGGAGAGAGGATCACATCGTATTTTCCATCACACTTGACAAGCATTTTCACGAATTACAAGAAGTTTCCCATGATAGATGGGGCAAAGTTAGTGTTTTATTTCGTATTATATGTTGAATCTCTGCACAAATGTTGCTGATTTGCGCAGGAATTTTCTCCTCTTTTTCGGTTTATATCATGCAAATCACCGAAAAGGAAGGCGAATTTTAAGGCTTTTAGTCTTAAGATATGCCGAACTTATTGTGTTTTTCTGTGCTTCAGGAGCAGGAGGGGTAGACAGCGTGGAATTAGTGGTTAGGGAAGGGCATCCGTTTCGAGATGACGATGCTGGGGAGGGGTAAGTAGAAAGGAGTTTTCGTTGTAATGTTTTCCAAAGCTCAGATGAAACCCTGCCTTGAGCAACTGTTGAGCTAGGGCAGGTTTGCCACGAAATCCATGAATCGTCCATACTTGTTGCGGACGTAAAGTTTTGCGAGCTTGGAGAATGAGGTCGAAAGCACGAACGATGTGGAGCGTCATGGGGAGCTCACGCCGCTCAGACTCTGCGACTTGTGCACTAAACACAGCCCATTGCACCTCGAGACTCGCACCGCGTAAACGGTCAAAACCACATTCTCCTATTTGCACTACTTGTGGCAAATCCCACAGTTGTGACAGACCTGCTTTGTATTCTTCAAAATCGAAGTCTTCGTCGAGTGTCCACCATGGGTGGATGCCTGCAGCGTAAAGTCCTTGGGGATGGAACTGCTGAGTACTTGGATAAGTTGTCCAGACTTTCGGATTGCGCACGATGTCTTGCGGCAAACTCACAATGCCAGTGCCAGGAGGAGTGTCAAGACGATGGGTGTGAAAATCGAAATCCATGGGTTAGAAAATATGAGATGTGCAGAAACTCCTATATAAAAGCGCAGTGCGACATTGGGAAAAGCGCGGTTTTACCTTGTTGTTAGAACAGTTATTTAACTTCACGAGGGGCTTCTGCAAAGCCTATTTGTTGCATTTGCAAGAGTTATTTATTGCATTTGCAAAAATCTATAGTGTGCGCTATCTGTTTAATCTGCAAGCAGTGCTTAAGGCACCGGATCGTAGCCGTGTCCTCCCCATGGATGGCAACGGAGAATACGACGCACAGCGAGATACATCCCTTTGAGAGGACCGTGCTTGCGGAGTGCCTCGACTGCATATTGTGAGCAAGTTGGAGTGTAGCGGCACGAAGGCGGAGTGAGGGGGGAGATAAATTTCTGATAGAAGCGGATGGGAAGAATGAGAAGCCTTGCTATCGTGCGGGAAATGGTTTGCAATATCATAGTATGACAAGGATTTATGTGGCTGCGTTTGAAAGTTTAACGTCTGCTGTATCATCCGTTATTGAGCGGTTTGAGGTCTCCTGAGTAGTCGCATTGATTTTCTCTGCAACGCGGTGAAGGAGGTTGACCAGACGTTTGTGCACCAGTGCGCTGTCTTGAGGTTGATCTGCCACCCACACAAAACCTAGATGAATAGCGGTGTTTTCTGGCAGATTTTCCCAAAGAATCTCTTTATTAAGGCGGTAGGCTTCACGAATCTGACGTTTGGCGCGGTTGCGATCCACGGCATGTCTTAGTCTTCGCTTAGCTACAGAGATGAGCACCTGCACTTGTGGTCCTTTTCCCTCGTAGGGATGTGTGCGCACGATGGCGCGGAGTGGAAAGCACACGACCGATCGAGCTCCTGCGGTGAAGAGTTGGTCGATGTCGCGTTGGAGACAGAGATGTTCGGCTTTGGGAAACTTATGGCGCATAAGGAGTGTGAGATGGCACCCATGGACTAGGGTGGTGAGAACTGTCGACGAGCTATGACAGTATGCAATGATTCCGAAGAATGGACACAATGCTTTCTAAATAGAATACAGACTTCCTAAATAGAATACAGACTTCTAAGATAGGATGCAGTGATCTCTACTCAAAAAACAAGAGCTTGTGTGTCACCCTCAGGGCAGTAAAAACAAAAGGTGGTCACTAACCCACGATTGTGGGGCAGCGGACCACCGATATGTCAGGAAGCAAAAACTTATTTGCTATTTTCTTCGCGGATGAAGTTGCCAAGGCTTTCGGCAATAGAACCGCTAACTTTCAAGTCGACTCTCAGACCAGCCTCTTCGATGGCCTTAGCAGTGGCATCACCAAAGCAGCCTAAGCGGATGTCGCCTTGATTAAAGTTGGGGAAGTTACTGAGCAAACTCTGCACTCCAACGGGAGTGAAGATGAGAATCATGTCGTAATTCTTGAATGTGTCCTCATCGAGTTTAGCTTGCACGGTGCGGAACATCGTGCACTCTGTATGCTTGATTTTCTTCTGGTCGAGTTGCCCTGCGATTTCGAGAGAAGTGCCTTCGGAAAGAGGGAAGAGATACTTCTCCGTCTTGTGTTTTGCCATCACGGTGAGCAGTTCGGGCCAGTGACCACTTGTGCCAAAGAACACCTTGCGCTTGCGATATTGCACGAATTTCTGAATATAGAGAATCACTTTTTCAGAAATGCCGAAATATTTCATGTCTTCGGGCAGAGTGACACGGAGCTCTTTGCAAAGGTGAAAGAAGTGCTCGATCGCATTGCGTGAGTTGAACACAATGGCAGTGTGATCGAGGATGTTCACCTTTTGGCTACGAAACTCACGAGCTTCCAAGCCTTCGACCTTCACGAAGGGTTGGAATGTGAACTCTACGCCAAAGTTCTGAGCTATGTCGTGATAGGGCGATTTATCAGTGGTAGGTGCGGGTTGCGAAACAAGAATTTTCTTGATCATCGTGAAAGGTTAGAGTGATGTTTAGCGGAGAGGCTGTAGGCTTTGTCTATCATCGCTTACAAAAGTGTGGCGTTTTGATAAGCCACGCTGACCAGAGTTCCTCCGAGAAGTATGTAAGGTACAATTTCTAAGGCGCAAAAATACAAAATAATGTGCAGATAGCCTATCGCATCATTGAAAAATGTGCGGTAACACTTGTATAATAGTAGCATTTTGACAATCGCCATAAGCAAAATGTAAGCGATTATGGCTTCTTTATAAGCTAAGTCAAAGAAAATCACCAAGAGGGTGAGGGGCAACAACAAGGCACCTGTGGTGAGAATCGAAATGAGGTAGTAGTTGTCCCAAGCACTGTTGCTTTCGCGGTCAAAAAATACATGATTGACGCACCGATAGAGCAGCACTTTTGCTCCATAATATCCCAAGATGATGAGCGTGGAGAGCGTAAGCAGCCAATAAGGAGATACGCCTTCAAAGACTTCTGGCAGCATGGCTTGTACAAACCCAAAAAACAAGAGACCTTGTAGAAAACTCGTTTGCAAGACCAGAAAGAAGCGTCCTCGCAAGACGGTGTCTGCACGGTCTATGAAAAGATTGGCGCGTGTGCGATGGTAGAAAAAGTCTTTGATGGAAGTGCGGAGAAATCGCCATGATGCAGCAATCACCCAAGCCATGATGACAAAGCTCAGGAGCAGCACCGAAGTGACAACATCGTCATTGCGAAGTTCGTAGTCGATGGGCATTCCTGAGACTCCTTGGGGTGCATGAGTGGTGTGATAGTGGTCAGCCACCAATTTCCGCATTTCGGGCGTGAAAAGTTGCCAATATTTTGCTTCGTATGCACTATCGGCAGGCATCGGAAACTGCTTCTCAATTTGTTTCTTCGGCTGTGGTGGCGGAGGGAGCAGAGAAAATCGCCCATGAAACTGAGCTTTCAGCGTAGAGTCTGCTGGCTCCATCGTCAAACCAGGGGCATCATCAAGGTTGCGCACTCTTGCGGAGGGAGGCGCACTGGGAGAAATCGTAGAAAGACTGTCGATGGGCATGCTGAAAACAATCAATGTTTGACGAAGGAGAAAAGAAGACTCTCGCAGAACTGCCTAGACTCAGTGCAGAGATTAGTGTCTAAGCTGAAAGTCTTCACGTTTTTGGTGTAGATAATCCTTTACAAAGCGGCAAATCTTCGGATAGAAGCATCCCACAGTGGCGTTTCTTCACAGAGTTTCACCGCTTCTTCGGGGGTGGCAGCCACCTTCCAAATGTCGCTATGCACACGGCGCATAAATTGCTGATCAATGCAACGTTCGAGTTGTGAGAGCAACGGGTCGAAATAGCCTTCCGTGTTGAGCACCACGATAGGTTTAAGGAAGAGACCTAGCTGTTTCCAAGTAATCACCTCCAAGAGTTCTTCGAGAGTGCCCACACCACCAGGGCAAGCGATGCAAGCATCGGCACGATCTGCCATCATCGTTTTGCGCTCGTGCATGTTGGGAGTCACCACAAGTTCCGTCATTCCTTTGTGTTGCCACGATTCGTCAATCATGAATTGAGGAATGATGCCAATCGCCTTTCCTCCCTTTGCTATGCAAGCATCGATGGTTGCGCCCATGAGTCCAGTGCGCCCTGCACCATTGATGAGAATATGGCTACGCTCGGCTAGGATTTCCCCCAGCCGAGCGGCAGCTTGTGTGTAAACTTCAGGCACTTGTCCCGAAGAGGCAGCATATACAGTGATATTCACGTTTGTATGTCGGTTTTAGAGGGTTATACACCCATGTTAATCGTCAGTGAGTTGTTGTGAAACAACATTCTGCGACTTAGGCAAGTCCGAATTCCTGCTTAATATCTGCTACGCGATCGAGCTTTTCCCAAGTGAAGAGTTCCACCTCGAGTGTACGAGCTTCCTCGCCCTTGGGTTGGAAAGTCTTTGTGATCACGCGGTTGCTGCGTCCCATGTGCCCATAGCGCGCAGTTTCCTCATAGATAGGTTGGCGGAGCTTGAGGTTCTTCTCGATATCGTGAGGACGGAGTGCGAAGAGTTTCTTCACGCGCTCTGCTATTTCTCCATCGCTGAGGTTCACGTGGCTCTTGCCATAGGTGTCCACAAACACACTCACGGGTTCTGCCACACCGATAGCATACGCCAGTTGCACAAGCATTTCGTCGGCTACTCCAGCTGCCACCATGTTCTTGGCGATGTGGCGAGCAGCATAAGCCGCAGAACGGTCTACCTTCGAGGGGTCTTTTCCAGAGAAAGCACCACCACCATGAGCACCTTTACCGCCATAAGTGTCAACGATAATCTTACGTCCCGTAAGCCCCGTATCGCCATGAGGACCACCAATCACGAACTTACCTGTAGGATTCACGTGATAAGTGATGTCGCTTTGTTCAAAGAGTGCCTTCACTTCTGGAGTCGTCACACGCTGTTCGAGCACACGGGGAATAAGAATCTCAATCACATCCTTGCGGATTTTCGCCAACATTTGTTTGTCGGCAGCAGCTTGACTACCAGCTTCTTCGGCAGAGATGAAATCATCGTGCTGCGTGCTCACCACAATAGTATCGATGCGCACTGCACGGTCGTTATCGTCATATTCCACCGTCACTTGACTCTTAGAGTCGGGACGGAGATACGTCATCACCTTGCCTTCGCGACGGATGTCAGCCAGCACAATGAGAATGTCGTGTGCCAACGATAGAGGGAGCGGCATGTAGCGATCTGTTTCGTTGTTGGCATACCCAAACATCATGCCTTGGTCACCTGCACCTTGCTGTTCAGGAGCTTCGCGCTCTACACCACGGTTGATGTCGTCACTCTGGTCGTGGATGGCAGAAAAAATGCCACAGCTGTTGGCATCAAACATATATTCCGCCTTGGTGTAACCAATGCGTTGGATGGTGCGGCGAATGGTGTCTTGCAAATCTACATAAGCCTCCGACTTCACCTCACCAGCCACCACCACTTGTCCGGTAGTAACGAGTGTTTCGCAAGCCACCTTAGAGGTTGCATCGAAGGCAAGAAATTGGTCAAGAAGCGCGTCTGAGATTTGGTCAGCCACTTTGTCGGGGTGTCCTTCCGACACCGATTCAGAAGTAAAGAGATATGACATGATAAATGTTTAGTAGTGAGGGGAGTTGAAATTAAAAAGACTGATTTGCGGTGGGTACAAACAAAAAACGTCTGCCCATCGCGATAGCGAAAGCAGAACGAAACAAATCAGTGTGTGCGAGAGAGCAAGAATAAAATGTAAAGTGTGTCCCGAAGCGTAGGATTCTATGTGGGGAGTGACTTGTCGTTTTAGCATTTTTTCTTGAGGTTGCAAGCAGTCAAATCTGTCCTCGTTCGTGTTTCGACGGCAAAGTTACAACTTTCTTTGCATTGCTCCAAATACAGATTCTCTTTTTGTGTTTTTTGTACTTGTGAGTTCCTTGCAAAGCAGCCTCTATTCAATTCTCCTTTGAAACTCTACTGCATTGAGAACCAGTTCGTCTGTTTCATCATGTCACAAAAAGAGCCACGCTATAAATTCATAGCGTGGCTCTTGTATTCAAATCTGTTTCCTGCTCGTTCATGGTTTCAGAAACTGATGGAGCGAGAGGAAAGAATTTCCAAGTCATTAAAGAGTATCATCATTTGATGATTTTCTTTCCGTTGACTACATACACTCCAGCAGGCAGATGTTTCCATGCTTCTCGTACGCGCTTACCTTGCAAAGTGTAGATGCTTTGTATACCCTCTTCTTCAGTGCCAATGTGCTGGATTGCAGTAGATTTAGCCGTGAAATATCCTGTTTCGGGATTTGCCATTGTTGCATCAGTTTTGTTTGCATCGTAGGCTACTGCCCCTTTCAAATTGACGCATCCGCTAAACATGTCTTTGGATTTGCTATTTTCTGTCGCCCAATTC
>QWCR01000139.1_pt1 | contig 49193 bp, 34 predicted proteins | sample 1972581 | NCBI WGS metagenome assembly QWCR01 (sample SAMN09866703, study PRJNA288562) | Human oral metagenome isolate pre4_saliva, whole genome shotgun sequencing... | isolation source: mouth | host: Homo sapiens | place: USA: California
CCCACGTGGTTTAATGCCAAACCCTAAAGTTGGTACCGTAACACCAAACGTTGCTGAAGCAGTTAAAAATGCTAAATCTGGTCAGATCCGTTATCGTAATGATAAAAACGGTATCATCCACACCACTATCGGTAAAGCAAACTTCTCTGAAGTTCAATTAAAAGAAAACCTTCAAGCATTATTGGCTGCTTTAAACAAAGCAAAACCAACTACTGCTAAAGGTATCTTCATCAAGAAAGTAAGCATCTCTACTACTATGGGTGCAGGTGTTGCTGTTGATCAAGCTTCTTTATAATTTAAAGAATTGATAGATTTTAAACCGCACTTTTTGAAAGTGCGGTTTTTTATTTCATAAAATTTCTCCATAAGTTTTAAACTTGACGAGAAAGCTGCATTCATTTAAAATTTACCGCCTTAAAATTAGCAAAGATTTAGATTGATTTTTAATCAATTTTGACCTTTTATTGTTTAATTTAACCGTGTTTTTGATAGAAAGCACATCCATGCAATGGCAGATTCACCGTTATTTGTCGTTGTTTTGCTCAAGTTGTCGTCCTATGTAATTTGAGTTGTCACCCCACTACAGAAGTAAGGTTCAGAGTGCGGTCATTTTAACGGTCATTCACGTCACAGTTAGTTTGTGGCTAGGTCACTGAACAGTTAGCAGAGGAAAACCAATGGGTTACTCCTATTCTGAAAAAAAACGAATTCGTAAAGATTTCGGTAAACGTCCGCAAGTTTTAAATGTTCCTTATTTATTAACCATTCAGTTGGATTCTTTTGATAAATTTATTCAAAAAGATCCTGAAGGTCAGCAAGGTTTAGAAGCGGCATTCCGTTCTGTATTCCCTATTGTAAGCAATAATGGCTATACAGAATTACAATATGTAGATTATCGTTTAGAAGAACCTGAATTTGATGTACGTGAGTGCCAAATTCGTGGCTCAACTTATGCAGCGGGCTTACGTGTAAAATTACGTTTAGTGAGCTACGATAAAGAATCTTCTTCACGCGCAGTCAAAGATATTAAAGAAAATGAAGTTTATATGGGTGAAATCCCATTAATGACTGATAACGGTACCTTCGTAATTAATGGTACTGAGCGTGTTATCGTTTCACAATTACACCGTAGTCCAGGCGTATTCTTCGATTCTGACAAAGGTAAAACCCATTCTTCAGGTAAAGTGCTTTATAACGCACGCATCATTCCTTACCGTGGTTCTTGGTTAGATTTTGAATTCGATCCAAAAGATAACTTATTTGCACGTATTGACCGTCGTCGTAAATTACCGGCAACAATTATTCTTCGTGCATTAGGCTATACCACTGAAGAAATCTTAAACTTATTCTTCGATAAAATTACCTTTGAAATCGCTGGCGATAAATTATTAATGACTTTAGTGCCAGAACGTTTACGTGGTGAAACAGCTTCTTTTGATATTGAAGCAAATGGCAAAGTTTATGTTGAACGTGGTCGTCGTATTACCGCACGCCATATTAAAGCATTAGAAAAAGATAAAATTTCACAAGTCGTTGTGCCTTCTGAATATATTTTAGGTAAAGTTGCGTCGAAAGATTATGTTGATTTAGAGTCTGGTGAAATTATTTGCCCTGCAAACGGCGAGATTTCTTTAGAGACTCTTGCAAAATTAGCGCAAGCAGGTTACACCACGATCGAAACTTTATTTACTAATGATTTAGATTATGGTCCATATATTTCTGAAACGCTACGTGTAGACCCAACTTATGACAAAACCAGTGCACTTTACGAGATTTATCGTATGATGCGTCCAGGTGAACCACCAACACCGGAATCTTCAGAGGCGTTATTCAACAATCTATTCTTCTCTGCAGAGCGTTATGATTTATCTGCCGTGGGTCGTATGAAATTCAACCGCTCTTTAGCGATCGCAGAAGGTGAAGGTTCAGGCATTTTAAGCAATGAAGATATTATTGCGGTAATGCGTAAATTGATCGATATCCGTAATGGTCGTGGCGAAGTGGATGATATTGACCACTTAGGTAACCGTCGTATCCGTAGCGTAGGTGAAATGGCAGAAAACCAATTCCGTATCGGTTTAGTGCGTGTAGAAAGAGCGGTGAAAGAACGCTTATCTTTAGGTGATTTAGATGCAATCACACCACAAGACTTAATTAATCCAAAACCAATCTCTGCAGCGGTGAAAGAATTCTTTGGTTCTTCACAACTTTCGCAATTTATGGACCAAAACAACCCATTATCAGAAGTGACACACAAACGTCGTATTTCTGCATTAGGTCCGGGCGGTTTAACGCGTGAACGTGCTGGCTTTGAGGTACGTGACGTACATAACACTCACTATGGTCGTTTATGTCCAATTGAAACCCCTGAAGGTCCAAACATCGGTTTGATTAACTCCCTTTCTGCGTTCGCCCGTACTAACGATTACGGTTTCTTAGAAACCCCATATCGTAAAGTAGTGGATGGTCAAGTTACCGAAGAAATTGAATATTTATCTGCTATCGATGAAGCAAACTACATCATTGCGCAGGCAAACTCAAACCTTGACGAAAACAATCGCTTTAGAGATGCGTTTGTAACGGCGCGTGGTGAACGTGGTGAATCTGGTTTATATAAACCTGAAGATATTCACTATATGGACGTTTCGACACAACAAGTGGTATCTGTTGCGGCTGCATTAATTCCATTCCTTGAGCACGACGATGCGAACCGTGCTTTGATGGGTGCGAACATGCAACGTCAAGCAGTTCCAACATTACGTGCTGACAAACCATTAGTTGGTACAGGTATGGAAAAACCAATCGCACTTGACTCAGGTGTTGCGGTTGTTGCAAAACGCGGTGGTACAGTTCAGTACGTCGATGCTTCTCGTATCGTGATTAAAGTAAATGAAGATGAAACCATTGCAGGTGAAGCAGGTATTGATATTTATAACTTAATCAAATATACCCGTTCTAACCAAAATACTTGTATTAACCAAATTCCTTGTGTGAATTTAGGCGATCCAATCAATCGTGGTGAAGTATTAGCAGACGGTCCTTCGACTGATTTAGGTGAGCTTGCATTAGGTCAAAATATTCGCGTGGCGTTCATGCCTTGGAACGGTTATAACTTCGAAGACTCAATGTTAGTTTCTGAACGTGTTGTTCAACAAGACCGTTTCACTACTATCCATATTCAAGAATTATCTTGTGTTGCCCGTGATACCAAGTTAGGTGCAGAAGAAATTACGGCTGATATTCCAAACGTAGGTGAGTCAGCGTTAAGCAAACTTGATGAATCTGGTATTGTTTATGTTGGTGCAGAGGTTAAAGGTGGTGACATCTTAGTAGGTAAAGTAACGCCTAAAGGTGAAACTCAATTAACCCCGGAAGAAAAACTTTTACGCGCAATCTTTGGTGAAAAAGCATCTGACGTGAAAGATTCTTCATTGCGCGTACCAAATAGCGTAACGGGTACGGTAATTGATGTTCAAGTCTTCACCCGCGATGGCGTGGAAAAAGACAAACGCGCACTAGAAATTGAAGAAATGCAATTAAAACAAGCGAAAAAAGACCTTTCTGATGAATTGGAAATCTTGGAAGCCGGCTTATTCGCACGTGTTCGTAATCTTCTTATCTCTTGTGGTGTTGATGTTGCTCAATTAGATAAATTAGAGCGTACTAAATGGTTAGAACAAACCATTGCAGATGAAGAAAAACAAAATCAATTAGAACAGCTTGCAGAGCAATACGAAGAACTTCGTAAAGAGTTTGAACATAAACTTGAAGTGAAACGTAAGAAAATTATCAAAGGTGATGATCTTGCACCGGGCGTGTTAAAAGTGGTTAAAGTTTACCTCGCGGTGAAACGTCAAATCCAACCGGGTGATAAAATGGCGGGTCGTCATGGTAACAAAGGTGTTATCTCGAAAATTAACCCAGTTGAAGATATGCCATACGATGAGAATGGCCAACCAGTTGAGATCGTATTAAACCCATTGGGCGTACCATCTCGTATGAACATTGGTCAGATCCTTGAAACCCACTTAGGTTTAGCAGCGAAAGGTGTTGGTGATCAAATCAATGCAATGCTCAAACAAAAACAAGAAGTGGAAAAATTACGTGGTTATATCCAAAAAGCGTATGACTTAGGTAATGGCTCACAAAAAGTGGATTTAAGTACCTTCACAGATGAAGAAGTATTGCGTTTAGCTGAAAATCTACGTAAAGGTTTACCAGTTGCGACACCAGTATTTGATGGTGCAGCTGAAGCTGAAATCAAAGAGCTATTAAAACTTGGTGGATTACCAACTTCAGGTCAAATAACTTTATATGATGGCCGTACAGGTGAGAAATTCGAGCGTCCAGTAACCGTAGGTTATATGTACATGCTCAAATTGAACCACTTAGTTGATGACAAAATGCATGCTCGTTCAACGGGTTCTTATAGCCTTGTTACACAACAACCATTGGGTGGTAAAGCTCAATTCGGTGGTCAACGTTTCGGTGAGATGGAGGTATGGGCACTTGAAGCATACGGTGCAGCTTACACCTTACAAGAAATGTTAACGGTGAAATCGGATGATGTGAATGGTCGTACGAAGATGTATAAAAACATCGTAAGTGGTAACCAACACATGGACCCAGGCACACCGGAATCTTTCAATGTAATTATGAAAGAAATCCGCTCACTTGGTTTAAATATCGAGTTAGACGAAGAGTAATCAGTAGGGGAGTGAAGAATTTATGATTCACTCGCCTTACGAAAGAAAAATCGCCGAAGTGCGGTGGAAAAACATCGAAATTTTCAACCGCACTTTAAACCTTTAACTCCGACAGGAGAACATTTGTGAAAGACTTAGTTAAGTTTTTAAAAGCACAATCAAAAACCAGTGAAGATTTTGATGTGATTAAAATTGGGTTAGCTTCCCCAGATATGATCCGTTCTTGGTCATTTGGTGAAGTGAAGAAACCTGAAACCATTAACTACCGTACGTTCAAACCTGAACGTGATGGTCTTTTCTGTGCGCGTATCTTCGGGCCTGTAAAAGATTACGAATGTTTATGTGGTAAATATAAACGTTTAAAACACCGTGGTGTGATTTGTGAAAAATGTGGTGTTGAAGTTACCCAAACTAAAGTTCGTCGTGAACGTATGGGCCACATTGAACTTGCATCGCCAGTTGCACATATTTGGTTCTTAAAATCATTGCCGTCTCGTATTGGTTTACTTTTAGATATGCCATTGCGCGATATTGAACGTGTACTTTACTTTGAAATGTACATTGTGACCGAACCGGGTATGACTGATTTAGAGCGCGGTCAATTATTAACTGAAGAACAATACCTTGATGCTGAAGATCGTTGGCAAGATGAATTTGAGGCGAAAATGGGTGCTGAAGCGATTCAAGATCTCTTAAAAGGTATGGATCTTGAAGTTGAATGTGAAAAATTACGTGAAGAATTACAAGAAACTAACTCTGAAACTAAACGTAAAAAAATCACTAAACGCTTAAAATTATTAGAAGCATTTGTTCAATCTGGTAATAAACCAGAGTGGATGGTAATGACTGTATTACCAGTTCTTCCACCAGATTTACGTCCATTAGTGCCGCTTGATGGTGGTCGTTTTGCGACTTCAGATCTGAACGATTTATATCGTCGCGTGATCAACCGTAACAACCGTTTAAAACGTTTATTAGATTTAATTGCGCCAGATATTATTGTGCGCAACGAAAAACGTATGTTACAAGAATCTGTTGATGCATTATTAGATAATGGTCGTCGTGGTCGTGCAATTACGGGTTCTAACCGTCGTCCATTAAAATCATTAGCGGATATGATCAAAGGTAAACAAGGTCGTTTCCGTCAAAACTTATTAGGTAAACGTGTTGACTATTCAGGTCGTTCTGTAATCACTGTAGGTCCATACTTGCACTTACACCAATGTGGTTTACCTAAGAAAATGGCATTGGAATTATTCCGTCCGTTTATCTACGCTAAATTAGAAAGCCGTGGTTATGCAACGACAATCAAAGCGGCTAAGAAAATGGTTGAGCGTGAAGATGCGATCGTTTGGGATATTCTTGCAGAAGTTATTCGTGAACACCCAATTCTATTGAACCGTGCGCCAACACTTCACCGTTTGGGTATCCAAGCGTTTGAACCGATCTTAATCGAAGGTAAAGCGATTCAGTTGCACCCACTCGTTTGTGCGGCGTTCAACGCGGACTTCGATGGTGACCAAATGGCGGTACATGTTCCATTAACGCTTGAAGCTCAATTAGAAGCTCGTGCATTGATGATGTCAACCAACAACGTGCTTTCACCAGCAAACGGTGATCCTATTATCGTTCCATCACAAGACGTGGTATTAGGTCTTTACTATATGACCCGCGAAAAAGTGAACGGTAAAGGCGAAGGCATGTTATTGCAAGATCCTCGCGAAGCTGAAAAAGCATATCGTACAGGTGAAGCAGAATTACATTCTCGCGTGAAAGTACGTATTACTGAATATGTGAAGAATGAAGCTGGCGAATTTGATGCGAAAACCACGCTTACTGATACAACTATCGGTCGTGCGATTTTATGGATGATTGCACCACAAGGTATGCCTTATTCATTGTTCAACCAAACATTAGGTAAAAAAGCCATTTCTAAACTGATTAACGAAGCTTATCGTCGTTTAGGTTTAAAAGAAGCGGTAATGTTTGCTGACCAAATTATGTATACCGGTTTTGCTTATGCGGCACGTTCAGGTTCATCAGTTGGTATTGATGATATGGAAATTCCAGCGAAGAAATACGAAATTATTTCTGCTGCGGAAGAAGAAGTGGCAGAGATCCAAGAACAATTCCAATCAGGTCTTGTGACTGCAGGCGAACGCTATAATAAAGTAATCGATATTTGGGCAGCGGCAAATGAGCGCGTAGCGAAAGCGATGATGGAAAACTTATCTCAGGAAGAAGTCATCAATCGCGAAGGTAATCCTGAAAAACAAGCATCCTTTAACAGTATTTTTATGATGGCTGATTCTGGTGCTCGTGGTTCTGCAGCGCAGATTCGTCAGTTAGCTGGTATGCGTGGTTTGATGGCTCGTCCAGATGGTTCGATCATTGAAACCCCAATTACAGCAAACTTCCGTGAAGGTTTGAACGTATTACAGTACTTTATTTCAACCCACGGTGCGCGTAAAGGTTTGGCGGATACCGCATTAAAAACAGCGAACTCAGGTTATTTAACTCGTCGTTTAGTTGACGTAGCACAAGACTTAGTGATCGTAGAAGATGACTGTGGTACGCACGAAGGCTTAGTCATGACCCCATTAATCGAAGGTGGTGATGAAAAAGTTCCACTTCGTGAATTAGTGTTAGGTCGTGTAGCTGCAGAAGATATTTTAAAACCAGGTACAGAAGAAGTATTAATTCCTCGTAACACGTTATTAGATGAAAAACTCTGTGATGTGTTGGATGCAAACTCTGTAGACAGCGTAAAAGTACGTTCTGTTGTAACTTGTGATACTGATTTTGGTGTATGTGCGAAATGTTATGGTCGTGACTTAGCTCGTGGTCACCTCATCAACCAAGGTGAAGCAGTAGGTGTTATCGCTGCTCAATCTATCGGTGAGCCGGGTACACAGTTAACCATGCGTACGTTCCATATCGGTGGTGCGGCGTCTGCGGCAGCAAAAGAATCGAGTGTACAAGTTAAAAACACTGGTACATTACACTTAATGAATGCAAAATTCGTTACTAATGATGAAGGTAAATTAGTATTAACTTCTCGTAATACTGAATTAACTATTACCGATGCATTTGGTCGTACTAAAGAACACTATAAAGTGCCTTACGGTGCGGTGTTAAGCAAAGGTGACGGTCAAGATGTAACGGCTGGAGAAACTATCGCAAATTGGGATCCACATACAATGCCAGTTGTCTCTGAAGTATCTGGTTTTGTGAAATTCGTTGATATTATTGATGGCTTAACTGTAACGCGTCAAACCGATGAATTAACAGGTTTATCATCAATCGTGGTTCAAGATGTGGGTGAACGTGCTACTGCTGGTAAAGATTTACGTCCAACCATTAAATTGGTTGATGCAAATGGTAACGATATTTTCTTACCTGAAACTGATGTTCTTGCACAGTACTTCTTACCGGGTAAAGCAATCGTAAGTTTAGACGATGGCGCAGCAGTAAAAGTGGGTGAACCATTAGCACGTATTCCGCAAGAGTCTGTGGGTACTAAAGATATTACCGGTGGTCTACCGCGCGTTGCAGATTTATTTGAAGCACGTAAACCAAAAGAACCAGCTATCTTGGCTGAAATTTCTGGTATCGTGTCTTTCGGTAAAGAAACCAAAGGTAAACGCCGTTTATTAATTACTCCTGCGGAAGGCGAGACTTACGAAGAAATGATTCCAAAATGGCGTCAGCTCAACGTATTTGAAGGTGAAATGGTACAACGTGGAGACGTAATTTCTGATGGTGCTGAAACACCACATGATATTTTACGTTTACGTGGCGTGCGTGCAGTAACTGAATACATCGTGAACGAAGTACAAGATGTTTACCGCTTACAAGGGGTAAAAATCAACGATAAACATATCGAAGTTATCGTTCGTCAAATGTTACGTAAGGCAGTAATTACCAAAGCTTACGACTCAGAATTCCTAGAAGGGGAACAAGTCGAAGTTGCTCGCGTGAAAATCATCAACCGTCAACGTGAAGCAGAAGGTAAACCACCGGTTGAGTTTGAACGCGAATTATTGGGTATCACTAAAGCGTCTCTTGCGACTGAATCCTTCATCTCAGCAGCGTCGTTCCAAGAAACTACTCGTGTTCTTACCGAAGCAGCAGTGGCAGGTAAACGTGATGAATTACGTGGCTTGAAAGAGAACGTAATTGTAGGTCGTTTAATCCCAGCGGGTACAGGTTTTGCGTATCATCAAAGCCGAGTTAAAAATCGTCAAAAAGCGGCTGATTTAGCAACGTTAGCAGCGGAAGATGTAGCTTCTGCTTTCGCAAGTGATGCTGATATCGCTGATGAATTTGAAATGATCGCAGATGATGCTACACAAAATCTTGCTGCATTATTAAATTCAGAAATGGAAGATTAATTTTCCAAATGAGATGAAAAAAGCCCCGAAAGGGGCTTTTTTATTATAGCTACTCAAAGTTTGGTTATAAAAGTTATATGCTATTTGTATGACGGGAAATAGTTTAAGTGAATGATAAATAGAAAAATCCTCACTATATAATGAATAAATCTGATAAGCAAAATTCAATATATAGGAGGATTGTTATTGAATCACATCTTAAAGAAGAATGTGAGAAAGACCTAAACCGATTAATAAGCAGAAAAGCATGCTTAATAAACCAGGAATCATAAAGCTATGGTTTAAAATATATTTACCAATTTTGGTTGTGCCCGTAGTATCAAAGTCAATGGATGCAATGATTGGACCGTAATTAGGAATAAAGAAGTAACCATTTACTGCCACAAATACACCGATTAATACTGGCGCTGGGATACCTAATGCGATACCAAGTGGGAACAATGTTGCTACTGTTGCGCCTTGGCTGTTTACTAATACTGAAAGTACAAATAGTGCGAAAGCGAATGCCCATGGTGCAGTTTCAACTAAGCCTTTCACCATTTCTTTTACTTCTGTCATGTGCGCTTGCATTAACGTGTCGCCTAACCATGCAATACCGAAGATTGCGATTACTGCACGCATACCTGCGTGGAATACAGAACCTTTAGTGATTTCAGTGCCATCTGGTTTACAAGTTAAGATAATTAACGCACCAATCGCTAACATAATGATTTCGATAGTGTGTGCCATCCCCATTGGTTTACCATCAAATACTGGACGTAAAGATGGAACCGCACCCATGATTACAACAAGTAATGAACCAAATAAGAATAAAGAAACAGAAATTTTAGCTGTTTTGCCCACTTCTACTTCTTTGACTGAAGTGGTAGAAGCAAAAGTATCTGCATATTTTGGATCATTTAAACGACGTTGATATTCCGGATCATCTTTTAATTCTTTACCCATTTTGTTTACAAATAAACAAGCAATAAAAATACCTAAGATGGTTGAAGGAATAGTTACCATCAATACATCGCCAAGATGGATGCCTTGAGGTTCAAGGTAAGCCACGACCGCTACAACAGCTGCCGCAATAGGGCTTGCTACGATAGCAAATTGTGATGCGATTACCGCCATTGACATTGGACGTTCTGGACGGATACCGTTTTGACGGCTCACTTCAGCGATAACTGGTAATACAGAATATGCTACATGGCCAGTACCCGCTAAGAAAGTGAATAACCAAGTTACTGCTGGAGCGATAAACGTAATGTGTTTAGGATTACGACGTAAGATTTTGGTTGCGATTTTGATCATGTAGTCTAAACCGCCGGCTGCTTGCATTGCTGCCGCCGCTGCCACTACAGCCATAATCATAAACATAACATCAATAGGTAAACCTGCTGGTTTTAGACCAAAGCCAAAAGAAAGAATAGCAAGGCCTAAACCACCAAATACACCTAAACCGATACCACCTACACGTGCACCCACAAAGATACACAATAATACGATGGCAAATTGTAGTAAGAACATTGCAGACATACTGCCCCCTAAGTTAATTAAAAAAACATCTTTGTTTTATTTGTTAAAACAGCGACTAATATAGCAACAAATAGGTATCGATTCCATAACATGGATCAATAAATTGTAGTCAAAAGTACAGTTATTTCTAACCGCACTTTTGTTTCTTACAATTGCTCTTAGAAGTCTTCGAAATATTGTTGAATTACTTTTGGATCTTTAGTTTGAGTTAAAGCTAATTGCAAGAGTACGCGGGCTTTTTGTGGATTTAAAGTACCTGATGCTACAAAGCCATATTTACTATCATCAACTTCAGCGTCACGAGTTGTATAGCCAGTTGGTACACGAGAAGAACGGACTACAATGACCCCATCTTTTGCGGCTTTTTCTAAGCGCTCTAAGTGTGCAGCATTAACATTTCCATTGCCAACTCCAGCAGATACAATCCCTTGATAGCCAGCATTGAGTAATGAGTTTAATGGTTCAACTGGTGCATTTGAATAAGCATAAATAATCCCCACTTTTGGTAGGCTATTTAATTTTTCTACATTAAACGGAGTGTTGATGGTGTGTTTGCTTTCTGGGGAACGTTCATAGTCCACTTTGCTGTTATGAATATAGCCTAGAGAACCATAATTTGGTGAATGAAAAGTTTGCACTGCGGTAGTACTGGTTTTTGTGACATCACGAGCACCTAGTACTTCATTGTTCATTGCGACTAAAACGCCACGACCACTCGATTTTTTGTCTGCTGCAACGACAACTGCATTGTAAAGATTTAATGGGCCATCAGCACTTTTTTCTGTTGCTGGACGCATTGCTCCTACGAGAACAACCGGTTTTTCACATTTTACGGTTAAATCTAAGAAATAAGCTGTCTCTTCCATGGTATCTGTACCATGGGTAATGACAAATCCATCAGTACTTTTACATTGACTATTGATGGCTTTTGCAAGTTTTAGCCAGACTTCGTCATTCATGTCTTGTGAACCTATTTTTACAATTTGCTCACCTTTAATGTTGGCAATATTTTTCATTTCTGGTACTGCTTCAATTAAAGTATCAATACTTAATTGTCCAGCTTTATATGCAGAATTTACCGAACTTTGTCCGCTTCCTGCAATGGTACCACCCGTTGCTAAGATTGTAATATTTGGCAAGTTTGCTGCATTTGCTATTGAAATACCTAGACCAAATAAAGTACATAAGGCTAATTTAGTTAATTTCATAGATTTCTCCTAATGAATAAAAATTACTTTCTAATCATCTAACTAAATTGAGCTATTCTGAATAATGAAAATGTAAATTTATGATCCCGATCACATAATTTTTTGTTGATTGTATAACCTTTATACAAGTACGGAATTTAAGCATAATTTTTTTGAAAGATAACCCAAGTGCGGTTATACTTGAGCCCTATTTTGACGTACTTGATTAGTAGAGAAAACAATGCAAGAATTTATCCCAATGGCAACAGAGTTTGCTCAAAAACATTCTCTTTTAGCGGTTTCTTGGTTTGCGATTTTCGTGATGGTAATTTATACCTTCTATAAAGGCGCAACGAGTAAATTTAAAGTCATCACTCACAATGAGGTTATTCGTTTAATCAATGCGGATGAGGCTATTGTGGTGGATTTACGTAGTATTGAAGAATTTCAACGTGGTCATATCATTGATAGCATTAATTTACTTCCAAGCGAAATTAAAAATCAAAACATCGGTAAAATTGAACAACACAAAGAGAAAGCAATTGTGTTGGTAGATATTAACGGTGTTTCCACACCAGCTTCAGCTGCACTTTTAGCGAAACAAGGTTTTAATCGTGTGTTTGTGTTAAAAGAAGGCATTTCTGCATGGGTAGCGGCAAATTTACCTTTAGTTAAAAAACATAAATAATAAGGAATAGAAAATGTCAGAACAAAAACAAGACGTTGCAGTAACAGAAGAACAACAACCCGTTCTTCAAATTCAACGTATTTATGTGAAAGATGTGTCTTTTGAAGCACCAAATCTTCCACATATTTTCCAACAAGAATGGAAACCAAAACTTGGTTTTGATTTAAGCACCGAAACAACCCAAGTTGGTGATGACTTATATGAAGTGGTATTAAACATTTCTGTTGAAACTACACTTGAAGATAGTGGTGATGTCGCATTTATTTGTGAAGTAAAACAAGCGGGCGTATTCACTATTAGCGGTTTAGAAGATGTTCAAATGGCGCATTGTTTAACTTCTCAATGCCCGAATATGCTTTTCCCTTATGCGCGTGAATTAGTGTCTAACTTAGTCAATCGCGGCACGTTCCCTGCGTTGAATTTATCTCCAGTAAACTTTGATGCATTGTTTGTTGAATATATGAATCGTCAACAAGCAGAAAATGCAGAAGAAAAATCTGAAGAAGGTCAAACTAAGCACTAATTAAGTGGTAAAACAAAAGGCAAGCTAGGAATCCTAACTTGCCTTTTTTGTTGTTAAAGTGCGGTCAATTAATAGCTTGAATTGATTAACACTTCTTCACCGTAGCCACCTAAAGTCGGCATTGGTTGATAAGTTGAGTTTGCTGCACGCATTAAACGAATACCGCGAATACCCGCTTCTTTAGCTGCTAACACATCATCATCGCTGTCGCCATAGTGAATACTAACTTTATGCGCAATAATGCCCGGGGTTTTGTTGTATTTAGTTGTGCGTTCACGTCCGCCCATAAATTCAACAGGGTGCATATTTTTAATATCAAACGCTTTTTGTAATACAGGTGTTACGCCATCCACGTTCCCTGCAGTACGACCTGTAATAAAGTAAATTTGGTCTCCACGTTCTTGATGCATTTTGATCAAATCAGCAGCGATTTGTTTTGGAATGGAATATTTATCACAACCCGCGTTAACTTCATTCCAGAAATCTTGGTTTTTCAAATAGTCTTGTTTACCTGGAGAATATTTTTGTTGACCATAATAGAAACAAGAGCTGGTGAAAAGTACGGTATCATCAATATCAAAGCTGACATTAATTGGGCCTTTGCCTTCTAATTCTTTTTTAATTTGATCTACTGAAATCCAGTGAATTGGTTGCTCTTGCAACATTTCACGCGCATTTGTACCAGATTGTGTATAAGGTTCAGTTTTGCCAGCCATGGCGGGAATCGCAGCGGCAGTTAACAATGCCACTAAAGATAATTTCATTAAATTTTTCATAGAGAATCCTTCTAGGTTGGGTTTAAAATCTGCGTCATAATACGCTTTTTATTGCGTCAATCAATTAGAAGCAATCGTTTTCGATGTTAAAATATGATCATGATCACATTTTTTAATTTCTTTTGATGAATAAATATACAATATATATTTTAACTTGAATTCTGATAATTCATCACCATATAACGAAAAACTTTTATTTAATAAAGGATAGAACAATGACAACGATTGTATGTGTTCGTAAAAATGGCAAAGTGGCAATTGGTGGAGATGGACAAGCAACACTTGGTAACTGTGTGGAAAAAGGAAGTGTACGTAAAGTGCGCCGTTTATATAAAGATAAAGTAGTGACCGGTTTTGCTGGTTCTACTGCTGATGCTTTTATTTTACGAGACTTATTTGAGAAAAAATTAGAATTGCATCAAGGACACTTAGTTAAATCTGCGGTGGAGTTGGCAAAAGAATGGCGTACAGAGCGCTCATTACGCAAACTAGAGGCCATGATGATTGTAGCAAATGACAGCGATTTTTTACTTGTATCGGGTTCTGGTGATGTAATTGAGCCCGAGTTTGATGTGTTGGCTATCGGTTCTGGTGGTAACTACGCAAAAGCTGCTGCACTTGCCTTGCTTAGAACTCAAAATGATTTAACCGCAAAAGAAATCGTCGCGGAAGCGCTAAAAATAGCGGGTGATATCGATATTTACAGTAACCATAACCACGTTATTGAAGAAGTATAAACTTACTCATGTAGGTGTGAAAATCGAATTTCATATACAAATATGAAATGGTGATCCATGTTAATAAAAGCATTTCTCCTACATTTTCATTATATAAAGGATAATTTATGTCAATGACTCCTCGTGAAATCGTTTCTGAATTAGATGCACATATTATTGGACAAAATGAGGCTAAGCGTGCAGTGGCGATAGCATTGCGTAACCGCTGGCGCCGCATGCAGTTAACTGAAGAACTTCGTCAAGAAGTAACGCCGAAAAATATTTTAATGATTGGTCCAACAGGCGTAGGTAAAACAGAAATTGCACGTCGCCTAGCGAAACTTGCTAATGCACCATTTATCAAAGTAGAAGCGACCAAATTTACTGAAGTGGGGTATGTCGGTAAAGAAGTAGATTCTATTATCCGAGATCTTACGGATGTTTCCCTGAAGTTGGTTCGCCAACAAGCGGTAGAAAAAAATCGTATGCGTGCACAAGATGCTGCAGAAAATCGTATTTTAGATGTGTTACTTCCTCCTGCAAAAGATCAGTGGGGAAATGTACAGGATTCTGATAATGCTAGTACGCGTCAAATCTTCCGTAAAAAACTACGTGAAGGGCAGTTAGATGATAAAGAAATTGAAATTGATGTATCTGCTGGAGTATCAATGGGGGTAGAAATTATGGCGCCTCCAGGTATGGAAGAGATGACAAGTCAATTGCAGTCGCTTTTTCAAAATTTAGGTAGCGAGAAGACTAAAAAACGCAAAATGAAGATTAGAGAGGCGTTGAAAGTTTTAATAGATGATGAAGCGGCAAAGCTCATCAATCCAGAAGAGCTTAAGCAACAAGCCATTGATGCGGTAGAACAAAACGGTATCGTATTTATTGATGAAATTGATAAGATTTGTAAAAAAGGTGAGCATTCAGGTGGTGATGTTTCGCGTGAGGGCGTACAACGTGATTTATTACCGATTATCGAAGGTTCAACCGTGAATACTAAACATGGTATGGTAAAAACGGATCATATTTTATTTATTTGTTCTGGTGCATTTCAAATAGCACGTCCATCTGATTTATTGCCAGAATTACAAGGTCGTTTGCCAATCCGAGTGGAATTAAAATCTCTGACGAAAGACGATTTTGAGCGTATTTTAACTGAACCAAATGCATCACTTACATTGCAATATCGTGAGTTAATAAAAACAGAAGGTGTGGAAGTTGAGTTTACTCAAGATGGCATTAGTAAAATTGCAGAATCAGCGTTTAGAGTGAATGAAAAAACGGAGAATATTGGTGCTCGTCGTTTACATACTGTATTAGAGCGTTTAATGGACGGAATTTCTTTTGACGCAAGTGAACGCGCGGGGGAGAAAATTGTGATAGATGAAAAATATGTTTCTGAAGCGTTAAATGACGTTGTTGAAAATGAAGATTTGAGTCGTTTTATTCTTTAAGTATTTTCTTTTCTGATACAAGAAGTGCGGTGAATTTTCACCGCACTTTTTTGTTTTCTAAATTGAGAAATTAATTGGTTTTTAATTTGCTCCAATATTTTTCATAAATATCGACAGCTTCACCAACATCACCTTGCATAATTCCTTTTTCTACTTCTGATGCTGGTGGAAATAGTTTAGGATCGTTGGCAACTTCTGGGCTGAGTAATGCTTTGACTCCTTCATTTGGCATAGAAAAGCCCATGCGTTCTACCACAACTTTGGCATTTTCTGGACGAAGTAAGAAGTCAATGAACTTATGCGCGCCTTCAACATTTTTTGCTGTAGTTGGAATCGCATAGTTATCCATCCAGAAAATAGCCCCTTCTTTTGGATACACAAATTGGAGAGATGGATTTTCTTTATGTGCTAAATAAGCAGAACCATTCCAAATCATACCAATTGCAGCTTCACCTTGTACGTAAGGGACTTCTGGCGAGTCAGAGTTAAAGGTTGCTACATTTGGTAAAAGTTTTTCTAAACGCTCATAAGCTGTTTTGATGTCTTCTTCATTGGTGGTATTTGGCGATTTACCATCAAGCAATAATGCTACGTGGAACACTTCACGTGCATCACTGGTCATAAGAACTTTACCTTTAAATTCAGGTTTCCATAAATCCGCCCAGCTGGTGATGGTTTTAGGATCAATCTCATCCGCATTAACTTCAATACCAGTAAGTCCGTAAACGTAAGGTAATGAATATTTATTTTCTGGGTCGAATTCTTTATTTAATAAATGTTTAGGGATTTGATGAATATTGGTCAATTTACTTTGATCAATCGGTTGAAGCATCTTTTCCTTAATCATTTTATTTACGTAGTAACTTGATGGAAACACCAAATCATAGCCAGAGCCAGTATTCTGAGTAAGTTTGAGTTTCGCGTACATTTCTTCGTTGCTTTCAAAGGTAGAATAAATCACCTCGATGCCGGTTTCTTTAGAGAACTGTGCGACTAAATCAGAAGGTACATAGTCTGTCCAGTTATAGACGTAAAGTTTGTTATTGGCAAAAGCGGATGCCGCGAAAAGTGCGGTGGTGGAAAGGAAAAGATTTTTGAGTGAGTGAGCAAAGAATTTTTTCAATTTATTGACCTCCGAGGGTTATCGTTCATCATAAAACGCACAAATTTTGCGCGCGCGCAGTATAGCATTTTTTTCGTAAAAGGTTTGACATATTTCCCTTTCGGGGTAAGATTTTGCCAGTTTTTTCCTAAGAGATTTTTTATGCTTAATTTTGCCTATCAAGAACACGTTCGCTCTTATTATTTCGACTCTCGTAACCAAGATTTTCAATTCCCGCCGCTCACTCAAATTGAACATGCTGATGTATGCGTGATCGGAGCTGGCTTTTTTGGTTTATCTGCGGCATTAGAACTGGCGGAAAAAGGAAAAAAAGTTATTGTATTAGAGGGTGCTCGAGTAGGATTTGGTGCTTCTGGTCGTAGTGGTGGGCAGGCAATTAATGGCTTTGAAGAAGGCATTGATGAATACGTTAAACAAGTTGGCGAAGATAAAGCGCATAAACTTTGGAATATGTCATTAGAGGCCATTGATATTATTGATGAGCGTATTGAAAAATATGGCATTCAATGCGACTGGAAAAAAGGCTATGCCACATTGGCATTAAATGAACGTCGAATGGATGACTTAATTGAAATTGAAAAAGAAAGTCATGAGAATTTTGGCTATCAGAATATGCAGCTTTGGGATAAAGCCAAATTAAAACAACATTTAGGCAGTGATATTTATGTGGGGGGCTTATTTGATAGTAACTCAGGGCATTTGCATCCACTTAATTATTGTTTAGGTTTAGCGAAAGCTTGTGTCGATCTGGGTGTTCAGATTTTTGAACAATCTCCCGTAGTGGATATGGTTGAGAAAAATGGTTGCGTTGAGGTTAAAACAGATAAAAGTGCGGTGATTTCTCAAGACGTTATTTTAGCCACCAATGCTTATATTGATGCTCTCCCGAAATCTATTCATCACGGAATTAATCGTAAAATATTACCTGTAGAAAGTTTTATTATCGCCACAGAGCCGTTAAGCCAAGCAGTTGCTGATTCTGTCATTAATAATGGCATGTCTGTGTGCGATAACAATTTATTATTAGACTATTATCGTTTGAGTGCTGACAACCGTCTGCTTTTTGGTAGTGATTCTAGCTCAGAAAAAGATATGGTCGCGATTATGCGGAAAAATATGTTGCGCGTATTCCCGCAGCTTGAAAATGTAAAGATCGATTATGGATGGGCAGGTCCGATTGATATGACCTTAAATTCAACGCCACATTTTGGTCGTATTTCTCCGCACATTTATTTTGCTCATGGTTATTCTGGTCACGGTGTTGCTTTGACGGGGCTTGCAGGACGAATTGTAGCCGAGGCAATTTTAGGTGATGATGAACGCTTATCTATTTTTGAAAGTCTGAAAGTCCCTTCTGTTTATGGTGGTCGAATTATCAAAGATCTTGCGACAAAGATTGGTGTGCAGTATTACAAATTTTTAGATCGTTATCGTTAATAATATTCGGAAACACATTTTTCCCGTATAATCGTAGATATTTTTTACAGCAGAACGGCATTATGAATAAAAATCAAACCTTAGTTTCTCTTGCTATTTTCACCGCACTTTACAGTCAGCAAAGTATGGCGGATTTACGTGATCAATGTTTAATGGGGGTACCACACTTTACTGGCGAAGTGGTACAGGGGGACTTAAATACCTTACCCGTCTATATTGAAGCTGATGATGCAGAGATTAATCAGCCTACACAGGCCGTATATCAAGGTAACGTAGATGTAAGACAGGGAAACCGCCATTTAATGGCTGATTCTGTTGAAGTGAAACAATTGGGGAATCATCAAGCTCCACAGCGTTTTGCCTATATACGAGGTGGATTTGATTATAAAGATAATCAACTTAATATGCTGGGGAAAAATGCTGATTTTAATTTAGATAGCCATGACGGCCATGCTACAAATGCGGATTATGAATTGGTTGGGCGACAAGGAAGAGGCAAGGCAGAACATATCAATTTACAAAATGATTACCGTGTAATGAAAAATGCCACATTTACCTCTTGTTTACGAGGTGATAATGCCTGGGCGGTAGATGCATCAGAAATCCGTCAATATGTAAAAGAAGAATATGCTGAAATGTGGCATGCACGTTTTAAAGTGCATGGCGTGCCTGTTTTTTATACCCCTTATTTACAATTACCAATTGGTGAACGCCGTCGTTCGGGATTATTGATTCCAAGTGGTGGCTCATCTAGCCGTGATGGTTTCTGGTATATGCAACCGATTTATTGGAATATTGCACCGAATTACGACATGACGGTTACGCCTAAATACATGTCGCATCGTGGTTGGCAATTAAATGGTGAATTTCGCTATTTAACCTCTATAGGGGAAGGAAAAGTTGCAGGAGAATATCTAGGCCGAGATCGTTATGATGAATATATTAGTGATAAGCGTAAACGCCATTTATTCTATTGGAATCACAGTTCAAGCTTCTTAGAAAACTGGCGTTTTAATGTAAATTATACACGAGTGAGTGATAAACGTTACTTTAACGACTTTGATTCACAATACGGTAGCAGCACAGATGGCTATGCAGATCAGTATGCGCGAATCGCTTACTATAAACCTAATTATAATTTCTCGCTTTCAGCGCGCCAGTTCCAAGTTTTTGATGAAAATCTATCTATTGGTCCTTATCGTGCGATGCCACAAATGGACTTTAATTATTACAAACATGATTTAGCTAATGGATGGTTAGATTTTAAATGGTATTCTCAAGCAGTACGTTTTGATAATGACAGTGATCTCATGCCAACGGCATGGCGTTTTCACATTGAACCAAGTTTGGCTTCATCAATGTCAAATGAATATGGTGGCTTGAAAGTAGAAACTAAACTTTATGGCACACGTTACGAGCAGAAAAAGGGTTCTAGTGTGAATGCGGAAGAGGTTCAGAAAAACATAAATCGTGTCATTCCGCAATTTAAGCTTGATTTACAAACTGTATTAGCTCGGGACACCACTTTCTTAAAAGATTACACTCAAACTTTTGAGCCACACATTCAATATTTATATCGCCCTTATCGTGATCAAAGTAATATTGGTTCAAAACAACGTACGAGTGATTATTTAGGATTTGGTTATGATTCCGCATTGGTACAGCAAGATTATTATTCGCTTTTCCGTGATCGCCGTTACAGTGGATTAGATAGAATCTCCTCTGCGAATCAAATGACATTAGGTGGAACAACTCGCTTTTATGATAAAACGGGTGATGAACGCTTTAATTTATCAGCCGGTCAAATTTATTATTTAAATGATTCACGTATTGATGATAACCCCGCAAATAAAACGCCAACATCGTCATCATCTTGGGCTTTAGAGTCTAACTGGAAAATGAGTGATCATTGGCGTTGGCGTGGCAGTTATCAATATGATACGAATACGCACGCAACATCGTTAGCGAATACATCATTGGAATATAATCCTAAAAAGGATAATTTAATCCAATTAAATTATCGTTACGCTAGTCAAAATTATATTGATCAAAATTTAGGGCGATCAGCAAATGCTTATCGTCAAGATATTCAGCAGATAGGGCTTGTTACTGCATGGGAAGTTTCAGATAACTGGTCGGTCGTGGGCAAATATTATCATGATCTCGCACTTAAAAAACCTGTTGAACAATATTTTGGTATTCAATATAACACTTGTTGTTGGGCTGCTGGAATTGGTGCAAGACGCTATGTGACAAGCCGTCAACATCAAGATGAGGATTCTGTGCTCTATGATCATGGTATAGGTTTTACCTTAGAATTACGTGGTCTAGGTACAAATAATTACCAAAATGGCATTGATGATATGCTCGAAAAAGGTAAGTTACCTTACATCCGTGCATTTAGCCTTGAATAATCCATTCTAAAACCGATAGCGATTGCTGTCGGTTTTCTCATTTTTTTTAAACGAAAGCACTTTCACCAAAAATTAGTATAAATTTCACCGCACTTTCATCTCTTTTATTGACTGATGTCAAGATTTCATTATATTGACAGCTTTCATTCTAACTTATAGGAACAATTTATGGCGCAATCTGCACCAAAGCGTGAAACCTTCTCTGGTCGTAACGCGTTTATTATGGCTGCCATTGGCTCAGCGGTGGGCCTTGGTAATATTTGGCGTTTCCCTTATACCACTTATGAAAATGGTGGGGGCGCTTTTATTATCCCTTATCTTATTGCATTATTAACTGCAGGGATTCCTCTTTTATTTTTAGATTATGCGATTGGGCACCGTCACCGTGGTGGGGCACCATTGTCTTATCGTCGTTTTAGCCCACATTTTGAAGTGTTTGGCTGGTGGCAAATGATGGTGAATGTCATCATTGGCTTATATTATGCCGTTGTGCTTGGCTGGGCTGCAAGTTACACCTATTTCTCAATTAATGGTGCTTGGGGAGATAAACCGATCGATTTTTTCATTGGTGAATTTCTGAAAATGGGCGACATCAAAAATGGGGTGAGTTTTGAGTTTGTGGGAATGGTCACAGGCCCATTAATTGCGATGTGGATTATTGCCCTTGGTGTACTTTCACTTGGTGTACAAAAAGGCATTGCAAAAGTTTCATCGGTATTAATGCCGGTGTTAGTCATTATGTTTATGGCTTTGGTTATTTATTCCTTATTTTTACCTGGTGCGGAAAAAGGCTTAGATGCTTTATTTACACCAGATTGGTCAAAACTATCGAATCCAAGTGTATGGATTGCCGCATATGGACAAATATTCTTTTCTCTCTCAATTTGTTTTGGGATTATGGTGACATATGCTTCTTATCTTAAAAAAGAATCAGATTTAACCGGAAGTGGATTAGTAGTAGGTTTTGCAAATAGTAGTTTTGAAGTGTTAGCAGGCGTAGGTGTTTTTGCGGCATTAGGCTTTATTGCAACGGCACAAGGCCAAGAAGTAAGTGAGGTAGCAAAAGGCGGAATTGGTTTAGCATTTTTCGCATTTCCAACCATTATTAACAAAGCACCATTTGGTGAAGTATTAGGTGTCTTGTTTTTTGGTTCATTGACGTTTGCAGCATTGACTTCTTTCATTTCTGTTATTGAAGTGATCATCTCTGCTATTCAAGATAAGCTGCGTGTTCGCCGTGTGAAAGTAACCTTTATCGTGGGTGTGCCAATGATGCTGGTTTCAGTGCTCTTATTTGGTACGACAACAGGATTGCCAATGTTGGATGTCTTTGACAAATTCGTGAACTATTTTGGTATTGTTGCTGTTGCATTTGTATCATTAATTGCAATTGTGGCAAATGAAAAATTAGGGTTATTGGGCGATCATTTAAATGAAACCTCTTCTTTCAAAGTTGGCTTTTTCTGGCGTTTATGTATTGTGCTGACCACAGGTATTTTAGCATTTATGTTATTTAGTGAGGGGGCCAAAGTCTTCTCTGAAGGATATGAAGGATACCCAAGCTGGTTTGTCAATATTTTTGGCTGGGGAATGGCAATCAGTTTATTAATTGTGGCGTTTATGCTTTCTCGCTTAAAATGGAAAAATGATACCCAATTAATCCTTGATGAAAAAAAAGGAGAGTAAAATGAGTTTGAGTGCAATTATTATGATGATTGTGGCTTTTGGTGTTATTTGGGGCGGCTTTATCTACGCCTTGATACGCTTACCTAAAGAAAAATAAAGATAGTATTAACCGCACTTTAATCGTGCGGTTATTTTTTTAGCTCGCTTGATAATTTAATAACATCAGTTTAACTCATATCCTATTATTGGAAGGAGCATAAAATCCATTCATGCCGTAGGGGTTTATCTAAAAAAGCGAATCTTTACATTAATTTATAAATTTCTTATTCTCATTTCCATTAATATTATGTAGAATATCTATCCGATCCAATCTTTAACTTGTCTCTACCTAGTTTGGATTATTAATGGGCAAGTTAACTTATTGGAGTGAAGTCATTAATTTTTTAGTTGTATTTATCTTTGACAGATAAGTTCCTTTCTTTTTAAGAATAATAAAAATGTCTCATCCTAATAATGTAACATGGAATGTTGCCTATCATTTATTAACCACATACATTGCATTTAGCATATCAAAGAAAATACATTCATTTCACTTATTAACAATCTTAACGAGTTCTAGGTTTAGGTTTTAATCTTTTTAAGATGGAATTTCAGAGTGGAAATTTAAACATTCTGTTATTTCTTATTTTCCTTAACAATATAAAGGTATTTATACGCTTTTCCCGAGCCTTTATTTTTTTCACTTATCTCACGCCTGAGAGCGTACATTTAAATTAATATAGGATTATCAATATGAATCATATCTATAAAGTTATTTGGAATACGATCACACAAACATGGGTTGCTGTTTCCGAACTTAGCCGCGCAAAAGGCAAAACAAAATCAAGTAAAACATTAAGTGCGGTAGTTTTAGCTGCAACTTCTGGAATCCTTATTTCTGGTCAGGCTCAATCTGCTAATGAAGTAGGGAGCGCTAAAGATAATAGTTCTGTTGTATTTGGTATCCAAAGCCATGCTTCTCACGATGCAGTCGCCGTTGGCGGAGAATCAAATGCAAGAGCTTATGAAGATGTAGCAATTGGTTATAAGGCAACTTCAGGAGCTGAGTTAAAAATTGAAAACGGCAAAGAGGTCACTCATTCGTCAAATCAATCTAGCGTCGCAGTAGGTACACACGCCCAAGCCACTCATGTTGCAACAACTGCAATTGGTGCACATGCACAAGCAATCCACAATTTTGCAACTGCCGTAGGTGCTGGAGCAATTGCTAATCACGAAAACGCATCTGCATTTGGTGAAGGAGCTAAAGCACAGGGAACGTATTCAACAGCGTTAGGAAAAGGAGCGTTAGCAACAGAGGATTATGCCGTAGCATTAGGTAAAGAAGCATCCTCAACAAATACTTATTCAACATCTATAGGTACAAAAGCGAACGCTACAGGTCAATCTTCATTAGCTATAGGTGGAGCTGCAATAGACTCTCTACCAATCAAAACTAATAAGGAAGGTAAGCAGTATTCTGACTTAGAAGATGGTGTTGGCGCAAAAGCCACAGGGCAAGATTCTGCTGCAATTGGAGCCAGCGCCAACGCTACAGCAAAGGCAGCGCTTGCTGTAGGTAAAATGGCAAATGCGTCTGCTAACTCTACTATTGCTGTTGGCGATCAAGCCCAAGCTTCTGGGGAAAAAGCAACCTCTATTGGTGCTGGCGCTATTGCAAAAAATGAGGGTACTATTGCGATAGGTAATGGAGCTAAAGTGGGTGCAACAAATGGAAATGTTGCGGCAAATAATGGCATCGCTATTGGTACAGAATCCGAGTCAAAAAATGAACAAGCTATTGCCGTTGGTAAAAAAGCAATTGCAGCAGGTAATAACTCTATTGCTTTGGGGAATGCTACTACGACAACTGGAGGTGAGGGGGTTGCCATTGGTAATACAGCAAGTGCATCTCACCACTCTGTAGCCTTCGGCTCCCAAGCTAAAGCTACGGCAGAAGGCGGATACTCCTCTGCATTTGGTAATGAATCAGAAGCTAATAAAGCGGACTCGTCAGCCCTAGGTAATACGGCAAAAGCCTTAGCAAAAAATGCAACATCGGTGGGGGCACACAGTAAAGTAACAGAAACAGCTGAAAACGGTTCTGCATTAGGTCGAAGTGCAAATGTTAGTGCAACAAATGGTACCGCACTAGGAAGCTCATCAAAGGTGGAAGCTGAAAACGGCACTGCTGTAGGTACTAGCGCAACTGTAAGCACAGCAGGCGGCGTAGCATTAGGTCAAGGTTCAAAATCTACTCGAGCTGCATTAGATGGTAAAAACATCACAATTACCTCACAAGGCAACATCGTATCATCAAATCATATTACTGATAAGGATAACAGCCCGGTGAGTGATGTTTATGCCCCAGTTAAATTAATCAATGACTCATCAATCTTAGAAAGAGTAAAAAATACTATTAAAGGTACTGCTGGTGCAGTCTCCCTAGGTAACGACAGCACTACTCGCCAACTCACCAATCTGGCACCAGGTAGTGCAGATTCTGATGCTGTCAACGTGGCGCAGTTAAAGGCTGTTGTGGGTGGTATCGTAAAATATAATGTAACCTCTCCAGATAAATCTATCACTATCGACTCAAAAGATGAAACCACAGATGGAGTTCGTAAAACAACCTTCAATGTAACCATGAACACAACTGCAGTCAAAGATGCAGCTGCATGGAAAATCAAGGCAAATAAAGAGACTGATAATCAAGCCACTAGCGTAAAAGGCGGGGATATAGTTACATTTAAAACCAAGGATGGTGGCAATAGTGGCGACACAATCAAAATAACTCGCAATGGGAAAGAATTAACCTTTGAAGCAAATTTTGCAACTATCCGCACACCGGGCACAGGCATGGTTAATGTTGACGATACAGTTAAAGACAACTGGCTTGCCAAAGCAAAAAATGTTGCTGAAGCCATCAATGCAAGCGGTTGGATTTTACAAGCAAACGGCAATAAAGTTGGTTTAATAAACCCTGGAAATAAAGTAAATATTGCTACAGATGCTAATAGTGGTATTACCATCACCCCGACAAATGAAAATGCCGATGGCGTATCTACCATCAAATTAAAAGCTAACGTAACAGGTCTTACCGCAGGGAACAATGTCACTATTTCAAGCAAAGATGGCAACTATACCATTAACGCAATAGACACCAACACGCAAGCAAGTGTATCGCCAAAAAGTGGTAGCCCTATTACGGTAACAAAAACAACCACCACTCCAAATTCTCCTGATTATGCAGTTGGATTGAATATTGATGATAAAACACTTGAAATCAAAGGTGGAAAATTAGCAGCTAGAACCCAAGCTCAAGCAATCGAATCTGTTGAGAAAAAAGATGTAGAGGACAATATTGCTGAAGTTGATGTTAAATCTGGAAGCACTAAAGGTGCCGCAAATGCCGTCTACACAGTGGCTGTAACAAAAAGTGCGGTAAAAGATGCTGCCGCATGGAATATTAAAGAAGGATCAGAAACGACTTCTACAGCTGTAAAAGGTGGCGATACCCTTACCCTAAGCGATACAAACACAATTGATGTTGTACACAATGGCAAAGATTTCACATTTAATGCCAAAACTGCAACTATACAAACAGAACAAAAACAAGCTATTACTAAAATTGATGTATCAAATGCAGGCATAACTACTAAAACAACTGGAGGTAACAATACCCCAACGGGACGTTTTGTTGTACCAACAGGAAATGATGCTGATAAACATGCCTTAGCTACTGCTTATGATGTGGCAGATAAAGTCAATCAAACAGGTTGGAATTTATACTCTAATGGACTGTCTCCGACTTTAATCAATCCCGGTGATTACGTCAACTTTAAGTCAGGTAAGGCTACTAAAGCAAATATTGTGACCGAAGCAAGTGAAGGGGCAACGATTAGCTATGATGTAAACGTAGATAACACCACAATAAAAATTGACTCTGATGGTAATAAGCTTGCTGCAAATACTGGGGACGTAGATTCGGTAACAAGCACAGAAGGTAATAGCAAAAAAGGACAAGTTGTAATTCATAAAAACCCACTAGAGCCGTCAAAAACTGATTCAGGTAAACTTGCTACTGTTGATACTGTAGTAAAAGCGGTTAATAACGCTACTTGGTATGCGAAAGCGGGTAATGATAAGGATGCTGAGGTATCTGAAGAGGATACCAAAGCAGATGAAACCGCTAACCAATCAGCTGCAATGAACGCGTGAAACGTGAAGGCACAAACTTTACCTTTGCCTTAAACAAGACGGTTGATTTAACCAAAGATGGTTCATTAACAATTGGTGGCACCACGATAACTGATGGTGGTGTAACCATTGCAGCTAAAGAGGATGGCAAATCTCCTGTTACTTTAACTGCTAACGGCTTAAACAACGGCGGCAACACAATAACCAATGTTGCAGAAGGTGTAAATGATACCGATGCTGTGAACCTTAAACAGTTGAAAGCCAATATCTCAACCGAATCTGTAGATGCGGCAACGTTAACTGGTGATACTAACATCGCTACTATTACAGTTGCGGATAATAAATCTACAGGTGATAAGAATGCTAAATATTTAGTTGGCGTATCTAAAAACACCGTTAAAGAAGCTGCACGCGAAGCCATCGATGTTAAAGGTGAGAGCTTTATTTCTGTATCAAATGAAACTAAAAATGGCACTGAAATCCACACCGTTAAAGCAACAACAGGTGAGGTATCTGTAGATACTAATACTGGCGCCGCTAACACCACTGATGCAACAGGCTTAACCACTAATAAAGCTGTGGCGGATGCAATCAATGCAAGCGGTTGGAAAATCTCTGAAGGCAGCACCTCAAAAGGCATTGTCAACCCAGGCAATGAAGTAAGCTTTGAGGGCGGTGAAGGCACAACGGTAACCGTTTCAGATGCGACTAATGGCAAACGTACTGTCACCATCGCTTCAACCGTGAAGCCAAATGAAAAAGGCGTCATTGAAGAAGTCACTACGACAACAACAGGTGACAATGCGAAGAAAAAAGGTCAAGTTCAAGCGAAATCCGGTGATGAGAATAAAGTCACCACTGTTTGACAATAAGACTGATGATGCAGAGAATGCGGACGGTCACGCAATGTCAGCAGGCGATAAGCTAACCCTGAAAGCAGGCAAAAACTTACGTGTGAAACGTGATGGTGCAGACTTTACCTTTGCCTTAAACAACACCGTTGATTTAACCAATGCAGGCTCATTAACGATTGGTGGCACCACCGTAACTAATGACGGCGTGACCATTAAAGCTAAAGAGGCGGGCAAAACCAACGTTACCTTGACCGCTAACGGCTTAGATAACGGCGGCAACAAAATCGTGAATGTGGCAGCTGGTAAGGATGAAACTGATGCAGTAAACGTGGCTCAGTTGAAATCAACTGAACGCCATATTACACCGACCACATACACTTATAATGACACAGATAAATCAGTTACACTGACTTATACCGATGGCAATGGAAAAGTTGTAGCAAACACTGAAGCTAAAATTGATTTAAGCGGCTTAGCAAACAAAATCAAAGATTATAGCTTTAAAACAAATGCAACAGGTTCAAACCTAGTGGGAACAGTAATAGACACCACAGTTGCATCAGGCAAATCAGTCAACTTTGCTGCAAGCGATAACTTGACTTTAAAACAAGACGTGAAAGACGGTAACGTGACTTACACTTACGGCTTGAAAAACCAAGTTGTTGTGGGAGAAAAAGGCACTCCTGGGGCTGATGGCAAACCGGGTAAAGACGGCGTTGATGGATCTATTGGCGTAAACGGTAAAGACGGTTCTGCTGTTGCAATCAACGGTAAAGACGGCTCTATCGGCTTAAATGGTAAAGATGGTAAAAACGGCTTAACCATTAAAGGTCAAGATGGCAAAGTGGGCGTGGATGGCAAAGATGGTGAAACACGTCTAGTTTACGTTGAGAAAGCTGACCCAACTAAACCGGGAAGCTCTGATAAAACTCACGAATTAGCAACGCTTGATGATGGTCAAAAATATGCTGGCGATAATTATGTGGCAGCAAAAGACAATCAAGCGGAAAGTAACGTGATTGCTAAAAAAGCAAATGAGCGTTTGGATATTGTAGGCGGTGCAAAAGGCAACTTAACTGAAGGCAATATTGGCGTGAATGCAAAAGATGGCAAATTACACGTTCAATTAGCTGAAAAAGTGAACTTAGGCGATAAAGGCTCGGTGACCATTGGTGATACTGTGGTGAATAATAATGGTATTACAATTAATTCATCTGCAGACCCGAATGGTGTGACAAATAAAACTGTTTCCTTAACCAACCAAGGCTTAAACAACGGTGGTAACAAAATCGTTAATGTAGCTGAAGGTACTAAAGACACTGATGCTGTAAATGTGAAACAGTTGAAAGACTTCAAATCTGAGGTTGCTGAGGGCGGATTAACTTTCGCAGGTAATAGTGGTGATGCTCATAAAGCGAAGTTAAACTCAACTGTTAATATTAAAGGCGGTGAAGGTAATACTGATGCTGACCAATTTGACAATGGTAAAAATGTAATGACCAAAGTAAATGGCAATACTGTTACTGTTTCCATTAAGAAAACACCTGAAGTTGAAGGCATCAACATCATTGATACAACCGGTAAGGTAAAGGTTAAATTAACTCAAACAGATGAAGGTTTAAAAGTATCTGATGGCAACAATAATGCAACACGTATTACCAATGTAAAAGCTGGTGAAAAAGATACTGATGCAGTAAACGTCAAACAATTAAACGCTGCGAAAACTGAAGTTACCGCAGGGGATAATATTGATGTGAGATCAAGTACAGGTGCTAATGGTCAAACTATCTATAAAGTGAGTGCTAATGATACTTCTGCAGCAGTTGAAGCTGGTTCTGATCACGTTAAAGTGACAAAAGCTGCTAATACGCATAAAGATGGTTCAACAACTGTGACTGACTATACCGTTGATCTTTCAGATAAAACGAAAGGTGATATTGGTAAAGGCGTTAAGGCATACGATAAAGTAACAAACGAAGGTTTAACCTTTAATGCAGATAAAGGTTCGACCGGTGTGAAAAAACTAGGTAGCAAAGTATCTGTCAATGGTGATGGTAAAAACATTACCACGACTGCAGATGAAAACGGTGTGAAAGTATCGATGAAAGATGATATTAAAGTAAACTCTGTCACAGCAAAAGAAGTGAAAGTAGGTGACGTTAATATCAACGAAAACGGTATCAACGCTGGCGGTAAACGTATTACCAATGTTGCTCCAGGTAAAGATGGCACCGATGCTGTGAATGTAAACCAATTGAAATATGTTGCAGGTAATATCAGCAATCAAATCAATAATGTTGATAAAGGCTTACGTGCAGGTATTGCGGGTGCTTTAGCATCAGGTGGGTTATATCATGTTACGACAGCAGGTAAATCTATGGTGTCTGTCGGTGCAGGTACATATCGTGGACAAAATGCGTTGGCGGTGGGTTACTCTCGCTTATCAGATAATGGTAAAGTTGGGGTTAAATTCACAGTAAACAGCAATTCACAAGGCCATGCAGGTGCAAGTGCAAGTGTTGGCTACCAATGGTAATTAACTTGTAAGTAAAATAAAAACCCGGCGAAAGTCGGGTTTTTTATTAATTGAGATTATCGCCCTCAATAGAAGGAGATAGACGGATTTCTATGTTACAATTCAAGCCTTAAATTAAAGGGGGAGTTATGTGGGATATGTCGTTATTATGGGTGATGGGTTTTGTTTCTATTGTCTTGATTTTACTGCTGATTTTGTTTCAGCAGAAATATGCTTTACTTCATAAAACGCTTCATAAAACCACAGAAGACTATAATCAACTGGCATCAAAATTTGATGGGATAAATAGCCTTAAAAATCAATTAGAACAGCAAATTATTAAAGCTCAAACAGAAAGCCAAGGGTTACAAATTCGCTTGAATGAACGAGATGAAAAAATTCATTATCTTACTCAAGAATTAGATGAGGAGCAGGCTCGTCATTCCGCCATCGCGGAGCAAATTACCGCATTAAAAGAACGCTTCGGAATCGCTTCTGCGCAAGCTGAAAGTTTGAATGCCCAGTTGCAACATAGCCAAAGTCAGTTATCTCGTAAAGAACAGGAGCAACAACATTTAATCGAAAAATTGACCGCACTTTCCCAAGAGTTAACAGGATTAAAAACAACGTTAGCAGAGAAAGAAAAACATTTTTCAGCGCAACAACAGAACTTTGAACAATCTAAGCAGCAGTTGGGTGTGGAATTTCAAAATCTAGCCAATCGGATTTTAGATGAAAAAAGTCGCTCATTTAGTCAATCAAATCAAACTGCCTTGGAAACGTTGCTCAAGCCTTTCCGAGAGCAAATTGAAGGTTTCCAAAAACGTGTCAATGAAATTCACTCTGAATCCGTAAAGGGTAATGCAGGCTTGGAAGCTGAAATTAAAAAAGTATTAGAAATCGGTCTGAATATGTCGCAAGAGGCGAGTAATTTAACTTCTGCGTTGAAAGGCGAAAATAAAACGTTAGGCAACTGGGGTGAAGTGCAATTAGAACGAGCGTTGCAACTAGCTGGGCTTGAAGAAAATGTGCATTATCGTGCTCAAGCACATTTTAAAGATGAACAAGGCGGGCGTAATTACCCTGATTTTGTGTTGAATTTACCTGATGAAAAACACTTAATTATAGACAGCAAAATGTCATTGGTTGCTTACGAAAGTGCGGTGAATTCTGAGGACGATTTTGAACGTGAACGTTTACTAAAAGAACATATATCCGCATTGAAAAGTCATATTAATGATCTGCATAAAAAAGATTACAGCAATCTTATTGGCATGCGTAGCCCGAATTTTGTTCTTATGTTTATTGCGGTAGAACCTGCGTATATTGAGGCTTTAAAATCTGATCCTACTTTATTTAATTACGGTTATGAACGTAATGTCATTATGGTTTCTCACACTACGTTAATGCCGATTTTACGTACCGTAGCAAACCTCTGGCGAATCGAACGCGGTAATGCCGAGGCAAAAGAAATCGCTGAAAAAGCGGGTGAAATTTATAACCAAATTTGCTTGGTCGCAGAACGTTTAAGTAAGCTCGGCAATACGCTTTCCACTGTCAGCAATCAATACAACAGCACAGTAACCGCACTTGTTGGTCAACAAGGCTTGGTGGGCAAAGTAGAACGATTTAAAACTCTTTCCGCAAAAGCGAATAAAACGATGCCCGATGTGGAGTTATTGAATAATCAGATCGATTTGGCTAGGTTGGATAAGTTGAACTAAGATAATTTCAAATAATTTATTCTCCGATTAAATGTGAATTTGGTCGGAGAATTTTTTATTTTATCTAATCAAAAAATTTTGTGATTAATATCTCAAATTTGAAATTTCTCAGTTGTTTTTCTGTTTTTGTTCTTTATATTTATCTTATCGAAACGTTTCGATATAGCGGTCAGCAGTTTATGACTATGAAAAATATAGGAGTAAAGAATGCGTAAAAAAATTATTTTAGATTGTGATCCTGGACATGATGATGCGATAGCTATGTTACTCGCTTATGGCAATCCAGAGATTGAACTACTTGCAGTCACTACTGTAGTAGGTAATCAAACATTGGAGAAAGTATCACGAAATGCTTTGGCAATTGCTGAAATTGCTCAAATGAAAAATGTTCCTTTCGCTAAGGGTGCAGACAGACCTATTGTTAGGGAAATTGAGGTCGCACCTAGTATTCATGGTGAATCAGGGTTAGATGGTCCAAAATTACCTGAATCTAATCGAACTTTCAATGAAAAGCATGCTGTGGAATTAATCATTGATCTTATTATGTCTCACCCAGAGAAAACAATTACTCTTGTCCCAACAGGAGGGCTGACGAATATTGCTTTAGCGGCAAGATTAGAACCGAAAATTATTGAGAGAGTAAAAGAAGTTGTATTAATGGGAGGCGGGTATCATACTGGAAATTGGAGTGCCGTAGCTGAGTTTAATATAAAAATTGATCCCGAAGCAGCACATATAGTATTTAATGCTGGATGGAAAGTGACTATGGTTGGATTAGATTTAACACATCAAGCATTAGCCACCCCTGATGTTGTTGAGCGTATCGCAAAAATTGATACTAAGCCTGCCGAATTTGTTGTCGAATTACTTGAATTTTTTGGAAAAATGTATAAACAAGCTCAAGGCTTTAATTATCCTCCAGTTCATGATCCTTGTGCTGTGGCTTATGTTATTGATCCAACATTAATAGAAACAGTAAGTGTACCAGTTAATATTGAATTAACGGGAACGCACACATTAGGCATGACAGTTGCAGATTTCCGTTATCCACCTAAACCTTGCAATACGCAAGTTGCTACAAAGTTAGATAAAGAACGATTTTGGAATTTAATTATTGATGCAATCAAACGATTAAATTAGCAATAAAGTTTATCTTTCCTTTTACTTTCAATGAGGTCAAATTATGGACGCATTTATTAGTATTTTAGGGATTTTTGTATTATTAGGCATAGCCTATCTCCTTTCCAATAATAGAAAAGCTATTCGTGTAAGAACGGTATTTGGTGCATTAGCAATTCAAATCGCTATTGGTGCATTTATTTTGTATGTACCTATTGGCAGAGACTCACTCTTGGGTATGTCTAATGCAGTAAGTAAAGTTATTGCTTACGCAAATGAGGGTATTTCATTTGTTTTTGGTGGATTGGCATCAGGTGAAAGTGTTGGTTTCATTTTTGCTATTAAGGTGCTTCCTGTCATAGTTTTTTTCTCTGCATTGATTTCCTTGCTTTATTATATAGGTGTAATGCAATGGGTCATCAAATTAATTGGAGGTGGATTGCAAAAAGTCTTGGGAACATCAAAAGCAGAGTCTATGTCTGCTGCAGCTAATATTTTTGTTGGACAAACAGAAGCGCCATTGGTTGTAAAACCCTATATTAGCAAAATGACGGAATCAGAGCTTTTTGCTATTATGTGTGGAGGACTAGCATCCATTTCAGGTTCTGTTTTAGCTGGATACGCTGGATTAGGTGTACCTTTAACCTACCTAATAGCAGCCTCTTTTATGGCTGCACCAGCGGGTTTATTATTCGCAAAAATATTATATCCACAAACTGAAAAATTTAACGACGAAATCGAAAATGTTGAATTAGATAAACCATCTAATGCGCTTGAAGCCATTGCTTCTGGTGCTGGTGCGGGAATGACTATGGCATTAAGTATTGGGGCTATGTTAGTTGCATTTATCGCTCTAATTGCACTTATTAACGGTATGTTAGGAGGCATTGGAGAATGGTTTAATCAACCAGAACTCTCTTTAGGTATAATTTTAGGTTGGATTTTTAAACCATTGGCATGGGTTATGGGAGTACCTTGGAGTGATGCTGAAGTAGCTGGTCATATGATAGGTATCAAATTAACCGTAAACGAATTTGTTGGTTATTCTGAATTTTCAACTTACCTAGGTATCAATCCACCAGTAGAACTTTCTGATAAAACAAAGGCTATCATTACTTTTGCTCTTTGTGGCTTTGCTAATTTTGGTTCTATAGCTGTATTAATTGGTGGGGTTGGTGGTATGGCTCCAAATCGTCGTGGAGATATTGCTCGGTTAGGAATTAAGGCTGTTATTGCTGGCTCTTTAGCTAATTTATTAAGCGCAACTATTGCAGGTTTTTTTATTGGCTTAAGTGGTGTCGCTTTAGCTTAAGTTTCAAAAGTGCGGTAAAAATAGCCGCACTTTAGGTTTATAATTGCTTGATATATGCCTACTTTTATAGTGGAGAATAATTATGAAAGGGAAGACTCTCACAATTCTCGGTAGTATCAATGCTGATCATGTTATTTCAGTGCCTTACTTTGCTAAACCCGGTGAAACACTAACAGGTCAAAATTATCAAATTTCCTATGGTGGCAAGGGGGCGAATCAAGCGGTGGCAGCTGCTCGCTTAGGGGCAAAGGTAGCGTTCATTAGTTGCATTGGATCAGATAGCATTGGCGAAACAATGAAAAATGTGTTTGTTAAGGAAGGGATTGATACAACCTATATTAATACCGTTCCACAGGAAATGACGGGAATGGCATTTATTCAAGTTGCCAAGTCTAGTGAGAACTGTATTGTACTGGCTAGCGGTGCAAATGCACATTTGGGGGAGATGGTTGTTCGTCAAAGTGAGGCGCAAATTGCACAATCGGATTGCTTATTAATGCAATTAGAAACCCCACTTTATGGTGTGGAGCTGGCTGCTCAAATCGCTAAGAAAAATGGTGTTCAGGTTGTGCTAAATCCTGCTCCAGCGCAGATTTTATCGGACGAATTATTGAGTTTGATTGATATTATTACACCAAATGAAACAGAAGCTGAAATCCTGACTGGGGTAGCAGTAACCGACGAGCAAAGTGCGGTGAAAGCTGCGAGTGTTTTTCACGATAAAGGCATTGAAACTGTGATGATTACCCTTGGTGCGAAAGGCGTGTTTGTCAGTCGAAAAGGTAAAAGCCGCATCATTAAGGGCTTTTGTGTGCAAGCAATAGATACTACCGCAGCTGGTGATACATTTAATGGCGGTTTTGTTACGGCTTTATTGGAAGAAAAATCCTTTGATGAAGCCATTCGTTTTGGGCAAGCTGCCGCTGCGATTAGTGTGACAAAAAAAGGGGCCCAATCCTCTATTCCAACGCGTCAGGAAACTTTAGATTTTCTTGAACACGCTTAAAGTGCAGTGAATTTTTGAGGTGTTTTTATGGCGACAATGAAAGATATTGCACGACTGGCGCAAGTTTCGACTTCCACAGTTTCGCATGTCATTAATGGATCGCGTTTTGTTAGCGATGAGATTCGTGAGAAAGTGATGCGTATTGTCGCTGAACTGAATTACACCCCCTCAGCTGTTGCACGAAGCCTTAAGGTGCGCGAAACCAAAACTATCGGGCTACTTGTCACCGCAACAAATAATCCATTCTTTGCGGAAGTGATGGCTGGCGTGGAGCAATATTGTCAGCAGCATCAATATAATCTTATTATTGCTACCACGGGTGGTGATGGCAAGCGTTTACAGCAAAATCTACAAACCTTAATACATAAACAAGTAGATGGTGTATTACTGATGTGTGGCGATAGTCGTTTTCAAGCGGATATGGAGCTTGAAGTATCTTTGCCTTTAGTTGTGATGGATTGGTGGTTTACTGAGTTAAATGCAGACAAAATTCTAGAGAACTCAGAATATGGCGGTTATCTTGCAACGAAATCTATGGTTGATGCTGGACACCAGAAAATTGGCATTATTACGGGTAATCTCAGAAAGTCAGTAGCTAAAAATCGTTTGCAGGGATATAAGAAAGCTTTGTCTGAAGCTAATATAGTTTTAAATCCTGATTGGATTGTAGAAAGTCATTTTGATTTTAAAGGAGGGATCGTTGGGGCGCAAAAACTGCTTTCGTTATCTGATAGACCGACCGCTATTTTTTGTTGTAGCGATACTATTGCCATTGGTGCCTATCAGGCAATTCAGAATCAAGGTTTACGTATTCCGCAAGATATTTCTATCATGGGATACGATGATATTGAATTAGCTCGTTATCTTTTTCCTTCTTTATCTACAATCAGTCAACCTAAAGCTGAATTAGGTAAGCTTGCTGTTGAGACTTTATTGCAACGTATACAAGAACCCAATGAAAATTACCGCACTTTAGTGTTAGAGCCGGCCTGTATTTTGAGAGAATCAGTTTCCTCCCCTTCAAATGTATAAATAAAATAACAATAACTCGATTTCTTTATTGCTATTTTCAAAAAAACTGCTATCTTCCTGCAGTTTTTTTATTTATTTAACCAACTATTTAATTTAGGAATAAAATCAGATGGAAGAAAATAAACCTGTTGATCTTTATGCGAAATATAACGAACAATCGAATATTATCGCGAAAATAATTTTTGGTAGTCGCTGGTTGCAAGTACCGATTTATTTGGGTTTGATTGTCACCCTTGCGATCTACTCTTATAAGTTCATTAAAGGCTTGTGGGCATTGGTGATTAATGTCAATGAGATGGATTCCAACACGATTATGTTGGGTGTGTTGAATTTGATTGATGTCGTGATGATAGCAAACTTGCTTGTGATGGTGACTATCGGTGGCTATGAAATTTTTGTATCCAAACTGCGTACGCGTAATCACCCCGATCAGCCTGAATGGATGAGCCATGTAAATGCGACGGTATTGAAGGTTAAACTTTCTATGTCTATTATCGGTATTTCATCTATCCATATGTTGCAAACCTTTGTGAACGCAAGTAATACACCAGAAAAAACGATGATGTGGCAATTATTGTTACATTTGGGCTTTTTGGTGTCGGCAATTGCTTTGGCTTATACGGATAAAATTTTGTATAGCACAAGCCATAAAACGCATTAAAAAATTTATCATGTGATAACATTATTCAAAATTCATCTGTTTAATTATAAAAATCTGCACCTGAATGGTTATTTAGTCCAACATTTAGGTGCAGATCAATCTGTAAACGGTTATTGGTATTCTGAACTTAAAAATCTTTTTCCACAGAAATAAACCATTCCCCACTTTTTCTTGAATAAAATTCTGGAATATTGCTATCAATTTTACGATAACGATAATTCAACTTCGGCACAAAACCTAACCATTGCAAACGGTTATTCCCAATCGACACATTCAAGCTATATTCTTTATCTTGGCGTTTTTTGGTTGGAAAATAAAAATTCTCCGCACGAAAATCTCGCTTCACATAACGTAAGCTAATATGGCTGACAAACTCTTTAAGTTTCCACACCGAACCGATATTTACCCCACGGCGAAGCGAAGATTCCGCTTTATCTTTGCTACGATCAACACTGCCTTCCACACCACTAAAAAGCAACCAATTCGGCTTGGCTTGATAACTTAACGTAAGTGAAACACCGTTCAGATAACCATTATGACGACGAGCGACAGAAGCATCGGCATAGCGTTTTTGTGTATGCGAAAACGATCCTGAAATTGCCCAGTAAGCGGTCAATTCTCGACGAAAATCTGCAACTGCCCCGTAATTTTTGCTATAACGTGGTGAACCGAGCCAGTTCTGTTCAAAAAATGGGGAAAACCCGACCGCTTGCAATGCCGAACGGTAACGATAGCCAAGCGAAGCATAAAGTGATTTTTCGCTGTAATCTTGGTTATCCCAATAATGCACGCCACTAAAGCGACCATTTGCTGTAACAAAATGATTACCGGATATGTTCAATTCTCGGTTTACGCCCACACCGTAGCGGAAGCCGTGTGCCTTTTGTGGTAAAGATTCCTCATCTTTTTTAAATCTCAATCCTCTCAATATAATATCTTGCTGAGAAGATGCGTTATTTACGTTATCGGTTTGGGTATATTGTAGCTCCATATCAGGCTGCCAGCTTTGCCGCTCCGCCATTGCCTGCATATAACGTTCGGTAAGCTGCTGCATTTGTGGTGAAAGTTCGGGTTTAGCATGTTCCAACTCTGCTTTCGCTTGGCGATATTGCTTGTTTTCAAACAACATCACACCCAAATCAAAACGCGGATAAGCCAACTCTGGCTTCTCGTCTAAAATCTGCTGATAAAGTGAAATTGCCTGTGCGTATTCTTTTTCTGCCCACAACATCGCTCCCATTGCGTAACGATAAAGCGTTTCATCATAATTCGCCTGCTGTTGATACAACGGCAGAATCTGCTTCAATAAATGCCATTGTTGCTTTACTACACCATAGTTAATCAACTTCTCGAGCTTGGTTTTGGTGCTGTCTGCATTAGAAAGAGCAAATGAAGATGTGGGTACACTCTCTGCTTTAGACTGTGTTTTTATTTGCGGCTCTGCCTGTTTTGGCAAAACGTTGTTCTCAAAGAATACAGGTTGAGGAGCGTGAAAGGTTTCCGCTTGTGTTGCAAGCGGTAGAATAATAATGAAATTTGCGAGTTTTTTCATAGTAAATTTATTCGTAAGTAAACATTGTTTTACAATGCAAGACATTCTATCTATAATAATTTGTACCGCATTGTTAGACCAAGGAGATAATTATGGCAATAACACAAAATGCATCTTTTAGCTTTCGTTTATCAGAAAATTTAAAACAAGAGGCATTTAATGTAATTGAACATTACGGTTTTACCCCTTCACAGGTGTTTAATTTATTCTTAACAGAAATTGCGAATACAAAAACGATTCCAGTAAATCTTTCTTATTTGAAACCAAATGCTGAAACATTACGTGCTATGCAAGAAGCTGAAAATGGTGATGTTGATATCATTAGTGAAGCAAATTTCGAAGCCAATATTATGGAAAATCTATTAAAATCAGTGAAATAATGGATATGGGATCAGTTAAAACATTAAAAGTAACTGCAACTAAAACATTTCAACGAGATATTAAAAAGCTCACAGCTAAGCAACAATTCTCAGTAGAAATGACCGAGGTTTTGTATCTTTTACAAAGAAATCGACCGCTTCCAAAAAAATACTTAGATCACTCACTACAAGGTGAAATGCAAGGTTATCGTGACTGCCATATTTTTAACGATCTTGTGCTGATTTACCAAATTATTGATGACGAAGAACTAAAGCTCATTCGTATCGGTTCACATTCGGAAATTTCCTAATAGTTAAATGCCGTTTAAATCCACTTTAAACGGCATTTTCTTGTAGGGGTAAATCGCATTTGCTCTAAAACATCGCTGGAATATCAGGGCGAATGTAATTCGCCCCTACAGAAAGGTTATTTTTGAATTTCACCGCGGGTGCCGCCAAAGCCAAACACATCTTTTCCATCAAAGGAAACCTTACCACCAATTTCTTCTGCATTTTTGCCGAAGAAATCTAATGAGTAAGAGCCTGATTTATAGCTTTGTGTTGCAGTAGATGAAATACCTGCTCCAGAAATAGAGCCTTGTGCTAGTGCAATATCATTTCCTAAGCCTGTAATACTGCCTGAACCTGTTCTATCTGCGAAGTTTACCTCGTAAGATAAGTTCCCTTCTTTTGGTGAATCTACAAAGTCGTATTTATCACGAGTGCTACCAAACCATTCTTCAGTGCCTACTTTTTTATACTCTTGTGCTAAAGTGCCATTAAAGGCTTTACCAGTATATGTTGCAGTACCTTCAGTTGGAATTGCGGAAATTTCTGTTTTTAATCCTTTTACATTAATATCAGTAACTCGGTTATCTGAGAAGATATAGCCAGTGTTATTATTGTAAGATACTTGTCCATTATAATCGCCAATAACGACAGAATATTTTTGGTTATAAACCATATTACGAGAAATATTCTCGTTTGTTAGTCTATTGCTAATGCTTTTAGAACCACTGCCATCTCTATGTGTAATACTTCCTTCAGGATATGAATGAGAAGAAATACCTTTTAGTTGATCAATTTCTCGCTGTAATTTTTCTGCTTTATCTTGTTCAACAGCATTATTTAAAGCCGATTGCCACTCTGATTTATCAGTATTTAAATTCGATCCTGCAAATTTTTGAGCTTTATCATCATCTAAACCGGCCTGTTTAGCTAAAGCGGTCAATTCTTCTGTTAATTTAGCAATTCTTGCTTCTTCGGCTTTACGAGCTTCTTCAGCTTTACGAGCTTCTTCGGCTTTACGAGCTTCTTCAGCTTTACGAGCTTCTTCGGCTTTACGAGCTTCTTCGGCTTTACGAGCTTCTTCAGCTTTACGAGCTTCTTCGGCTTTACGAGCTTCTTCAGCTTTACGAGCTTCTTCAGCTTTACGAGCTTCTTCGGCTTTACGAGCTTCTTCGGCTTTACGAGCTTCTTCAGCTTTACGAGCTTCTTCAGCTTTACGAGTTTCTTCGGCTTTACGAGCTTCTTCAGCTTTACGAGCTTCTTCAGCTTTACGAGCTTCTTCAGCTTTACGAGCTTCTTCAGCTTTACGAGCTTCTTCAGCTTTACGAGCTTCTTCAGCTTTGCGAGCTTCTTCAGCTTTACGAGCTTCTTCAGCTTTGCGAGTTTCTTCAGCTTTCTTAGCATCATTTACTTGCTGACGACTTTGTTCATTTTGAGCGGTTGGTTGATTGGTGTTTAGTGTGCTTGAATTGCCACCACTACTTCCACAGCCTGTTAATACAGCTAAAAGTGCTGTTGCAATAGTTACATTTTTTAATTTCATAGAGCCTCAATAAATAAAAGTAGGAGAAAAAATCCAAAACCATTATAATTTGGCAAAAATTATGTACAATAAACCAACAGTTACAGTTAGTTACCTAATTAAGATAACAGTTTACCTTGAGAGGGCAATGTATGAAAATTAATGAGAAAATCCGTCAGTTACGCGAATAACACCAGTTATCGCAAGAAAATATGGCGGATAAATTAGGGATGTCAGTAACGGGATATGGGAAAATTGAACGAGGTGAAGTGCGTTCAAATCTATCTCGTTTAGAACAGATCTCTGAAGTATTTAATATGGATATTTGTGAGTTGCTCTCTATGGGGGGAGCTGAAAAAGTGTATTTTAATAATACAGTAACTGAATCAAGCAACTCAAATAATTTTTTGTTTGCAATTGGAAATGAAAATTTAGAAAAAACTATTCAACAATTACAATTAATATTAAGCCATAAAGATGAATTATTGGTTCAAAAAGATAAAATTATAAATGGGTTAGAAAGAGAAATTGCGTTATTAAGAAAATTAAAAGAAAATCAATGATTTAGTTTTTTATAAAGATAAGTAGCAGCTTATGGTGTAATTTTATTTGTTCTTCGTTTTAATAGCTAATATAAAGTTTGATGATTTCGTTTATTTATTCAAATTCCTTGCCATAAAAATATTCTTCTTTTCAGTCCAAGATTATAAAAAATCTGTACCTCAATTAGTTATTTAGCCTAACTTTTGGGGTACAGATTAATTGAATGATGTTTTTTGATATTTATATTATTAACCCACAACAAATGGCAAGTAGCCCGCACGAATCGCAAATGGAATGGATGTAATGATTACGCCTAATACCAATACGATAATTAAAGTTAGATTTCCTCCCCATACTTTGTATGGCAAATTGGTGTGAGCTCGACGAGCTTTCCAAACAAGACTAACTGGCAATACTACGGCATAGAATGCAAACATTTGACCTGCGTAGCCTAGCGCTAAAATAAAACCTTCAGGATAGAAAAGCGCAAAGACGAGTGGTGGAATGAACGTCATTAAGCCAAGTGAGATACGCCCTGCAGAAATATTAAAGGATCGTTTTAATAAATCTTCGATACATTCCAACAATCCAAGCCCTACGCCTAAGAAAGAAGTAACCAGCGCCAACGTTGAGAATAATTTTACCGCACCTGCGATAATGTTACTGCCAGTGATAGCAAGCGTTGCTTTTACTAAGCCATTTAAGGTGGCATCTTCTTTTAAGATTTGTAAGAACTCATTTTGTGTGAGCAAGCCGTGCGTCGACATTTGCCACAAAATATAAGCGCAAAGGGTAATTGCTGAACCCGCCAAAATAGAAATGCGTAATGCTTTTACGTTGCCATCTAAGTATTTATTTAAACTTGGAATCGAGCCGTGGAAACCAAATGCCGTGAAAAAGACAGGGCTTGCAGAGATAATTAAAGCGTTATCAATTGGCGTCGCCATTAAGTTATCAAATTTGATTTCTGGCAACATTAAGCTTAACACCACGGCAAAGGCTGTAAGCATCACAAAAAATAACACGCGATTAATTTTATCTACGCTATGTGTGCCGATGACAATAAATGAACCAAAAATAACGGTAAATAATAAGATGCTAACTTTATCGCCAAAACTTTCTGGTAATAAATCTTTTAGTAGTGAACCGCCACCGCTGACATAAGCGGCAATTAATGCGTACAAGAAAATAATTAGCACTGCCGTGGCAATAATGCGTCCTGCTTTACCAAAATATTGTTCAGCGAGTGTACCGATACCCGCATCACTTTCCGCAGTTTGATAGAGCTCAACGAATAAAAGAGCGCTAAAAGTTAATAATGCCCAAAGCCCTAATAATAAGACTAAAGTAAAGCCGAATCCGATACCAGCGGAAGTGAGTGGCATTGCCAACATTCCCGCTCCAATCATCGTACCGGCAACGAGAAGTGTGCTGCCTACAGTTTTGTTCATTTTTGTTCCCTTATAGTGTAATGCAAAATTTACATTGATTGTATTTTAAAATTTACATCATGTAAATAACAGAATACAAAATATCTTTATTATTTACCGCACTTTTCTTTTCCCTTTCTGTGTTCATCTCGTTAAAATACTTAGCGAATCAACTAAGACAAAGCTAAGACAAAATAGGAGAGCTTATGATTTACAGTATGACCGCCTTTGCACGCCTTGAAGTGAAAAAAGATTGGGGCGATGCAGTATGGGAAATTCGTTCCGTCAATCAACGTTATTTAGAAAACTTTTTTCGTTTGCCAGAGCAATTCCGAGGATTAGAAAACACATTGCGTGAGAAACTTCGTCAAAATCTTACTCGCGGTAAAATTGAATGTTCTTTGCGCATTGAAACGAAAAAACAAACAAATGCAGAATTGAATTTAAATAAAGAGCTTGCGAATCAAGTGATTCAATCTTTGCAATGGATTAAAAGCCAAGCTGGAGAAGGTGAAATTAATTTGACAGACGTGTTGCGTTACCCTGGTGTGGTGGAAGCGCAAGAGCAAGACTTAGATTCGATTAGTCAAGATTTGTTGACAGCCTTTGATGATTTGCTGACAGATTTTATTGCAATGCGTGGTCGTGAAGGGGAAAAACTGAACGACATTATTCAACAACGCTTAGATGCCATTACGGTGGAAGCGGATAAAGTGCGGTCACAAATGCCGGCAGTTTTACAATGGCAACGTGAACGTTTATTGCAGCGTTTTGAAGATGCTCAAGTGAATCTTGATCCGCAACGTGTGGAACAAGAAATGATTTTATTGGCTCAACGCGTTGATGTAGCGGAAGAGCTCGATCGTTTACAAATGCATGTGAAAGAAACCACGAATATTTTGAAAAAAGGCGGTGCGGTTGGGCGTAAATTAGACTTTATGATGCAAGAATTGAATCGTGAATCGAATACGCTTGCGTCCAAATCCATTAATGCGGATATCACGGCTTCTGCGGTTGAGCTAAAAGTGCTTATCGAACAAATGCGTGAGCAAATTCAGAATTTAGAATAGGAAAGTAGAATGTCTCAATTTATTTCTCTTACTCAATATCAACTGATTGAGGCACATGGTGCGGATGCAGAAAAATATTTGCAAGGGCAGTTAACCACGGATGTTGTTCGATTAGCAAGTGGCGCAACAACACTTACAGCTCACTGCGATCCAAAAGGTAAAATGAATGCAATTTACCGTTTGTTTAAAGTAAGTAGTGAACAATTCTTTTTGCTGATTAAGAAAGATATATTGCCAAGTGGGCTAGATGCCTTGAAAAAATATGCGGTATTTTCAAAAGTTAGTTTTGATTTACGTGATTGGCAAATCATTGGCGTGATAGGTGAAAAATGTGGAAAAATTACACCGCACTTTTCATGGGAAATTGATGGGCAACGTTCAATTTTATTGAATGAAGCCGAATTACCAGTGAATTTTAATGGTAATGAAAAAATTTGGGATGTAGCCGATATTCAATCGGGATTGCCAAATTTAAGCTCACAAACGCAAAATGAATTTATCCCACAAGCGCTAAATTTACAGGTAATTGAGCAAGCCATTTCTTTTACTAAAGGTTGCTATATTGGGCAAGAAACCGTAGCTCGTGCGAAATATCGTGGTGCGAATAAACGCTCAATGTTTGTCTTTAAAGCTCAAACCCAGCAGGAAGTGGAAATTGGCAGTGAAATCGAAATGCAGATTGAATCTAATTGGCGAAAAACCGGCACGATTACAAGTGCGGTTAATTTAGATGGTGTTTTATGGTTGCAAGTTGTGATGAATAACGACACGACAGCTCAACAAAAATTTCGCTTACTAAATGGGGTAGCGCTAGAGTATGTCGTATTGCCTTACTCACTGGGTGAATAAGGCAGTTTAAAAAAACAGGTGATCGAGTTGATTTTATCGATCACCTATTTTTTTATTTGGCTTCAGGTAAATTGATTGCGCCTTCATAGCCTAATTGTCGCCAAGCTTCATAAACCGTTACTGCGACTGAATTAGACAAGTTCATACTGCGACTATTGGCTGTCATTGGAATACGGATTTTTTGTTCCATCGGCATTTCATTTAAAATTGACATTGGAATACCACGAGTTTCTGGGCCAAACATTAAATAATCACCAAGTTCAAACTTCACTTGGCTATGTGCTGGACTGCCTTTTGTTGTAAGTGCAAAGAGACGTTTGGGTTTTTCGCTTTCTAAAAAGGCTTCAAAAGTCTTGTGGCGTTTGATTTCCGCAAATTCGTGATAATCCAAACCTGAGCGGCGTAAGCGTTTATCATCCCAAGTGAAACCTAGCGGTTCAATTAAGTGCAAGCGAAATCCTGTATTGGCGCAAAGGCGGATAATATTGCCCGTATTTTGGGGAATTTCTGGTTCGTATAAAACAATATCTAACATAATTTTTTCTCTAATTTTGATATAAACGATAACTCACCATTCCTGTCGTTTTTTCTTTCAATAACGTCCAGTTTTGAGGTGTGATGAGTGGTTTATCTTTCTCTGTTTCTACGTAAATTAACGCATTGGGTTTTAGCCAATTATTTTCACAAAGCAAATTAATTGCTTGTTCTGCCAAATTAAAATGAAAGGGTGGATCTAAAAACACGATATCAAAGTGCGGTTGATTTTGTGGCTGTTTTAGAAAATCCAAACTACTTTGATTAATCACTGTAGCCTGTTCTGATGAGCATTTGAGCGTTTGCAAATTCTTTTTTAATTGATTGGCGACGGTTTTATCTAATTCTAAAAAAGTCACCTTTTTCGCTTGGCGAGAAAGTGCTTCAAAACCTAATGAACCACTTCCCGCAAAGCCATCTAAACATTCAGACTGATGGATATAAGGCATTAACCAATTAAAAAGCGTTTCTTTCACTCTATCGCCAGTCGGGCGTAAGCCTTCTGAATTTAATACTGGAAGTTTTCGCCCTCGCCATAGCCCAGCAATAATGCGAACCTCGCCCTTTGCATTTGGCGTTTGTATTTTTTTCATAAAGATTCGATTTTTATTGAAAATTGTGCTTAGTTTAGACGATTTTTTGCTAGAATAAACGACATTTTTATCGGATTACAGTTAAGAGAGCATTTTATGGCTGAAGAAAATAAAAAAGGCGGATTTTGGGCGTCGTTATTTGGGCGTAATAAAAAGCAAGATGAACCTAAAATTGAGCCGACAATTGAAGAAGAAAAGATTAAAGATATCGAGCCATCTATTGAAAAACTTGAAACTCATGATTTAGTTGAAGAACCGTCTGAATTAGAGGCAGTAGAAAGTGCGGTGGATTCTAAGCCGTTTTTAGCTGAAAGTATTGAGACGAATGAAATAGTTGAAGAAGAAAAAATACAGGAAATTTCAACCGAATTTGAGCCAGTCGAAGAAATCATCGAATTAAAAAATTTAGAAGATGATCTTCCGGTTACAGAAGCCGTGGTTGAATCTGAAATTGTTGAAGATATTAAAGATGAGCTTCAGCCTGTTGTTGAAATTGAAACTCGCGAAAACCCAAGTGAAGGGGGCTTTTTTAGTCGTTTAGTTAAGGGATTACTGAAAACCAAACAAAATATTGGCGCAGGTTTTCGTAGTTTTTTCTTAGGAAAGAAAATTGATGACGAGTTGTTTGAAGAATTAGAAGAACAACTTTTGATTGCGGATATTGGCGTGCCGACAACAAGTAAAATCATCAAAAATTTGACTGAACATGCAAGTCACAAAGAATTACAAGATGCTGAGCTTTTATATCAACAATTAAAAGCAGAAATGGCGGATATTCTTGAGCCAGTGGCACAGCCTCTTGTGATTGATACTACGAAGAAACCTTATGTTATTTTAATGGTGGGCGTAAATGGCGTAGGTAAAACGACGACAATTGGTAAGCTTGCACGTAAATTTCAGGCTGAAGGAAAATCGGTGATGCTTGCGGCGGGCGATACTTTCCGTGCGGCGGCTGTTGAGCAGCTTCAAGTTTGGGGAGAACGCAATCACATTCCAGTTGTTGCGCAAAGCACTGGCTCTGATTCTGCATCGGTGATTTTTGATGCGATGCAATCAGCGGCTGCACGCAATATTGATATTCTTATTGCGGATACAGCGGGTCGTCTACAAAATAAAAATAACTTAATGGACGAACTGAAAAAAATTGTTCGTGTTATGAAAAAATATGATGAAACTGCTCCACATGAAATTATGCTTACGCTGGATGCTGGGACAGGACAAAATGCTGTTAGCCAAGCGAAGTTATTTAATGAGGCTGTCGGTTTAACAGGGATCTCTCTAACTAAATTAGATGGCACGGCAAAAGGCGGCGTGATTTTTGCCATAGCCGATCAGTTTAAGTTGCCTATTCGCTATATCGGTGTAGGTGAGAAAATTGAAGATTTACGTGAGTTTAATGCCAAAGAATTTATTGAGGCATTATTCGTTCATGAAGAAGAATAAAAAGAATAAGGAAAAATTGTGATTAAGTTCTCAAATGTTTCTAAAGCCTATCATGGTGCAACGCAGCCCGCGTTACAAGGCTTGAATTTTCATCTTCCAGTGGGAAGTATGACTTACTTAGTTGGGCATTCAGGCGCAGGGAAAAGTACATTACTCAAGCTTATTATGGGGATGGAAAAAGCCAACGCGGGTCAAATTTGGTTTAACGGACACGATATTACTCGCTTGTCAAAATATGAAATTCCATTTTTGCGTCGCCAAATTGGTATGGTTCACCAAGATTATCGTTTATTAACAGATCGTACGGTGGTGGAAAATGTGGCATTGCCATTGATTATTGCAGGTATGCATCCAAAAGATGCGCATACACGTGCGATGGCATCTTTAGATCGTGTAGGGTTGCGTAATAAAGCGCACTATTTGCCACCACAAATTTCTGGAGGGGAGCAGCAACGCGTTGATATTGCACGTGCGATTGTGCATAAACCTCAACTCTTACTAGCGGATGAACCAACGGGTAATTTAGACGATGAACTTTCTTTAGGCATTTTTAATTTGTTTGAAGAATTTAATCGCCTCGGAATGACCGTGTTAATTGCTACTCACGACATTAATTTAATTCAACAAAAACCAAAACCTTGTCTTGTACTTGAACAAGGTTATTTACGTTATTAAGGAATAATCATGAGCCGACCAACGGATGCATCCTTTTTTGTTCAAATAGCCTATACTTTGCGTGCAGTATGGACGGATTTATGGCAACGTAAATTTGGCACGCTGCTCACGATTTTGGTGATTGCTGTATCTCTGACAATCCCAACCGTGAGCTATTTAATGTGGAAAAATTTACATTTAGCAACCACTCAATTTTATCCTGAAAGTGAATTGACGATTTATCTTCATAAGAATTTAAGTGAAGAAGATGCGAATTTAGTGGTAGAGAAAATCCGTCAACAAGATGGAGTGGAATCACTGAATTATGTCTCTCGCCAAGAAAGTTTAAAGGAATTTAAAAGCTGGTCTGGCTTTGGTGAAGAATTAGAAATTCTAGATGATAATCCATTACCTGCGGTCGTTATGGTAAAACCAACGAGCGACTTTAATGTTTCAGAAAAACGTGATGAGTTACGTACCAATTTAACTAAAATTAAAGGGGTACAAGAAGTTCGCTTGGATAACGACTGGATGGAAAAATTAACCGCACTTTCTTGGTTAATTGCCCATGTGGCAATTTTCTGTACTGTATTAATGACGATAGCGGTATTTTTGGTTATTGGTAACAGCATTCGCTCTGATGTGTACAGTAGCCGATCAAGTATTGATGTGATGAAATTGCTTGGTGCAACAGATCAATTTATTCTTCGTCCTTATCTTTATACAGGGATGATTTATGCGGTGTTAGGCGGGTTAGTTGCAGCAATTTTTAGTAGCTTTATTATCAGCTATTTTACTTCTGCAGTGAAATATGTAACGGATATTTTTGCCGTTCAATTCAGTTTGAATGGATTAGGCGTTGGCGAATTTGTATTCTTATTAGTGTGCTGTTTAATTATGGGATATGTTGGTGCGTGGATTGTAGCAAAACGACATATTACGCTATTAGATAACCATCATTAATTTTAATATGTGAAGTGCGGTGATTTTTCTAAGTGTTTTTCGATGAGAAAATATGGTGATAAATGACCGCACTTTTTATTTGCTTTGAATAAATCCCTTGCAATTTGTTTAACTTTTGTGTAGTATTTGCAGGCTTTCAATGTGAAAGCCGTTTAATGTAATCATTTATTAAACGTGCATGACGATATGTCACGCTAAACAATGTTTCCGATTTGGAGACTATATAACAGGTAACTTGCACCTCCTTTTCTATTTTGAAGTTAGAATTGTGATTGGTGTTAGTTTTTTATTAGCTAAATTTTATTGGAGCTCTGGTCTAATGCAGAACCAAAGAATCCGTATCCGCTTAAAAGCTTTCGATCA
>QWCR01000099.1_pt1 | contig 47661 bp, 47 predicted proteins | sample 1972581 | NCBI WGS metagenome assembly QWCR01 (sample SAMN09866703, study PRJNA288562) | Human oral metagenome isolate pre4_saliva, whole genome shotgun sequencing... | isolation source: mouth | host: Homo sapiens | place: USA: California
GAAATTAGCTGATACAGTAATTTCTATTTGTGGCGAACAATTGGATCAATATGGGCAAAATCTTATTCGGTTAATGGCTGAAAATAAGCGTTTGAGTGCTATTCCTGCGGTGTTTGAAGAATTTAAACATCACGTAGAAGAGCACCAAGCTATTGCAGAAGTTGAAATAACGTCTGCGCAACCATTGAATGCAACACAAATCGAAAAAATTGCAGCTGCAATGGAAAAAAGATTAGCTCGCAAAGTGAAATTAAATTGCAACGTGGATAACGCACTTATTGCTGGTGTTATTATTCGTACTGAAGACTTTGTGATTGACGGAAGTAGCCGTGGGCAACTTACTCGTCTCGCAAACGAGTTGCAATTATAAGAGGAATACAAGATGCAACTAAATTCAACTGAAATTAGTGAATTGATTAAAAAACGCATCGCTCAATTCGACGTGGTCAGTGAAGCGCGTAATACAGGGACAATTGTTTCTGTAAGCGATGGTATTATTCGCATCCACGGTTTAAGCGATGTGATGCAAGGTGAAATGATCGCCTTACCAGGTAATCGTTATGCGATGGCACTTAACCTTGAACGCGATTCTGTTGGTGCTGTAGTTATGGGACCTTACGCAGATTTAGCGGAAGGTATGGAAGTTCAATGTACAGGTCGTATTCTTGAAGTACCAGTTGGTCGTGGTTTATTAGGTCGTGTAGTTAATACGCTTGGTCAACCAATCGATGGTAAAGGTGAAATTGAAAATGATGGTTTTTCACCAGTAGAAGTGATTGCGCCAGGTGTTATCGATCGTCGTTCTGTTGATCAACCAGTTCAAACCGGTTATAAAGCTGTTGACTCAATGGTACCAATCGGCCGTGGTCAACGTGAATTAATCATCGGTGACCGCCAAACGGGTAAAACTGCGTTAGCAATTGACGCTATTATTAACCAACGTAATTCAGGTATTAAATGTATCTATGTTGCGATTGGTCAAAAAGCCTCTACTATTGCAAACGTCGTGCGTAAATTAGAAGAACATGGTGCGCTTGCAAATACTATCGTGGTAGCAGCATCCGCATCTGAATCAGCTGCGTTACAATATTTAGCACCTTATGCTGGTTGTGCGATGGGTGAATATTTCCGTGATCGTGGTGAAGATGCGTTAATTGTTTATGATGATTTATCAAAACAAGCCGTAGCTTATCGTCAAATATCATTATTATTACGTCGTCCACCAGGTCGTGAAGCCTATCCAGGTGATGTGTTCTATTTACATTCTCGTTTACTAGAACGTGCTTCTCGTGTAAACGAAGATTACGTAGAAAAATTCACTAAAGGTGAAGTGAAAGGAAAAACAGGTTCTTTAACCGCACTTCCTATTATTGAAACCCAAGCTGGTGACGTATCTGCGTTTGTTCCAACCAACGTAATTTCTATTACTGATGGTCAGATTTTCTTAGAATCTAACTTGTTTAACTCAGGTATTCGTCCTGCGGTAAACCCTGGTATTTCGGTATCTCGTGTGGGTGGTTCAGCGCAAACTAAAGTTATTAAGAAATTAGCGGGTGGTATTCGTACCGCGCTAGCTCAATATCGTGAATTAGCAGCGTTTGCACAATTTGCATCAGATCTTGATGATGCGACTCGTAAGCAACTTTCTCACGGTGAAAAAGTAACTGAATTATTAAAACAAAAACAATTTGCTCCATTATCTGTTGCAGAACAAGCGGTTGTATTGTTTGCTGTTGAATTTGGTTATTTGGATGACGTGGAATTATCAAAAATTGCAAGTTTTGAGACCGCACTTTTAGATTATTCTAACCGTAATCACGCTGAGTTTATGCAAGAGCTTACTAAAACCGGTAACTATAATGACGAAATCAAAGATACATTAAAAGGTATTTTAGATAGTTTTAAAGCGAATAGTGCTTGGTAGTAACGGAGAGATAAGATGGCAGGTGCAAAAGAGATAAAAACCAAAATTGCCAGTGTACAAAGTACACAAAAAATTACTAAGGCAATGGAAATGGTGGCGACCTCGAAAATGCGTAAAACGCAGGATCGTATGGCTGCATCTCGTCCGTATTCTGAAACTATCCGTAACGTTATTAGTCATGTGTCTAAAGCAAGTGTCGGTTATAAACATCCGTTCTTAGTTGAGCGTGAAGTGAAGAAAATCGGTATCTTGGTTATTTCAACAGATCGTGGTATGTGTGGTGGATTAAATGTTAATTTATTCAAAACCACACTTAACCAAATCAAAAATTGGAAAGAACAAAATATCTCTACAGATTTGGGCCTGATAGGTTCAAAAGGGATTAGTTTTTTCCGTTCCTTTGGATTTATTAATATCAAAGGTCAACTTTCTGGTTTAGGCGATACACCCGCTCTAGAAGAATTAATTGGTGTCGCAAATACAATGTTTGATGCTTATCGTAATGGTGAAATTGATGCAGTTTATATTGCATACAATAAATTTGTTAATACGATGTCTCAAAAACCTGTTGTACAACAATTAGTTCCTTTACCAGAATCTAAAGACGATCATTTAAATGAAAGACAACAGACTTGGGATTATCTTTATGAACCAGAACCAAAAGTACTATTAGATAGTCTTTTAGTTCGTTATTTAGAATCCCAAATTTATCAAGCGGTTGTAGATAATTTAGCTTCAGAACAAGCGGCTCGAATGGTAGCAATGAAAGCAGCAACTGATAATGCAGGTAATTTAATTAATGATCTGCGGTTGGTGTATAACAAAGCTCGTCAAGCAAGTATCACAAATGAATTGAATGAAATCGTAGCCGGTGCGGCAGCGATTTAAGAAAAGAGGAACGGTAATGTCAGCAGGAAAAATTGTACAAATCATCGGTGCGGTGATTGACGTTGAATTTCCACAAGATGCAGTGCCAAAAGTTTACGATGCATTAAAAGTTGAATCAGGTTTAACACTTGAGGTGCAACAACAATTAGGTGGCGGTGTGGTACGTTGTATCGCATTAGGTGCTTCTGATGGTTTAAAACGTGGTTTAAAAGTAGAAAACACGAATGAGCCGATTCAAGTACCGGTAGGCACAAAAACCCTTGGTCGTATTATGAATGTATTGGGTGAACCAATTGACGAACAAGGTCCAATCGGTGAAGAAGAGCGTTGGGCTATCCACCGTTCTGCGCCAAGCTATGAAGAACAATCAAACAGTACGGAATTATTAGAAACTGGTATCAAAGTTATCGACTTAATTTGTCCATTTGCTAAAGGTGGTAAAGTTGGTCTATTCGGTGGTGCGGGTGTAGGTAAAACCGTTAACATGATGGAATTAATCCGTAACATCGCGATCGAGCACTCTGGTTACTCTGTATTTGCGGGTGTAGGTGAACGTACTCGTGAAGGTAATGACTTCTATCATGAAATGAAAGATTCTAACGTATTAGATAAAGTATCTTTGGTTTATGGTCAGATGAATGAGCCACCAGGTAACCGTTTACGTGTTGCGTTAACTGGTTTAACCATGGCAGAAAAATTCCGTGATGAAGGTCGTGATGTATTATTCTTCGTGGATAATATCTATCGTTATACCCTTGCTGGTACGGAAGTATCTGCGTTATTAGGTCGTATGCCATCAGCGGTAGGTTATCAACCAACCTTAGCTGAAGAAATGGGTGTATTACAAGAACGTATTACTTCAACTAAAACAGGTTCTATTACCTCTGTACAAGCGGTATACGTACCTGCGGATGACTTAACTGACCCATCTCCAGCAACAACTTTCGCACACTTAGACTCAACCGTTGTATTAAGTCGTCAAATTGCGTCTTTAGGTATCTACCCAGCTGTTGATCCATTAGATTCAACTTCACGTCAGTTAGACCCACTTGTTGTTGGTCAAGAACATTATGATATTGCTCGTGGTGTACAAGGTATTTTACAACGTTATAAAGAATTGAAAGATATTATCGCAATTCTTGGTATGGACGAATTATCTGAAGAAGATAAATTAGTGGTGGCACGTGCACGTAAAATTGAACGTTTCTTATCACAGCCGTTCTTCGTTGCTGAAGTATTTAACGGTACTCCGGGTAAATATGTTCCATTAAAAGAAACCATTCGCGGCTTTAAAGGTATTTTAAGCGGTGATTACGACCATATCCCAGAACAAGCGTTCTATATGGTAGGTTCAATCGACGAAGCGCTAGAAAAAGCCAAAAATATGTAATCACTTCAAGTCATTTGAAGGAGAACAAAAATGGCGACATTTAATTTAACAATAGTAAGCGCAGAGCGAAAAATCTTTGAAGGTGAAGTGAAACAGATCCAAGCAACAGGTGTTGAGGGAGAATTAGGAATTCTCCCTGGACACACACCATTGCTAACGGCAATTAAACCAGGGATTGTTAAATTTACCCTTCAAGATGGAAATGAAGAAGTTATCTATGTTTCCGGTGGTTTTTTAGAGGTTCAACCAAATATTGTTACGGTACTAGCAGATGTTGCTATCCGTGGTAGTGAATTAGATGCTGAGCGTATTCGCGAAGCAAAACGTAAAGCTGAAGAGAACATTGTATCTCATGCATCAGATGTAGATCATGATTTACTGGTTGCGAAACTTTCTAAAGAGTTAGCAAAACTTCGAGCTTATGAATTGACTGAAAAACTCTTGAAAACAAGACGGTAATAAAAAAGTGCGGTGAATTTTCACCGCACTTTTTATATCTAATAATATATCCTTTAAACATACCTTTCTATATCAACTGTTGACTACTCTATTCACTTATTATAGCCACTCTATACTATATTATTTTCCTAAATAGCTTTGACCAACTTTTCTATATTAGATTAAAATATACGCCTTTTTAAATTTTATCCTTAAGGAAGAAAAATGGAAGAATCTTTGGAATTAGAAAAGCTCCCGAAAATGATAACTGGAGTCCTAAAAATAGTGTTAAGTTCTGCATTAATTGCATTAGCAATTGTACTAATTATTGCTTTGGGTAAAATAACTTATACCTTAGCAATGATGGTTTTAAATACATCAAGCTTTGTACCCTATGATGTAGCTGAACAAGCTGTAATGTTTTTCTTATATTTCGGGTTTATAGGATTAATAGTTCAATATTTTAAAAGTGGCTATCATTTTCCATTGCGCTATTTTATATACGCAGGGATTACAGCAATGTTAAGACTCATTATTGTAAATCATGAAAGCTCAGTTGATACCTTATTATTTGCTGGTTCAATTCTTGTTATGGTTATTGCGCTTTGCCTTGTTTTATATTCTAACAGACTTAAAAATCTATAAAGATATAAAACATAATAAAACGCACTTCATTGAAGTGCGTTTTATCTATTATAATTTGCTTTTGAAAGCTAATTTCCTTTTTTTAGCATATTTTCCTCATTTTTTTCAAGAGGAATATTGTCTATAGCCATTACGGATTTTAAACTATCTTGTCGTACTTGTTCTGCTAGGACTTTATCACCAGACTGTTCAAAAACGTAAGAAGCCATCATCAAATCATTTGATTCTAATTGATTAGGACAAGCAATCACCTTTTTAAAAACTTCAGCAGCTTGGGAAAATTCGTTATTACGAACATATAAATAGCCCAACGCTCGATTAATACAACATTTTTCTACATCACCAGCATGTTTAGCTCGTTTTGCTACAAGTTTAATTAACTTGCTGTTATCTTCCGGCTGTAAACGTGTAATTTGAGTGCAAAGCGCTTTACCAATTGGTGTGTTGTCACCAATTTTTTTCAAGATTTCAAGGGTAAATTCTGCTGCAGACTCATGATCATTACAATCAATTAAACGTTGAATTAAGCCTACTTTTAAATCAACATTATTACGGCGACGACGAGGTAGCTCATCCCACCATGCAAGTAATCCATCAACGCCTTCCTCATTCATCTTTTCATCAAGTAGGCCATTTTCTGTTTGCGTACGAAGTTCTTGAAACTCTTCTGTGCTAAATAAACCACTATTTTCTACACTGTCTAAAATCTCATCAAGCGCTTGATAAGCTTTAGAGCGCAAATAAATATCCACAGCAAGTTTTAATACTTCTTTATTACGGTTAGACATTTCAAGCAGGCTATCTACTGAACTACGCGCTGCTGGTAATTTATTTTGTTGTAATAAAATCCGTGTCCGAGCGATTTCAACCAATAAATTATCAGAACCCGCTAACTCTGTTGCCTCAATTAAATAACGATTTGCACTAAATTCATCACCACGTTGTTGTGCAGCTTCAGCTGCTTTGATTAGATTTAATACTGGCTCAGCAGAGTGTTTGGCATTTTTACCAATCAATTTTTCTGCTTTTGCATAATCTCCCTCATTCATTTTAACCAAACCTTCAAGGGTTTGTTTTTGTGCTCTAACACGTTTACGGCGTGAAAACCAGTTGTAAGATCCTCTACTTAAACGTAAAAATCGGGTAATAATCCACTCCAATCCATAGATGATTGCTAACGCGATAACAAAAAAGATGACTAGCGTTGTAATAGACATTTCAATAATATTGTTAGCCGTTTCAATACGGACATAACCTTGCTGACCAGAAAGATAAGGTCCAGCCACAAGTCCTGCAAGCAGCGCTATCATTAGAAAAAGCACTCTAAACATAGGCTCTCCTTATTGTTGATGCTCGGCTTTTGCCGGTTTATCTTCAGATTTTTGCATTGTATCCTCTACTTTCGGCATACTTTCAACCGCTTTATCTGTCTCAATTTCTACTTTTTGTACATCTAATGGTAAGCGATTAAGATATTTATCAAGCAATGTTAAACTTGCCAATTGTTCTGGAACATCCACATAAATAGACAGTTCTGACAATTCATCCACAGATTTTAAGAAATTCTGCGTAGTTTCAGAATTTGTATCAAAATAGCTACGAACCCAAGACGACACAGCATCTAAAGATTGTTTATAAAGCTCATCCTGTTGACGAGGTACAGCCATAATAGCAAGTTGTAAACGTAAACGAATATTTTCACGAAGATAAATATCTTGATTCGGTGCTAATAATTCTTTCTTATTTGCGCTTTGTTTTGGCGAAATACGAATAAAATGATTTAAGAAAGAAGTAGCACTTTTTTCAACATTTTGTTGCCAATCCTCGATACTATCGGATAATTTATTATTATTTTCAGGGGTGTCATCAAAATTTACATTAAGCACTTGCAACTCATCAACTGTGTTGGCAAGCTGTGAAAGTTTTTGCATCACTGAATTTTGATCTACACTAGAAAGAGAAAGTAATTTCTTCAAATCTTGGTTAATCGCATTACGAACAGAATTAGCTTGAGCATTATTAATTTTAACTAGCGTTTCATCAGCTAATTTCAATAAAGAAATAGCTGTATCAACGTCATTATCTAAAATAAGTTTACGTAGTGCGTTATTCAATAAAAAATCGACTTCAGAGAATAACCAATCATTTGGTTGTTGTGCACTTGCAAGTTGACTCACTTGTTTTATTTGAGCCTGTAAAGTAGTAATTTCTTCCGTTTTACTTTTATTAAATTCTTCTAATTGAATTACCTTTTCCTGCATGGCTTTTAAACCACTTTCCAATTGGCTTACTTGCTCATTTTTCTCATTTGAAGTAACACGAGAGGCTGACTCTCCGACTTGGTTTTCAAGAACAATTAACTTTTTCTGAAAGTCTGTAACTTGTTGTTGGCCAATATAATAACCAGCACCGCCAACACCAAGCGCAATTAAAATAGCTAACAAACTTAATGCTGTACCATTTTTTTTAACTATCGTTTGTTGAAGAACAGGCTGTTCAGCAGATTGTTCCGCTTCCGTTTTTTCTACTACTATTTCAGGGGTATCGCTGACTTGTTCAGTGATATCATTTGATTGATTCTTTGCCATATCAATTCCTTAATGAGTCTTAAGTAAGGTATTTAATAAACTTGTGTTATCTGCTTTAGGAGAAATGACGACATTAGCCCAACCAGCTTCTTTCGTAAAATTAGCAATACGTTGGCTTACAGTAATCAGTGTGCATTGTTTTAACCATGCCTGATCATTTTCAGGCACAAATGTTAATAGGGATTGAATGATGTCTAAACTTGTCGCCACAATAGTATTTACACCTAAACGCTTACAAATATTTATTTTTTCTTCTGCATCATAAAGAAGAGGCTCCCGACGATAACATTCAACATAGCTTACCAGTGCTCCACGTAATTCTGCTTGTTTGCGAAAAAAATCTCGACCACTATTAGCTCGTAATATTAAAATCTGTTTACCTTGCAAAAATTGCATTTCGGGTAACTCTAACAAGCCTTCACTACTTTCAGAACGAATAGGGTAACGCACATTGCGCTCGCTTTGACAAGAAAAATACTGTGCGGTTCGTTCTCCAACTGTAAAGAAATGTAAATCTTTTCTCCAAATATTATTTGTTTTTTTTAATATTTTATCCGCAAAATCTACCACACTTTTAGAAACCAAAAACACATAATCACCAGCATTAAGTTGATTTAACCTAGTGGGTAAATTAACAAGCTCATAGCCTTCTTCTAGAGTAAATAAAGGCAAATGCAGTGCCGTCATACCTGATTGACTTAACATATCAACCAATTGTCTACCACGTTCGTCAGGGCGAGTCACTAAGACAGCCATTACTTCCCCCTATTATGCATAAATTCTTGCTAAAATTTTATCAGCACCTTGCGTTAATAACTGTTTAGCCAAAGTACGGCCTAATTCTTCTGCATTTTCTACCGTACTTTTGCCTTCTGCTCGAAGAATCAACGAACCATCCACATCACCCACTAATGCACGTAAATAAATTTCATCTCCCTGTAACACAGCATACCCTCCAATTGGTACCTGACATCCACCTTGTAATGCAGTATTCATCGCACGTTCAGCCAAAACACATGCTGTTGTTTCTTCATCAGCTAGCGGTGCTAATAAATCTTTCACGACTATATCATCCGTTCGGCATTCTATTCCTACGGCACCTTGTCCTGCAGCCGGCAATGACTGTTCTACTTCAATAAAAGAAGCAATTCTAGATGCTAAACCTAAACGAATTAAACCTGCAGAAGCCAAAATAATGGCATCGTATTCACCAGCATCAAGTTTACTCAAACGCGTACCCACATTTCCACGTAAAGAACGAATATCTAAATCTGGTCGAAGCTGTTTTAACTGGCATTGACGACGTAAGCTAGATGTTCCTACAATCGAGCCCTGTGGTAATTCAGATAAAGAACAGTAAGAATTTGAAACAAAAGCATCTCGAGGATCTTCGCGTTTACAAATCACACTTAAGCCCAAACCTTCAGGAAAAGTCATTGGTACATCTTTCATTGAATGTACAGCAATATCTGCTCGCTTCTCCAATAATGCATGCTCTAGTTCTTTCACAAATAAACCTTTTCCCCCAATTTTTGCTAAAGGTGAATCTAAAATCACATCACCTTTTGTCACCATAGGCACAAGTTCAACTGTTAAATGGGAATGAAATTGCTCTAAGCGCTCTTTCACAAAATTTGCTTGCCATAAAGCTAAAGGACTTTGACGCGTTGCGATTTTTACAATTCGAGATTGGGTCATAATTGATTCAATTTACATAATAAAATTACCAATTATCCTATCACTGTTAGGAAAAAAAGTCATTTTGATTGTACTGTGATAATGATTAGCAAAATAAAAGTTCAACTTAATTTTTTGATCTCAATCACAAAATAAAAATAATTATCAAAAACATATACAAAATAAAAAATTCATTATTTATAATAATTATCATTTATATAACTTAAGGAAATCATAAATGAAACAACATAAATTAACCCCTTATGCTCTGTTGCTGATTACTGCTGGCATGTCTGTTACGAGTTATGCTTTGGCTGAGGAGCAATTGTCTGAAATTAAGGTTACGGATGAAATATCATCTCCACGTAAAACACAATCCGCTGTGATTCATAAAAATGAAAAAACAATTCAAAAAGAGATGATCCGTGATACTCGAGATTTGGTTCGTTATACAACTGATGTTGGTATCAGTGATAATGGTAGATTCTTAAAAGGTTTCTCTATTCGTGGGGTAGAAAATAATCGTGTAGGAATTAGTATTGATGGTGTTAATTTACCAGATAGCGAAGAAAATTCACTTTATGCTCGTTATGGTAATTTTAATAGCTCAAGATTATCTATTGATTCAGAATTAGTTCGTGAAATTGATATTGTTCGTGGCTCAGATTCTTTTAATCAAGGTAGTGGTTACCTTGGTGGTGGAGTAAATTATCGGACATTGGAAGCAGGGGATTTTTTACTGCCAAATAAAAATTATGGTGTCCTTTTACGTAATGGCTACGCAAGCAAAAATCGAGAATGGTTCCATACAATGGGATTGGGCTATATAGGAGAGAAAGTAGATTTAACGTTGCTTTACTCTTATCGTAATGGACACGAAATGAAAAGTGCTGGCAGTGGAGAGTTGGTTAGAGGGCAAAATAGACAAACACCAGATCCCTCAAAACATTGGAATAATAGTTATTTAGCTAAAATTGGTTATCAATTAAATGATGAGAATAGAATTAATTTTTCTATTTCAGGACAGAAGTCAAGTCGTTACACCGACGAGTATTCATATAATCTATTGAATTCTTATCGTGAGTCTGATGATTCTCAAAAAATATATACAATAAATACTAATTATCAATATTTACCTAAATCAGGATTATTTACATTAATAAGAGCGGATTTTGATTATCAACAAACTAATTTAGGTTCTGTTAATCATAAAGGGGATTATGTTTATTCTTCTTGGAGAAATGAAAAAGATTTATCTAAGAATCCAGCAACAGAAGTAGATGATCGTCAAACAAAAACAAAATATAAAAGAGTATCTTTACGATTAGATACGAAATCTTTTGATTTGTTTGGTGATCATAGATTCTCATTCCAATCTTTTGTTAGTGAGAAAAATTTCCAAAATGTGAATTATGATACTGATATTGATTTAACTAGAAACACTAGAAAAACTAATATTTATACAATCCAAAACCCAGTGAAAACTACCCAATATGGTGTTTCTTTGCTAGATAACGTGACATTTAATGATATATTTTCAGCTAATGTTGGTATTCGTTATGATCATACAAAGATGGAACCTTTAGATTATAATGTTCCATATAGAAATCCTCAATTCCAACCTAAAAAACCAGAAAAAGCTAAATTTAACGATTGGACAGGGTTAATTGGATTAAATGGTCAAATTAATGAAGCCTGGAAATTAAGTTATTTGTTGAGCACTGGATATCGTTTGCCAAGTGCATCCGAAATGTTTTTTACCTATGAGAATATTTATGGTAATTGGGCTGCTAATCCAGATTTAAAAACAGAACGTAGCTTAAGTCAAAGTTTAACGTTACAAGGTCGTGGTGAGAAAGGGGATTTAGATGTAACGATTTATCACACTCGTTATCGCAATTTCTTGTATGAACAAGAAACAGAGAAAGAAGTTCCGAATAAATATTATGACGAGTATAGTTGTTATAATGATCCTAAATTTTGTAATCCGACAATTCCTGAGTTATATCAACAAATGGTTAATCTTGACAGAGCAAAAATTTCAGGCATTGAGTTTAAAGGATCGTTAAACTTACATTCTCTGTATCAAAAAATACCTGATGGCTTTAAGTTATTTGGTGCTCTAGGTTACAGTAAAGGTTCTTTGTCTAATGGAGAAAGTTTACAATCAATTCAACCAATAAAAACAATTTTTGGTTTAGATTATGAATCTCCTAATAAAGTATGGGGTATCTTTTCAAGATTTACGTATTTAGGTGCTAAAAAAGACAAAGATGCTAAAATCCAAGAAGTAAAACATGAATGTTTACGCCCAACTAGAGATTGGTATGGTGATCTGGATGGAGGATGTGAACAAGGAGCTGACATAAGCTATAATCTTATTAAACCTTATCGCTGGTTAAATGGTTCTGCTTTTGTTGTAGATCTATTTGGTTATTATAAACCAGTAGAAAATGTAACATTACGTGCTGGTGTGTATAACTTACTTGACCGTAAATACCATACGTGGGATAGCTTACGTGGTATAAATCGTCGTTCAACAACAAATGGATTAAACTGGGATACAGGCTATGGTCTTGAACGTTTCTATCAACCAGGTCGTAACTTCTCAGCTTCTGTAGAAATTCGATTCTAATTAATTTGTAGGGTGTGTGAATCGTTTTCCATTCACACACATAAATAATCTGAGTGCATGGATTGTGCTAACTTCCATTCCCTACATATAAAGTACGCATAATTCTATGCGTACTTCTTTTTATTTTAGGAGCAATCATTATGATGATAGATAAACGCCTAATTAACACTGTGGCCGATAGTAAAAAATGGATTGGTGTCACGGTGTTGTGGAATTGGGTGGCGTTAGTTGGCGGGATTATTAGTGCCGTCGTGTTTTCTTATATTTTACAAGCCGCTTATTTTAAAGAGTTGACGATGTCAAGTGCGGTGGGTTTAGGTGTGATTTTAATTGCGGCATTAGCATTACGTGCTTTTGCGGGTAAAAAATCGGTGCAGGCGTCTTATTTTGCCAGCACAAAAGTGAAGCATGAATTGCGTAGCCTCATTTATCGTAAATTGGCTTCTATGCCACTTAACCAAGTGAATCAACAATCTACTTCAAGCATTATCCAAGTGGCATCAGAAGGTGTAGAACAGCTTGAAATCTACTTTGGGCGTTATTTGCCGCAGCTTTTTTATAGCTTGCTTGCACCGCTTACCCTCTTTGTTTTCTTGATTTTTTTCAGCTTTAAAACAGCCATTATTTTATTAATTTGCGTGCCGCTTATCCCTATGTCGATCATTGCGGTGAATAAAATTGCGAAAAAACTCTTAGCAAAATATTGGTCCATCTATGTGGGATTAGGCAGCAGCTTTTTAGATAACCTACAGGGTTTAATTACTTTGAAAATCTATCAAGACGACGCTTACAAAGCGAAAGAGATGGATAAAGAGGCTGAGCATTTCCGCAAAATTACCATGAAAGTGCTTACCATGCAGCTTAACTCGGTTTCTCTTATGGATTTACTTGCTTACGGCGGTGCGGCAATCGGGATTTTAACCGCACTATTGCAATTCCAAGATGCACAACTCAGCGTGTTAGGCGTGATTTTATTTATTCTCCTTTCCTCTGAGTTCTTTATTCCGCTTCGTTTGCTTGGTTCTTTCTTCCATGTGGCGATGAATGGTAAAGCGGCTTCAGATAAGATCTTCACATTACTTGATACGCCTGTGGAAACCCAACAAAGTGCGGTAAATTTTGAAGCCAAAAATAACGTTCAAGTGGAAATTAAAGATTTACATTTTGCGTATTCTGCAGAAAAACCAGCAATTCAGGGTTTAACTTTAACGATTCAACCAAATCAACTTTCAGTGTTTGTGGGTAAAAGTGGTTGCGGTAAATCAACTTTAGTTTCTTTGTTGATGGGCTTTAATAAAGCGCAACAAGGTGAGATTTTGTTTAATGGACAAAACGCCTCAGAAATAGACCGCACTTCTTTCTATCAAAAAGTATCGTTGGTGAGCCATAGTAGCTACGTGTTTAAAGGCTCGCTGCGTGAAAATATGACGATGGCGAAAATTGATGCCACAGACGAGCAAATTTATGCGTGTTTAGAACAAGTGAATCTTGCCCATTTTGTACGCGAAAATGGTGGCTTAGATATGCAATTATTAAGCCGTGGTGCGAATTTATCGGGCGGTCAGATTCAACGTTTAGCCTTAGCGCGTGCTTTATTACACAATGCCGAGCTTTACATTTTTGATGAAGCGACCAGTAACATTGATGTGGAAAGCGAAGAAATTATTTTGCAGTTCATTCAGCAATTTAAACAACAAAAAACCATTGTGATGATTTCTCACCGCTTAGCAAATGCGGTAAATGCGGACTGTATTAACGTACTTGACCAAGGTAAATTGATTGAGCAAGGCACTCACCAAACCTTAATGACAAAACAAGGTGCGTATGCTGAAATGTTCCAACAACAAAAAGATTTAGAACAAATTAGAGAGGTGGCAAATGCGTAAAAATGGTTTTGTTGTTATGGGGCATTTGTTGAAATTAGTGACTCCACTCGCACATATTATGGCGTTTACCATTACTATGGGTACGCTTGGTTTCCTGGCTGCCATCTTTATTATGGTGCTGGGTGCGATGGGGTTAGTAAATCTTCTTAACTTTGACACTCATTTAAGTTTCTCCGGAATTTTGACCGCACTTATAGTATTGGCGGTGGCTCGTGGCGCACTGCGTTATTTAGAGCAAATGTCTGGGCACTACATCGCTTTTAAATTACTCGCATTATTGCGTGACAAAGTGTTTTCTTCTTTGCGCCGTTTGGCTTTTGTGAAGTTGCAAGATAAACAAGCAGGGCAATTAGTGTCTTTAGTGACTAATGATATTGAATTGCTCGAAGTGTTCTATGCGCATACCATTGCGCCAATTATGATCGCGTTCTTTACCTCTGTGATTTTATTGTTGGTCTTTGCGCATCTTTCAGGTTGGTTTGTGCTTGTGGCGTTGGCTGCGTATTTGACAGTGGGTGTTATTTTACCGATTATCACCACTAAATTAGCGCGTGAAGATGGCAGACGTTATCGTGAATTAGTGGGCGAAATGAATGATTTCTTCCTCGACAGTGTGCGAGGTATGAAAGAAATTCAGCTCTTCGGTTATGCGAAACAACGGTTAGATGAAATCCAACAACGCAGCCAAAAAATCGATACAGCTTTTGAACGTATTAAAGACCAAGAAGCAAAAGTGCGTGTTTATACTGAAGTGGCGGTATCGGCGTTTAACATAATTATATTATTCACAGGCTTAATTTTATTTAGCTTAGATAAAATTGATTTCTCAGCCTTTTTAATTGGTGTGATTTTATTGATGTCGAGCTACGGGCCAGTTATTGCCTTAAGTAACCTTTCAAGCAACTTATTACAAACTTTGGCTTCAGGTGAGCGAGTATTAGGTTTATTAGCAGAAGAACCAGAGTTAAAAGATGTAGAAAGTGCGGTAGATTTGAAGGAGGTTTCTCGCATTGATGTAGAGAATGTAAACTTCGCTTACGGTGAAGAACAAATTTTATCGGATGTCAGCTTATCTGTGAAAAAAGGTGAAATCTTAGGGATTCACGGCAGAAGCGGAAGCGGTAAAAGTACCTTGTTGAAATTGCTGATGCGTTTTTACGATCCAAAATCAGGTAGCATTAAAATTAACAGCGAAACTTTACCGAATATCAACACTCGTAGCTTGCGTGACAATATGGCATACATTACTCAGCAAACCTATATTTTCAACGAAACCATTGAGGAAAATATCCGTCTTGCGCGCCGTGATGCAACGTTAGATGAAATTATGGAAGCCGCGAAGAAAGCTTCAATTCATGATTTCATTTTAAGCTTGCCACAAGGTTATCAAACAAAAATGACGGAATTAGGCGGTAACCTGTCTGATGGTGAAAAACAACGTATCGGTATTGCCCGAGCATTTTTACATAATGCACCGATTATCTTGCTTGATGAGCCAACCAGTAATTTGGATAGCTTAAACGAAGCAATGATTTTGAAATCATTACTCGATGTAAAAGCTGAGAAATTGATTATTCTCGTCAGCCATCGCCAATCCACCATGGCAATTTGTGATCAGGTGATTGGCATAGAAAACGGCAGAATGTCCTAAATTAATATAAGAAAAAATCGCACTGTTAAAGGTGCGATTTTTTTACCTTAGGAATTTCCATAAACAAGTTCAGTAATAATTCTTAATGTTTTTTCACTGTATCTAAAATTTCAGGTAAATTTGTTTCTAACCAATCCACCAAATCAAACATCTTATTAGATGCCTCTGTCCCAAATTCTGTTAATGTGTAATCCACTTGCGGTGGCACGGTATTATAGGATTTACGGATTAACATACCATCAGCCTCCAATTCCTGCAGGGTTTTAGTCAACATACGCTCGCTTACGCCATCAATAGCACGGCGAAGTTCACTAAAACGCTTGGTGCCAGAATGTAAACTCACTAACACTAATGCGCCCCAACGACTGGTTAAATGTTGCAAAATTTGGCGAGAAGGGCAAGCTGAAGCCAGTACGTTCCCACGATTTAAATTTTTTTCCATTTTTAATTCCTTAAAAATCAACAATTTGAAAAATTTTTTAAAAAATTCCAAAACTTACGTTTATGTAAGTACTTCTCAAAAGTAAGTATTAAAATATAATACGCCACATCAAGCGAACAATCAAATGTTCAAACATCATTTCAACTTAACGAGAAGGAAAACATCATGACAACTAAAACTATCGCAATTACTGGTGCAACAGGTCAATTTGGCGCAATCGCATTAGACTTATTAAAAGCAAAACAAGCAAACGTTCTTGCGCTTGTACGCTCTCCAGAAAAAATTTTAGGTGTAGAAGCTCGCAAATTTGATTATTCAAAAACAGAAGGACAAGTAGAAGCATTACAAGGCGTAGATACATTAATTTTAGTATCAAGTAATGAAATCGGTCAGCGTTTTGTACAACACAACAACGTAATTGAATCGGCGAAAAAAGCGGGTGTGAAACATATTATCTATACCAGTTTACTCGGCGCGACCAACAATAATACTGTAAAATCCCTTGCCGGTGAGCACGTTGAAACTGAAGCTGCATTAAAAGCTTCGGGTATTACTTACACTATTTTACGCAATGGTTGGTACACCGAAAACTACACAGCTTCAATTCCGGCAGCATTAGCAAACAATGCTTTCTACGGTTCAGCAAAAAACGGCAAAATTTCGTCTGTACTTCGTGCAGAACTTGCTGAAGCTGCAGTAAATGTGGCGCTAGGTGAAGGTCATGAAAACCAAACTTACGAGCTTGCCGGATCAAGCAGCTGGACATTAGCTGACCTTGCAGCAGAAATCAGCAAACAAACAGGTAAAGATATCCCTTACGTGGATATTCCTGTAGCAGATTATGCCGCAGCACTTGTACAAGCAGGATTAGATGAAAGCTTTGCAGGCTTAATTGCACAATGGGATGTAGATGCGTCAAACGGTGCGTTATTCTCAGAAGACAAAACCCTTGAGAAATTACTTGGCCGTCCAACAGCTGGATTGGATGTAGCAGTGAAACAAGCTTTATCCCACTAATAACATTTGACTAAAACAAGGTGCGGTTATTATCGCACCTTTTTAAATAGCGTTTGTTTATTCGGGGAGTAATAAAAATAAGGAGAAACAATGCTTTTTATTATCTTTATTCTTTTATCTTTGATTTTCTACTCAGCTCTCCATTATCGTCCACATTTAATTTCGCTCAGTAGCTTCAAATTTGCAAAATACTCAAAAGTTGATTCTTTATCATTTTACATTGAAGAAGTGGAATTTAATGACAGCCAAGCCACAATTCATAGCTATTTTAACATTGTTCCAATGTTACAAAATCAAGCGGATGTATTAGAAAGCAGTTACAATTTTGTTAAAGCTACAAATAAGTATCATAATGGGCAAAACCTAGAATGATAGAATAAGACTTTAGCCTATTTTTACTCTTAGAAGATACTGTTTAATGGCGATAAAACCACAAATAGCAGTCAAAATATATTAAAAGATACCAATAAAGGTCAAATTATTTATGAAAACAGAACCTACCTTTCAACAGGTTCGTAAGATTAAACCTACACGCCTTAGCGTATCAGGCTTATTTCCTTTTAAAGATGGAGTAAGCATTCCTTACGAATCTACACTTGAGCGTGATCTCTTACTCTATTTTACTTATATTCCTGCAGTAGAGGAAATCGTTTCTCAACCTGTTAGCATTCTGTTTGTGAAAAATGGAATGACTTATCCTTACACTCCTGATTTCTTCATTTGTTTCAATGATGGACGACCATCGCTTTTGATTGAAGTAAAACCGAAATCAAAATGGCAAGAACATTGGCGTAATTGGAAAGAAAAATGGAAAGCAACAATGGCATTTTGTAAAAAGAATAAGTGTATTTTCCACGTTTATAATGAAGATAGAATTCGTCACCTTGCGTTATTTAACATTAACTCTGTTCAAAGTTACAAGCAACAGCAATGTAATCTTGAAGATATTGAGGCGGTACTTACTCAAGTTAAGTTACATGGCAGTACTATGATAGATTTTCTACTTTCTCACCTTTTTACAGATTCACTCTACCATTTCCTACCAAGTAAAAAACGGACTATTCAGCATAATGGAGTGACAATTGATGGTTTACGTTACTACGATGTAGCACTCAATATGTACACCAATGATTCAGACGAAAAAAAGTAAGGAATTTTTATTTCGTCGAGATCCTGTAGTATTGATGCGCAAACTGGTTGAACAATCTGCACATAGGACTAAGAAAGCTTGCAGACAGGCTCAACGGCAGAAAGTCCATGCGAAAAGCAAGGTGGTAATCCCAACAAGTTTACCCGAAAGCAAACCAACAGAAACAGTCAAAACACCTGCTTCTAACTTGCTTTTAGACAATGATTTCACATTTGGGGAGATTGAGTAATGGAAAAGCAATATGAGTATGTTCAATTTGTTGGCAGTCGGTGATTCTAACAATAGTAAAACGACGCTTATTCGACACTTTTATGATTTGTACGGCATACCTTTTGTGGACAGTCAATCAGACGGCGTGCACCCCATTATTTTGGCAGAAGCACCGCCGAGTGCAAATAAAAAAGAGCTTTATATCTCGTTATTGGAACGTTTTTATATTCCGTATCGACACAACGGACAGTGTCGCTAAATTGCGTTATCAGACTATTCACTTATTCCGTGAATACAAGGTAAAAATGCTGATTATTAACGAATTTCATTCGTTGCTTATGGGAACACCGCGTTTGCAACGCCAAATAATGAATGCTATTAAAATGTTGTGCAATGAATTGCAAATTCCGATTGTAAGCGTAGGTACAAAAGATGCAATCCGTGTTTTACACACCTATCCACAGCATACCAGTCGTTTTGATGTAGCGGAGTTGCCAATATGGAAATTGAATAAGGATTTTCAAAAACTACTCTTCCAATTTCAAGGTATTTTGCCATTAAAGAAATGTTCTAATCTACAATCACCAGAGTTAGCAACAAAGATTAATACAATCTCAGGTGGCAACTTAGGCAATGTATATTGTTTATTAAACGTATGTACTGTTGAAGCGATTACAAGTGGGACTGAGTAAATTACATCAGACATTATTGAGCATAATTCATGGGTACAACCAACGCAGGGCTTACGTAAAATTATCGAGTAAAATCAGGGGGTATCTGAACTCCACTTTATCCGAATGAAAGCATCAGTTCGTGGCTTATTCGTGCTGCTTTAGATTACGGTACGGAGTCGATTATATTTACTGGATTTTATTGGGATAAATGGCGACTATGGATGTGTGATTTAGATAGAGGGTTGAACCGATAGTACCGCAGATTCATGAAGATATTAAAGCATTATCACTTAATCAGCAGGTAAACTTAGCTAACCATTCGATGTATTTCGTATTGAAACTGATTAATGGCGAAAGCACCCTGATTAAAGGTCAAGCGAAGTAGGTGATTTCAAGAGGTTCGTATAATAGCACTTTTCGTGTCGGTCAATCTTATTGTCCTTGTTGCTTAGAGGAAACTCCTTATTTGCGTAATGAATGGCGTTTTGCGTAGCACTTTGGTTGTTTAGAACATCAGGTTCTACTTGAGTCCAAACGTCCTTGTTGTAGTGAACTGTATCAACCGCATTTACTTTCTACAGAGAAACAACAATTGAATTATTACCATCAATGCGGTGAGAAATTATAGGTTGTGATGACACCTCTTAATGAAGTAGAAATCGTAACGATGGAAACGATTAATAATGCGTTTACGACTAATTCAGGTGAATGTTTCAGAAAACGTGTGGATGTGCAAGTGTACTTTGCTACATTGCATTACTTCATCAATTTTATTTGACGTGCTGCGGTTTCCAAATCCACTCATGCTTTCACAAGGTTTGTGGAATAATGCGGTATTTCTCAAGTAGAAATATACCAAACCAAAACAGCTCTTGCATTTGAACAGCTTCCTGTTGAAGAGCGCAAGAATCTATTGGTAAACGCGATTAAAATTCAAAAATTACCAAGTAAGGATTTTATTCAAGCTATTCAACAAAGTGGTATAACACAAAAGGTGTTTGACTTTGAAAAGTATCCTACGAAACTTGATACACTCTTTAAATACACACCAGAAGGCAAAACTGTAAGCCGTAAGACAGTAACTAATAAATCTAAGACTGATTCTGTTTTAAGTCTAAACCGTCAATGGGAACGCTTAAAACGGCAGTTAAAAATCGCAGCATGAAAATCACTAAAATTTGCTCTCAAAAGAGAAATAGTTGCTCTATTTGTGGCAAAGCTCAAGTTACACGCAAGTTCCAAGAAGAATATTATTGTGAAAATTGCTACGTCCAGTGGTTTAAAAAAACATCTTGTAAGCGATGCGAACAACTCAAACGTATTCACCTTGATGGTAAACTTTGTCTTGAATGCGAAAAATTAAAGGATTGTGTACGCTATGGTAAATAAGCTGGTACATTTGAAATCAGTATAATAAGTCGGTGCGGTGTGTAGTTCTTGCACTCATTATTTTCGAGAGAAAATAGAATGCTCAGAATGCGGTAAAATGACACACGATAGATACCGTTCGCCCATGACGAATGAATTGGTCTGTTTGCAGTGCTATCGTCGATATACTTTTGCAACTTGTAAGAATTGCTGTAGTTATCGTAAGGTTCATAACCAAGAGATACTGTTGTGCAAGAAATGTGACGAACAGTTACTTTCAATTTGCCTGAAATTCAACGGTGAAATGCCATCTGGTTACGGTAATGTTTGCCATGATTGTTCAAGACGAAGTTTATTGTTCAATATGATTCGCCTAAATGGACATATCTTGTGTAATAAAGCAGTTAAAACCACCTACAAGAAGTTCATTTTCTGGTATATGCGAAAATGTGGTATTAGTGTCGCCTTGGATAAAGGATCAATTTTTATGCGGTTCTTCATTAATTGTGATGAAATTTGGCAAAAATGCGGAGCTAGTTACGCACTTTAAACCAAATGGATTGCGTGCCAATTTAACTGTATTACGCTGGTTGCTTGATACCAATCAGATTATTGTTGATGAAGTGTTAAAAGATAATTTAGCTGAATTAGAACGCATACAAGCTCTTTTTAATAAACTCAAAGAGCCCGAGCCTCGTATCGAAAGTTACTATCAGAAATTGCAACGTCGGTGTGATGAAGGTAAAACTTCAATTAAATCAGTGCGATTAGCTTTGCAACCTGCGATAGATTTAATCAGTGTTAACAATATTACGGATTACCCAACACAAGATCAGCTAAATCAATATTTAGTGGAAAAATCAGGGCAAACGGCGGCAATAACAAGCTTTATCAATCACTTGCGGAATACCATCGAGAGCTTGAAATCAATTATAAGCGGATTCAGCAAATTAAGACTAAACAGCTTAAAAAACATTGTTCTCAGCGCTTAGTAGAACTCTATAAGCAAGCCTATTTACCCCAAAGAGAGCTAATGGAGCTAGTTTCTGTTGTGTTATACAGCTTATACGGCGCTACAATAAAAATGCCAACGCAGGAGAACATCATCAAGATTGATAAAGTTACTTATTATTGATTGTTACGAAAATAGGAATTATTTATTACCAGAGGAGATTTATAAGTGTGTTGTTTAGTATTTTAGGTTTGGAAAATATCATTTTTGCAATTTACATCGCAAAACTATTTCTTAAATCTAGGCATAGATAAAACTAACAATAAACGCCAGCCTATTATCAGCACATAAATAGAGATTTATTATACAAAAGGATGGTTAGTTGATGTTAAGTTACACAGTGGCTAATGTGAGAGATTACGTTATGTATTATAATTTTGTTTGCTACATTATTACAATCAAGGGCTACCACTAATTTTAACAAAAACAATCTATCAACGATTTTTGGTATAATCTTAGTAAAAAAACAAGATTGGCTCAGTTTTAATAAAAAATGGTTAAAAACAAACTAAAAATAAATAAAAATGGCTTTAACTTTGTTTTTTTTGGGTTATAATTTCAAAAATTTTATCTATTTATAAGGATTTTTGTAAATTTATGGCCAATGTAATAAATAAAATGTTTATTGATGTAGTAAATGATGCTCTTACCGGGAAAAAAGATAGCCTTTTGATGCGGTTGAAAGTAATAGCCAAAAAGCTAAAGAAAGAACTACCTGACTTAGCAAAGGAATTGGAATCTTTAATTTCTACTTCAAACACTAATGCTGTCACAAGAGGGCAATCATTAACACCTCAATTTTCCCCTGTTGACGCCGATACCAGACAAAAATTACTAATTGAAGTATATCCGGTAATTATGGATACAGTTCCTATATGGTCAGAAAAAGTAAATACTCAGTTAAATCGCTTTATAGCTGAGTGGGAAATGAAAGAATCCTTACATAAAGGCGGGCTACATCCATCTACATCCTTGCTTATAAGTGGTCCGCCAGGAGTAGGTAAGACATTATCTGCCAAATGGATTGCTCATAAACTTGACATACCCCTCCTAACTTTAGATCTCGCCAGTGTAATGAGCAGTTATCTGGGTAAAACCGGCAATAATATTAAAGCCGTACTCAATTATGCTTCATCTTTTCCATGTGTATTATTACTTGATGAGTTTGATTCAATAGCTAAAAAGAGAGACGATACAACTGATGTCGGTGAATTAAAAAGATTAGTAACCGTTATTCTCCAAGCTATTGACGAATGGCCTAAGCAATCTGTCCTGATAGCAGCAACTAATCATTCAGAGCTTCTAGATCCTGCTGTTTGGCGACGGTTTGACAGTATTATTGATTTTGAGCTTCCGAATCAAGAACTAATTAAAAAATATCTGATATCTAAAGATATTAGTAATAATCTGGCAGATTATATATCAACTAAATTACATGATATTTCTTATGCCATAATAGAAAGATCCATCAATCAAGCTAAAAAAAATTCTATCATAGAAAAAAAACCTTTCAGTGCAACATTAATTAATGAATTATTAGGTGATAATGTCTTACTGGAAAATGTTATTGAAACGATGTTATCAACAAATATTTCTCAACGAAAAATTGCACAAGACTTAGGGATTTCAAGATCTCAAATACAAAAATTTGTGAAAGAACAAGGATTATAAAAATGAATAATAAAAATATGCTTCTTGGTTATGGAGAAACCCTTACTAGCCCAGTGATATTAAATACAGGCGGAGGACCGAAAAATAAGCCGTATACATATGAAGAAAACAAACCTGTTATTGTAGCGCAGCTAAATGAGGTCATTTCTGAAATTAACAATACACTACCGCTTGCAATGCCAGAGGGGAAAGCAGTAGTAAAATTCGTTCTTCATCCGGCTTTTTTAGCTAAAAGTTATTTTCCAGTTAAGTTATTAAATAAATTTTCTCTTCAAAATATAGGCAGCAAGGCCGTTAGTATTAAGCCTAGAAAAAATATCAAAAAGAAAGGGTGGAGAGAAGAATATACAACCGCCTGTATTTATGTATCTGGTAAAAAAGAGAATTTTCAGAACTTTCTTGATACATTAAATGAAGACAAACTAAATCAAAGCCTAAAAGATGATTTTATTACGTTAGAAAGTATATCTATATTAACTATTTCAGATAAAGTAAAAAGTTTTAATAATGATGAGGTTGTAGCTGTTGAAATAGCTTTACATACACCCAATACCCCTTCAGGAATTGTTGATGCTTTTGAAACATTCGCAAAACAAAATGGTGTTTTCATAGATAAAAAAAGAAGTATAAACGTAAAAGGATTAACATTCATACCAGCTAAAGCCAGTAAAGATATGGCATTGAAACTCGCGGAATTTTCTTTTCTACGGACCTTAAGACAATTACCCGAATTACGGGTTAATGATCCTGTGATATTACGTTCATCTACCAATGAAACCACTTTTAGCCCTCCTTCGGAGAGAGCTATAAATCCTGATTTAAAAGTTGCAATATTCGATGGAGGACTAGGAATTAATAATTTTGATCCTTGGGTTAAAGAATATATTTGGGGTAATGGTAATACTAGTGCCCAATTACTTTCTCATGGGCAAGATGTCACATCCACTATTCTTTTTGGTGTTGTGAATAGTAATACTAAAAAGCTTAGTGTGCCTTATTGTAATATAGATCATTATAGAGTTTTAGACTCGGATATTAATAATACTGATACAGATTTATTTGATGTTCTTATCCGTATAAAAACGATATTAGAGCAAACAAAATATGATTATATAAACCTAAGTTTAGGTCCAAGACTACCAATTGACGACGACGATGTTCACGTATGGACTTCTACTCTTGAAGAAATTTTTGCTAAAAGCGGAACACTTTGTACTATCGCCGTTGGCAATGATGGACATTTACCTGAATCACTGAATCGAATTCAACCACCTTCAGATTTAGTCAATGGATTATCCGTTGGTGCGGCAACTTCTCTATCTGATGACTGGGAAAGATGTTTATATAGCTGCATTGGCCCTGGTAGAAGCCCTGGATATATAAAACCGGATGGTGTTGCTTTTGGAGGGCACGCCGAAGAACCATTTCAAACATATAGTCCGATGAATAACGGAATTGTAAGCACTGCCGGTACAAGTTTTGCTGCCCCATTAGTATTACGGCAGGCAATAGCTTTAAGCACATCCCTACAATATAACATCACGCCATTAACAGCTAAAGCTCTCCTCGTACATCATGCAGAACCTAAGGATTTTCCGCGTCATGAAATTGGATGGGGACGTTTCCCTAATGATATTAATGATATTATCTATTGTAGTGATGATGAAGTAAAAGTTATTTATCAAGGAATTCTCAAACCATCACAATATATGCGAGCCTTAATTCCAATTCCAAACATACCTATGCGGGGAAATGTAAATTTAAGGGCAACGCTCTGTTTCTCAACTTCGGTAGATCCCGAACATTCCCTCAATTATACAAGAAGCGGACTTGAGGTCACTATGCGAAAAAGTACTGATGATGCCCCGGGACTTACATTCCCATTTTTTAATCAGAAACGTATTTATATGGATGAAAGTGAACAACGCGATGCCCATAAGTGGGAAAACACAATAAGAAGTGAACACAAGTTTAAAGCTAACCAACTAACAACCCCATGTTTTGATATAATTTATTATGGAAGAGATTGTGGTATGCCTGTTCATATAAACGAACTGGAAGATTTACCTTACGTTTTAGTTGTTACATTATCCGCAGAGGAAATGCCTAATCTGTATAACTTAATAAGACAAAAATATCAAACACTCCAACCAATTCAGGTACAACAACAAATTGTATTACAACACACTTAGTACATTAAACATTTTAATACAATAGAATATGCATAATAAAAAGCTGAATATAACTATTCAGCTTTTTTACATCATTTCCGCTTACTGTATCGGCTGTAATGTACCATCCCACTCTACACCTTTACGTATAGCATCCATTGCTAATGCACCGGTCTTCTTATCTACACTATAACTGAATAAATGATTTTGTACAGATGGAACTTTTATTTGTATTTCCGTATTGATGTTGATTATAAAGTATTACTGTTTATAATAATTATTGTAATTATCATAGATAGAACTTGAAATAGCCAGTAACATTAGCACAACTGTTTTATTTATTATTATTTCCTAAATTTTAGAGTAATTTTTTAATACCATTCCAAACCCAGTTATTATTCGTTTTTTAGCTTCTCGATGTCTAAATGATGACATTTTTCCATCTTTAGAATCGATGTAGTCGCTACTTATCCCCAACCTGATACTATATCAGCAAATATCTTAAATAAGTTCCAATTTTGGCTATTGTGATCTGACCCTAAAAAGTTAGACTGTTATTTAAAGGATTATTTTCGATATTGTATCGGACTCAGTCCTTTTAGTTTTAGTTGAATCCGTCGGTGGTTATAGTAATCCAAATAATCCCTGACGGCATCAACTATCTCCTCTCTACTGTTAAATTCCCGACCATAAAAACATTCCGTTTTTAATATCCCAAAGAAACTTTCCATCGCGGCATTGCCCAAGCCATTCCCTTTTCTCGACATACTTTGAATGATGCCATGTTCAGCCAAGATCCGACTATAAGCCATCATTTTATACTGCCAGCCTTGGTCTGAATGTAAAATGACACCACAAGCTTTATTTAATCCTTTGCTGCTTGCATTAACATGTTCTCTACTTGTGCCCAGTTTGGGGAATAGCTGAGATTATAGGAGACTATCTCATTGTTAAATAAGTCTAAAATTGGAGATAAATAGACTTTTCCTCCATCTTTAGCCTTAAACTCGGTGATATCAGTCACCCATTTTTGTTTCGGGGCCGTTGCGCTAAAATCGCGTTCAAGATGATTCAGTGCAATCACCCCTATCGTGCCTCAATAGGTCGTAAATTTCTTACTTTTTCTTGACCGCACTTGAAATCCAAGGCCTGCATTAAACGTTGGACTTTTTTATGATTTACGCCTGGCAAACAGGCATGAACGCGTCAATAGCCATAATCAGGATGATTAGCTTTGATGCGTTTAATAGTCTTTTTCAGCTGCTCATCCTTATCCAGTTTAATCTGAAGTTTAGCAAAAAACGTACTACGCGCTAACTGTGCAAAGCCTAAAAGCCATTTTAACGGATAGAGTGTTCTTAACCTTTGAATAATTTCCGTTGCTCGGCTTCGTCCTGAAGTCTAAGCCTTCTCAACTCCTTTAGGTAGGCTACCTCCTCTTCAAGCTGTAAAATTCTCAAACGTAAACGGTCTTCTTCAGTTTTGGGTGGCGGTGGCATTTTTGCATACTTGGGTTTCATTGGCGGTCGTCCTGATGGTTTGCGGGAAATAAGTCCTTTTATGCCTGTTTTTTCAAACCTTTTCAACCATGTCCCGACTAAGGTGTTGGAAGGAATATTGTAAAAAAGCGCGGCTTCTCTGATACTCATTTCTCCATTCAAGATAGGTTGGAGAGCCTGTAATTTAAATTCTGTTGTATAGCGTTTACCCATAAAAAATCTGCACCTCAATTGTTGGTTGTTGAGTCCAACTTTTGGGGTGCAGATCAAATTCACCGCTCTTTTACATTTAAATTAAAAAAACTTTATTCCCCACGCTTCAGCATACCTTGTTTTTTCAAATTCACCAGAATAATTGAAATTGCCGCAGGGGTAACACCTGAAATTCGGCTGGCTTGGCCAATGGAAACTGGATGATGCTGTTCCAACTTCGCACGTACTTCATTAGATAAACCAGAAACCTTGCTGTAATCAAAGTTAGCTGGAATTGCCGTATTTTCGTGGCGTTTTTGTTTTTCAATTTCTTCTTGTTGATGCTCAATATAGCCTTGATACTTAATGGCAATTTCCACTTGTTCTACAGCTTCTCTATCTTCCATTGATGGTTTGTATGGCGTTAAAGAAGTCAAAATATCATAAGTCATTTCTGGACGGCGCAATAAATCTTCACCGCTGGCTTCACGCATAAGTGGGCTACCAAGCACTTTATTCGCTTCTCCTAAATATTCAGAGCGCGGATGCAACCAAATGCTGCGTAAGCGTTGGCGTTCCTGTTCAATATTTTCCATTTTTTGATTAAAGCGTGCCCAACGAGCCTCATCAATTAAACCTAATTCATGGGCAATAGGTGTTAAACGAATATCTGCATTATCTTCACGTAATAACAAACGGTATTCGGCACGAGAAGTGAATACGCGATACGGTTCTTTGGTACCAAGCGTACAAAGGTCATCAACCAGTACGCCAGTATAAGATTGATCACGACGTGGATACCATGCCTCTTTCTCTTGTACATAAAGACCAGCATTAATCCCCGCCAATAAGCCTTGTGCTGCCGCTTCTTCATAACCAGTTGTACCGTTAATTTGACCTGCAAAGAATAAACCTGAAATCGATTTAGTTTCTAACGTTGGTTTTAAGTCACGTGGATCAAAATAATCATATTCAATGGCATAACCTGGTTTGATGATGCGAGCTTTTTCTAAACCTTTCATGGAATTCACAATGCCCATTTGCACGTCAAACGGCAAACTGGTAGAAATCCCGTTTGGATACACTTCGTTACTGGTTAAGCCTTCAGGTTCCAAATAGATTTGATGTGAATTACGATCCGCAAAACGCATCACTTTATCTTCAATGGATGGACAATAACGTGGCCCGATCCCTTCAATCACACCAGTATACATTGGACTGCGATCCAAATTATTACGGATCACTTCATGAGTTTGTTCATTAGTATGGGTTATATAACAAGGAATTTGTTGTGGGTGATCATCTACTGATCCCATAAAAGAAAACACGGGTAAAACAGCATCACCATGCTGTTTAGCTAAAACATCAAAATTGATCGTACGTGCATCAATACGTGGTGGTGTACCTGTTTTAAGGCGATCTACACGTAATCCAAGATCTCTTAATCGATGTGAAAGATTTACAGAAGCAGGATCCCCTGCTCGACCACCTTCATAATTTTCCAAACCAATATGAATTTTACCAGCTAAGAAAGTACCTGCAGTTAATATCACTGATTTAGCACGAAAAGTTAATCCCATTTTTGTGCTAACGCCTGTAACTCGATCTTGCTCAATTAGAATATCAGTGGCTTCTTGTTGGAAAATATCTAAATTAGGTTGATTTTCTAATGCTGTACGAACAGCTTGACGATATAGAACTCTGTCAGCTTGAGCTCGAGTAGCACGTACTGCTGGGCCTTTACTGCTATTTAAAGTACGAAATTGGATCCCTGCTTTATCTGCAGCATGAGCCATTAAACCGCCCATTGCATCTACTTCTTTTACTAAATGACCTTTACCAATCCCACCAATTGCAGGGTTACAAGACATTTGCCCTAAAGTATCTACATTATGCGTTAATAAAAGGGTTTTTAATCCCATTCGAGCTGGTGTAAGCGCGGCTTCTGTACCCGCATGACCACCACCGATCACAATCACATCATAAGTTTCAGTGTAAAACATATCTATCTCTATATTATTCGGATCAAAAAATTGGCATTATTTTACAGAAATTTAAAACACCTGACAAAAAAAGAATAGATCTATTGATCCTTTGAAAGATCACGTTTTTATTAGTAAATAAGATCTCTTTTTATATATAAAGATCTTATTATTGTTACTATTAAGATCCTTTGAGGTTGTGAGTAACCTTACTCGATCCTTATGGAAACAGGTGTTATAGAATCTAAAGATCTTGTGAAAATGCGATCATTTTCTTTAAAAATCTTGTGTGTAAAATGGAAAGTTATTAACAACTTTATTTTTTCTCAAAGTTATCAAGTGAGTAAAAACAGTTTTATGACAGATTATTTATGAGTTATCCACAGATAAAAATGAATTTTTATTGAAATCTCTATAATTTAGCTTTTTTTAAATAATTAATTTTATTAAATGTAAGTTTTATGATTTGACTTTGTAGTTACTACAGGTTTTATGCTTCTTTCAAATCAAATAGTTAAGGAAATAAAATGAAAGAAGTTTCTCTAGTAAAAAATTATACTCCTAAAGAATATCAGCAGTATGCATCTTGCCCTCATAGTCAAATTTCTAAAAATAAAATGGTATTAGGCATCAGTTTTGCAATTATTACTTTTTATATGGTTGTTGAATTTCTAGGGGGATATTGGTTTAACAGCCTTACCTTGATGGCTGATGCTGGGCATATGGCAAATGATAGTTTATCTATTTTTTTAGTATGGATTGGGTTATTTTTAAGTCTAAAATGGCAAAAATGGTTAGCTTTAATCAATGGAATTTCATTAGTTTGGGTCGCTATTTGGATTTTTATTGAGGCTGTAACACGTTGGCAGGCTCCGATAGAAATAGACGCTTTGCCAATGTTAGGTGTAGCTTTACTAGGGTTTGGGATTAATTTGTTGGTAGCTTTTATAATGCTAAAAAGTAATCGCCATAATTTGAATATTCGTGCAGCATATTTGCATGTTTTAGTAGATTTATTTGGTTCGGTTGTTGCTATTATTGCAGGAATAAGTGCTTGGTGGTTAAATTGGCAGTGGGTTGATGTAGTTGCTAGTGGTATCTTAAGTATTTTTGTATTACACAGCGGTATTTCTACAGTTTTTCAAGCTATTAAATCCTTATATAGTAGCGATGACAATTCATTGCCGAATGATCATTCTCATTAAAGTAAAAAATTGCTTGAGGAAATAATGAAAATTAATGAATTAAGTAAATCTACACATACTAATATTGAAACTATTCGCTACTATGAGAAACAAGGAGTATTACCTCCACCTAAGCGATTGGCTAATGGTTATCGATTTTATGATGAAGAGAGTATAGAGCAATTAAACTTTATTAAAAAATGTCGAATGTTGGGCTTCTCTTTAGAGAATATTCGGGAACTCAATCGTATTAGGTTTAGTACGAAAGATCATTATCAAGCAGATCAATTAGTACTTAATCAACTTATTCAAGTAGAAAATAAAATATTTCAATTATTAGAAATTAAAGCTTTTTTACAATCTATTGTTACCGAAAGTGAACATAATGAAGAGGAATGTAAAGCAATAGAAGGATTGAAAAGCGAATGCAATTTGTAAAAGAAAGAAGGTAGATTAAAAATACTCAGAAATTTGACCGCTCTTTAGGAAGAAAAAATGCCGCCTAAATTTTAATTTTTAGACAGCATTTTATTTTTCTAATTATTATTTTGACAAATCAATTTGATACACTGCAAAACCGATTTCATCAGTACCCACTTGTTTCATTGGATACTGTGCTTTTTCTTTGATGAATTGGGCTGCTTGTTCGCTTGGTGAAGTTTCAAAACGGACATCTAATTTATCGTTACCTGTGATAGGCACAAAACGCCAGTTTTTATCCGCGCTAGGGTTTACAGAACCTTCTTTTTCACTGGTTACTTTAATGTAATCAGCTAAAATTTGACGGTTTTCATCTGGCGATGCGTAAACAATATGTTGATCGCCAGTGCCTGGGAATTTATTACCGTAAGCACGATAGTTATTCGTTGCAATCAAGAATTCTGCTTTTGGATCAACTGGTTTTCCTTGATAGGTTAAATTTACTACACGATGCGATTCTGGGTTAATTAATTTACATTCGCCATCGTAACGAGCAGGTTTGGTTAGATCGTATTCATAATTAACACCATCAATCACATCAAAGTTATAAGTGCGGAAACCTTCCCAGTCGATTAATGATTGTGGTTTATCACTTGTAGGGTCAATTTGTTTAAACATACCTGCACTACATTCTAACCATTCTTTTAATTGCTCGCCTGTAGCTTTAACAACCACTAATGTATTTGGATAGAGATATAAGTCTGCCGCATTACGGAAAGTTAATTTACCTTTATTTACTTCGGTATAACCTGTTGGGTCATTTTTACGACCACCCGCTTTAAATGGTGCACCTGCACTTAAAATAGGTAAGCCAGCCATTGCTGCAACACTTGGTGCAACTTTTTCTACATAGGCTTTTTGTGCTTGGTTCACGATTTGGATGGTTGGATCATCTTGTACTAATGCAAGATAGCTGTACATATTATCTGTTGCTTTACCAATAGGCTGAGAAACAAATTTACGTGTCGCTTCGTGAACTGGTTTTAAAAGTGCGGTAATTTCTGGGTCATTTTCTGCAAGCGCTTTTTTATTTTCTGCATCATAGATTGGACGAAGAACCGCTTTACCTGAAGTAACAATCCATTTACCTTTGTGTTCTGTTAAGCCTAAATCTACCACGCTGATATTATTTGCCCAGTAACCAGCCATACTTTCTGGTACACCTTTTACTGTACCATTTACGATGTCTGCATTTGGTGATTTCGCAAATTCTTTATTTGGGAATAAACGGTGTGAGTGACCAAAAATGACGGCATCAATATGTGGTACATCAGCTAGATAGAATGCTGAGTTTTCAGCACCTTCTTGATAAGGTTCATCTGATGGGCCTGTGTGAGCTAATGCAACGACAATATCAGCCCCTTTTTTCTTCATTTCAGGGACATATTTTTGTGCTGTTTTTACAATATCACGGGTTTCGACTTTGCCTTGAAGGTTCGCTTTATCCCAAACCATAATTTGCGGTGGCACAAAACCGATATAACCGATTTTTAATTTATGTGTTTTGCCATTATTATCCACCACAGATTTTTCTTGAATGACATAAGGTGTGAAATAAGGCTCTTCTGTCCCCGCTTTTACTACGTTCGCATTCACAATTGGGAATTTAGCTTGTTTGATACAGTCAGCTAAATAATCTAAACCATAGTTAAACTCGTGGTTACCTAAAGTTCCTACTTCATAGTGCATAGCATTTAAGCAATCAACCGCAGGGTTAGATTTGCCCTCTTTATAGCCTTGTACAGCTTGATAATCAGCAATAGGGTTACCTTGAATTAAATCCCCGTTATCAACCAATACGCTATTTTTTACTTCAGCACGTGCTTGACGAATAAGGCTTGCTGCACGAGTAAAACCGAATTTCTCGGTTGGTGCGTCTTTGTAATAATCAAAGTCTGTTAAGAAACTATGAACGTCAGTAGTAGCAACAATACGTAAATCTACATCATGTTTATCTTTTGCTGTCGCAAAACGGCTTGCACTTAATGCAAGAATACTGCTTGCACCGATTTGAATAAAATGACGTCTATTAATCATTGAGTTTTCCTTATAAGGTGGGTAGATATTGCCTTTATTCTAAGAAAAATAGCGGATTCTTAAAAGAAAGGAGTAAAAATATTTTTATTTAATTAAGCTAATAATCTTTGTACTAAAGAAGTATAAATATTAACTCCAGTAAGCAATTGATTTTCATCGAAATCAAATTCAGCTTCATGATGACCTGCTGTACGATCTGCACCAAGAATAAAGTAAATGGCTTTACCCCCGTGTTCTTGTACACGTCTACCTAAAATAGTCGCATCTTCACTTGCATTGAAAGCATAATCTGAATTTACGTTATTTATTTGTGGTTGTTCAAGAGATATTTCTTCGATAAGTTTTATAAGTTCAACATCATTATTCATATCCACTGCTTCACCTACAATTTCAGTTTCATATGCGACATCAAAACTTATGGAGATACCTTTGGCTATTTGCATGACTTGTTCGGTCATGTATTCATTAATTACTTTATTTTCTCCCCGCACTTCTAATTGCAATTCAGCAGAAGATGGGATGACATTTCGTCCTTCACCCGCTTTTAGCACACCCACATTAATTCTTGTCATGCCTTCACCATGGCGTGCAATACCATGAAGTTGAGTGACTGTATGCGCTGCAGCTAATAAGGCATTACGACCTAAATGAGGCGCAGCACCTGCGTGGGCTGGTTTACCTTTGTAGCGAATATCAATTTTTGTAGTGGAAAGAAAATTTCTTGGATTAGCAATAACTGTGCCTGTATTCGCGCAAAAACTAATGTGTGAAGAAGCAAAATAATCTGCATCATCAATTATGCCACTTTGTGCAATGGCTGCTGCACCTCGAACACCTTCTTCTGCTGGTTGGAATACAATTTTTACTTTTCCAGTGAGTTTATCTTTGTTCTGAGCGATCCATAATGCAACGCCTAAACCTATTGTAATGTGTGAATCATGTCCACAAGCATGCATAAATCCATCGTTAATTGAGGAAAAACCTTCTTTATTTGGAATATGCTCGGGTGAGCGAGTTTCCGTTACATTCACACAGTCGATATCAAAACGTAATGCGATGGTTTTTCCTGGTTTACCTGAATCAAATAATGCCACACAACCAGTGTATCCTTCCATTTTTTCGAGCCATTTTTCATTGGCTCCATAGGCTTTTGCATTAGCTAAACCTTTATCTACTACAGCTTGTTTTCGTCCACGAACAAAGTCTGGATTTATAATTTGTTTGCCAAGAAAAATTTCAAAACAACCTAAGTCTTCCAAGTAATCCGCAATGCGAGAAGTTGTCCAAAATTCACTCCAACCAATTTCTGGAAAACGATGAAATTCACGACGCCATTTAACAAGTTGATTTAAATCTAAGTTCATTTTTTTCTTCCTTTAAAAGTCTATAAAAACAGACCGCACTTAAATAAAGTGCGGTCAATTTTTTTACTATTTTTACAACATAAATAATGCTAAGAATAAAACGGCAAGTATCATGCCTGGCGCGGTACGTTTTACCATTTCTACAGGGCTTACCATCGCAAGGCCTGCACAAACAATAGTTACGCCTGCAATTGGTGAAGCTGTACGGCCTATTGCACCAGCAATCGCTGCTGCCATACCAAGATTTACGTGAGTGTAGCCGAGTTCTACAGCATGTGGCGTGACGGCTGTGTTAAAGGCAATCGCTGCTGCATCGCCAGAGCCTGTAATTAAGCCCATTAAGAATGGTCCAATTGTTGCACCCCAACGTACAAATTCGTTGGATTCTTTTAAGAAAGAAATTGCAGCATCAACTGCGCCCGTAGATTTTAATCCTGCTACAAATACACTGGCGGCAATAATGATACCAAGTACGTTTGCATAAGAATTTCCCATGCCATTGAAAAATTCTTCAGTGATTTTTACTGGGGAAATACGAGTTACGATAATGCCATAAATTGCACCAATCAACATCGCTTGAGGAACGCCCATTTTAGTCCATTCAAGACCTGGTACTTGTTGTAATGACGTTCCACCAATCACTAAAATAACTAATGGTATTAATGGTGCAAGGGCATAAAGTACATTGACGCCTTCAACAACTTTAATTTCACTTTCTTTTTGTTCTGCAAGATAAGCTTGGCGATGTTGTTCACCATAATCTTTAAAAACAAGCGCAAGAATTGTTAAAACAACCGCACCTATTGCTCCTGCAATCATGTTATATGGCGCATGTGAAAGGTTTACTTGAGCGATAGTTAAGCCTGACATTTCACTAATCATTGCTGAGTGAGAAGAACCTGGGCTCATCATTGATCCAAAAGTCCCAGCTAAAATAGCTGCACCAGCAGTAGCTGGTCGAACACCCGCACTTTTTAAAACGGGAATTAATGTTGCGCCAACTGCAGCTGCACAACCAGCAGCAGAAGGAATAGCAATATTGATGAAAAAGGTGATGACTGTTGCAATCGGAATTAAGAAGAATTTTAATCCGCTTAATGGTTTAGTAAGTAAATGCACTAGATGAGTATCACATTGAGTGTATTTCATTACATAAGCAAAACCCATACTAGAACAGATGGCCATAATTAATCCGCCAGATGTCATGCTTTTGGCAAAAGCATCTAATGCGCCCATTGGATTAAGCGTTAGAATGGACATTATTAAACCGACACCAATCAAAACGGTTCGGGTTTCGGCTTTTTTAATCAGAAAATAAATTGTGGCAATAATGCCAATCACTGCAACGATGGATTTAAATAATTCCATTATATGTTCCCTTTAAGTTAATAAGAAAAAGTTGTATTGATATCAAATGTGCCACATTCCATATTTTCACTGAAGCACAAAATAGGATTTTCGCCCAACACAGTTGCCATTTCATTTTGTATATGAAGCGCAGAACCTTCAGGTAATGCATATACAAATGCAGTTGGATTAACGAGTAAAAATTCTGCCAAACGTTCTTCTCGGCTTTCGCCATTGTGGCCTTGGATTTTACCTGAAATAAAGTGTGGATTAATTTGATGAGGAAAAAGTTGTAATGCTTGAAATGAAGGAGGATAAGTAATCGGCATATCATTAGTTGTCATAATAGATGCGCCCGCTACATTGGCGCCAGCACTCCAACCAAAATAAGGCGTACCGTTATTTACTTTTTCACGAATGATATCAATCAAATTGTGCTCATAAAGTTGTTTTAACAAACAAAATGTATTCCCGCCGCCAATAGCAATGACATCTGCTTGTTCAATGATATCTCGATGCTGTTTACCATGATGAACGGAAACAATATTCATCCCTAAATTAGAAAGTGCATTTTGCACAGTTTTTTCATATTCATCAAAAGTGCGTGAGCTACTGAGCAGTAACATGTTTTTCATATTTATAATCCTTTTTAGGGATGAAAAGTTATTGCTATTATGTCGAAGCTAAAAACAAAATCCAGCATAAAAGCTGGATTTTTATAAAGGCAACTCAGTTGTTGATTTAACCGTTTTTAGTGTTACTTCTGATTTTAAGGTTTTAATGCCAAGCCTGGAATTAAGATAGGTGGTTTTAATGTGGTTAAATTCTTCTAAATCTGATACACAAAGTTTCAGAAGAAAATCGAAAGTTCCTGCCATAAAATGGCATTCGATGATCTGTGGGATTAATTTTACTTCAAAAATAAACCGCTCTTTTAATTCTGGATCTTCTTCAAAGAAAGAACCTAATGCATAAACGATAAGATTACAATTTACTTTCTTGGGATTCAATAAGGCAACATAACTATCAATTACGCCGCTTTCTTCCAGTTGATTTACTCGGCGTAAGCAAGCTGAATTTGAAAGCCCTATTTCGTTGGCAAGTTCATTATTTTGTAATCGACCATTTCGTTGTAATGCTTTAAGAATACGAGTATCTATATTATCGAAACATTTTTTAAGCATAGTAAATCCTTTTTATGCTAACAAAAAAGATAACTTATTATAAAAGAAACCGCCTAGAAAAACTGTGATCTAGGCGGCAATTTGGCTAATTAAACGCTATATAAGGATACTTGTACTACCAGTAAAATAGATCCGATTAATAATAAGCATCCAATCATTGGCATGACGAATTTAACCCATCTATCAAATGGAATATGCAACATTTGGAGAGTCACTAATACTAATCCTGTTGGTGCCAAGAATAGCATTGCATATTGTCCCCAGTTGTAAGCGGAAACCACGATATCGCGTGGAATACCCACTGAGTCAGCAAGTGGCGCCATTATTGGCATTGAAAGCACGGCTAAGCCTGAAGAAGACGGCACGATTAAGCCTAGGAAAATAAATACGACTAATTGACCTAAGATGAATACGCTACCCGGCATACCGCTAACCACATTAGACATATAATCAAGGATAGTATCAGAAATCATACCTTGTTCGAGCACTAAGTTTACGCCACGAGCAAGACCAATGATTAAGGACACGCCTACTAATTCTGATGCACCTTCAGTGAAGGATTCCACTATATCTTTTTCAGACAAGCCACTGATAAACATAATGATGATAGTAATGGCAAGGAAAGATGCAGCCATTTGAGGGAACCACCATCCGCCAACCATTACACCCCAAATCATAATAGGGAATGCAATACAGAAAAGCGTTAAGATTAATTTGCGACGAGCTGAGAATGCGATAGTTGCATTTGGATCAAAGTTCTTCATATAACGTTGGCGAAATTCTTCGCGATCGTCGTAAGTGAAAGAAAAACTTGGGTCAGCTTTGATTTTTTTACAGTACCAATAAAGATATGCGATTACGCAAGTTGCGCCTAAAGCTAAACCTAGAGCACGGAAACCAATACCTTCAGTAAATTGAATACCAGCTGCATTTGATGCGATAACAACGGAGAATGGGTTAATTGTAGAGAATGCGGTCCCCATAGATGAAGCAAGGAATATAGCCCCTACGCAGACTATCGCATCATATCCTAGAGCCAGGAATACAGGCACCAGAATCGGATAGAATGCCACGGCCTCTTCTTCAATACCGCATGTTGTGCCGCCTAACACCATTAAGACGGATACGCTGAATACAATAAAAAACTCATTACCTTTGGTTTTCTTCGCCAGAGCCATCAAACCAGCATTAAAAGAACCAGTACGGTTAATGACACCAATCATACCACCTAACACGAAAATAAAGACCATGACATCAACGGCTTCGATAGTTCCTTCCACCATACTTTTGGTGATGTCTTCAATGCCTTTGTGGTGTTGTTCTACTCGTTGATAGGTACCAGGAATTGCGATTGGTTTTTTGATCACGCCTTCGGTGAAGTTGGAGAGTTTAATTTTGATATTGAGATTATCAAGAGTGTCTGTTGTGGCGGGATAAGTTTTATCGTCAACGCCGTAAGCTTTGACGACAAAAACATTATCTGTGGAGTTATATGTTAATTTTGAATATGAACCGGATGGAATTACCCAGGTCAATCCAACAGCGAGAATTAATATTGCAAATAAAATAGTAAACGCTGATGGGAAATTAAACGTTTTCTTCTTTTTGGACGCATCCATAGCGAGCTCCTTATGTTTAACGTTTAAAGTGCGGTTGGTAAAAACATCGGTTAAACCGACCGCACTTTTTACTTTGAGAATGATTTCTCAAAGTTCTTTTATTATTTAAGCATAATAGGATATACCTTCAGCTTTTTTCGTAATACGAGTACCAGCTTTTCCTTTCACAATATCCACAATATCAGATAAAGAGCCTATTACTGCATCTTTTCCTGTTTGTTTCGCAAAGTTGATCGCGGCTTGTACTTTCGGCCCCATGGAACCTGCAGCGAAACCAAGTTCTGAAATGGCTTCTGGTGATGCGACAGAAATTGCTTTTTGAGTTGGTTTACCCCAATCTACGAAAGTTGCGGAAACGTCAGTTGCGATGATAAATAAATCAGCGTCAAGATTTTCTGCAAGTAAAGCTGAACATAAATCTTTGTCGATAACAGCTTCAACACCTTGTAAATTATGGTGTTTATCATAATAGGTCGGAATACCACCGCCACCCGCGCAAATTACGATACTGCCTTTTTCAAGTAACCATTTGACTGGACGAATTTCAAAAATACGTTTTGGTAATGGACTTGGCACAACGCGACGATATTTATCACCATCTTGTGCGATAGACCAATTTTTTTCTTTTGCCAAACGTTCAGCTTCTTCTTTCGTATAAACAGGGCCAATTGGTTTAGTTGGATTTTTAAAAGCTGGGTCGTTGATATCAACTTCTACTTGAGATAATAAAGTTGCAAATGGCACTTCAAATGGAACTAAATTACCGAGTTCTTGTTGAATCATATAACCAATCATTCCTACTGATTCTGCACCTAATACATCTAAAGGATAGGTTGGCACATCAGTATAGGCAGCACCTTGTAATGCGAGCAAACCCACTTGTGGGCCATTACCGTGCGCAATTACTAATTCATTATTTGGCCAAACCTTAGCAATTTGCTCACAAGCAATGCGAACATTTTGTCGTTGATTTTCGGCTGTCAGCGGCTCTCCGCGTCGTAATAACGCATTACCGCCTAATGCAATCACTATTCTCATACGCTCTCCTTATGCCAAACTTGCCACCATGACTGCTTTAATTGTGTGCATACGGTTTTCAGCTTGTTCAAATGCAATATTCATTGGAGATTCAAATACATCTTCAGTCACTTCAATACCATTAGCCAATTCAGGATATTTTTCAGCAATTTGACGACCAACTTTGGTTTCACTGTTATGGAAGGCAGGTAAGCAGTGCATAAATTTCACTTTTGGATTACCTGTGCGTTTCATTAATTCAGGTGTGACTTGATAAGGAAGTAATAATTTAATGCGTTCGCCCCAAGTTTCTAATGGTTCACCCATTGAAACCCACACATCAGTATGAACAAAATCTACACCTTTCACAGCTTTGTCGATATCTTCAGTTACAGTAATACGAGCGCCACTTTCTTTCGCAAATTTTTCGCACATTTCCACAAGACTAGCTTCTGGTAATAATGCTTTAGGTCCACAAATACGAACATCCATACCTAATTTTGCACCAATTAATAAAAGTGAATTACCCATGTTATTGCGAGCATCCCCAATATATACATATCTAATTTCGCTTAATGGTTTGTCGCAATGTTCAATCATGGTAAGTACGTCGGCAAGCATTTGTGTTGGGTGGAATTCATCGGTTAAACCATTGAATACTGGCACACCAGCATAATCAGCAAGTTCTTGAACGATACTTTGTTTAAAGCCACGATATTCAATGCCATCATACATTCTGCCTAATACGCGGGCGGTATCTTTCATACTTTCTTTGTGGCCAATTTGAGAGGAGTTCGGGTCGATGTAGGTGACTTGTGCGCCTTGATCATGAGCGGCGACTTCGAATGCACAGCGTGTGCGAGTGGAGGTTTTTTCAAAGATGAGCGCTATATTTTTGCCTTTTAATTTTTGTTGTTCTGTGCCTGTATATTTGGCTCGTTTCAAATCTCGGGAGAGATCTAAGAGATATTTAATTTCACGTTCTGTGTGATGAACAAGACTAAGTAAATGTCTATTTTTCATATTGAAAGCCATAATAATCTCCTTGTGTTTTGACTATCCATTGGGGAATAAACATACATCATTCGAGATACTGCTTGTCGTTCGAACGGTTGCATTATAAGAGAAATAAAATGAAATTTGTTATCGTATTTCATCTGGTAATGTAAAGATATTGAATTTTATTGCGAGGTTTTTAGTGTTATTAGAATTTATGTTTTTCTAAACAAGAAAATCAATTTATGATTGGTATTAGCTTAATCTAGATCAAACAAGTTCTAATTAATTAAAATTTCCTTTTGTATCTAGTAGAAAAAAGGTTTTATCATTTTATTCATAAATCTGAGTGATTTTATCGGGTTTATAACGAAACTTTCTATTCTAACAAAAGGACTTAATTATGTACTGTGTACAATGTGAACAAACCATGCGTACTCCGATGGGTAATGGTTGTAGTTACTCTCAAGGAATGTGCGGTAAAACTGCGGAAACTTCTGATTTACAAGATCTTCTTATTGCAACTCTGCAAAGCTTATCTGCTTGGGCTATTCAAGCGAGAGATTTAGCTATTATTGATAATGAAATTGATGCTTTTACGGCACAAGCATTTTTCTCTACCTTGACTAATGTAAACTTTGATTCTCAACGTATAGTTGAATATGCGCAACAAGCCATCGCTTATCGCGATAATTTAATGAAACGTTGCCGTACACTAAATCCAAGTATTGATATAAACCATCCATTAGCTCATTTACAGCTTGAAGGTGCAACGATTTCTGATTTAACAAAACAAGCAGCGAATTTTGCTCTAAATTCTGACCGCACTTTGATTGGGGAAGAAGTACATGGCGTGCGTATGCTTTGTTTATACGGTTTAAAAGGTGCGGCTGCTTATATGGAACATGCCCATGTTTTAGGTAAATTTGATAATGAGGTATATCGTCAATTCCATGAGTTTATGGCGTGGCTAGGAACAAATCCAAGCGATCTAAATGAATTGTTAGAAAAGGCGCTTGGCATCGGTAATATGAATTTTCAAGTAATGAGTTTATTAGATGCAGGTGAAACAGAAGCATTTGGTCATCCTGTTCCAGCAACGGTAAATGTGAAGCCTGTAGCAGGAAAATGTATTTTAATTTCTGGTCATGATTTAAAAGATTTAAAAGCACTTTTAGAACAAACGGAAGGAACAGGGATAAATATTTATACTCATGGTGAAATGTTACCTGCGCATGGTTACCCAGAATTGAAAAAATACAACCATTTAGTTGGTAACTATGGAAGTGGTTGGCAAAATCAGCAGAAAGAATTTGCTAAATTCCCTGGTCCTGTAATTATGACCTCTAACTGTATTATTGATCCTAATGTTGGTAATTACGCAGATCGTATTTATACCCGTAGTATTGTGGGCTGGCCTGGTGTAACGCACATTGAAGATCGTGATTTCAGTCAAGTTATCGCGAAAGCACAAGAAATGGCGGGATTCCCTTATGATGAATTAGAACACAAAATTACCGTTGGGTTTGGTCGTCAAACTTTATTAGATGCTTCAGATGCGGTGATTAATCTTGTTGCTGGTGGAAAATTACGTCATGTTTTCTTAGTGGGCGGGTGTGATGGTAGCAAAGGTGAACGTAGCTATTACACTGATTTTGCTCGTCAAGTACCGGAAGATTGTGCGATTTTAACTTTAGGTTGTGGTAAATATCGTTTTAATAAATTAGATTTTGGTGCTATTGATGGGTTACCTCGCTTGTTAGATGTTGGGCAATGTAATGATGCGTATTCTGCGATAATGCTTGCTGTAAATCTTTCACAAAAACTTGGTATTGGCGTTAATGAATTGCCATTAACACTAGTGCTTTCTTGGTTTGAGCAAAAAGCTATTGTTATTTTGCTTACCTTATTGGCGTTAGGTGTAAAAAATATCTATACAGGGCCGACTGCTCCAGCATTTTTAAATGATAATGTGATGGCATTATTAAATGAAAAATTCGGTTTGCGCGGTTTGACCACTCCTGAACAAGATATGGCAGAAGCTTTAGCTAAATAACATTTCATAGAAAAGTGCGGTCGATTTTTTAATTTGTAGTATTAGTTTTATAAACATTTTAAAAATCCACCGCACTTTTTTCTATCTTCAAAGAGAAAATTCTATGTCAAATAATCAGAATCCGTTGTGTTATAACGAAATGCAGGTACATGCTATTCATCAGGAAACTGATGATGTCTATACAATTGAATTAATAGCACAAGATTTTTACCCTTATGAGCCTGGTCAGTACGCTTTAGTAAGTATTCGTAATACGCCAAATATTGTGCGAGCTTATACACTATCATCTACGCCAGGAATGAGCCGTTTTGTTACTTTAACCGTTCGCCGTATTAAAAATGGAGTAGGTTCTAATTGGATTACATCCGAAATTAAAGAAGGTGATCAAATTTGGCTATCCGATCCAATGGGTAAATTTACCTGTACCCGTATTGTAAGTGATCGATATTTGCTTGTGGCTGGTGGATGTGGCGTTACGCCAATCATGTCTATGACGCGCTGGTTATTAAAAAATAAACCGAGTGTAGATGTGGTTGTATTCTATAGTGTCCATTCGCCTAAAGATGTTATTTTTAAACGAGAATGGACATTGCTGAAAGAACAATTTCCACAGTTAAAATTATTTATTAATGCTTCTGTTGATGCGGATGATGGCTTTATAGCTGGACGTTTAAATAGTCAAATGTTATCTGACCTTGTACCCAATATAGCTGATTATACGGTGCTGACTTGTGGTCCAGAGAGTTATATGAATGATTTACGTACGATGACAGAATCCCTTGGTATTCCATCTGAGCGTTTCTTTTTAGAGCAATTTCATTCTTCAGCAGAAAATTGTATGTTAGATAATAGTAAACAAGTGACGCTTTCTATTATTAATCCAGTACCTCAAACTTTTTCTGTACCTGTTGGAAAAACCTTATTAGCTGCTTTGGAAGAACATAAAGCACCGATTATTGCCGCCTGTAGAGAAGGTATTTGTGGTTCTTGTAAAACTTTAGTGGTGAGTGGGGATTATGAAGTGAGTTCAAACGGACCGCTGACAGAAGATGAAATTAAACAAGGTTATGTTTTAGCGTGTTGCTGTCAAATGAAAGGAAATATATCAGTTGATTTAATGCCTTAATCCTTAATAAAGTGCGGTTATTTTTATTACGGTTTTTATACATTGATCTTAGACAAGGGCAATTTGTATATTTAGTGATATGATAACCGCAAATTATTTTTTGAGTTTTTTATGAATTTACCTTTTCGAGCAATGGTGTCTGATTTAGATGGCACCCTTTTAACTCCTGAACATTTAGTCGGTGATCTTACCATTGATACGCTGAGAGCATTAGAGCAAAACGGAGTGGATATCATTTTGGCAACGGGGCGTAACCATACCGATGTGTCATCTATTCTTGGAAAAATTGGTGCGGAACGTGCGGTTATGATTACATCAAATGGTGCTCGTGTACGGGATTTACAGGGTAATTTGCTTTATAGCAATAGTTTGCCTGAAGACTTAGTTCTCGAGCTTTACAAAACGCCATTTGATACTTCCAAAGTATGCATGAATAGCTATCAAGATGAAGGTTGGTTTACTAACAAAGATATCCCTGCAATGCGTCAGTTCCATAAAGAATCTGGATTCGATTATAACGTTGTCGATTTTTCCAAACATCATGGACGTGGGACAGAAAAAGTCTTTTTTATTGGTAAAACTCCTGAGGATTTAGTTGAAGTAGAAAGTTATTTACGAGATAAGTTTGGTGACGTAACGACAATTGTTTATTCAGCATTAGCTTGTTTGGAAGTAATGAATAAGAATGTTTCAAAAGGGGATGCATTAAAACATTTACTCGAATCACGTGAGTATGAGTTAAAAGACTGTATTACTTTTGGTGATGGAATGAATGATGTAGAAATGCTTTCTTGGTCTGGTAAGGGCTGCATCATGCAAGATGCAGATGTTCGTTTAAAAAAAGCTTGTCCAGAGTTAGAAGTTATTGGTTCAAATAAAGAAGAATCAGTCGCTCGTTATTTGCGAACCCAATTTGGATTAGATTATTAATGCAGGCATTATTATTTATAAGTTGTGGTGCAATATTAGGTGCGTCATTGCGTTGGGCTATAGGATTGTTATTTAATCCTTTATTTTCCTCATTTGCTTTTGGAACTTTAATAGCTAATTTGCTTGGTTGTTTAATTATTGGTGTATTACTTGGGCTTTTTTGGCAATTTCCACAAATTAGTTCTGAATGGCGGTTATTTTTAATTACCGGTTTTTTAGGATCGCTAACCACATTTTCTTCTTTTTCTTCCGAAATTGTGGAATTATTTTTTAATGACAAGTGGTTAAATGGATTTTGTGTATTGATGATGCATTTATTCGGATGTTTAGCTATGACTGTATTGGGCATTTGGATATATAAAATTTGTTCTCAACTTTTATCTTAATCCCATTCACTTTGGTTTTGCCCAATTAAATCAGCAAATTCATCGCTACGAAATCCATGTGATAGCATATATTGCCAAATTTTTTGTTTCATTTTAGGCGTTTGCTGTTCGTTGTAATTTGGGAATTTTTTACGTAACAAGTTCTCAGCCATTTCATACCAATTAATTTCTGATTCCATTAAAACTTCATCAATAATATCAGAAGACACACCTTTTAATTGGAGTAATTCTTGTCGAATTCTTCCTACACCATAACCTTTTTGTGCGCGTGAATTTAGATAATTTTCTGAAAAACGACGATCACTTTGCCAATTTTTTGCCTGGCATAAAGATAATGCATCATCAATTTCTTCTTCCGAAAAGTTCTTTTCCTGCATTTTATTGCGGAGCTCGAATTCACTATATTCTCTGCGAGAAAGAAGATTAACTATGTAATTAAAAGCAAGGGATGACAAGGAATGATTCCTTTATTTTTATTGAGTTGATATAAAGTGCGGTTAAAAATGACCGCACTTTTGGCGTTAATGATTTGATTTATTCAAAATCACTTTCTGATCCGGAACTATTTTCAGATTGTTCAATATCAGCCATTAAAGCTTGTTCTGGATTAGCCACTAATTCTGCGCGTAAACGAGCTTCTAACTCATCTGCTTTTTCTGGATTTTCATTGAGCCATTTCATTGAGTTAGTTTTACCTTGGCCAATTTTTTCTCCATTATAGGCATACCACGCACCTGATTTCTCTACAAGCTTGTGTTTTACACCAAGTTCTAATAATTCCCCTGCTTTTGAAATACCTTCACCATAAAGAATTTGGAAATCTACTTGACGGAATGGTGCTGCTAGTTTGTTTTTCACTACTTTTACGCGGGTTTCATTTCCAATGATATTTTCGCCATCTTTTACAGAACCTGTGCGACGAATATCTAAGCGAACAGAAGAATAGAATTTTAATGCATTGCCGCCTGTGGTAGTTTCAGGGTTACCAAACATCACACCTATTTTCATTCGGATTTGGTTAATAAATACAACTAAACAGTTTGCATTTTTAATTTGGCCAGTAAGTTTACGTAAAGCTTGTGACATTAAACGAGCTTGTAGCCCCATATGGGAATCACCCATATCCCCTTCAATTTCAGCTTTGGGTGTCAGTGCGGCAACGGAGTCAACAATGATTACATCAATTGCGCCAGAGCGAACTAATGCATCGCAGATTTCAAGTGCTTGTTCACCATTATCTGGTTGAGAAACAAAAAGTTCTTTTACATCCACCCCAAGTTTTGCTGCATAAATAGGATCAAGGGCGTGTTCTGCATCAATAAATGCACAGGTTTTTCCCGCTTTTTGCGCTTGAGCAATGACGGAAAGAGTTAATGTTGTTTTACCAGATGATTCAGGTCCGAAAATTTCTACAATTCGTCCCATAGGTAGACCACCAATTCCCAGTGCAACATCTAAGCCAAGTGATCCAGTAGAAATAGATTCTACATCTAACGTTTTGGTATCGCCTAACTTCATAATTGAGCCTTTACCAAATTGTTTTTCGATTTGTCCTAATGCTGCAGCTAGTGCTTTTTGTTTTTCTTCTTGAGTCGCCATAAGTGAATTCCTGTTTGAATGTTCAAGTTTTTTGTGATTATATCTGTATTGATGTACAGGTCAAGAAAAATTTCTATATTTTATGAGAAATGTGAACAACAGTTCAGAATTAGTTTTGAATATTTATAGATAAAATAAATAAAAATAGTTAGAAATAAATTTGCTTCTTTTATCTCTATTTTATGTTGTAAGAAGGATTTTTACTATATTGATTATTCATAGTAATTTAAGTGTTTCTTTAAAAATAAATTTTATTTTGCGATCAGGTTCACAAAATTGAAATTTATTTTTAGGTAATGAAAAAAGTTCGTGATATAAAAAAAGCAGAAGTACTTCTACCGATTTTTTCAACAAATTATTCATTTTGGAGATATATATGAATATAAAAGACGAACATATTGATGTAGTTTGCTCTCTGTTAGATCAGTTGGTAGGAAATGTTACCTCCAGGAACCTTTTTACAGGATATGGGTTATTTCATAAAGGAGAAACGATGTTTGCAATTTGGCAAAATAAGAAACTCTACTTGAGAGGGGAGGGAGAGTTAGCATCTTATCTTATTAGGCTTGGTTGTGAGCCTTTTACAACAAATGAAGTAAATAAACGCTTTGTTCTTTCTCAGTATTATGCTTTATCTAATCAGGTTATAGGTGATAATGCATTATGTAGAAAACTAGTAATTCTATCTATTAAACAAATTCAAAAGCAGAAGTTGAAGCGTACATTAAATAAACTAAACCGTTTGAAAGATTTGGCTAACTTGACTATTAGGCATGAGAGAGCGCTAATTAAAGCTGGTATTTTAGATGTTAAAATGCTGAGGGAAATTGGCGCAGAGAATGCTATGGTTCGATTAAAAAAAGCAGGAAGTGGTGCTACTTTAGATTTCTACTGGAAATTAGTTGGAGCATTACTTAATAAAAATAGCCAAATGTTCACTAAAGCAGAAAAAGAAGCTTTATTAAAAAAATTGAATGAAGTTTTGAGGGCTAACGGTTTAAAAGGTTATAGAAAATTAGATGATGAGTAAAATTTGCGCGTTCAAATAAAATTTCTTAAAAAGGGGTTGCAAAGGGTTTTAAAACGCCTATAATGCACCGCACACAACGACGCACTGTTGTGAAGTATTTAAGTTTCCAAGTGCGTCGTTGTTTTTTGCTCTTTAACAATGTATCAGACAATCTGTGTGGGCACTTGTTGATTGACTTGTTTTAAAAATATTTTTA
>QWCR01000173.1_pt1 | contig 46446 bp, 40 predicted proteins | sample 1972581 | NCBI WGS metagenome assembly QWCR01 (sample SAMN09866703, study PRJNA288562) | Human oral metagenome isolate pre4_saliva, whole genome shotgun sequencing... | isolation source: mouth | host: Homo sapiens | place: USA: California
TAAAGCCTAGTTTCGAGCCCCATTGCGATTTTTCTGACATAGTTGAAACTCCAATCTTGTTTTTTAAAATAAGAAAAGGCTACTTGAGTTGTCAAATAGCCTTCTCTCAATGGCTTTTTATGAGCTTTCTGTTTGATTGATAGACTTGACTATCCTATCATGTTTTCTAAGGTCTGTCAAGAAAACCATTTTCAAGTTTTCACACCTTTCTCAAAAAGTTAAAAATTTTTCGCAAAAACGCTTGACTCTGACCTAAGGGGAGGGGTTATACTATCAATGTAATACTCTTCGAAAATCTCTTCAAACCACGTCAGCTTTATCTGCAACCTCAAAGCTGTACTTTGAGCAACCTGCGGCTAGCTTCCTAGTTTGCTCTTTGATTTTCATTGAGTATAAGGAGGAAATCATGTACCATATAAAAGAAGCTGCGCAGCTTTCAGGTGTCTCTGTCAAGACTCTGCACCACTACGATAAGATAGGGCTCTTGGTTCCCTTAAAGTCGGAAAACGGCTATCGAACCTATAGTCAAGAGGATTTGGAACGACTTCAGGTCATTCTGTATTACAAATATCTAGGCTTTTCTTTAGAAAAAATAGCAGAGCTGTTAAAGGAAGAAAGGAAAGATTTATTGCCTCATTTGACTAGGCAGTTGGACTATCTAACTCGAGAAAGGCAACATCTGGATACCTTGATTTCCACCTTGCAAAAAACCATTCAAGAACAAAAAGGAGAAAGAAAAATGACCATTGAGGAAAAATTCACTGGATTTAGCTATCAAGACAATCAAAAATACCACCAAGAAGCGGTAGAGAAATATGGTCAAGAAGTTATGGACCAAGCGCTTGAACGCCAGAAAGGTCACGAAGATGAGGCTACGGCTGCCTTTAACCAAGTTTTTCAAGTTTTGGCTCAAAACCTTCAAGCTGGTCTGCTTGCAACAGCGGCCGAAAACCAAGAGCAAGCAGCCAAACTATTGCAAGCTATTCGTACTTATGGATTTGACTGCTCTATTGAAGTATTCGGCCATATCGGTAAAGGCTACGTTTACAACCCAGAGTTTAAGGAAAACATTGACAAGTTTGGACCTGGTACAGCTCAATACACATCAGATGTTATTGCTGCTTACGTTCGGACACAGACAAAATAAAAATCAGCGGAGTTACCTCTGCTGATTTTTTCTGGTTTCAAGTACTATTTGGTTAATAGTTTTTCAACGACGTTTAACTTTCGCATGGTCAGAACCACGCCAAACAATTTTTCAAGATAGTTGGTATTGAGCTTTTTTTGTTTTGCAGTTCTAGGAAGATAGAGGTAGAGACAGTAATCGCCTACACAGATTTCTTCCTCACCGTAGTCAGCTTTCAATTTTTCTAGTGGTAGACTTTGGATAAGTCCTTGATAAAGAATCACATGTACACGATCATGAAGATAGTCTTCTTTAAATGGATTCTCATGAACAATCTTTTCAAAATCGTTCTTATTCTTGATAACCATTTTTAAGTCGGCCCCAATTTTTTCCTTTATCAAAGTATGAACGCGTTCTCGTATTTCTTCTAAATCTAAGTCACTTTCAAGAATGATATTCCCACTTTGAATATAGGTTCGAACGTGTTGAAAACCAGCTTCTGTCAGAATATCTACCAAATAAGACATTTTCGGGATAGCATTCTTTCCATTAGGAGTAACACCTCTTAGTAAAATAATATGTTCCAAAGGACTTCCTTTCTTATTTGGTATTTATTGGATTTGAGCCTGCCACCCAGCCGGTGCAGAGGGCAGAAGTGATGTTAAAGCCACCCGTGTGGGCATTGATATCCAGTACCTCACCAGCAAAGTGGAGACCAGGAACGAGCTTACTTTCCAGAGTTTTGGGATTGATTTCCTTAAGACTGACACCGCCTTTGGTGACAAAGGATTTGGCAAGGGACATTTTTCCGGTCACAGGGATTTTGAGGGCCTTGATGGACTGGAGAAGTTGTTCGCGTTCCTTTTCAGTCAGTTGTTTGACTTTTTCAGGATAGCCTTGCACAAGAAATTCTGCCAAGCGTTCTGGAAGCAAAGTTTTTAAAGCATTTTTCAAGGATTTTTCCCGATTTTCTTCTAGAAATGCAGTCAAGTCCTTCTCAGAAAGTTGAGGCAAAACATCTAGCGAGAGAACCTCTCCACCCTTGACAAAACTAGACATGCGCAGAGCAGCAGGTCCTGACAAACCAAAGTGGGTAAAGAGCAAATCATGAGTGATAACATGTTTGCCATAGCTTAAGGTCACATCGTCTAGTGAAATCCCCTGAAGCGCTTTGTGTGGGAAATCAGTCAACAAAGGACTCTCAGCAGCCTCAAGCTCAGTAATGGTATGCTTAAAATGACGGGCAATCTCATGTCCAAAACCAGTCGAACCAGTAGAAGGATAGGATTTACCACCAGTTGTAACAATCAGTTTATTACAAGTGAAGCTTTGGTCTGCGGACTTAAGGACAAACTGGTCGTCTATCTTTTTAACCGAAACAATTTCTGTTTGAGTAGCAACTTGACCACCGAGCTCAGTGATTTTCTTTTCCAAGGCCTCGATAATAGTCCGAGACTTATCACTAGCAGGAAAGACGCGTCCGTGGTCCTCGACCTTGAGTTTAACACCATTTTCCGTAAAAAAGTTGATGATATCGTGGTTATCAAACTGAGAGAAGACACTGTAAAGAAAACGCCCATTTCCCGGGATGCCTGCCATTAGGTCATCTAAGGTTCCATTGTTGGTTACATTACAACGACCACCGCCCGTTCCAGCTAATTTTTTCCCAAGTTTGCGATTTTTTTCGATGAGAAGAGTTTTCTGACCATAAAAGCTACTGGAAATCGTAGCCATCATACCTGCAGGTCCTCCACCAATGACAATAGTATCAAAATGTTTCATAGCTCTATTGTACCACAAAAAACAAGAGATGCTTGGCATCTCTTGTTGCTCATAATCTTAGTTAATTTCATATCCCATCAACAAACCGCCATCTTCTGCATAGAAACTACAGAGACCAGACGTCGGGATGATTTTGATATCCGCTTGTGGGAAAGTTTCCAGCAAGCGTTCTGACAATTGCTGACAGAATTTATCATTGCTGCGATGAGCCATGACGATACGGCCACCAGCGTAGCCAGCCTTGATGAGTTCTTCATAGGCTGCTTGAAGGGATTTTTTTGGTCCACGCGCTTTTTGGAGTAGTTCTAGGGTTCCAGTTTCACTTGCTTCCCCAACCATACGGATGTTGAGAAGGCCAACAACTGTACCGATAAGCTTACTCAAACGGCCATTTTTTACCAAGTTATCGACCTTAGCGAGGACAAAGAGCAACTTCGTTTTTTCTTGGTAGGCTGTAATAGCATTAACAATTTCCTCATAAGAAAGTCCTTGATCAATCAAGCTATTGATTTTATCGACAATCAAGTCAACCTCACCACCTGCAGACAATGTATCGATCACATGAATCTGAGTGTCAGGATGTTCTTCAAGGTGGATATTCTTAGCGAGTTGTGCACTATTATGGCTACCTGAAAGAGTACCAGTGATAGTAACGACAAAGATATGCTTAGCACCTTCAAATGCACGCAAGTAATCATCAGGGCTAGGACAAGCTGATTTTGAAGCCTCAGAAGTCGCATACATTGTTTCCATCATGTGGTCAATGTTAAGATTGGCATCATCGATAAAGACCTGATCAGCTACTTGAATGGTTAAAGGAACACTAACAAATTCCGTATCAATAGCAGGAGTTGCCAGTTGACGATAATCACAACCAGAGTCAGCTACAATCTTCCAAGTCATAGAAATTCTCCATCTTTGTCACTTATACATTGACAAAGGTTCTGTCTTTTTTTACAATTATATCATGAAAGCCCTTGAAACAAAAGTACCACCTCTCTGTTGTCACAAGTAGAAAGAAATTGTTATGTCTGAACGTAAAATATCTGAAAAATCTCTTGAAAATCTCAGAAAATCAAATCAAGAATCCAATTTTTTAACCAGAGAAGCAATCGAGACGGCTCTTTTGCAACTTCTAGAGAAAAAAGACTTGGCCAAGATCAGTATTTCGGAGCTGGTCAAACGGGCGGGTGTCTCTCGTGCTGCCTTCTATCGTAACTATGACTCCAAAGAAGAGATTTTGGAAAGTGTTTTTAAACGCAGTGTCCATAACATTATGGAACAGTTGAGCCACTACGATGTCAAAACCGATCTTTATCTAGTCTGGGTACACCTTTTCCGCGCAGCTAAGAAAGAAGCCAAGGTTATCCAACTTGCTCTGGACTACCATTTGGAAAAGATTTTTGTCCAAGCCATGCAGGAATTTCTAGAAAAATACCATGGAAAGTCAAAAGGTGTCAGCAGCTACCTTCATTCCTTTTGGAGCTCTGCCATCGTATCGGTTCTGCTCAAATGGATCAAGGATGGCATGAAAGTTCCAGCTGAAAAGATTGCAGATTTACGCTTGCCATTTTTCAAAAAATAGGGGATAAGGAGAAGAATTATGACAGAAAAAAGACTGGCTTGGGATGAGTACTTTGCAGCCCAGGCTTTACTGATTGCCAATCGTTCGACCTGCAAACGTGCCAAGGTGGGAGCTGTCCTCGTTAAGGACAATAAAGTCATTTCAACTGGCTATAATGGTTCCGTATCAGGAACGGAGCACTGTATTGACCACGAATGTCTGGTCATTGAAGGTCACTGTGTTCGAACCCTTCACGCCGAGGTTAATGCTATTCTCCAAGGGGCTGAGCGAGGGGTTCCCAGAGGATTTACAGCCTATGTGACCCATTTCCCTTGTCTGAACTGCACCAAACAACTGCTTCAAGTTGGTTGCAAGCGCGTGGTTTATATCAACCAGTACCGAATGGATGACTATGCCCAGTACCTTTATCAAGAAAAAGGCACCGAGTTAACCCATTTACCATTAGAGACTGTTCAGACAGCTCTTCAAGAGGCAGATTTGATTTAAAAATTAATAAAAATAAATGGTTTAGAAAGCTTTTTAAACCGTTTTTTGATATAATAAGAAGAATAAATTGAAAGAAGGAACTCAGAAAATGGGAAAAATTGAAGTCATTAATCATCCACTCATTCAACACAAATTGTCAATCTTGCGACGTACAGATACTTCTACAAAAGCTTTTCGTGAGCTAGTAGATGAGATTGCGATGTTGATGGGATATGAAGTACTTCGTGATCTTCCACTTGAAGACGTGGAAATCGAAACACCTATCACAAAGACAGTTCAAAAACAATTGGCTGGGAAAAAATTGGCTATTGTCCCAATCTTGCGTGCAGGTATCGGGATGGTAGATGGCCTCTTGAGCTTGGTTCCAGCAGCCAAAGTTGGTCATATCGGTATGTACCGTGATGAAGAAACCCTTCAACCAGTTGAATACTTGGTGAAATTGCCTGAGGATATTGACCAACGTCAAATCTTTGTCGTTGATCCAATGTTGGCAACAGGTGGCTCAGCAATCTTGGCTGTTGACTCCCTTAAAAAACGTGGCGCTTCAAATATCAAGTTTGTCTGCCTAGTATCTGCTCCAGAAGGTGTGAAAGCTCTTCAAGAAGCACACCCAGATGTAGAGATCTTTACAGCAGCTTTGGATGAACGCTTGAACGAACATGGTTATATCGTTCCAGGTCTTGGAGATGCTGGAGACCGCTTGTTCGGTACTAAATAAAATCCCAAAGTAAATAGTGAAACTAGAAGTTCGTTTTTAACTTGAAAGGAGGTTGAGTTTTTGTTTCTGTTTAGAGAATAGAGCAAAAATTTGACCTTTTTTGACCAAGGAGATATAATAGTTCTGTATTGAGTCGTAAGACTAAGAAAATTCAACATTAAAAGGAGAAATGAATGATTCCTGTAGTTATTGAACAAACAAGCCGTGGAGAACGTTCCTATGATATTTACTCTCGTCTTCTGAAAGACCGCATCATCATGCTAACAGGTCCAGTTGAAGACAACATGGCCAACTCCGTTATTGCTCAGTTGCTCTTCTTGGATGCCCAAGACAGCACAAAAGATATTTACCTTTATGTCAACACACCTGGAGGATCTGTTTCAGCTGGTTTGGCAATCGTTGATACTATGAACTTTATCAAGGCTGATGTCCAAACTATCGTTATGGGGATGGCTGCATCCATGGGGACTGTAATCGCATCAAGTGGAGCAAAAGGTAAACGTTTCATGCTTCCAAATGCAGAGTACATGATTCACCAACCAATGGGTGGTACAGGTGGTGGTACCCAACAAACCGATATGGCAATCGCTGCAGAGCACTTGCTCAAAACTCGTAAGACTTTGGAGCAAATCCTTGCAGATAACTCTGGTAAATCAGTCGAGCAAATTCATGCAGATGCAGAACGTGATTACTGGATGAGTGCCCAAGAAACACTTGAATATGGCTTTATCGATGAAATCATGGCCAACAATTCTTTAAGCTAAGCAACCTAGAAAGCAAACTCGACGGAGTTTGCTTTTTTTGATATAATAGGAGAAGATTTCTTAGAAAGAGGATCCCTCATGTTTGAAAAAACAAATCGATCAGGATTAATCATCTATCTCTACTATAATCGAGATGCAAAAAAACTTCAGGAATACGGTGATATCTGTTACCATTCCAAAAAACATCGTTACTTGCAGCTCTATGTTCCAACTAAGGAGTTAGATGACTTAGTTGAGAGATTAGGTAATGAAAGATATATCAAGAAAATTAGACGTTGTCATATTCAAGAGCTAGAAACTCCCTTCGTTGGGAATCTCTATCGGACTGAAGAAAACGTTATCATTTAAAAAGTTAAACAAATACATTGACAATTTTCTGATAATTCGGTATATTCTTAACATACAATTTTTGAAACAACTATAAGGAGATTAAAAATGAAGAAAAAATTTGCCCTATCTTTTGTGGCTCTTGCTAGTGTGGCTCTTCTTGCTGCCTGTGGAGAGGTCAAGTCAGGAGCGTCAAACACAACTGGAAATCCAGTAGACGAAAAAACAATTAAAATCGGTTTTAACTTTGAAGAGACAGGTGCTGTTGCAGCTTACGGTACAGCTGAACAAAAAGGTGCCCAACTTGCCGTAGACGAAATCAATGCTGCAGGTGGAATTGATGGGAAACAAATCGAAGTTGTAGACAAAGACAACAAGTCAGAAACTGCTGAAGCAGCTTCTGTTACTACAAACCTTGTTACTCAATCAAAAGTAGCAGCTATTGTAGGACCTGCGACATCTGGTGCAACTGCTGCAGCTGTAGCTAACGCTACTAAAGCTGGAGTGCCATTGATTTCACCAAGTGCTACTCAAGACGGTTTGACTAAAGGTCAAGATTACCTATTTATCGGAACATTCCAAGATAGCTTCCAAGGGAAGATTATTTCTAACTATGTAACAAATAAATTGAATGCTAAGAAGGTTGTTCTTTATACTGACAACGCTAGTGACTATGCAAAAGGTATTGCTAAATCTTTCCGCGAAGCTTACAAGGGTGAGATTGTAGCAGATGAAACATTCGTAGCAGGTGATACTGACTTCCAAGCAGCCCTTACTAAAATGAAAGACAAAGAGTTTGACGCTATCGTAGTTCCAGGTTACTACACAGAAGCTGGTAAAATTGTAAACCAAGCTCGTGGTATGGGAATTGATAAGCCAATCATTGGTGGTGATGGATTCAACGGTGAAGAATTTGTTCAACAAGCAACTGCTGAAAGAGCATCAAACATTTACTTCATCTCTGGATTCTCAACAACAGTTGATGTTTCTGCAAAAGCTAAAGCTTTCCTTGAAGCATACCGTGCTAAATACAACGAAGAGCCTTCAACATTCTCAGCTTTGGCCTATGACTCAGTTTACCTAGTAGCAAATGCTGCAAAAGGTGCTAAAAACTCAGGTGAAATCAAGGACAACCTTGCTAAAACCAAAGATTTTGATGGTGTAACTGGTCAAACAAGCTTTGATGCTGACCACAATACAGTGAAAACTGCTTACATGATGACCATGAACAATGGTAAAGTTGAAGAAGCAGAAGTTGTAAAACCATAACATTAGAATAGTAATTGAAATGGGGAATGAGCCTTTGACTCACTCCCTGTTTCGGTGTTTATGAACTTGTGAAAATAATGAAATTTTCTAAAAAATAACGATAGAAAAGAGTGAATGCTATGCTCCAACAACTTGTGAATGGTCTAATTCTGGGTAGTGTTTATGCACTTTTGGCTCTGGGTTATACCATGGTTTATGGAATTATCAAACTCATCAACTTCGCCCACGGTGATATTTACATGATGGGTGCCTTTATTGGTTACTTTTTGATTAATTCTTTCCAAATGGATTTCTTTTTAGCTTTAATTATTTCAATGGCAGGGACAGCACTACTTGGTGTTGTGATTGAGTTTCTTGCCTACCGTCCTTTACGACACTCTACACGTATTGCTGTATTGATTACTGCCATCGGAGTGTCTTTCCTACTGGAATACGGAATGGTTTATTTAGTAGGTGCCAATACTCGTGCCTTTCCTCAAGCAATTGAAACAGTCCGCTTTGACTTGGGACCAATTAGCTTGACAAACGTTCAATTGATGATTTTAGCAGTTTCTGTCCTCTTGATGGTTTTGCTACAATTGATCGTCCAAAAAACAAAAATGGGGAAAGCCATGCGTGCGGTATCAGTTGATAGTGATGCTGCTCAATTGATGGGAATTAATGTAAATCGTACAATCAGTTTCACCTTTGCTTTGGGTTCAGCCCTTGCTGGTGCGGCAGGTGTCCTCATTGCCCTTTACTACAACTCTCTTGAACCTTTGATGGGTGTGACTCCAGGTCTAAAATCATTCGTTGCGGCCGTTCTTGGTGGTATCGGTATTATTCCTGGTGCAGCTCTAGGGGGATTTGTGATTGGCTTATTGGAAACTTTTGCTACTGCCTTCGGTATGTCTGATTTCCGTGATGCTATCGTGTATGGAATCTTGCTTTTGATTCTGATTGTTCGACCTGCAGGTATCCTTGGTAAGAATGTGAAAGAGAAGGTGTAAACAATGAAGACAAATCTTAAAGTAAATATTCTCTGGTTATTCCTTCTGTTAGCGGGTTATGGATTGATTAGTGTACTGGTTTCTGCTGGTGTTCTCAATCTATTCCATGTCCAAATTTTAGAACAAATTGGGATTAATATCATCCTTGCAGTAGGTTTGAACTTAATCGTTGGTTTTTCAGGCCAATTCTCACTCGGTCATGCAGGTTTTATGGCAATTGGGGCTTATGCAGCAGCGATTATTGGTTCAAAATCACCAACCTATGGTGCTTTCTTTGGAGCGATGGTCTTGGGCGCTTTGATTTCTGGTGCAGTCGCTTTGCTCGTTGGAATTCCAACTCTACGCTTGAAGGGGGACTATTTGGCCGTCGCGACACTAGGTGTTTCAGAAATCATTCGTATCTTTATCATTAATGGTGGAAGTTTGACCAACGGTGCTGCTGGTATCTTGGGTATCCCTAACTTCACAACTTGGCAAATGGTTTACCTTTTTGTTATTATCACAACTATTGCAACCCTTAACTTCTTACGTAGTCCGATTGGACGCTCTACTCTATCTGTTCGTGAGGATGAGATTGCTGCGGAGTCCGTTGGGGTAAATACTACAAAGATCAAGATTATCGCTTTTGTCTTTGGTGCCATTACAGCAAGTATTGCTGGTTCTCTTCAGGCAGGATTTATCGGTTCAGTTGTACCAAAAGATTATACTTTCATCAACTCAATCAACGTTTTGATCATTGTTGTATTTGGAGGACTTGGTTCTATTACAGGTACGATTGTTTCAGCGATTGTTTTAGGAATTTTAAATATGCTCCTTCAGGATGTAGCAAGCGTACGTATGATTATCTACGCTTTGGCTCTTGTATTGGTCATGATTTTCAGACCAGGTGGACTTCTTGGGACATGGGAATTGAGTCTATCACGTTTCTTTAAAAAATCGAAGAAGGAGGGACAAAACTAATGGCATTACTTGAAGTTAAACAGTTAACCAAACATTTTGGCGGTCTAACAGCTGTTGGAGATGTCACTCTTGAATTGAACGAGGGAGAATTGGTTGGTCTGATTGGACCAAACGGAGCTGGTAAAACAACCCTTTTCAATCTCTTGACCGGTGTTTATGAACCAAGCGAAGGTACTGTGACACTAGATGGTCACCTCCTAAATGGGAAAACTCCCTATAAGATTGCTTCACTTGGTCTCAGTCGTACTTTCCAAAATATTCGTTTGTTCAAGGACTTGACAGTTTTGGAGAATGTTTTGATTGCATTTAGCAATCATCATAAACAACATGTCCTTGCGAGCTTCCTACGCCTACCAGCTTTTTATAAGAATGAGGAAGAATTAAAAAGCAAAGCTTTGGACTTGTTGAAGATCTTTGATTTGGATGGTGACGCAGATACTCTTGCCAAGAATCTGGCTTATGGTCAACAACGTCGATTAGAAATCGTTCGTGCTCTGGCAACTGAACCTAAGATCCTCTTTTTGGACGAACCTGCAGCTGGTATGAATCCACAAGAAACAGCTGAATTGACAGAATTGATCCGTCGTATCAAAGATGAATTTAAAATTACCATCATGCTTATCGAACATGACATGAATTTGGTTATGGAAGTCACTGAGCGTATCTATGTTCTTGAATATGGTCGGTTGATTGCTCATGGGACTCCGGATGAGATCAAGAACAACAAACGTGTTATCGAAGCTTATCTAGGAGGTGAAGCCTAATGTCTATGTTAAAAGTTGAAAACCTCTCTGTGCATTATGGTATGATCCAAGCAGTTCGTGATGTAAGTTTCGAGGTTAATGAAGGTGAAGTTGTTTCCTTGATTGGTGCCAATGGTGCTGGTAAAACAACCATTCTTCGTACCCTTTCAGGTTTGGTTCGTCCAAGTGCTGGTAAAATTCAGTTTTTAGGAAAAGAAATTCAAAAGTTGCCAGCTCAAAAAATTGTAGCAGGTGGCCTTTCACAAGTTCCTGAAGGACGCCATGTTTTCCCAGGTTTGACTGTTATGGAAAACTTAGAAATGGGAGCCTTTTTAAAGAAAAATCGTGAAGAAAATCAAGCTAACTTGAAAAAAGTCTTTTCACGTTTCCCTCGTCTGGAAGAACGCAAAAACCAAGATGCGGCAACTCTTTCAGGTGGTGAACAGCAGATGCTTGCTATGGGACGCGCTCTCATGTCTACACCTAAGCTCCTTCTCTTGGATGAGCCGTCAATGGGACTTGCCCCGATCTTTATCCAAGAAATTTTTGATATCATTCAAGATATTCAGAAGCAAGGAACAACAGTTCTCCTAATTGAACAGAACGCTAACAAGGCCCTTGCTATCTCTGATCGTGGTTATGTACTTGAAACAGGAAAGATTGTCCTATCAGGAACAGGAAAAGAACTCGCAGCATCAGATGAAGTCAGAAAAGCATATCTAGGTGGCTAAAAAGGTCCGGGGGACCTTTTTGGTCGGCGGATAAGAATTGTGCAGCAATTCTCCTCTAGTCTGGGAGACTAGTTTAGGCTGTGGATGGAGATTGCGCACGCAATCCCTCTATAGTCCGGGGGACCTTTTTAGTTGGCGGATAAGGATTGCAGCCAAGCGACACCTAATACGACTACTTATCAAAAATATAAAATATTTCAGGGCTCCAGAATAAGGAGCTCTTTTATTTATATGTTTTTTGAGGAAAGGGAAGAAGGCCTTAATTTTTACTCATTGTTTTCCTATTTGAATTGACAGTCCTTTTTGTTCATATTATAATATGAGTAAGAGAAAATTGAACAGGAGGACTGAGAATGGTAACAGAAAAACAATTTAAACTTTTGCGTTTTATGTTGATACATAAAGAAAAGACATTTACTCAGCGACAGTTAGCTGAAGAGTTAGACCTATCTTTAGGAACAATCAACACATTATTGAAAAAACTGAAAGAAGAGAAGTGGGTTGATGAGGAGCTTCACTTAACTGAACTAGGTCAGAAAGTTTTAGACCCCTATCGAGTAAAAAATGCCATTATAATGGCTGCTGGCATGAGTAGCCGTTTTGCTCCTTTGTCTTATGAGATTCCCAAAGGATTGCTTCAAGTCAAGGGGGAACGCTTGATAGAGAGGGAAATCAGACAGCTGCAAGAAGCAGGAATAGAAGATATAACCGTTACTGTAGGCTACTTACAAGAAAAAATGTTCTATCTTGCAGAGAAGTTTGGTATAAAAATTGTAGTAAATAATGATTACTACAAATATAATAACTGTTCGTCTCTTATGTTGGTTAAAAATCAACTTTCCAACACTTATATTTGTTCATCAGATAATTATTTTGTGGAAAATCCTTTTGAGCAATATATTTATAGAGGTTACTACTCGACGATATTTGCAGAAGGTCAAACGGACGAATATTGTGCTATAGAGGATTCGAATAACACCATCATTGATATCCAGATTGGTGGAGAAAATACTTGGGCTATGGTGGGGCACGTTTATTTCGACCGTGCATTTAGTGAGAAATTCAAGGAAATTTTAGAAAACGAGTTTAAGCACGAACCTTATCGGGAACAGCTTTGGGAGGATTACTATAGTCGGCATGTCAAGGAACTCCTTTTAGAAGCCCGTCACTATTCAGCGGATATTGTTAAAGAATTCGACTCTCTAGATGAACTCCGTCAATTTGATGAACGTTATTTGGTAAATGCAGATTCAGCTATTATCGATAATATCTGTAAGACATTAAAGTGTGTGGCTTCAGATATTGTCAATATCAAACCTCTAAAAGATGGGTTAACCAACACATCATTTTCATTTGACTGTCTAGGAAAAAGATATGTTTACCGTCATCCGGGCAGGGGAACGGAAAATTATATCGACCGAGCTAGTGAAGCAGCTTCTATGGAAATTGCTACAAAATTAAAGATTGACCGTACCTTCGTAGCTATGAACAAGCATGAGGGCTGGAAAATTTCAGAATTTATTCCCAATGCTAAGCAACTGGATTATAATAATTGGGATGATGTGGCACAAGCAATGGACCTCTTGAGACGGTTACACCAATCTGGAGAAAAAACGGAACATTCCTTTGCCCAGTTTGAGGGAATTATTGATTTTAGAGAAAAATTGAAAGCTAGAAATCGATTTGAATTTGATGGCCTCGAGGAATTGGATGAAACTGTTTCACTTCTCAAAAATTATTTACAGAATGATCCGAAACAGGTTGTTCTTTGTCATGGAGATTCCTATAGTCCTAATTTTTTGTTGAATGAAGCAGGCGAAATGAGCTTGATTGATTGGGAATATTCTGGAATGGGAGAGCCAGCAGGAGATTTGGGGACCTTTATCGCGTGTTCTAATTATACCGTAGAGGATGCTGAAAAAGTACTGGAATTGTATCTACAAGAAGTACCAGATAAGAAAACCAAACGTCACTACTTGGCTTATGTAGCAGTGACCTCATATTATTGGTTCTTGTGGGCTTTGTTCCAGGAGAGTGTCGGAAAACCAGTCGGTGAGTTTCTCTACATCTGGTATCGCTATACCAAACAATATGGACAACTGGCCCTTGACTTGTATTTGGAGGAGAACTGAGATGAAAACGACATCTGAAATTGAAGAATTAGTAGCAACTGAAACAAAGAGAAGATTGGAAGAAATGGAGTCACCAAACTACGAGTTTGTTCAACCCTTCCTAAAAAGTGATTTCATTTTAATCATCTCCATAGTCCTAATCAACCTTGTTTTGATTATCTTAGCAATGACGGGAGGAATTCAATAACATGTCTAAAATGAATGACTATATCCAACAAGAAACCATAACCGGAATTGTTCCCATGACCAATAAGGATCGTCAGTATTCTTTTTGGGATCTCTTTCTATCGACAAGTGGTTTTGCCATTGCTACTTGGTGTTATACCCAAGGGGCTTATGTAGCTCAATATTTGACCTTTAATCAAATGTTGATAAATATTTTTAGCTTTAACATTATCTGGGTCTTTATTGAATGTCTTCCTATTTTATTTGCGGTTAAGTATGGAATTGATTTGTGGATTTGGTTGAGAGCCGTTCTAGGAAAAAGAGGTGTAGCCCTGTTATCAACCATTATTAGCTTGGCTAACTTTGGATGGTATGCTGTTGCGGCCAATCTTTTTGCCAGTTCCATGATCCATTTGGCAAATAATTTTGGTCTTGGTTTGGACAAGGGAGTATGGGCGCCTATTCTTGGTACCCTCTGTGTTCTTCTTGGGACTCTCATTGCTCTTGGAGGTCCAGAAGTGATTAAGTGGACCAATCGCTTTTTGGTTATCGCCTTATTGATTGTCGGTCTGATTATCGTTGGAATCTGCTTTGTCGCCGTTCCTATAACGGATATTATGAATATCCAACCAGCCACTCAAGGAGATTTGACGCCATTAGAACGCTTCATGCTCTCTGGAGAAGGAAATGTTGCCTTTGCCTTTTCTTGGTCTACACAGGCATTGGTGTTACCGCGTTTAGCAAAATCAGAACGCAGTGGTTATTGGGCTACAGCCTTATCATACGGAGTTGTGGCTCCATTCTTCGTTGCGACAGGTGGAGTCATGGCTCTAGCCATGTTTGTCAAAACAGGCGTGTATGAAAGTGATCCAACAACCATGCTATCAACTCTAAGCACCCCAGCCTTTGCTCTCTTAAGTCTACTACTAGTAGCCTTTGCTAATATTGGAACCCAGGGGACAGGATCATACGTGAACTGTATGATTGTAAAAAGTGGGATGCCCAAAGTAAGCTATAAACTAATGGTTTGGATTGCCATGGTTTACGTGAGTCTACTCACTATCTGGGGAGGAGTAGAAGAGTATTTCGGATCCTTCATTTCCCTAGCTGCCTATATTCAAGGGCCAATTATTGGTATGATTGTTGTCGACTATTTTATCTTAAGAAAACGAAAACTCGACTTGCGTTCAGCCTATTTCCTTGAAGGGCATGACGCCTACGAGTTTACTAAAGGATTTAACTTAGTTGGCTTGTCTTGCGTATTTATCTCCTTATTGGTAGCGGTACTATTTGTCTACAACCCTGTCACTGCACAAATTCAAAGTCCAATCTTTTTAATCACAACGGGTAGCGGATTTACTGCGCTATTTGGCGGTCTATTATACTGGTTAGCTAGTCTTAGCCCACTGAAACGTTATATGATAAAAGATCGAGACACTGTTACGATTTAAGAAGAGAGGGGACTTCGGTTCCCTTTTAACTTACACTGGTATTTTATGCAAACTTCTCAGATTATTCAAAATCTTGAAAAAGAGATGAAAGCGTTTGATAGATTTTCTAAGAAAGTGTATAATAAAAGTAGCAATATAGAAGGAGAAGTCTCATGGCAGTTAAAGATTTCATGACCCGTAAGGTAGTTTATATCAGTCCAGATACGACTGTAGCACACGCAGCAGATTTGATGCGCGAGCAAGGTTTGCACCGTTTACCTGTTATCGAAAACGATCAATTAGTCGGATTGGTAACAGAAGGAACCATTGCGGAAGCCAGCCCATCTAAAGCAACCAGTCTCTCTATCTATGAGATGAATTATCTTCTGAATAAAACCAAAGTAAAAGATGTAATGATTCGAGATGTCGTGACTGTTTCTGGCTATGCTAGTCTAGAAGATGCGACCTACCTGATGCTGAAAAATAAAATTGGGATATTACCAGTCGTAGACAATCATCAGGTCTACGGCGTCATTACAGACCGCGATGTTTTTCAGGCTTTCTTGGAAATCGCTGGATACGGAGAAGAGGGGATTCGTGTTCGTTTCATTACAGAAAATGAAGTAGGAGTACTGGGGAAAATTGTAGCTCTAATTGTAGAAGAAGATTTAAATATTTCCCATACTGTAAACATTCCACGTAAGGATGGCAAGGTTGTTATCGAAGTTCAAATTGATGGAAAAATCGATTTGACTGCATTAAAGGATAAGTTTGAAAAAGAAGGAATTCAAGTGGAGGAGATCACTCATACCTCTGCTAAAGTCCTTTAAACAAGAGGCTTTAGAGCCTCTTTTCTTTTGCCATCAAAAGCGGTGAAAAGCAAAATATGGAAAGAAATGAGAGATTATGGTATAATAAAACGATATGAAAAGGAGTATCTATGGACATTTCAGAAATTCGTCAAAAAATTGACGCAAATCGTGAAAAATTATCTTCTTTTAGGGGGTCTCTTTGACCTCGAAGGCTTAGAGGAAGAGATTGCCATCTTGGAAAACAAGATGACAGAACCTGATTTTTGGAACGATAATATCGCGGCCCAAAAAACGTCGCAAGAATTAAATGAATGGAAGAGTTGCAGGATGAAGTTGAGATTTTATTGGACTTTTTAGCAGAAGACGAGTCAGTCCATGATGAACTGGTCGAACAGTTGACAGAACTGGATAAGATGATGACCAGCTACGAGATGACCCTTCTCTTGTCAGAACCTTATGACCATAATAATGCAATCTTGGAAATCCATCCAGGATCTGGTGGTACTGAGGCACAGGACTGGGGCGATATGTTGCTTCGTATGTATACTCGTTATGGAAATGCCAAAGGCTTTAAAGTAGAAGTCTTGGATTACCAGGCTGGTGATGAAGCAGGTATCAAGTCTGTGACCTTGTCTTTTGAAGGACCCAATGCTTATGGCCTACTTAAATCAGAAATGGGTGTTCACCGTTTAGTCCGTATTTCGCCATTTGATTCTGCCAAACGTCGCCATACATCATTTACATCCGTAGAGGTTATGCCTGAGTTGGATGATACCATCGAAGTGGAGATTCGTGAAGATGATATCAAAATGGATACTTTCCGTTCAGGTGGCGCTGGTGGACAAAACGTCAATAAGGTTTCAACAGGTGTGCGTTTGACACACATTCCTACGGGCACTGTCGTCCAATCAACGGTCGATCGTACCCAGTATGGAAATAGAGATCGTGCCATGAAGATGTTGCAGGCTAAGCTCTATCAAATGGAGCAAGAAAAGAAAGCTGCGGAAGTTGATTCCCTTAAAGGTGAGAAAAAAGAAATCACATGGGGAAGCCAAATCCGTTCTTATGTTTTCACGCCTTATACTATGGTAAAAGATCACCGTACAAGCTTTGAAGTTGCTCAGGTAGATAAGGTGATGGATGGAGACCTTGATGGTTTTATCGATGCCTACCTCAAGTGGCGAATCAGCTAAGATAGAAAGGAACTCATATGTCAATCATTGAAATGAGAGATGTTGTCAAAAAGTATGACAATGGAACGACTGCCCTGCGTGGAGTGTCTGTTACCATTGAACCAGGAGAGTTTGCCTATATTGTAGGACCTTCTGGGGCAGGGAAGTCAACCTTTATTCGAGCTTTATATCGTGAAGTAAAGATCGAAAAAGGAAGCCTATCAGTTGCAGGCTTTAATTTAGTTAAAATTAAGAAGAAAGATGTCCCACTTCTACGTCGTAGTGTCGGGGTAGTCTTTCAGGATTACAAACTTTTGCCTAAGAAGACTGTTTATGAGAATATTGCCTATGCAATGGAAGTAATCGGTGAGAGCCGTCGCAACATCAAAAAACGTGTTATGGAAGTATTGGACCTGGTTGGTTTGAAACATAAGGTTCGCTCTTTCCCTAATGAACTCTCAGGTGGAGAGCAACAACGGATTGCGATTGCTCGTGCGATTGTCAACAATCCTAAAGTATTGATTGCCGATGAGCCAACAGGAAACTTGGACCCAGATAATTCATGGGAAATTATGAATCTGTTGGAACGCATCAATCTCCAAGGTACTACTGTCTTGATGGCAACCCACAATAGCCAGATTGTAAATACCTTGCGCCACCGTGTCATTGCCATTGAAAATGGCCGTGTCGTTCGTGACGAAGCTAAAGGAGAATATGGATACGATGATTAGTAGTTTACATTCGTAAGGATGTAGCTGATAACAGTGAAACGATTGAAAAAGAAGGTCAGACAGTTACCAATAATGACTACCACAAGGTCTATGATGCTTTGAAAGCTATGCCTGCTGTTAAAAGTGTTACCTTCTCAAGTAAAGAAGAACAGTACGAAAAACTAACGGAAACAATGGGTGACGATTGGAAGGTCTTTGAAGGGGATGCAAACCCTCTCTATGATGCTTATGTCGTTGATACAAATTCTCCGAGTGATGTTAAAACGGTAGCTGAAGAAGCTAAGAAAATTGAGGGGGTATCAGAGGTTCAAGATGGTGGAGCCAACACTCAAAGACTTTTTGAACTAGCTTCCTTTATCCGTGTTTGGGGATTGGTTATTGCAGGGCTCTTGATTTTTATCGCAGTCTTCCTCATTTCCAATACCATTCGTATCACTATTATTTCACGTAGTCGTGAGATTCAGATCATGCGTCTTGTAGGAGCGAGAAATGGCTATATCCGTGGTCCATTCCTGCTAGAAGGTGCTTTTATTGGCTTGCTTGGTGCAGCGATTCCTTCAGTCCTTGTATTCTTTGTTTACAATATGGTTTATCAATCTGTCAATAAATCCTTGGTAGGTCAAAACTTATCAATGATTACACCAGATGTGTTTATCCCTCTGATGACAGTCCTATTATTTGTAATCGGAATTTTCATTGGTTCAATTGGTTCAGGTATTTCGATGCGTCGATTCTTGAAGATCTAGTTGGATTTAAATGCAAATTGCAGAACAAATCAGAAAAATAATACATATTTAAAAGAGAAGTTTTCGTAAACTTCTCTTTTTCCTTTTTAAAAATTAAAAAAAAATAGACAATTTTTTTATAAAAGCCTTTACAAAAAAAATAAAAGTGGTATAATTAATACATAACCAAATGCAAACGTTTTCGTAAAACGTTTGCCTAAATAAAATAAAGGAGATTTGAATGATGAAAGCTACATTCAAAAATGTCTTGTCTTTCGAATTTTGGCAAAAATTCGGTAAGGCTTTAATGGTGGTTATCGCCGTTATGCCAGCGGCGGGATTGATGATCTCAATCGGTAAATCAATCGTGATGATCGACCCAAACCTTGCTCCTCTAGTGATTACAGGTGGAATCCTTGAGCAAATTGGTTGGGGGGTTATCGGTAACCTTCATATCTTGTTTGCCCTTGCTATTGGGGGAAGCTGGGCAAAAGAACGTGCAGGTGGTGCATTTGCAGCCGGACTTGCCTTTATCTTGATTAACCGTATCACAGGTACTATCTTCGGTGTTACAGGTGATATGTTGAAAAACCCTGAAGCAATGGTTACTACCTTCTTTGGTGGTTCAATCAAGGTTGCTGACTACTTTATCAGCGTTCTTGAGGCACCAGCGCTTAACATGGGGGTTTTCGTAGGGATTATCTCTGGTTTTGTTGGGGCAACAGCTTATAACAAATACTACAACTTCCGTAAACTTCCTGATGCCCTTTCATTCTTCAATGGTAAACGTTTCGTACCATTCGTCGTTATTCTTCGTTCAACTATTGCTGCAATTGTACTTGCTGCCTTTTGGCCAGTAGTTCAAACAGGTATTAACAACTTTGGTATTTGGATTGCCAACTCACAAGAAACTGCTCCAGTTCTTGCACCATTCTTGTATGGTACTTTGGAACGTTTGCTCTTGCCATTTGGTCTTCACCACATGTTGACTATCCCAATGAACTACACAGCTCTTGGTGGAACATACGAAGTGTTAACTGGTGCAGCAAAAGGAACACAAGTATTTGGTCAAGATCCGCTTTGGCTTGCATGGGTAACTGACCTTGTTAACCTTAAAGGTTCAAATGCTGACCAATACCAACACCTTCTTACAACAGTCACTCCAGCTCGTTTCAAAGTTGGACAAATGATCGGTTCATTTGGTATCTTGATGGGTGTCATCGTTGCTATCTACCGCAATGTTGATGCTGACAAGAAACACCAATACAAGGGTATGATGATTGCGACAGCCCTTGCAACATTCTTGACAGGGGTTACTGAACCTATCGAGTATATGTTCATGTTCATCGCAACACCGCTTTACCTTGTTTATGCAGTAGTTCAAGGTGCTGCCTTTGCTATGGCAGATATTGTTCACCTTCGTGTCCACTCATTCGGTTCAATTGAATTCTTGACTCGTACACCATTGGCAATTAATGCTGGTATTGGTATGGATATCGTTAACTTTATCTGGGTAACTGTTCTCTTTGCGGTTATCATGTACTTCATTGCCAACTTCATGATCAAGAAATTCAACTACGCAACTCCAGGACGTAACGGAAACTACGAAACAGCTGAAGGAGCATCAGAAGAAGCAGCTCCTGGAACTCCAAAAGTTGCAGCAGCTTCTCAAGCCGTAAACATCATTAACCTTCTTGGTGGTCGTGCAAATATCGTAGATGTGGATGCATGTATGACTCGTCTTCGTGTAACTGTTAAAGACGCAGATCGCGTTGGTACTGAGGAACAATGGAAAGCAGAAGGGGCTATGGGGCTTGTCATGAAAGGACAAGGTGTCCAAGCTATCTACGGACCAAAAGCTGACGTATTGAAATCTGATATCCAAGATATCCTTGACTCAGGTGAAGTAATTCCTGAAACTCTTCCAAGTCAAATGACAGAAACTCAACAAAATACTGTACATTACAAGGGTGTAACTGAGGATATTTACTCAGTAGCTGACGGTCAAGTTGTTGCCTTGGAACAAGTGGAAGATCCTGTTTTTGCTCAAAAAATGATGGGTGATGGATTTGCAGTAGAGCCAGCAAATGGTAACATTGTATCTCCAGTTACTGGTACTGTATCAAGTATCTTCCCAACAAAACACGCTCTTGGTCTTGTCACTGACTCAGGTCTTGAAGTGCTTGTTCATATTGGTTTGGATACAGTAAGTCTTGAAGGAAAACCATTTACTGTTCATGTTTCTGAAGGACAAAAAGTGGCCGCTGGTGACCTTCTTGTCACAGCTGACTTGGATGCTATTCGAGAAGCAGGACGTAAAACATCAACAGTGGTTGTCTTCACAAATGGTGATGTCCTCAAATCAGTTAAACTAGAACAAACAGGTTCTCTTGCAGCTAAAACAGCAGTTGCTAAAGTAGAATTGTAATATACTTGGGGTTGGAAGCTGTTTTCCAACCTCTTGTTTTAGGAGAAAAGCATGAAATTTCTAACACTCAATACCCACAGTTGGATGGAGAAGGAAGCAGAGGAAAAATTCCAAATCTTACTCCAAGACATTCTCGATAAGGATTATGATTTGATTTGTTTCCAAGAAATCAATCAAGAAATGACTTCGCCTGAGGTAGAGGTTAACAATCACTATCAAGCTTTACCATCAGCAGAACCCATTCATCAGGACCACTATGTCCGACTTCTGGTTGAAAAATTGTCTGAGAAAGGGAAAAACTACTACTGGACTTGGGCTTACAATCATATTGGCTATGACCGCTACCATGAAGGCGTAGCCATCTTATCCAAAACACCTATTAAGGCGCGTGAGATTTTAGTATCAGATGTAGATGATCCAACGGACTACCATACTCGTCGCGTTGCCTTGGCTGAGACAGAGGTTGAAGGTAAGGAACTTGCTCTTGCAAGCGTTCATCTCTCTTGGTGGGATAAAGGTTTCCAAGAAGAATGGGCACGATTTGAGGCTGTACTAAAAGAGTTGAAGAAACCTCTAATTTTAGCGGGTGATTTTAATAATCCAGCTGGTCAGGAAGGCTATCAAGCGATTTTAGCTAGCCCATTAGGATTACAAGACGCGTTTGAAGTTGCGAAAGAAAGAAGTGGTAGCTATACCGTTCCACCAGAAATTGATGGCTGGAAAGGCAATACCGAGCCATTACGAATCGACTACGTCTTTACGACCAAAGAGTTAGAAGTAGAGAGTTTGCAAGTAGTTTTTGATGGACAAAATAGTCCACAAGTCAGTGATCATTATGGTTTGAATGCTGTATTGACCTGGAAATAATGAAAGAGGTTGGAACCAGAGAGTTCCAACTTTTTAATCTATTCGAATCTTTACTACAGGACTGAGACTCAAATGGGGCTACTGCAATAGGACAAAATATGGTATAATTGAAAAGATAGAATCGAGGATAGTATGTCATTTAAGAAATTTCAATTTAAAAATTATATAGTAGAAGCCTTGGAGGAGTTAAAATTTACAACTCCGACAGAGGTACAAGAAAAATTAATCCCTATTGTACTGGCAGGTCGTGACTTGGTGGGCGAGTCAAAAACAGGTTCAGGAAAGACCCACACTTTCTTACTACCAATTTTCCAACAATTAGATGAAGCTAGCGATAGTGTGCAAGCGGTCATTACTGCACCAAGTCGTGAGTTGGCTACTCAGATCTACCAAGCAGCCCGTCAGATTGCAGCTCACTCAGATGTCGAAGTTCGTGTGGTTAATTATGTGGGTGGTACGGATAAGGCGCGTCAGATTGAAAAACTTGCCAGCAACCAACCACATATTGTTATCGGAACGCCAGGTCGCATCTATGACTTGGTCAAATCTGGTGATTTGGCTATTCACAAGGCCAAGACCTTTGTAATTGATGAAGCGGATATGACCTTGGATATGGGATTCTTGGAAACCGTTGATAAGATTGCAGGGAGCCTTCCAAAAGACTTGCAATTCATGGTCTTTTCAGCAACTATTCCACAAAAATTGCAACCATTCTTGAAAAAATACTTGTCAAATCCTGTCATGGAAAAAATCAAGACTAAGACAGTCATTTCTGATACGATTGATAATTGGTTGATTTCGACCAAGGGCCGCGACAAGAATGCTCAAATTTACCAGCTGACTCAGTTGATGCAGCCTTATTTGGCAATGATTTTTGTTAACACAAAAACGCGTGCTGATGAGTTACATGCCTACTTGACTGCTCAAGGATTGAAGGTAGCTAAGATTCATGGAGACATTGCTCCTCGTGAACGCAAACGGATCATGAATCAGGTGAAAAATCTGGATTTTGAGTACATTGTCGCAACAGACTTGGCAGCGCGTGGGATTGACATTGAAGGTGTCAGCCATGTTATTAATGATGCCATTCCGCAAGACTTGTCCTTCTTTGTTCACCGTGTTGGACGGACTGGGCGCAACGGACTGCCTGGTACAGCTATTACCCTTTACCAGCCAAGCGATGACTCGGATATCCGTGAGTTGGAGAAATTAGGAATCAAGTTTACTCCTAAGATGGTCAAAGACGGAGAGTTTCAAGATACCTATGACCGTGATCGTCGTGCCAACCGTGAAAAGAAGCAGGATAAGCTTGATATTGAAATGATTGGCTTGGTCAAAAAGAAAAAGAAAAAAGTCAAACCAGGCTATAAGAAGAAGATTCAATGGGCGGTGGATGAAAAACGCCGCAAAACCAAGCGTGCTGAAAATCGCGCACGTGGCCGTGCAGAGCGAAAAGCCAAACGCCAAACATTTTAAAAACTCAGTAGAATCACCTGATTCTACTGAGTTTTTATTTCCTGAAGTATTCAATAGAGATAATAATTATATTTTTGAAATAATTTGACCTATAAAACAGTAATAGCTTTAAAACTTATTTTTAGACCAATATTTTATTGAAATTGTAAGGAAAAAATTGAAAACTATACAAATTTGTGTTATCATACTATAAAACAATCGGATTATATCATTTGATCCGTGAAAAGAAAAGGGGACTTCTATGGATAAATCATTTATGAAACAACAACGTTTTTCATTCCGTAAAATGAAAGTTGGGTTGGCTTCTGTAGCAATTTTGTTTGCTTTTGCTCAGGTCGGACAAGTGTCTGCAGATGAAACAACAAAACCGGCATCTGCTTCAACTGAAACAGTAAAGAAAACTGAAGCAAGTAAATCGGCAGTCGAAGCTGCTGTGGCAGAAATTAAAGCTGATGAGGCGAAACCAGTCGTTAACAAATCAGATGCAAAACCTGGAGAGCTTGTTGATGTTTCTAAGAAGGTTTCACCTATTGACGTGAAAGAACGCCAAGAAGGTGATCAAAAGATTCATGAAGAAAGTGCAACTGTTGAAGTCACAAAGACAGAAGTGGCACCTGTAAAAAGCGAAGAACTTCCTGCTCCAAAGACTGAAACAACTGAGAGCACTTTGACTGGGAAAGACGAAGAGGGAAATTCTTATACTCAATATGAACGTGTTGATAAAACTACGTCCGTAGAGATGATAAAAGATACAAAAACGATTTCCAAATCAGGATCAGCAGATATCGTATTTGTTGTTGACCGTTCTTTATCAATGAAGAGTAATATTGATACTGTAAGAGATAATGTCAATAAATTTGTCGATAATCTCGCGAATAATGGGGTAACTGCACGCTTTGGTTTAGCTACATTTAGCGATGAGCTTTATGGCCGCACGTATAATTTAACTGATGAAGGTACAATTCTAACTAAGTTTGGTGACTCTTATTTCACATCTAATCCAGACGAACTAAAAAAAGCGCTCGCTGCAATTGAACTTGCTAATGGAGGTGATCCAGCAGAAACGCCGACACCTGCACTCAATCAAATTGTTTCGACATATGATTGGTCAAAATCACCTAAAAATAAAAGGTTTGCTGTCCTATTATCCGATTTTCCAATTAAGGAGAATCCGTCAATTCCAACGATTGCAGACACAATTGCAACATTAACTGCAAATGGTATTGAGAGAATTGTAGCAACCTCAAGTCCTTACCAAAAATATTACAAAGGTTTTACTAATGATAATAGAATTTTGGATTTAAGTGAGCAATTTGGAGATACCTTGACTAAAGATGTGGCGTCTTTGATTGTTGAAACTGTGACTGAAGGACACAATTATAAGGTAACGAAAGATAATTACCAATTCTACCTAGAACGTCGTACAACACTACCAGTTGTTCAGACAGAGAATCCGATTCAAACGACCTCTCTTCCAGTAGCTACAGCTCATAAACAAGAAGCAGCTAAACTCCCTGATACAGGAAGTAATGATACAGCGAACTATGGTATTGTGGGAATTGGCCTCCTAATGGCTGGACTTGGCTTAACTGTAAGCAATAGAAAGTCAAAGGAACAGTAAACCTAACTGGAAGATTGTTTGTAAAAACATTGTGATAAAAAATAGGTAGTTTGTAGATGAAGTATGCAGATAAGCATAGGTATGACCTTCTGTATTATGGAGCACAAGCCGAAATTTTATGACGAGAAAAGAGCCGTAAGGTTCTTTTTTCGATTTCGAGAAAATACTGCAAAAAAAAGCAAAAAGTGGTATAATGATAAGGTTATATAGTCCCGATAAGATGGTAGAAATTTCTATCAGTACTTTGTACTCGCAAAGAATGACGACTCCAAAGTCGCTCGTCCTTCTACGGTTGCCGCTATAACGCGGTCACCCTATGCGCCTTACTAGCTTCAGAAATAAAAAAACATCGTTTTTATTTCTTTCGCGTCGTAACTCTTAGACTATAGAAATACCTATCAGTACTTTGTAACTCTATAACAATATTTTTTAAGGGGGGACATTTTTATGTCAGAACGTAAATTATTCACGTCTGAATCTGTATCTGAGGGGCATCCAGATAAGATTGCAGACCAAATTTCAGATGTGTGGTTCGTGACACCATTGCAGAGATTGGTTATACGAATACAGAATATGGTTTTTCTGCGGAGACGGTGGGAGTTCATCCGTCACTTGTTGAGCAGTCACCAGATATCGCCCAAGGGGTTAACGAAGCCTTGGAGGTTCGTGGAAATGCAGATCAAGATCCGCTTGACTTGATTGGAGCTGGAGACCAAGGGCTCATGTTTGGATTTGCGGTGGATGAGACAGAAGAACTCATGCCATTGCCAATCTCACTCAGCCACAAGCTAGTTCGTCGTTTGGCAGAACTTCGTAAGTCTGGTGAAATCAGCTATCTCCGTCCAGATGCTAAATCACAAGTTACAGTTGAGTATGATGAAAATGACTGTCCGGTACGTGTGGACACAGTCGTGATTTCAACTCAGCACGATCCAGAAGTTAGCAATGAACAAATTCACAATGATGTGATTAGCAAGGTTATCAAAGAAGTTATTCCAGCCTCTTACTTGGATGAGCAAACAAAATTCTTCATCAATCCAACTGGTCGCTTTGTAATCGGTGGACCTCAAGGGGACTCAGGTTTGACTGGTCGTAAGATCATCGTGGATACCTATGGTGGCTATTCTCGTCATGGCGGTGGTGCCTTCTCTGGTAAGGATGCGACGAAGGTGGACCGTTCAGCCTCTTATGCAGCTCGCTACATTGCCAAGAACATCGTTGCAGCAGGTCTTGCTAAGAAGGCAGAAGTACAATTGGCCTATGCCATCGGTGTGGCCCAGCCTGTTTCCGTTCGTATCGATACTTTTGGTACAGGAACAGTAGCTGAAAGCAAGCTTGAAAAAGCAGCGCGTCAAATCTTTGACCTTCGCCCTGCAGGAATTATTCAAATGCTGGACCTTAAACGTCCAATTTACCGTCAAACAGCGGCTTATGGACATATGGGACGTACAGATATTGACCTTCCATGGGAACGTTTGGACAAGGTAGAGGCTTTGAAAGAAGCTGTGAAATAAAATGAAAAAGATTGGTAGTTGTGTACTACCAATCTTTTTTGCAAAAGAAAACCAGCTTTTGGCTGGTCTTCTTATTTTATAGGGATTGAAATCTCAATCAATTTATCAGAATAAAGCGTCTTGATATTGGCTTCATCAATGCTTTCCTTGTCGATTTTACGTTTTAAGAAGAAGTCTTGGATAGTTTCGATTTCAGGTTCACGAATAGCACGGTGTTTGTTGGAAATGAGGATTTCATAGTGAAGCGGGGCTTGTGTGAAAACTACATCTGTGTTTCCAGCAGAATAGACCTCGACAAGAGTTGCGTCTGTGCTTTCTAATTGGCTTTTAACAAGTTGCGAGTGTGAATTAGTCGTGTTGATAAGCTTCATAACAGTTCCTCCGATTTTCTAACTCTATTATAGCACTTTTTGGATAAAATCGTGTATTTTAGCCAATTCCATGCTGGATTTTCCAAGCTTCAATTCCCCATTTATGGCTACCACGTTTGAGTTTTTCAATAGCCTCGTCAATAGGAAACCAAGCAATATGATTAAAATCTTCCAATGGTTTTTGTACTTCTTGGAAAGAAATAGCTTCATAGAGATAAGCTGGATTGTAGTAGTAGGTATCACGGTGGCGAGAGTAAAAATACTCATCAGCTTGTCCATAATAGATTCCGATTTCAGCTGTAAAGCCAAGTTCTTCGATTAGTTCTCTCTTCAGTGCTTCTTGATGATCTTCGCCTGCTTCAATCTCTCCACCTGGCAAGAACCAAGCACCATTGGGAGCTTGAACTAGGACAATTTGTTTTTTCTCCGCATCCGGAATAACTGCGTACACACCATAGCGGGGCTGGTAAGTCACATTCTCTTTTTTATCACCATAAGTTGGGTTTGCCATTGCATTTTCCTCATTCTCTAGTATCTTTATTATTATCATAATGGACGAGGCGCTAGCTGTCAAGAATAAACCAACGAACTGGTGCAGAAAAAGCTACTTTGTCTTGGTCAATCCTTGTCTCGTTAAACTTTCCAACCCTAGCTCTTTAACTGGTATAATAAAAGAGAGGTGATTATATGGCCGAATCAAGACTATTTCGTATCCTATATCTACTTTTAGAAAAAGGCAGTGCAACAGCTCCTGAATTAGCCCGATTATTTGAAGTATCTGTACGAACGATTTATCGCGATATTGAGCGGTTGAGTATGGCGGGGATTCCCCTTTATTCGATACCTGGAAAGACGGGCGGAATCTTTTTAATGAAGGACTTTGTTCTGGATCGTACTCTCGTGTCGGAGGATGAAAAATTAGAACTTCTATCAGCTTTGCAAGGAATTCAAGCCCTGACAAATGACAGGCAAGATATGTTACTTGAAAAGTTGGAATCTATTTTTCAAGTTTCTACCAGCCCTTGGATAGAAGTAGACATGACTGACTGGAGGAAGCGAGAAGGTCAAAAAGAATTATTTGATAACATCAAACATGCTATTCTAGAGAAAAGGCAACTGGTGATTACTTATCTAGGTGGGAGTGGTCAGAAAACGATTCGTACAGTCGAACCCTTTAAACTCGTATTTAAAAAGAGAGATTGGTACCTTCATGCCTACTGTTGTTTGAAAGAAGAGTGGCGTTTTTTCAAATTATCTAGAATTAGGAATTATCATCTAACAACTGAAACTATGAAGCAGAAAAATGTGCTGGATTGCATCGATAGTTCAGATCAAGTGGCACATCAAATCAAAGTTTCCTTGAAGTTTAGTCCCAAGCTTGCTTTCCGGGTTTATGAAGATTTTTCAGAAGATGAGATTAGCTTGGGGAAAGATGGGTGTTATTATGTCAAGACAGTCCTACCAGAGCATGAAAGTCTGTATACTTACCTCCTGTCTTATCTAGATGGGGTGGAAATACTCGCCCCCAATCATCTGAAGAAGGAATTGCTTTCTAGATTAGAAAAAATCCAAAAACTTTACAAACCTTGACAAAAGATGTCAGGGTTTTGGTGCTATACTAGAGATAGAAAGGAGAAGAACCAAATGAAATACGAATGGAGAAAAGAAGCAAAAAATCTTTATCAAGTGAAAGCTAGGCCCAGCATCTTGCAGGTGCCAGGTCAATCCTATATCGTGATTGATGGTAAAGGTGATCCAAATCAAGAAGATTTTTCAGAACGCGTAGGGGCCTTATATGCCTTAGCCTATGCGATAAAGATGAAGTATAAAAAAGCTCCTCTGGATGAGGTTTACACGGATTTTACAGTCTTTCCTTTAGAAGGTGTATGGAAAAAGGAGAAGGAGGGAGAACTGGTAAAAAGTGAGCTTTCTTATAGCATTATGATTGGGCAACCCGATTTTATTACGCGAGAACTATTTGAGGTAGCTCTGAACGAGGTCAAAATCAAGAAGCCAAATCCTCTCTATGAGGCTATTCGTTTTGAAATGATAGAAGAAGGCCAAATCCTTGCTATGCTTCATGTAGGACCTTTTGATACTGAAAATGAGACTTTTGCAGAGATGGAGCATTTTTGTCAACTTCATAAACTCAAAAGAACTTCGGAAGTCCACCGAGAAATTTATCTCAATAACCTTCATCGAACGGAGCCAAGCAAATTAAAAACAATTCTTCGCTATCAAGTTCAAGAAGAGAATTAAAAAAAAGAACAGGAAATCTTGTTTCCTGTTCTTTTTATGAGATTTATTCTTCTATTTCAGAAGCAATCTCTTCTGTTTTCTCAGTTTTTTTGGCAGATTTGATTTGAATATTGCCATTGCTTGTCATAACTGCCTTGAGGTCTTTTTCACTTGGGTTTTCAAGGTAGAAGTCAGTGATGGCATCCTCGATATGGTCTTGAATAGTACGGCGGAGTGGGCGTGCCCCCATTTTTGGATCATAACCTAAGTCAACCAACTTTTCCTTGACCTTGTCTGTCACATCGAGGTGGATATTGTTGCTAGAGAGGCGTTTGTTGACATCCGCTAGCATGAGTTCGACGATTTGGAGAAGGTTGTCCTTGCTGAGAGGTTTAAATTCGATGATGCCGTCAAAACGGTTCATAAACTCTGGGCTAAAGAAGTTACCGAGTTCACCGAGGACAGAGTTGGTTCGACCTTCACGAGCAGCTCCAAAACCAACGCTGGCTTCGGCCTTACCGGTACCCGCATTTGAAGTCATGATAATGATAGCATCTTTAAAGCTAACTGTTCGTCCTTGCCCATCAGTCAAACGACCATCGTCCAATACTTGAAGGAACATGTGCATCACATCTGGGTGGGCTTTTTCAACTTCATCGAGAAGGATGAGAGAGTAAGGATTGCGACGAACTTTTTCAGTCAGTTGACCAGCTTCGTCATAGCCTACATAGCCTGGAGGGGCTCCGACCAATTTAGCCACACTGTGTTTTTCCATGTATTCACTCATATCAAAGCGAATCATGCTGTCAGCAGAACCAAAGAGCTCAATGGCTAGTTGTTTGGAAAGTTCTGTCTTACCGACACCAGTTGGTCCGACAAAGAGGAAGCTTCCGATTGGGCGGTTAGGAGTTCCAAGTCCAACACGATTACGACGGATGGCCTTAGCAATCTTATCGACAGCTTCATCTTGACCAATGACATGAGCTTTGAGGTCGTCTGCTAGATGGATAAGCTGAGACTGTTCTTTTTCTTTGAGTTCTCCAACAGGGATATTGGTTTTCTGCTCAATGATATGTTCGATTGTTTTCTCGCTAATGATAGGAGTATCCTGATCGGTCACCTTGTTCTTCTGCATTTCCTTGTACTTGGCAATCTGATCGCGGAAATAGGCAGCCTTTTCAAAGTCTTCCTCTCGAGTAGCTTGAGCCTTGAGATTCTCAGCTTCAATTAAACGCTGATCAATCACTTTAGGATCAACAAAGTTCAGCGTCAGATTCATCTTAGAACCAGCTTCATCTAACAGGTCAATAGCCTTGTCTGGCAAGAAGCGGTCTTGGATATAGCGATTGGAAAGATTTGCAGCAGCTTCGATAGCAGCGTCTGTGTACTTGACGTGATGGTAGTCTTCGTATTTCTTTTGAACCCCTTTGAGGATGATAATGGTTTCTTCGACAGTTGGTTCATCAACTTTGACAGGCTGCATACGGCGTTCCAAAGCAGCATCTTTTTCAATGATACGGTATTCATTGAGAGTAGTGGCTCCGACCATTTGCAATTCACCACGGGCAAGGGCTGGTTTGAGGATATTGCCTGCATCCATATTGCCATCACCTGCTGACCCTGCACCAACAATTTCATGGATTTCGTCGATAAAGAGGATGATGTCCTCGCGTTTGCGAATTTCTTCCATGAGCTTTTGCATACGTTCTTCAAATTGGCCTCGAATACCTGTTCCTTGGACTAGACTGACTACATCCAGACGGATGACCTGCTTGCCTTGGAGTTTATAGGGAACATCGCCATCGACAATCTTCTGAGCTAGCCCTTCGACAACGGCTGTTTTACCAACACCTGGTTCTCCGATAAGGACAGGGTTGTTCTTGGTTCGACGGTTTAGGATTTCGATAACGCGGATAATCTCCTCATCTCGACCGATAACAGGGTCAATATCTCCCCGACGAGCAATCTCAGTAATATTGATACCATATTCCTCTAGGAGTCCTTTTTCTTGACTAGGAGGTGTTTGAAGTGGGCCTCGGTTTTGAGGTCCATAACCACCGTTTCCTCCATATCCTCCACCAGATTGAGTTGGAGGGACGTTATTAGAAGAAGGTTTGAAATTGTTCAAATCATTGAAAAAGTCGCCGAAAGGATCAAAGTCATGATTGTTTAAGTCAGTCATTCCTTTAAAGAGGGTATTATTTGGATCTGTTTTGATAATTTTATAGCAATTTTGACAGAGATCAATTTGCTTTTGCTGTCCATTGATATTGGTATACAGATGAATTGTTGAGTCGTTAATTTTACAGTTTTGACAGAGCATACATCTACCTCATTTCATTCTTATTCTTGGTCTAAGAAAAAGGTCAAGAATAGTCAAAGTTTTATACTCTCATTATAGCATGATTAAGGTGTAAAGCAAGTAAAAAGATTGGGAAGTGGTCGTTTTTAAAAGAGGGATTTATGAAGAATCCAGCGACATTGAAGGTAAGAAAAAATCCCATTTGTGGTGACAAAAAGGATTCTCATTTATCGGGCCCTACTGCCCGTTGTTTTTATATTAGTAAAGGAGTTCGTAGATCTCCATTGCAATCAAATCAATGCTATCAAATGTATAAGTTTCACGAGCTTCTACATCGCGAAGGGTGAAGAGTGATCCGTTTTCTTCGTCATGGCTGTATGCAACTTCTGCGACAACAACACCTTCACGTTCAAAATTACGTTTTAGATTTCCACCATCTTTTGTCATTGCTTCTAGGCGGTTAATGATTCTAACCAAATGTGATTCCATTTTGATTCTCCTCCATTTCTTATCGTTTCTATTTTACCATAAACAAGAGGTAGTTGACTAGAAAAAAACTGTGATTTCTCTCTATTTCTCTATTCTATCAAGTTAATTGTTAAAATTAGGGAAAAAGGATTGCATTTTAATTCAATTCATGTTATAATCATACAATCTAATACATAGAAAGTTGATTGAATATGAATTTTTCTTTTTTACCAAAGTATTTACCATATTTTAACTATGGTGCTCTGATTACCGTATTGATTTCCATCCTTGTTGTCTGCTTAGGGACCATTATAGGTGTGTTACTGGCCTTTGCCCAACGTTCACGCTTTAAACCGCTCGTTTGGTTTGCAAATGTGTATGTTTGGATCTTCCGTGGTACTCCAATGATGGTTCAAATAATGATTGCCTTTGCCCTTATGCATATCAATGCTCCGACTATTCAAGTGGGAATTTTAGGAGTTGATCTTTCTCGTTTGATTCCTGGTATTCTGATTATTTCTATGAACAGTGGTGCTTATGTTTCAGAAACTGTTCGTGCGGGGATCAATGCGGTTCCTAAAGGGCAGTTAGAGGCTGCATATTCTCTAGGTATTCGTCCGAAAAATGCCATGCGTTATGTCATTTTGCCACAAGCTATCAAAAATATTCTTCCAGCTCTTGGAAACGAATTTATCACCATTATCAAGGATAGTTCCCTCTTATCAGCGATTGGGGTGATGGAGTTGTGGAATGGTGCAACGACAGTAGCAACAACAACTTATTTACCGTTGACTCCTCTTTTATTTGCAGCCTTTTACTATTTGATTATGACCTCTGTTTTGACAGTGGCGTTGAAAGCATTTGAAAAACATATTGGACAAGGAGACAAGAAATAATGACAGAAACCTTGATTAAAATTGAAGAACTACATAAGTCTTTTGGGAAAAATGAAGTTTTAAAAGGCATCAATCTTGAGATTAAACGTGGAGAAGTTGTGGTCATTATTGGTCCGTCAGGGAGCGGGAAATCAACCCTCCTTCGTTCGATGAATCTCCTTGAAGAAGCAAGTAAAGGTAAGGTTATCTTTGAAGGAGTTGATATCACAGATAAGAAAAATGACCTTTTTGCCATGCGTGAAAAGATGGGCATGGTATTCCAACAATTCAACCTCTTTCCCAATATGACAGTGATGGAAAATATCACTTTGTCACCAATTAAAACCAAAGGTGAAAGCAAGGAAGTTGCGGAGAAAAGAGCACAGGAACTGTTAGAAAAAGTTGGCTTGCCAGATAAGGCGACGGCTTATCCACAGAGTTTGTCAGGTGGTCAGCAGCAACGGATTGCCATTGCACGTGGACTTGCTATGGAACCAGATGTTTTGCTCTTTGATGAGCCGACTTCAGCCCTAGACCCTGAGATGGTTGGAGAAGTTCTAGCTGTTATGCAAGACCTCGCTAAATCAGGGATGACCATGGTGATTGTGACTCATGAAATGGGCTTTGCGCGTGAGGTAGCAGACCGTGTTATCTTTATGGCGGATGGGGTTGTTGTCGAAGATGGAACGCCAGAGCAAGTCTTTGAACAAACCCAAGAACAAAGAACCAAAGATTTCTTGAGTAAGGTTTTGTAATACCTCATTTTTAGAAGAAATGGAGTAGGCATCATGGCTTCCAGTAAAGAATATTTAGATTTTATTCTCGAACAGCTATCAGAGCTAGAGGAGATGAGTTATCGTCCAATGATGGGAGAGTATATCCTTTATTATCGTGGGAAGATTATTGGAGGAATTTATGATAATCGTTTGTTACTGAAGCCTGTGAAGGTGGTCATGGATCAACTGGGACAGACTAGGCTTGAACGTCCTTATGAAGGAGCTAAGGAGATGATTTTGATAGAAGACATTGAAGATAAATCATTTCTAATGAAATTAATTAAGGAGATGTATGAAGTCTTACCGGCTCCAAAAGTCAAAAAGAAAGCATGACAGATTTACCTAGTATAAATAGGCATAAAAGCTCGACAAGGGCTTTTTCTTATAGTTTCAGACTATAAGGTCCATTAGGCAAGAAGTGTTAGGATGGCGAGTTATTTTTTGATATAATAGAGGATATTTGATAGAAAAGAGAAGAGATATGGCTCAGATTATTGATGGGAAGGCTCTTGCGGCTAAGTTACAAGGACAGTTGGCTGAAAAGACGGCCAAACTAAAAGAAGAAACAGGTCTAGTTCCAGGATTGGTAGTGATTTTGGTGGGGGACAATCCTGCCAGCCAAGTCTACGTTCGCAATAAGGAACGGTCAGCTCTCGCTGCTGGCTTCCGTAGTGAAGTAGTGCGAGTTCCAGAGGCCATTACCCAGGCGGAATTGTTAGACTTGATTGCCAAATACAATCAAGATCCAGCTTGGCATGGGATTTTGGTTCAATTACCTTTGCCAAAACATATTGACGAAGAGGCAGTTTTATTAGCTATTGACCCCGAAAAAGATGTGGATGGTTTCCATCCCCTAAACATGGGGCGTCTCTGGTCTGGTCATCCAGTTATGATTCCTTCGACACCTGCAGGAATTATGGAGATGTTTCATGAATATGGGATTGATCTAGAAGGTAAAAATGCGGTTGTTATCGGTCGTTCAAATATCGTTGGGAAACCAATGGCTCAGCTTCTTTTGGCTAAGAATGCGACTGTGACCTTGACCCACTCACGCACCCATCATCTTGCCAAGGTGGCTGCTAAGGCGGATATTCTTGTCGTTGCAATCGGTCGTGCTAAGTTTGTGACAGCTGACTTTGTCAAACCGGGAGCGGTTGTCATTGATGTTGGGATGAACCGAGATGAAAATGGCAAGCTTTGTGGAGATGTTGATTATGATGCTGTTGCACCACTTGCTAGCCACATCACACCTGTACCGGGTGGAGTTGGTCCTATGACGATTACCATGCTAATGGAGCAAACCTATCAGGCAGCGCTTCGAACACTAAATAAGGACTAGGAAGATGAAATTCGTATTTGACCTGGATGGAACGCTATCTTTTGACTACATGACCATAGATGAGGAGATTCAGCAGGTTCTTTTAAAGGCTGAAGATTATGGGCATGAGCTTGTGTTTGCCTCGGCTCGCTCTTATCGGGATTGCTTGGGTTTATTAGGCCCTGAACTCAGTCAGCGCTTGGTCATAGGTTTGAATGGTGGCGTAGCCTATCATTTGGGGAAGGCTATCTTCGAAAGGAATCTCGATGCTAGAGTTTATCATGCGCTAGTGGATTATTGCCAGACTTATAATCTCCCTTTTTTTGCAGATGATTGCTTTGACTATAGTGGACAGATTGTAGAGAAGATTCCATTTATTTCCAGTGTGGATCCCCTAAAGGTAGCTCGTCATCAGAAACTCGAGGACTTAGGTACTCCGATTAAGGTAGTCGTTTATATGGGTGACCATGAGGATTTGCTTGATGATCTGCTTGGTCAGCTAGAAAGACTAGGCCAGGCTCATCTCTCCTATCATGCGCATGAAAAGTGCCTTTATGTTAATCCCTTGGATACTCATAAGGCGACAACTGTTGAAAAGTTATGCGGGGAGAACTTCATCGCTTTTGGAAATGACCAAAACGATATTGAATTGTTTAAAACGTCTCTTTATTCAGTCCAGATAGGAGACTTTGCTGGCCTTACTCCATATGCAGATGACACGTTAGAGCTAAAAGGAGAACCTTCTCCAGCAGTGGCAGCTAAAATCTTACAGACCTTTGCGGAATTTAAGGGAAAATAGTGTAGAAGGAGGTTTGCCCCTCCTTTTGTAGTATAATGGAGTGAGAGGAAAAATCGATGAAAGTGATTGATCAAACTTTATTAGAAAAAGTTATTATTGAACGTTGTCGTCACAGCCATAAGGGAGATTACGGTCGCCTGCTCTTGCTGGGAGGGACCTATCCTTATGGGGGAGCTATCATCATGTCAGCCATTGCAGCTGTCAAAAGCGGGGCAGGGTTGGTGACTGTTGGCACGGATAAGGAAAATATTCCGGCTCTGCACAGTCATTTACCTGAGGCCATGGCATTTTCTCTTCAAGATCAGCAATTGTTAAAAGAGCAGTTGGAAAAGGCAGAAGTTGTCTTGCTAGGTCCGGGTTTGCGAGAGGATGCATTCGGAGAAGAACTCGTAAAACGGGTCTTTGACAGCCTTAGAAAAGACCAGATTTTGATTGCAGATGGCGGTGCTTTGGGCATCTTAGCAAAAGCTCATTTGACATTCCCATCTAGTCAGCTCATCCTAACCCCCCACCAAAAGGAATGGGAAAGACTGTCTGGTATAGTTCTTGACCATCAAAATACAGAGGCGACTGCTAGGGCTCTTTCTGCTTTTCCTCAAAGGACGATTCTAGTCGAGAAGGGTTCAGCGACTCGTATCTGGAAAGCTGGTCAGTCTGAATATTATCAGTTACAGGTTGGAGGTCCCTATCAAGCAACTGGTGGGATGGGAGATACTCTGGCTGGGATGATTGCAGGTTTTGCAGGTCAGTTTCACCAAGTCAGTCTCTATGAGAGAGTGGTGGCAGCAACTCACCTTCATTCAGCTATTGCGCAAGAACTAGCTCAAGAAAACTACCTTGTCTTGCCTACCGAAATTAGTAAAGCTCTTCCGAAAACAATGAAAAAAATATCTCAAAAAGGCAGCTAATACCTTGGTTGCCTTTTTATGTTGATGTAGCTTTGTTGATAAGGTTTTCAAATACCTCAGAACTAGCGACCAACTGCTGAACTTGCGTGAAATTCTCACTTTTAAGGTCTTGATTTTTACTCAAACTCGCAAGGAAAGCGAGATTGTTATCAAAGTTGAGGGGTGTCAAATCATGCTTTTTTTGATATAATTTTTAATGATGAATGCGAGAAATGATCGGTATGTGGTCGTTGATTTAGAGGCGACCAGCACCGGAAGCAAGGCAAAAATTATTCAAGTAGGCATTGTGGTGATTGAGAATGGTGAAATCATTGATCAGTATGCGACCGATGTCAATCCCCATGAACCCTTGGATTCTCATATCAAAGAATTAACGGGTCTGACCGATCAGCGTTTGGCTGCGGCACCAGAGTTTTCTCAGGTGGCCGGAAAAATTTTTGAATTGGTTAAGGACGGTATTTTTGTTGCGCACAATGTACAGTTTGATGCCAACCTTCTTGCAGAATTTCTCTTTTTTGAAGGATATGAATTGCGTACACCGCGGGTGGATACAGTTGAGCTTGCCCAAGTTCTATATCCTCAGTTTGAAAAGTATAACTTAGGTATCCTTTGTCAAGAGTTGGGCATTGAGCTGGAACATGCCCATACTGCCCTGTCAGATGCTCAGGCAACAGCTGAACTCTTGCTCTACATGCGTCAAAAACTATTTGAGTTACCAAAAGGGCTCTTAGAAAGCTTGCTAAAACTTGCAGACAACCTTCTCTATGAAAGTTATCTGGTGATTGAGGAGGTCTATCAGCAACAATCTCTCTTATCTTCGCCCGACTTGATGGAACTTCATGGGCTTTTCCTCAGAAAGGAAAGCAAAGCCTTAGTCCCACAAAAGTTATCCAAAGACTTTGCTAAAAACATTTCTTTATTGGGGCTGGAGGAACGTCCACAGCAGCTGGATTTTGCGGAGAAGGTTGAGCAATTATTGGAAGAACACCAAACTTCCTTTATCCAAGCCCAAACGGGACTGGGCAAGACTTATGGTTATCTCCTTCCAGCTTTGAACTCGGAGAGTGAAGCTGGAATCCTAGTGAGCGTTCCGACCAAAATTCTTCAAAATCAAATCATGCAAGAAGAAGGTCAGCGCTTAAAAGAGGTCTTCCATCTGGAAATTCATAGTCTCAAGGGGCCTCAAAATTACTTGAAACTGGATGCCTTTCACCGAGTCCTCCATCGACCGGAGTCCAATCACCTTTTCACACGTTTTAAAATGCAACTGCTCATCTGGTTAACAGAGACAGAGACTGGTGACTTGGACGAAATCGGGCAGCTTTATCGCTACCAGCACTTTCTGCCGGAACTAGTCCACGATGGTAAGCTTTCAAAGAAAAGTTTATTTGCTACAGAGGATTTTTGGAAACGAGGGCAGGAAAAGGCCAAGACCAGTCGCGTTCTCTTGACTAATCATGCCTATCTGGTCACTCGTTTGGAAGACAATCCAGAGTTTGTCGACAACCGTTTGGTGATCTTGGATGAAGCTCAAAAAATGCTGCTAGCCCTTGAAAATCTAGCCCAGCAGGCTTACCGCCTTGAGGAACTTGTAACTCAAATTGAAAAGTCCTTGGAGTCAGTGGAGGATTTGGTTCAGAAACGCTTGCTTGAGAGTATCGGCTTTGAATGTCGTTACTTGATAGAGCACTATCAGTCAGGTCTGAAGAATGGAAAGTGGTTGGATTCTCTTGAAGAGTTGCGCCAGCATTTTTCGGAGTTAGCTCTCCCAGAGTATAGAGAGACTGCAAACTTTTTCACGTCGGACCGTGAATTTTGGCTTGCTACAGCAGAAAAATCGAGCAAGGATGTCTTGATTTGTTCAAGCAAAAAAGGCCGCTTTATACTAGCAGACCTATTGCCAGAAGATTGTAGGCTCCTAGGAGTATCGGCCACTCTTGAAATCAGCAATCGGGTTTCCTTAGCAGATTTACTGGGATTCCCAGATGCTCCACTTGTTAGGCTTGATGTAGCAAAGCAGGAACAACAAGAAGTCTATCTAATTGATGACTTTCCTCTCGTTACCGAAGTTTCACCTGTTGACTATGCTAGTGAAGTGGCTTCTGTCATTCGAAGCTTACAAGCCTTTCAAGAACCCTTATTGGTCTTGTTTACCTCAAAAGAAATGTTGCTGGCAGTTTCGGACCTGCTCGACCAACCTCATCTAGCTCAGTATAAAAATGGGGAACCAAGCCAACTGAAAAAACGTTTTGAAAAAGGTGAGCGCCAGATCTTGCTTGGAACAGGTAGTTTCTGGGAAGGGGTTGATTTTTCAACCCATCCTTGTGTAATTCAAGTGATTCCGAGATTGCCTTTCCAAAATCCCCATGAACCGTTAACCAAAAAATTAAACCAGGAACTGCGTCAAGAAGGGAAAAATCCTTTCTATGATTATCAGTTGCCGATGGCGATCATTCGGCTAAAACAAGCCTTGGGTCGTACTGTTAGACGATCTGACCAAGGTTCGATTGCTCTAATCTTAGACAGCCGTGTTGTCAGCAAGCGTTACGGCAAACAAATCGCTCAGGCCTTGTCAAAAGAAAGGGCTGTTCAGGTTCTTTCTAGAGAACGGCTAGAGCCTGCTGTAGCTGATTTTCTCCAATCCCATCGCAATAGAATGAAAGAAAAATCTAAGAAAGAGAAAAGGTAAAAAATATGAAACGTTCCTTCGACTCTCGAGTCGATTATAGCCTCCTCCTACCAGTGTTTTGTTTACTGGTGATTGGAGTAGTGGCCATTTATATAGCAGTTAGTCATGACTATCCAAATAATGTATTACCAATTCTAGGTCAGCAAATCGCTTGGATTTCCTTGGGCCTTGTCATTGGTTTTGTGGTCATGTTCTTTAATACCGAGTTTTTATGGAAGGTGACTCCCTATCTTTATGGTCTAGGGCTAGCTTTGATGATCCTACCTCTTGTTTTCTACAATCCAAATCTTGTAGCGTCAACAGGTGCCAAGAACTGGGTATCGATTGGTGGAACGACACTTTTCCAGCCATCGGAATTCATGAAGATTTCCTATATCTTGATGTTGGCTCGAGCCATTGTAAGATTCACTCAAAAACACAAGGAATGGAGACGGACTATTCCCTTGGATTTCCTACTGATTGGTTGGATGATCGCCTTTACCATACCAGTCTTGATCCTCTTAGCCCTACAAAGTGACTTGGGGACTGCCTTGGTCTTTGTAGCTATTTTTTCCGGTATGGTTCTCCTTTCAGGTGTTTCGTGGAAGATCATCATTCCGGTTTTTGCGACAGGAGTGACTGCAGTTGTAGGTTTTATGGCCATCTTTATAAGCAAGGATGGACGTGCCTTCTTGCATCAGATTGGGATGCCAACTTACCAGATCAACCGCATCTTGGCTTGGCTCAATCCCTTTGACTTTGCACAAACAACAACATATCAACAGGCGCAGGGACAAATTGCGATTGGAAGTGGTGGCTTGTTTGGACAAGGTTTCAATGTGTCCAATCTCCTCATTCCAGTACGCGAGAGCGATATGATTTTCACCGTAATTGCTGAAGACTTTGGCTTTATTGGTTCGGTCTTTGTGGTTGCCCTGTACTTGCTTCTTATTTATCGGATGTTGAAGATTACACTTAAGTCAAACAACCAGTTCTACACCTATATTTCGACTGGTTTTATCATGATGTTGCTCTTCCATATCTTTGAAAATATCGGTGCCGTGACAGGCTTACTTCCTTTGACAGGGATTCCTCTGCCATTTATTTCTCAAGGGGGATCCGCAATTATTAGTAACCTCATCGGTGTCGGTCTCCTCTTGTCTATGAGTTACCAGACCAATCTAGCAGAAGAGAAAAGTGGAAAAGTTCCATTCAAACGAAAGAAAGTTGTCCTAAAACAAATCAAATAAGGAGGCCACTATGGCAAAAGTAGCAGTTATTTTAGCCCAGGGTTTTGAAGAAATTGAAGCCTTGACAGTAGTTGATGTCTTGCGTCGAGCAAACATTTCATGTGATATGGTAGGATTTGAAGAGCAGGTGACAGGATCGCATGGCATTCAGGTGAAAGCTGATCGTGTTTTTGATGGCGATTTGTCCGACTATGACTTGGTCGTTCTTCCGGGTGGTATGCCAGGCTCAGCTCACCTACGAGATAATCAAGCGCTCATTTCACAGATTAAAGCCTTTAACCAAGCAGGAAAGAAAATTGCTGCCATCTGTGCAGCCCCAATCGCTCTTCATCAAGCAGGTGTCCTGAAAGACAAGCACTTTACTTGTTATGACGGAGTTCAGGAGCAAATTACTGACGGAATTTATCAAAAGCAAACAGTAGTTGTGGATGGCAATCTAACAACTAGCCGAGGACCGTCAACCGCACTTGCCTTTGCCTATGAATTGGTAGAGCAATTAGGAGGAGATGCTGAAAGTTTACGAGACGGCATGCTCTATCGAGATGTCTTTGGAAATCAACAGTAAGACGAGAGTTCGGCTCTCGTTTTTTAATTTACTCCATGTCTAAAAAATGTTTCATATGATTGTCTTGCGATTTTATATCAAACTTTTATAAATCAATCAAGATTCGTTTAACATAAGAAGGAATCTATCTCTAGAAATGTTAGTGTTTTCAAGTTGTTAGATAGAATAGTTCAGATTTCTACTGAAATCAATAGATTCATGAAAAGATATAATATTCAATAAATGCTATATTAAACGGTCTTATCATGCGAATTAATCTGCTTGTATTAATTTGAAATATAAAGTACTTTCTCTGTAATATAATTGAAACATGTTACTAGTATATTAAAATTAGTAAGAATTTTTTGCATATACGAAACTGGGGGAGTGATATGTTGAAAGCATTTGGAAAAATATTCAAAGTCATTAGAGAATCAAAAAAAATGTCCCTGAAAGAGGTAGCTGCTGGTGATATTTCCGTAGCTCAGCTATCCCGTTTTGAACGGGGAGTTAATGGGATCACACTTGATTCTTTTTATTGCTGTTTAAAAAATATGGCCGTTTCCCTAGAGGAGTTTCAGTATGTTTACCATAATTACATTGATTCAGATGATGTGCTGTTTTCAAAAAAAGTAGCTGATGCATATCAGGAAAACAATGTTGTCAAGCTCCAAAATATTTTGTCAAGCTCAGAAGCTTTGACCGAACAGTTTCCTGAGAAGAAAAACTATAAACTCAATACGATCATTGTCAGAGCTCTTCTGTCTTCCTGTTGCTCAGATTTTCAGATTAGCAAGAAGGATATAGAATTCCTGACGGATCATCTCTTTTCTGTTGAGGAGTGGGGACGTTATGAACTCTGGCTTTTTACAAACAGTGTTGATTTGATGACCTTGGAAACGTTGGAAACCTTCGCTAGTGAGATGATCAATCGTACCCAGTTTTATAACAACCTACCTGAAAATCGCCGCCGTATTATCAAGATGCTACTTAATGTCATTAGCGTCTGTATAGAAGGAAACCATCTGCTAGTTGCTATGAGGTTTCTCAATTATCTCGACCACTCTAAAATCCCTGAAACAGATCTATATGATCGAACGCTGATTAAGTATCATAGGGCTCTGTATGCCTATAAGGTCGGGAATACTAATGCTCTCAGTGATATCGAGCAATGCCTATCTTTTTTTGAATTTTTAGATTCCTTTGGTGTTGCCCAAAAGCTTAAAGAACAGTTTGAAAGAATTTGCCTTTCATAGTTGTAGATGTGCAACAAAAAAAGATCATTTTGAAAAATATACTAGAATAAGGGCATAACTTTATACTAAATTCAGAAGGAGGTTTTATGATGGAGAAAAAGATTCATTATAAGATGCATAAAGTTAAGAAAAACTGGGTAGCCATTGCTTTGACTACCTTGGCCCTTATTGTAGCACCAAAGGTACTTGGTCTAGAACCAGGCGTTGTCCATGCGGATGATGTAAAGCAGGTTGTGGTTCAAGAACCTGCTACAGCTCAGACTAGTGGTCCGGGTCAGCAAACTCCAGCCCAAGCTAACGTAGCTTCTGAGAAAGAAGCAGAAAAAGCAACCCCTGCAGACAAGGTGACAGGCGATGTTGCTGCTAGTGAAAAACCTGCTAAACCAGCAGAAAATACGGAAGCAACAGTTCAAACCAATGCTCAAGAGCCTGCTAAACCAGCAGATACGAAAGAAGCATCTACAGAAAAGGCTGCTGTTGCAGAAGAAGTTAAAGCTGCTAATGCAATCACAGAAACTCCTAAAACAGAAGTAGCAGAGCAGAATAAACAAGCAGGGCCAACAACTGCCCAAGACCAAGAAGGCGACAAACGAGAAAAATCGGCTGTTGAAGACAAGATTGTTGCAAATCCAAAGGTTGCAAAGAAAGATCGCTTGCCCGAACCTGCTCAAAAACAAGGAGCAGTAGCTGAAAGAATGGTGGCAGATCAGGCTCAACCTGCACCTGTAAATGCTGACCATGATGATGATGTCCTATCTCATATTAAGACCATTGATGGTAAAAATTACTATGTTCAGGACGATGGTACAGTTAAAAAGAACTTTGCAGTTGAACTTAATGGTAGAATACTTTATTTTGATGCAGAAACTGGTGCCTTAGTTGATTCAAATGAATATCAGTTCCAACAAGGAACCAGCAGTCTCAATAATGAATTCTCCCAAAAGAATGCTTTCTATGGTACGACTGACAAGGATATTGAAACTGTAGACGGTTATTTGACAGCAGATAGCTGGTATCGTCCAAAGTTCATCTTAAAAGATGGAAAAACATGGACGGCTTCGACAGAAACAGACTTACGTCCTCTTTTGATGGCTTGGTGGCCTGATAAACGTACTCAGATTAATTACCTCAACTATATGAACCAGCAAGGTCTGGGAGCAGGTGCTTTTGAAAACAAAGTTGAACAAGCTCTCCTGACAGGAGCTTCTCAGCAGGTTCAGCGCAAAATTGAGGAAAAAATTGGTAAAGAAGGCGATACCAAATGGTTGAGAACGCTGATGGGTGCCTTTGTCAAAACCCAGCCAAACTGGAATATCAAGTCAGAGTCTGAAACAACTGGTACTAAAAAGGACCACTTGCAGGGTGGAGCTTTGCTTTATACTAATAATGAGAAGAGCTCTCATGCTGACTCTAAGTTCCGTCTGCTTAACCGTACCCCTACTAGTCAAACAGGTACACCTAAGTACTTCATTGACAAGTCAAACGGTGGTTATGAGTTCTTGCTCTCTAGCGACTTTGACAATTCTAATCCAGCTGTTCAGGCCGAACAACTCAACTGGTTGCATTTTATGATGAACTTTGGAAGCATCGTAGCCAATGATCCGACTGCTAATTTTGATGGAGTTCGTGTCGATGCGGTGGACAATGTCAACGCAGACTTGCTCCAAATCGCATCTGACTACTTCAAGTCTCGCTACAAGGTTGGAGAAAGTGAAGAAGAAGCTATTAAGCATTTGTCTATCTTGGAAGCTTGGTCTGATAACGATCCTGACTACAACAAAGATACTAAGGGTGCTCAACTAGCAATTGACAACAAGCTACGCTTGTCCTTGCTTTATTCATTCATGCGTAATCTATCTATCCGTAGCGGAGTAGAGCCAACGATTACAAATAGTCTAAATGACCGTTCTTCTGAAAAGAAAAATGGCGAACGAATGGCTAACTATATCTTTGTTCGGGCTCATGATAGTGAAGTACAAACTGTTATTGCCGACATCATTCGAGAAAATATCAATCCAAATACGGATGGTTTGACCTTTACCATGGATGAACTCAAGCAAGCCTTCAAGATCTACAACGAAGATATGCGCAAGGCGGACAAGAAATATACGCAGTTCAACATCCCAACTGCTCATGCTCTCATGCTCTCCAATAAAGACTCTATCACTCGGGTCTACTATGGTGATCTCTATACCGATGATGGTCAATACATGGAGAAAAAATCTCCTTACCACGACGCTATCGATGCCTTGTTGCGTGCTCGTATTAAGTATGTAGCAGGTGGACAAGACATGAAAGTCACTTATATGGGTGTACCTCGTGAGGCTGATAAATGGTCTTACAATGGTATTTTGACTTCTGTGCGCTACGGTACGGGTGCTAATGAAGCAACAGATGAAGGAACAGCAGAAACTCGTACTCAAGGGATGGCTGTTATTGCTTCAAACAACCCTAACCTCAAGTTAAATGCGTGGGATAAACTGCAAGTCAATATGGGAGCAGCCCATAAGAATCAATACTATCGCCCTGTGCTTTTGACGACCAAAGATGGTATTTCCCGCTATCTAACTGACGAAGAAGTGCCGCAATCGCTCTGGAAGAAGACAGATGCTAATGGTATTTTAACCTTTGATATGAATGATATTGCAGGCTACAGCAATGTACAGGTTTCTGGATATCTGGCTGTTTGGGTACCAGTTGGCGCTAAGGCAGATCAGGATGCTCGTACAACAGCAAGCAAGAAGAAAAATGCCAGTGGTCAGGTTTACGAATCTAGCGCAGCCCTTGATTCTCAGTTGATTTACGAAGGATTTTCTAACTTCCAGGACTTTGCAACACGCGATGACCAATATACCAATAAAGTCATTGCTAAAAATGTCAACCTCTTCAAGGAATGGGGAGTAACTTCATTTGAGCTACCACCTCAGTATGTATCTAGCCAAGACGGTACTTTCTTAGATTCTATCATTCAGAATGGTTATGCCTTTGAAGACCGCTACGATATGGCCATGAGTAAGAACAATAAATATGGTTCTTTAAAAGATTTGCTCAATGCTCTCCGTGCGCTTCACAGTGTCAATATCCAAGCCATCGCGGACTGGGTACCAGATCAAATCTATAACCTACCAGGTAAGGAAGTAGTAACAGCAACACGTGTCAACAACTATGGAACCTACCGTGAAGGCGCAGAAATTAAGGAAAAACTCTATGTAGCTAATAGTAAGACCAATGGGACTGATTTCCAAGGTAAGTACGGTGGAGCCTTCTTGGATGAGCTTAAAGCTAAATATCCAGAAATCTTTGAACGAGTACAGATTTCCAATGGTCAAAAAATGACAACAGATGAGAAGATTACCAAGTGGTCGGCTAAGTACTTCAATGGTACCAATATCTTAGGTCGTGGTGCTTACTATGTTCTTAAAGACTGGGCTAGCAACGACTACCTCACTAACAAAAATGGCGAGATCGTATTGCCTAAGCAATTAGTTAATAAGAATGCTTACACAGGATTTGTTAGTGATGCCAATGGTACTAAGTTCTATTCAACTAGTGGTTATCAAGCTAAAAATTCCTTTATCCAAGATGAAAATGGAAATTGGTATTACTTCGATAAACGAGGTTATCTTGTAACAGGTGCTCATGAAATTGATGGCAAGCACGTTTATTTCTTGAAGAATGGTATTCAACTTCGTGATTCTATCCGTGAAGATGAAAATGGTAATCAGTACTACTATGATCAAACTGGTGCCCAAGTTCTCAACCGTTACTACACTACTGATGGTGAAAACTGGCGTTACTTTGATGCCAAGGGCGTTATGGCTCGAGGTCTTGTCAAGATAGGAGATGGACAGCAATTCTTTGATGAAAACGGCTATCAGGTTAAGGGCAAGATTGTGAGTGCTAAGGATGGCAAACTTCGTTACTTTGACAAGGATTCAGGAAATGCTGTTATCAATCGTTTTGCTCAGGGTGATAACCCAAGTGATTGGTACTATTTTGGAGCAGATGGAGTTGCTGTGACAGGTCTTCAAAAGATTGGTCAACAAACACTTTACTTTGACCAAGATGGCAAGCAAGTCAAGGGTAAAATCGTGACACTTTCAGATAAGAGTATCCGTTA
>QWCR01000093.1_pt1 | contig 45835 bp, 42 predicted proteins | sample 1972581 | NCBI WGS metagenome assembly QWCR01 (sample SAMN09866703, study PRJNA288562) | Human oral metagenome isolate pre4_saliva, whole genome shotgun sequencing... | isolation source: mouth | host: Homo sapiens | place: USA: California
GTCGTAACAAGGTAGCCGTACCGGAAGGTGCGGCTGGAATACCTCCTTTCTGGAGATTCCATATTGGAACCTTGTTCTTAGGTAGGACTGTTGGAGTACAGGATAGGGACAAATCGTTTTTTAGACGTGAGGATTACCAAAATTCCTCTCACGATGAAAGAGTTCTTAGGGATTCTTTCATGGGTGCACCGCCCTTTTTGTTAGAAATATATTGAGCGAACGCAAAAATAGAGAATTAAGGGCGCGGAGCAATCAGCGAAAGACAGAGATCAGCCGTGCACGACGACATTAGCCAGTCCTATAGCTCAGTTGGTTAGAGCGCTACACTGATAATGTAGAGGTCGGCAGTTCAAATCTGCCTGGGACTACATTATCTATAGCACCACTGCTATATGATTCGGGGGATTAGCTCAGTTGGCTAGAGCACCTGCCTTGCACGCAGGGGGTCATCGGTTCGAGTCCGATATTCTCCACTTTTTTCCATAAGATTGTTTTTGGGGGATACCTTTTATTAGGTGTCCCTCTTTTTTTATTTAGCCTATTATCAAAAACTTATCTTCTCGTCTTATAGTAGATTATTCATTTAATATTTGTAACTTTGCAGAAGCAAGCAATAAAGCATGCGTAAGAAATAATATTAAGATTAACTAATGGCAACTAAGATTAGATTGCAGAGACACGGTCGTAGAGCATATGCGTTCTATCGTATCGTTGTTGCAGACAGTAGAGCACCACGTGATGGTAAGTTTATTGAGAAGATTGGTACTTACAACCCTAATACCAATCCAGCCACAGTAGATTTGAACTTCGAACGTGCTCTTTATTGGCTTAACACAGGTGCACAGCCAACGGATACTGCTCGCAATATCCTTTCGCACGAAGGTGTACTTCTTATGAAGCACCTACAAGGTGGTATTAAGAAGGGTGCTTTCGGTGAAGCTGAAGCACAGGCTAAGTTTGAAGCATGGACCAAGAAGCGCGATGAGCAAGTTGGTGCAGTGAAGGCTGGCCTACAAGCTGAAAAGCTCGCTGCAGCTAAGGCAGCTTTCGAAGCTGAAGTAGCAGCAAATAAGGCTAAGGCTGAAGTTGTAGCTCAGAAGAAGGCTGCAGCTCTTGAAGCAGAAGCTTCAGCATCAGCAGAAGAAGCTACTGAAGAAGTAGCGACAGAGGAGACATCAGCAGAGTAATAAGTATATAAGCAATACAGAATAAAAACTCTGATGTTTTTAACAATGAAGACGGGATACGACAAGCACTCCATGGGGTGTATCGTACCTGTCTTTTTTGCTTTTAATTAGGTGATAACCGAATCATTAAATAGATTTATGACGAAACAACTACTATGCGTTAGTGCTGGTATGCTCCTTTTCGGAGTGAGCATGGCAGAAGCTCAGGTAACAACTTCGAGCATTAACGGAACGATTACAGACAGTAAGACCAAGGAAACGCTTATTGGAGCTTCTGTCGTTGTACGCCACATGCCTACGGGTACAGTTTATGGAGCAGCTACCAATGCTAAGGGTAACTTCTCTATCCAGGGTCTTCGCCCTGGTGGTCCTTACCTCGTGGAAGTATCTTATGTAGGCTACAAGACTGTAAAGATTCAGAACCTTTCTCTCTCTCTTGGTGAGACAGAAACGCTTAACGTTAAGCTTACTGATGATAACCAGCTTAGCGAAGTTCTCGTAACGGGTAAAAAAACAAACTCGCTTAATGCTACACGCACAGGTTCGGCTACAAGCTTTAGCCGTGCAGCTATGGACCGTGTTCCTACGGTTAGCCGTAGCATATCAGATATTGCTCGCCTTACACCACAGGCTAATGGTACTGGTTCGTTTGCGGGTGCTAACAGCCGCTATAACAGCTTCCAGATTGACGGTGCCGTAAATAACGACGTCTTCGGTCTAGGTCAAAGTGGTAAGAATGCGATTTCTCTTGAAGCTATTGACGCTCTACAAGTGGTTATTGCTCCTTTTGATGTACGTCAGAGTGGCTTTACTGGTGCTGGTATGAACGCTATCACTAAGAGTGGTACAAATACTTTCCATGGTTCTGCTTATGACTACTATTACAATCAGGATTTCTATGGAACAACTGCTGGTAAGGACGTTAAGGAACGTAAGAAGCTTAACGACCAGTATGAAAATACTGTAGGTTTTACCGTAGGTGGTCCTATTGTTAAGGATAAGCTCTTCTTCTTCGCCAATGGCGAATACATCAAGAAGCTAACTCCAGCTACATTTATCCCTGGTGATGGCTTGTCTAAGATTAAGCCAGAAGAAGCTGATAAGGTAGCCAAGAAACTTGAAAGTTTAGGCTATGATGCGGGAGGTTATCAAGGACACAATGTGCCAGAAGAAACATACAAGGCACTCTTCCGCTTAGACTGGAACATCAATGCGGCTAATCACCTCACAGTGCGTTATAGCCACATTCTCGATGACCAGTTTAACTTTAGCAATAGCCCAACGCAGCTGCTATTCCGTAACTTCGGTTATGGTAAGCGTAGCATCACGAATACAATCGTATCTGAGCTGAACACACGTTTTAGCAACAGCCTTTCAAATGAATTGCGTGTAAGCTATAGCGGTATCCGTGATAATCGTACTTTCAGTGGTAAGCCATTCCCTGCTGTTCAGATAGACCTTGCAGGAGGAAGCCGTATCCGCGCAGGGGTTGATGCTAATACGCCTCTAAATGAACTAGGTCAAGATATTTTCTCTTTGACAAATAATTTGACTTGGACGAAGGGTAACCATACATTTACATTTGGTACGCATAATGAACTCTTCAAGATGCGCAACCTCTTTGTTCCTAATGCTTATGGTTACTATGAGTACCGCAATCGCAAGTTCAAAGATGCTAATGGTAAAGAAGTTTCTGTCCTTGGACTTGATGATTTCTTGAACATTGGTACAGCGCAAGAAGTAGGACCTAGCCTTTATCGCCAAATGAGAGTTAATACAAATGTTACTGGTGACGCTCGCTGGGCTTCTGAGTTCTGGGCTGGTCAGGTAAGCTTGTATGCTCAAGATGATTGGAAGGCTAGCGACAAGCTACGTCTAACTTATGGTTTGCGTGTAGATGCTCCATTCTTCATTGATACGCCTACGGAGAACCCAGCATTCAATAATAGCCAGATTGCTAAGGATTATGGGGTGACAAATAATTATCTACCTAAGATTACACCTCTATTCTCTCCTCGTATTGGCTTCCGTTACAATGTAGATGATGAGCGTCTCTACGTCGTACGTGGGGGAACGGGTATCTTCACTGGTCGCGTGCCTTTCGTATGGATTTCTAACAGTTTCTCAAACTCAGGTATTGAGTTTGCTAGCACTGAGCGCAGAGGTAAGGATGTTTTCGACAATGTGCGTTTTACTCCAGACCCAATGAATGCAGTTGGAGATAAGAACTTCGTTGCTGGTTCGAGCCTGATTAACCTTGCAGCAAGAGACTTTAAGTATCCACAGGTATGGCGTAGTACACTCGCTTTCGAAGCTATGCTTCCAGGTGGTATCAAGGCTACTCTTGAAGGTATGTTCACTAAGAACCTGAACAATGTACGCTATCGTAACTACGCTCTAGTAAAGGCTGGAGAGAAGGATTACGGAAATGGTGAAGTACGTCCTATCTACAAGCAACGTCCTGATGCACGTCTTTATTCTTCTATCATTGCTCTAGAGAATACAGACAAGGGTTATAGCTATAACTTTACAGCTAGCTTGAGCAAAACGTTTGCTTTTGGTCTTGATGCTTCGGTATCTTATACTTATGGTATGACTCGTGGTTCTAATGATGGAGCTTCTTCTATCGCTAAGTCTAACTGGGAGTACAACTACTCTAACGACATCAATGCTGATGAAGTAGGCTACTCAAGCAATGACCTTCGTCATCGTCTACTTGCTCAGCTGAACTATCGTGTAGAGTACGGTAAGAACTTCGCTACAACTATCGGTATCGTTTATAATGGACAGTCTGGGGACCGTTATTCAATCATTGCGAATAATGACCTTAATGCTGATGGTTCGCGTAATGACCTTTCTTACATCCCTCGTACAGCTACTACGGTTAAGGGTTCTGCTATTAGCTATGAAGACTTCTTGAGCCAAAATCCTGACATCGCAAAATTTGCTGGTCGTATCACTGAGCGTAATGGTTTTGTAACACCATTCTATCACCGCTTTGATGTGCACTTCGCTCAAGATTTCTTCGTGAATGTTGGCGGTCGTCGTCATACGCTTCAGTTGAATGCCGACGTGATTAACTTCGGTAATCTGCTTAATCGTGCTTGGGGTATGAACCCATATATCCAGTATGGCAGCATCACTCCTATCACTGAGAAGGCTGATGGTACATACGAGTTCAACCTACGTACAGAGAAGCCTTGGTCTTACTCAGATATCAGTTCTCGTTGGAGAGCTCAGGTAGGTATCAAGTACATTTTCTAATGTAGACCTTACTGATATAAAATTGAATGCCCCCTGAACACTAGCGTTCAGGGGGCATTCCTTTGTTCGTGAAAGAAGTTAAAAGCCTTATCTTTGTAGTTCAAGACTCAAAACACTAACGCAATATGACAGACCTACCACAGATACTCAGAAGCTTATCGCTCTTTGAGCATGCTAGCGATGAGGCTATTGACGAACTGATACATCTATCATCTACACGCTTGCGCTCGTATGAGGCTGGCGATATCGTCGCTCGTCAGGGGGCAGAGGTGCATGCGCTCCTTATCCTCATAACGGGAATTGTGCGTGCACAAATGATGGGTGCTGAGGGTAAACGCCTAACTATAGATACTCTTGAAGCGCCTAATGTGTTAGCTTCGGCCTTTGTATATAGTAGTGAGCATAGATTTCCAGTAGCCATAGAGGTGACAGACCCTGCTACTATTCTTCACCTAGATAAGGAGCAATTTCTAGGATTTATGAGCCGTCACCCAAGTGTGATGCGTGCTTATCTAGAGATGATTAGTGATAGGTGTAATTTCTTAAGCAATAAAATAAATACTCTTAATCTACAGAGCTTGCGTGAGCGATTGATTAGTTATGTGCGTAGCCATGGTATCATAGGTAAGCAAGTTGATTTAGCTCTTTTGCTAGGTGTTACTCGTCCTGCACTTGCTCGTGTTATTGGTGAGTTAGTAGAAGAAGGTATTCTTATTAAGCGTGATGGAGAGTATCAATTGAGCAAATAGTGTAAAAATATTACATCAGATATTGAGTATGCTTCATTATGATATTCTTTTCTTGCCAAAGGATTCATAAATGCTAGTTTTCTTTTTGTGAACAGTTTCAAAAAATAGATATTCATTAGTTTTTTCAATAGTTATATAAATAGAAATATTTTTTTTGCTCGTTCTTTTGTTATACTTTTGCAATGAAATAATCAAGATATTAACGTTTAACGGCATGATGACAGCAGCTCAGTTCACTAAGAACCTTGTAGGTATGCAAGAGTATATGCGCAACTTCGCTCGTACCCTCACGACAGATGAGATGGACGTCGAAGACCTGATGCAGGATACTACGCTGAAAGCCCTCAAGAGCCGTCATAAGTTTGTTGAGGACGTCAACTTCAAAGGTTGGGTGCTAACGATTATGCGTAATATCTTTATTAACAACTACCATAAACTCGTGCGTTCGCAGAGTGTCGTAGATGCTTCTGTAGATGCTTACAATGTACATCTTCCTAGTGATGGTGGCGAGTTTACCCCAGAGGGGACTATGGATATTAAAGAGATTAACGCTGCGATAGCGTCTCTCAGCCCAGTACTCAAAGAACCTTTTTCGATGTTTATCTCGGGCTATAAATACAATGAGATTTCTGAAACTTTAGGTATCCCCTTGGGTACGGTTAAGAGTCGCATATTCCTTGCAAGACAGGATTTGCAAAAGGCTCTCCGCGATATGCGCTAGGCTTAGTCCCGCATACAACTTTTTTAGGCACAATGATAGGTTAGTATATATTCCTGATGAAATGTTCCGGTTATTCCTGCTGCAACAGGATAATCGGGCATTTCTTTTATAAAATGAGACCGCCCGACGGTCTCCCAAAGGACAAGTTTTACTTGTTCTTTGGTGGAACTTTGCAGAATGCGGATTTCGCAAGGCATTGAGACTGAGGGCGCAGGGAGTTTACTTTTGTAAATGACCAAGCCTGAATGTCGATAATAACGCAGCGAGTGCCGTATTATGCAATGGTTTCAAAGTATTACCTTTGCGAACATGGAAACAACAAAAAAATCAAGCTTACTGCACAGCTCTTTAGTTGTCTTGCTTTATAGACTTCTGCTGGTGATGCTTTTCTATAGCATCTCAAGACTTGTGTTCTATGCATATAATCAAGACCTATTGCACATATCAGACTCAGCGAGCTTACTACGCATTATGCGTGGAGGGCTTACTTTCGATGTGTCGAGCATGATTTATCTTAATGGTCTTGTGATGCTCCTGCATCTTCTGCCCTTGCCTTGTAAATATAATAGAGGGTATCAGTGTTGGACGACAGCCCTCTATTGGCTCTTTAATATACCTGCCTTTATATTCAATTTGGGCGATACTATTTATTATCGCTTTACGGGTAGCCGTACGACGCTTAGCGTATTTACTGAGTTCGCAAATGAAAATCCCTTCCAATTCCTACACTTCTTTACAGCTTATTGGCATTTGACGCTTATCGGTGTGGGGCTTATCCTTCTGTGGGTATATGCTTATAGCCGATTGAAAGTTAGTCAGGACTTGCCATTTAAGGGGCTACGTTTCTATGTAGCTAGTACTGTCAGCATGCTTGTGGTTATTACCCTAAGTGTGGGGGCGCTACGAGGAGGCTTTACGGCATTCACACGTCCTATTGCACCTAACCATGCCTCAGTCTTTATCTCTAAGCCTGAGCAGCGAGCTATGGTACTCAATACCCCATTCGTGATGATACGCCTTGCTGGTAAGCAGGAGTTGCCCGAGTATCAGTATATGAGTGATGCCAAGATGCGTGAGTTATTTAATCCCGTACAGCAGGCAGACACGACCTCTCTGCACTATGGCGAGTTTAAGGGGCGCAATGTGGTTATCATTATTTGGGAGAGCTTTGCCCGTGAGTGGGTAGGTGCGCTCAATCAGGATATACCCGGTTATAAAGGCTTTACCCCTTTCATTGATAGTCTTCTTAAGGATTCTTACTTCTTCTATCAGGCTACGGCTGGAGGCTCTAAGAGTATAGATGCGATGCCTTCTATCCTAGGTGGTATTCAGCGTCCGATAATCCCTTTCGTGAGCTCAGTTTATTCGGGTAATAAACTCAACTCGATAGCGAGCTTTGCCGGTCGTCATGGTTATAGCACACGTTTCTATCATAATGCGCCTAATGGTTCTATGGGCTTCGATGCGATGGCGAACCAACTAGGTTATCAGTCTTACCGAGGGAAGACGGAGTATAATAATGACGATGATTATGATGGGCATTGGGGAATTTGGGACGAAGAGTTCCTTCAATATATCGTAAGGGATTTGGGAACGATGAAGCAACCTTTCCTGGCTACGGAGTTCACTACCTCTAGCCATGAGCCTTTCAATATCCCTGAGCGTTATGTAGCACGCTTCCCCAAGGGTAAAATACCGATGCACCGCAGTATTCGTTATAGCGATTATGCTCTTGAGCAATTCTTCAAAACGGCAACAAAGCAATCATGGTACGATAACACACTCTTTGTCATCACGGCTGACCATGCCGTAGGGGGTGCGCTTGAAGAGTATAAAAATCCTTTTGGTGGTCATGCTGTTCCGCTGATTATCTTTGACCCTCAAGGTAAGCTTAAGGGGGCTGATGATACGACTAATGTTCAGCAGAGCGACATTATGCCTACGCTGATGGCTCTTCTTGGGTTCACGGATAAGTATGTGGCTTATGGGCAGGATATATTTGCGGATAAGCCTAATCGCTTTACTATAAACACTATTGATAATGCCTTCCAAATTCGTCAAGGCGATTACCTTTTGCAGTATGATGGTACGCAAGTGCTAGGCTTGTATAATGTGCGCCAAGACCGTATGCTTAAGCACGACCTTAAGGCTGAGAAACCTGAGGTTGTAAGCAGAATGTTACCGCTCTTCCAAGCCTTCTTGCAGGACTTCGGTCAGCGTATGCGTGGAAACAAACTGAGCCTAGACTAGAGACGGACGTCAGGGCAACTGCATCAAAGTAATTGATTGGTGGTGAAATCGTAGATGAGCCCTGCAAGGGCGACACTCCTGCATAGCCCAGGGCGCAAGCCCTGGGTTAATTGTTTCCACACATTTTTTGAGCTCCGTAGGAGCGGCACTTTCCCAATCAAAAAGTAAAGCCTAAGTTTCCTATTCTTAAAACCTCAGCGAAGTCTGTACAAACTACGGCTGAAGTTTGTGCAGACTACACGTGTAGTTTGTACAGACTACAGCTGAAGTCTCCAGAAAGTACTCAAATTTAATTACGCGTGCTTACTGAAACGAGTACGTGTACTCACTTTAATAAGTACGCGCACTTACAATAATGAGTGTGCGTACTCATATCTTTGAATTAACTAAAACACGTAGTAGGTTTTATGCTGGATAAAAGTTTGGGGGAGTCTAGTTTTGGATATATGTATATATATTTGTAGGCAAAGAAGGAAAATTTTAGATTTTAGGATAATGAAACAACTACCTATTATTCTGTCGCTAGGTCTTCTCTTGGGTCTAGGTACGGCAAAGGCACAAGTGCAGACACACGCTTTGGGTGTAGAGCTTGGCTCTCACAATACGGCTCTTTATGAACTTGCCCTTGGGCAACGTTTCTCTATTACAGCTCGTGCAGGTCTACTACTTGATGCTGGATATAGCCCTCAGGGAGATGTGAATAACAAACATTTCTTTTGGGGAGGACTAACTCCCTTTATCAATCTTGAGCCACGCTTATATTTCTCTCGGAAGTCTTCAAGTAACCTATTCCACTCGGGAGGCTATGTCGGTCTATGCTTTCATACTTCTTGGGCTTCTGGGACAATCTTTAGTCCATTCAATAAGAAGGAAGGTGACCAACCTCAGTACACAACCTCATTCATACCTAACTTAGGCTGGGTATTCCGTATTAAAGACAATTCGTACCTGCGTTTCTCGGCTGGTATAAGCTTTTTCCGAACAAAGGTAGCCTACCAAAGCGAAGGATATTACTGGAGAACTAATAAGACTGATAGTGCCATCCCGATAGCACTAGAGATGGTTTATGGTATTCGTTTTTAGAGAAAAGGAACAGTCCGAATAAGATTTCTCAATTATAAATGTAAGGGGGAGTACTCTGATTATGGAGTACTCCCCCTTGTGTTTATCAGGGCGAGCGCATCAAAATTCAGGCTAATTACGAGTGCCTTTAGGCACGATACTTCTTCAAAGCCCAGGGTGGAATGAGGGCAAAGCCCGATATGAAACCCTAGGTATCTACAGATAAAAGTAAAATGAGCTCCGTAGGAGCGGCACTAACAGCGCGAGTATTGGGGCCTTGCTTTAGGGTTGTGCCGCCCCTACGGGGCTCAAAGAATGTGTGTCAATGCCTAACCCAGGGCTTGCGCCCTGGGCTATGAAAACGTATCGCCCTTACAGGGCTCATCTACGTCTTTTCAATCAATATACTTTATTAGTTTGATGTGCTTGCCCCTTATGTTTATGTGCTTGAACATTGGGCGTATAGGCGAGGTTATATACAAGTACTTTTGTGCCGTACTTGGGCAGACCCAGCCGAGAGATGTATGCCCAAAGTACGAGTGAACAATGAAATTGAAACATGATATGTTGTTAAATGTTAAGCAAGCCTTGGGCATCTTTGCCTGCGTCCTTGCTTTTAGTTCGCCCTTAGTGGGGCAAATATCAGCTGATACCCTGCATCTTAGTGAAGCCGATGCCTTGCGCATCGGTTTGGAGCGTAACCTGAACTTGAAGTCGGGGCGACTCGGCGTAGAAAAGGCTGAGACGGATAAGCGTGTAAGCCTTGCACGCCTATTCCCTACGCTTAGTTTAGGGGGGCAGTATGGTTATGCTCTGAAGAAGCAAATCGTTTATTTTGGTGGCGATGCTCCTGAGGGAGGAAAAGGCGGAGCGATGAACCCCTTTGCAGGTCTAGCAAGTGAGGGTATCGAGATGGGGCAGACGCACAACATCACAGGTAGCTTTAGTGCGCAGATGCCGCTTGTGAACTTCCAACTATGGGAAAGTCTTAAGCTAGACAAACTCTCGGTAGAGCAGGCTTTAGAAAAGGTTCGTTCTTCGGAGATTAACCTCAAAGGCGAGGTGCGCAAGGCTTATATTGGAGCTTTGCTGGCAGAGGAGAATATGCGTGTCCTAGACTTTAGTCTTAAGGCTATGGAAGAAAATCTGAAGTCTATAAAGCTCAAGTATGATAAAGGTCTAGTGGCTGAATACGATTATATACGTATGAAGACGCAGCGTGATAACCTTAAACCAACGCTTGCATCAGCCGAAGCACAGCGCAAGTTGGCTCGTATGAAGCTCTTGGTTCTTCTGGACTATGCACCCGAGACGCCCCTTGTACTTACGGGTAATCTCCTCAAAGATTACGAAGCCTATGCAGTGCAACCTAAGGTTAAGACTGATGAAGAAGTTAGTTTGGAGGATAATGCCTCTCTGCGTCAGTTGCGTCTAGGCTTACGACAGATAGATGAGGGCATTAAGGTTAAGCGTATGGAGTATATGCCGTCGCTTGGTTTGTCCTTCAACTATACTTATAACTTTGCGAGTAACTTATTACACTTGAGTAATCACAGACGCTGGTCTCCAAGCTCGAATATAGGGCTGTCTCTCAGCGTTCCGCTTTACACAGGTGGTAGTACTCGTTATGGTCTGAAGAGTCTTGACCTGCAGCGCAGGCAATCGCTGATACAGATGACAGAAGCCAAAAATCAGCTAAATCTGCAACGCATTAGCCTAGAAGAAAATCAGCGTCAAGCAGTAGCCCAATATACGGCTAGCCTACAAGCGGAGAGCTCTGCTCGTAAGGGTTTGAGTATAGCACAAGTGCGCTATCGCTCTGGTCAGGGTACGGTCTTAGAGCTTAATGATGCAGAGCTGGCACTACGACAAGCTGAACTAAATAAAAATCAAGCCCTCTATACCCTTGTAATCGCTCTATGCGAAACAGATGTTTTATTAGGAAGATAGGAGGAAACTGAATCTGTGTAACGATTTCGACAATATAAGCATATGAAGAAGATATATTTCAAGACAATAATAATGAGCCTTTTGCTTGCTTCCCTTTTGCCTGCATGTAAGGGCGGTAAGCAGACCGATAAGGCAGCCACTAACGACAGCATCAAAGTCACACAAGTGGAACTAAGTCCCGTCGTGGAGCAGACTATCAGTCAGGACGAGGAGCTAACAACGACACTAGAAGCTAAGGTTAAGAATAACATTAGTGCTCAGACTGGGGGGCGTTTGGCTCAGTTGCTCGTGGCAGTGGGTGACCGTGTACGGCGTGGTCAGGTGCTTGCTCGTCTAGAGGCTACACAGCTAGCGACAGCGCAGATACAACTCAAGGATGCGCAAACGAACTTACAGCGTATGGACGAGGTCTATAAGGCTGGAGGCGTTAGCCGTGCGCAGTGGGAGCAGGCGAAGAGTGCCGTCCTTGTAGCCCAAGAGCAGGTGCGCAACCTCGCTGAAAACACGGCTCTGCGTAGCCCTATTAGTGGGGTAGTAACCGCCAAAAATTATGATAATGGCGATATGACTTCGCCCTCGTTACCTATTGTCGTTATTGAACAGATTAGTCCTCTAAAAGCTGTGGTTAAGGTCTCGGAGAGCTTGTACAGCAGACTCAAAAAGGGCGTGAAGGCAAGTTTGAAGACGGAGGCTCTCGGTGAGACTGTCTTTGAGGGTCAGATAAGTAATGTCTTCCCAACTATCGACAAGCAGACGCACACGATTACCGTGGAGGTAGAATTTGCGAATAAGCAGCAGGAGCTGCGCCCGGGTATGTTTGGTCGTGTGACGCTTGACCTTGGTGAGCGACAGATTATAGCCGTTCCCGATAAGGCTGTTATGCGCCTTGTGGGGGCTGGTACGCGCTATGTCTATGTGGCTAAGGATGGTAAAGCGGAGTACAGAGTCGTAACGCTCGGTAGTAAGTTTGGCGATGTGCAAGAGATTACCTCAGGTCTTGCTGTCGGAGAGCAGGTTATTGTCAAGGGGCAGGCTAAGCTCACCAACGGAGCACCTATAAAGGGATAGAGTTATGAGTATCTACGAAACAGCCGTCAAGAAACCGATTACGACGGCACTCATCTTCGTTGCGATAGCGATATTGGGTTTCTTCTCGTGGTCCAAGCTCTCTGTGGAGCTATTGCCTCAGTCAGAAACTAACACCATTATGGTCGTAACGGCTTATCCCGGTGCTAGTGCTGAGGATATAGAGAGTAATGTCACTAAGGCCTTAGAGAATAGCCTCAATAGCGTTCCTAATCTTAAGCACATAACGAGTAGGAGTAGTGAGAATACTTCTGTCATTACGCTGGAGTTTCAAGCCGGGACCTCTACAGAATCCGCCACCAATGATACTCGTGATAAAATTGATGCTGTCCGCTCATCACTGCCTAAGGGTATCAATCAGCCTGTAATCTTTAAGTTTAGTGCTGCCGACATTCCTATTGCTATCCTAAGCGTGGAGAGTGTCGAGAGTGCTGATGGTCTTAAGAGAATCTTAGAGGAGCAAGTGGTTAATCCGCTGGCTCGTATAGAGGGTGTCGGCTCGGTGTCCGTTGTGGGGGCTTCTGAACGTGTTATTCAGGTTTATGCTGACCCTTACAAATTAGAGGGCTATGGGCTGTCGCTCGGCAGACTCTCTCAGATGATTGCCGCGGAGAATATGAATATCCCTGCCGGACAAATAGACTTGGGGAGCGAAACAAATACTATACGTGTCAAGGGGGAGTTTGTAGACCCTAGTGAAATCTCCCGCATCGTGGTGGCTAGCAGAGCGGGGGCTAATGTCTATCTGAGTGATGTGGCTACCGTGCAGGACATCAAAGCCGAACGCCAACAAGAGAACTACACTAATGGCAAGAGCGGTGCGCTAGTCGTGATTAATAAGCAGAGTGGAGGTAATGCTGTGGCTGTATCTAAGCTCGTGCGCCAAGAATTGCCACGCCTTCAGCGCAATCTACCCTCGGATATTAAGCTCTCGTACTTGATTGATACCTCATCATTCATTACGAATACCATCAATAGTTTGCAGGAAACGATTGTCGTTACCTTCATAATTGTGATGATTGTCGTGTACATCTTCCTCGGGCGTAGCTCGGCGACATTCATTGTTATCCTAACTATTCCGGTTTCGCTTATTGGTTCGCTCATCTATCTCTTTGTATCGGGCAATACGCTGAATGTGATTTCCTTGTCGTCGCTCTCGATTGCGATTGGTATGGTCGTGGACGATGCTATTGTAGTGCTTGAGAATATCACGACGCATATTGAGCGAGGCAGTTACCCTAAGCAGGCCGCTGTCTATGCGACAAACGAAGTGGGTATATCGGTGGTGGCTTCGACGCTTACGATGCTTGCGGTATTCTTGCCCCTAACGATGATTTCGGGACAGAGCGGACAGATGTTCCGTCAGCTGGGTTGGATGATTAGCGTCGTGATGATTGTGTCTACCCTAGCGGCACTCTCGCTTATCCCGATGCTCTCCTCGCAGATGCTGCGCCGTAATAGCAAGCCCAACCCTATCTCTCAAAAGTTTCTTGCGCCCTTTGTGCGCTTCCTTGATACCTTAGATGAGCAGTATGCTCGTATGCTCGCGTGGTGTATTACGCACCGCAAGGCAACTATCCTCTCTATGGGAGGGCTTTTCATTTTGAGTTTGGCTCTTTTCCCTTTCATCAAAACCGAACTTATGCCCTCGCAAGATGTGGGCTTTGTGCAGATTAAGGCGGAGCTACCCGTAGGAACGCGTGTAGAGGAAACTCGTGAGTTGGCTCAGCGCATCAATGACCGCTTGCATAAGGAGATTAGTGCTGTAGACCAAGTTAGTGCGACGCTGGGGGCTGCTGATGGCTCGAATACGCGCGCAGCTCTCTCAGATAATGGTACGAATATCGTAACTTTCTATATAGGACTAAAGCCACGTCAGGAGCGCGAGAGTCAAGATGTCGTTTCAGAGCAAATCCTTGCGATGCTGGGGACGATACCCGATCTGAAAAAGTATTCCGTTGAGAGCGGTGGAGGGGGTGGCAATAGTGGCGGTAGCCTTGTTAAGCTGGACCTCTTCGGCTATGACTTCGTACAGACAGATAGCATAGCACGTAAGATACAGCGTACTTTGGAGGCTAAGCGGCAGAATGATAAACCTATTATTAGTCAAGTCGTGATTAGCCGTAAGGACTTTACCCCCGAGCTTAACTTTGTTTTTGACCGTGAGAAATTAGCCGAGGAAGGTTTATCCCTTGCGACTGCTTCGGGCTTCCTACGTGATGCTGTCGGTGGTAATGTAGCCAGCTATTACCGTGATAATGGTGAGGAATATAAAATCCGTGTTAGCCTTGCGCCTGAGTATCGCCGTTCGCTTGATGATATTACGAACATACAGATTACGACACCGCAGGGTAAGCTCGTGCGCCTATCTGAGCTAGGACATATAGAGGAGAGCAGTACGCCTCCTACTATTGAGCGTAAAGACCGCTCTCGTGTGATTACACTCTCTATCTCTGGTGCTACGGGTGTGGCTCTCTCTGATGTGGCTAAGGCTACTGAAGAGATGATGCAGGCAGAACGCTTACCTGCGGATATAAGCTATAAAATCGGAGGTACGTACGAAACTCAGCAAGAGACCTTCGGCGAACTTCTGACTTTGCTCGGGATTATTGTGCTCCTTGTCTTCATCGTTATGGCTTCTCAGTTTGAGAGCTTGCGCTTGCCTTTCGTAATCATGTTCTCCGTACCTTTTGCCTTTACGGGTGTATTCTTGGGGCTAGTGATTACGCAGATACCTCTAGGCTCAATGGCTTTTGTCGGGCTGATTATGCTTGTGGGTATTGTGGTGAAGAATGGTATTGTGCTTATTGACTATACATTGCTTTGCCGTGAACGTGGTATAGGTATACGCTCATCTGTGGTCATGGCAGGTAAGAGCCGCTTGCGTCCTGTACTTATGACGACGCTCACGACGGTACTCGGTATGGTGCCTATGGCGCTGGGTATCGGTGAGGGTAGTGAGATGTGGCAATCTATGGGTGTGAGTGTGGCCTTCGGTCTAACGGTTTCTACGCTCGTTACGCTTGTCCTTATCCCTACGCTCTACACAGCTATGGAAGGCCGTCTGCTTGTACGTGAACGTAGGCTACTAGATAAGAAACTAGGACGCAAAGCTGCCGCAAAAAACTAATTAGTTATGAACCTAAAAAGTGTATTCATTGCCTATAATGAGGCTTATCATAGTTTGATTTTGCGTTTGCTGGATAAGCAAAATCTAAAGGGTTATACAAGCTGGAACCATATAGAAGGGAGAGGTTCGCATGGTGGCGAACCTCATATCGGTAGCCACGCTTGGCCAACGATGAATGATGCTATGCTCGTCGTGGTACCCGAAGAAAAGTTGCAGGCTCTTCTTGATGCTCTGCGAGAGCTTGATGAGCGCAATCCACAAGAGGGCTTGCGTGCTTTTGTGTGGAATATAGAACAAACGATATAGGAACGATGGCGCAAGCATTAAGTATATGGGATAATCTCAAAGGTTACGATATTATCCTAGCCTCGCAGTCGCCTAGACGTGTTGAACTCCTCGCTGGGCTAGGGATTTCGTTCAGACAAGAGGTAATACCGAATATAGATGAGTCCTATCCTCAAGGCCTAACGCCTGAAGAGATTGTCCAGCACATTAGCCGTATGAAGAGTGCGGCTTATGAGCGCTTAGCCTCGGAGGGCCGTATGGTTATTACTGCCGATACTATTGTTGTGGCTCAAGGAGAAGTCCTTGGGAAGCCTAAAGATAAGGCAGATGCCGAGCGCATGCTGGGTATGCTCTCTGGAAGTGAGCATCGTGTCCTAACGGCTGTAACGGTCTTGACGGCAGAGGGGGCGCATACTTTCGTTGATGAGGCGCTTGTTCAGTTTGCCTCTTTAAGTGCAGAGGAGATTGACTATTATCTAGAGGCTTGCAGACCTTACGACAAGGCTGGCGCTTATGGCATTCAGGAGTGGGTTGGCTATCGTGCTATTGAGCGTATAGAGGGTTCATTCTATACGGTTATGGGTCTGCCTACGGCCAAACTCGCGAAGTATCTTAAAACTATAAAACCTTATGTCGGCTAATATCTATTATAGTCACGAGGAAATATATGCTCTAATAAATAAGGCTGGTGCTAAGCATCAGCCTTGCTTCTTTATCTTGGATTATGATGGGCAAGAGGGTGTGTTCGTTGCTGACCCTATGGCGCAAGACCTGTCTAAGCTAGGGCTTGCCTTTAAGGTCGGAGCTTATACCTCGGACGATAGCTGGCTATCTGTATCTAATGTGCCGCCACGAATAGAGCAAATATATCCTGAAACGGAAGCAAGGTATGCAGAGCGTTTTAATGTTATTCATTCGGGGCTATCGCATGGAGATAGTTTTCTAACTAACCTGACACTACGCACTCCGATAACTTTATCAACAGATAGTCTTGCCGATGTGTATCGGCATACGCAAGCACGTTATCAGATTTTGCTGAATAATCGCTTTGTATGCTATTCGCCCGAAACCTTTGTGCGTATAGAGGGCACGACAATTAGTACTTACCCAATGAAGGGAACAATCAGTGCCGATACAGAGGGTGCTGATGAGATACTGCTCAACGATTATAAGGAGTCTTGTGAGCATGCTACGATTGTGGACCTGATGCGTAATGACCTCAATAGGGTAGCGAGCGATGTGCGTGTTAAACGCTTTAAGTATCTAGACCTCCTCACGACCTCAAAGGGCAATATCTGGCAGATGAGTAGTGAGGTTGTCGGTTCGCTTTCTTCTGATTGGCATAGTTCGCTTGGAGATATTCTAGCGAAGCTCTTGCCTGCGGGCTCTATCTCTGGTGCGCCTAAGGAGCGTACCTGCGAACTAATTGCAGAGGCAGAGGGCTGTCCGCGCGCTTATTATACGGGGATATGTGGCTATTATGATGGAAAGATGCTAGATAGTGGTGTGCTTATTCGCTTTATAGAGCAAGAGGGCAATGAATTCTTCTATCGCTCAGGAGGAGGTATTACCATCAATAGTAAGATGGCGGAAGAGTACCGAGAGTGCATACAGAAGATTTATTTACCCCTCAAAGATTCCTAGTAGGCTGAATAGTTGTTTTATAATTTTAGTTAAATGACAATTGTAAGTACGCGCACTTACAATTATACTTACGCGTAAACACTTTAGTAAGTACACGTACTTATTCTAGTGAGTACGCGTACTTGTTTCTATGCTTACGCACACCTAAGTTCAGCACTCAGCTGTAGTCTGTACAAACTACACGTGTAGTCTCTTCAAACTTCAGCCGTAGTTTGTACAGACTTCGCCGAGGTTTTGAAAATAGGTAATGCAGATTTTATTTTTCTTTCGTCTATCAGTAAACTTCAATGTTCTAGCGGAACTATTGATGGTCTGTAACTTCCTAATTGTTGGGCATAAAAATAATTGCATTATCTTTGTTGCAGAAGAGTAATTCTATTGAATCCAAACTGGATTGTAGTTCCAGCAGAGGATTCGATAGTGTTACTCTTCTTTTTTATGTGGCTAATGTGCAAAGTTCTAGCTTCTTGAGTATGCTGATAAATCCGTATCTTTGCCCGATAATTATCATTAAACAACCAAAACGAGAGGACTGACATGAAAAAACTATTCATTGAGATACATCGAACGCTGGGTGTGCTGATGAGCATATTCTTCGTGATGTGGTTTCTTACGGGCTTCGTGATGATTAAGCATGGCTATCCGTCTATGCGTAGTGAGGTTCATCAGAAGGCGCTTATGCCGATTATGCCCTTAGACTCTAGCCAAGTAGTACAAGAATTAAACGCATTGCCTCAGCAGTTGCCCGAAGACTTATCCCTACGTATGCTCGACGGCAAAACTTATGCTTATCTCTATGAGCGTGATGGGCAGACTCGTATATTCCCAAGTGGAAATACTCCTCGTGATACCTTCTCAATAGCCGAACTAGACAACTATGCTAAGCGAGCTGTATCTGCTCCTATTGAGTCCGTTGATACGCTTAAGGATTTAGACCAATGGATTCCTTTTGAAGCCTATCGCTCTATGATGCCTATCCTACGTTATCACTACAATGATGGTAAAGGCTCGCAGCTCTATGTTTCTAAGGTTACGGGCGCAGGTGTTCAGTTTACCGATAGGGAAGAGCGTTTTTACTCGTGGATAGGTCCTATCCCACACTGGCTGTACCTTATGGAGCTTAGGTCTGACCGTGAGACGTGGTCGGCAGTGGTCATTACTATATCTGCCATCGGTACGCTGATGTGTCTGACTGGTTTTATCCTCGGAATATGGGCTTATGTACAGCGTTATCGCCGTAAGGGAGATTTCAAGAGTATGTACCCTCGTGGGGCTTTCAGACTGCACCATATCTTCGGTTTTGTCTTTGGCCTTTTTGTGTTTAGTTTCTCTTTTAGCGGTATGATGTCTTTGCAGAGGATTCCTCAGTGGTTGCGTTCTACTGAGAGACCCGAGCTTGCAGACCTTGCGCGTGACCACTCTTTGCGCATCAGACCGCAAGATTATCCTCTGTCTGTCGATGCTCTTACGAAGCAGTTAGCCGATAAGCATGCCTTGCAAATACATTACCGTTCTTGGGGAGATAAGCCCTACTATGAAGTGCTTACCCCAGATACGACCCTTTATGTAGATGCTTCCGACAGCATCGCGCGTCCATTAGACTTAAGCCAAGCGGATATTGAGCGTTGGCTTAAAGTCTTGCACCCTAATGATGCCTTTAAGATTAGTGTGCAGACAGACTATGATAACTATTACATCAAGCGCAGTCGCAATTTACCTCTTCCTGTTTATCGTGTAGAGGTACAGGATGCGGATAAAACAAGTTATTATATAGATGCTAAGCGTGGTAATGTGCATTATTTCAATGCGAATACACGCATGCGCAAGTGGGTGTATCAAGCCTTGCATAGTTTCTCATTCAAGGGGTTAGAGTATCATGGTGCCCTGTGGCAGGTGCTCATGTACACGCTTCTCGTTGGAGGAACTATTGTTAGTGTAACGGGAATAATTTTGGCTTATCGCTTTAGTACGCGCAAGCGCAAGCGCAAACGCAAGTAGACCCTATCAAAATCAAGCATATAGATGAAGACCAAACAGATTGTAAGGCTAACAACGGATGCCGCTCTATTGCTCTTGCTGCTCGTCGTGATGGCTTACAGCTTTACGGGCAATACGGTACATGAGTGGATGGGAATAGCATTAGTTGTTCTTGCCTTAGTTCATTTATTTCTTAATAAGCGTTGGTTTGTGAGCCTCGTGAAGGGCAAGTATAACTGGCGTCGTATAGCGACAACTGTAATCAATGTCTTGCTGATATTAAGTTTTGTCGTGCTTGTCCTCTTGTCTATGCCTATCTCGTCAGAGGTCTTCCCTTTTGTGCATCTGTATGAGGAGGAGATGTGGCCAGCGACATGGCATATTGTGTCGGGGTATTGGTTCTTCATCTTATCGGCTCTTCATCTCGGTACTCAGTGGGCAAGGCTCATGAAGTACTTCCCCAAAGCTTTGGTTAGTGGCTCTTCGCTCGTCACGGCTGTGCAGGGCTTAGTATCTATGTATGGTCTGTGTGCGCTATGGAATCAGAATTTCTTTAATAAGCTAGCAGCCATTGGTATGGAGGAGTATATCCCTGAGGGCGGTAAGCTCAGCGCATTCATTATAGACTACACAGCCATCTTTGTGCTTATGGCTTCAATAGGTTACTATCTCACGACCAAGCGCAAGTAGAAGGAGCATTATAAGAGTAATTCTTATTTAGGTAGAATTAGGATAAGGGAGATGAAGTTGTAGGCTTTGTCTCCCTTGCTTTTCCATTGGAGCCGAAAAAGATATAACTTTGAGGATAACGATTAAGATAAATCCAAATCATGAGTTATTATCGTCAATTATGTTTGAGCTCATTGTGTCTGTTTTCAGCCTATGCTCATGCTCAGAATACAGCACACAAGCCTCATAAATCCCCAAACATCATACTCTTCTTGGTTGATGATATGGGCTGGCAAGATACATCTGTTCCCTTTGCGAGGGATACAACCCACTATAACCGCCTATTCCATACCCCTAATATGGAACGCTTGGCTAAGCGTGGTGTTCTATTTGAAGAGGCTTATGCTGCACCCGTTAGTTCGCCTAGCCGTTGTAGTTTGCTAACGGGGAGTAACTCGGTTAGGCATAGGGTAACGAACTGGACACTGCAAAAAGACCAAGCGCCTGACACGCAAGACAGTCAGTTTCTTCCGCCCGAATGGAATATGAACGGCATATCTCCTGTAAAGGGCATCGCTCATACCTATTATGCACGCCCCTTGCCCGACATTATTCGCGCGCTCGGCTATCGTACTATCCTCTGTGGTAAGGCCCACTTCGGAGCCATAGGTACGCCAGCAGCAGACCCACTTAATCTAGGTTTTGACATCAATATCGCAGGCCATGCTGCTGGAGGACCAGCGACCTATCTGTCTAATAGACGCTATGGGCATGACTCCCTAGGGAAAGCCACTAGCCTGATGTCTGTGCCCGGCTTGGAGAAGTATTGGGATAGCGGTACTTTCTTGACAGAAGCTCTTAATCAAGAGGCTTTGCATACGCTTGATAGTATTAAGCGGATAGACAATAAACCTTTCTTCTTATATATGTCTCATTATGCCGTGCATGTTCCTTTTGATAGAGACCCTCGCTACTATGAGCAGTACCGAGCCGAAGGGGTGGGCGAGAAAGATGCTGCCTACGCTTCTCTAGTTGCAGGTATGGATAAGAGCTTGGGTGATATTATGGATTGGCTTGAGCGTAATGGTGAGCGAGATAATACGATTATCATCTTCTTGAGTGATAATGGAGGTCTTGCGGCTTCTTCGTATTGGCGTGATGGCGCTATTCATCATCATAATGCACCTTTGTTGAGCGGTAAAGGTTCTGTTTATGAAGGTGGTGTGCGTGTACCTATGATTGTAAGTTATCCTAAGGTAACACGCCCCGATACACGAACGAATGCACGAGTGATTGTAGAAGACCTTTTCCCTACACTTATTGAGATGGCTGGAGGCAAAGTGCCACAGAACTTACCCCAAACGGTTGATGGCGTAAGTTTTCTCCCTCTCTTGAATAGACAGATAAAAACTCAGAATAATCGTGCCTTTGTATGGAACTATCCGCACAACTGGGGACTAGAAGGTCCCGGCATAAATTTCCATACTGCGATTAGGCAAGGGAAGTGGAAACTTATTTATTCTTATCGTACGGGCGAGGCCAAACTTTTTGATTTGTCTAAAGACCTAGGAGAGCAGCATGATTTGAGTGCTCAATATCCGAAGGAACTTCGTCTCTTAAAGCATTTGCTCGGTCAGCAACTGAGGAAGATGGGCGGACAGCGTCCAATAGACAAGGTTAGCGGGCAGGTGTGCCCATGGCCTGATGAGGTCTAGACTATTGCATAATACGGCCCTCGCTGCGTTATTATCGACATTCAGGCTAATTACGAGTGCCTTTAGGCACGATACTCCTGCATAGCCCAGGGTGGAATGAGGGCAAAGCCCGATATGAAACCCTGGGTATTTACAGATAAAAATAGAATGAGCTCCTTTAGGAGCGGCACTAACAGCGTGAGTGTTGGGGCTCTTGCTTTGGTGTTGTGCCGCCCCTATGGGGCTCAAAAAATGTATATCAATGCCTAACCCAGGGCTTGCGCCCTGGGCTAGGCAGGAGTGTCGCCCTTGCAGGGCTCATCTACGTCTTTACCACCAATCGATTACGTTGTGGTTTTGATGCGGATGCTCTGGAAAATGATAAGTTTTGCTTGTCATTCTTTAAGTAGATAGACAAAATTAAGAGGGGTCTGTATTATAAGATTTAATCTTGATACAGACCCCTCATTGTTTATATTGGGAGAAGGTAATTTATCCTTCTTATTGATTAACCAGAGTTACGAACGCCCGCAGCGATACCTGAGATAGTAACCATAAGGGCTTGCTCGACATCCGAATTAGATTCTTTATTAGCACGAGCACGAGCAAGAAGCTCTATCTGCAAGAAGTTCAGTGGAAGAATGAAGCTGTTGCGTAGAGCGATGCTACATGCAGCATTGCTATCATCTTCAATATCCTCCATGAGCGTGGTGTCGTGTGAAATAGCTAGGATTGTTTGCGTATCCTTTTCTAGTCTGTGGCGCATATCTTCACCGAGGTAGCGAATTTCTGGAGCGACCAATCTTTGGTCGTATGCTGCCGCAATGCTAGCTTCACTCTTGGCATAAACCATTTCAAGCATACTGATACGTGTGCGGAAGAATGGCCACTCACGATACATCTCTTCAAGGAGAGGTAGTTTACCATTATCAATAGCTACTTGTAGGGCTTCACCTGCACCAAGCCAAGAAGGTAGCATAAGTCTATTCTGACTCCAGCTGAATATCCATGGAATAGCACGCAGACTATCAACCGTAGGAGCTGCACGACGTTTAGCAGGGCGCGAACCGATAGGAAGTTTAGAAAGCTCACTGATAGGTGTCGCTTGGTCAAAGTAAGAGATGAAGTCTGCATTTCCACGTACGACATCTTGGTAGAGCTTGCATGAGCTGTCTCTTAGTTCGTCCATGATAGCACGCCATTCAGCCTTAGGCGTTGGTGGTGGCAATAGGTTCGCAAGGAGAATAGCTTCAAGGTATAAGTCGAATGTGCGTAGGGCTGTACCTTTCTGTCCGAACTTGAAACGAATCATTTCACCTTGAACCGTTACACGCAGGCCGCCATGTAGAGAGCCCGGTGGCTGTGAATAGAGAGCCGTCTTAGCAGGACCACCTCCACGACCTATTGTACCACCACGACCATGGAATAGAGTGAGCTTGACGCCTGCCTCTTCGCATACCTTGATGAGTTCTTCTTGTCCTGTGTATTGTCCCCAGCCAGCTGCCAGTGCTCCAGCGTCCTTAGCACTATCACTATACCCAATCATCACCATCTGCTTATTGCCAATGATGCCTCTGTACCAGCCGATAGAGAAGAGCTGCTTCATAACGGGAGCCGCATTCTTGAGGTCTTCAAGCGTTTCGAAGAGCGGACCTACGGGCATGTGATATGGACAACCCGATTCTTTGAGTAAGAGATGTACAGCAAGGACGTCGCTAGGTGTTTGGCTCATCGAGATGAGGTACACGGGGATAACGCCTTGTGGTGTTGATGCGACTAAGCGGCAAGTCTCTAATACTTCAGCCGTATCTTCTGATGGCGTCCAGTCTCTAGGGATAAGTGGGCGACGAGAAGAAAGTTCACGGATAAGGAAGGCTTGCTTTTCTTCTTCGCTCCAGCTTGCATAGTCGCCTAAGCCTAGGTAACGTACAACCTCACTAATGGCTTCGGTGTGCCTTGTGCTTTCTTGTCTTACGTCAGTTTTAACGAGGGTAATGCCGAAGGCTTGTACACGACGCATAGTGTCAATGAGTCTATCATCAGCAATAACTCCCATTTCGCAAGCCTTAAGCGAGTCATAACAGAGTTTTAATGGTTCCCAAAGCTCTTCGTCTGACCAAATAAGACCTTCAGGACGCTCCTTAATAATACCTGTTTCAACGCACTCGTTGAGGTACTCGTATGTTGCACGGAGCTTGCTACGGAGCTTACGCATCACCTCACGATAAGGCTCTTGAGCTTCTTCATCACCGAGATAAGCACGTAGTTCAGGTGTGCAAAGGCTCATAGATAGTTCCTTAACAAGGGCTTCGATGTCTTGTAGGAAGAGCTTAACGGCACGACGGCGGTTCATCAAGAGTACGATGCGTGTAACCTTAGCTGTAACATTAGGGTTACCATCTCTATCACCACCCATCCATGCAGAGAATTGTATTGGTCTGGCGGTGAGCGGTAGGGTATAGCCGTCAAGCATCTCTTGGAGCTGAACGTTTAGCTCACGAATGAAGGCTGGCACAGCTTCCCAAAGACTATATTCAATAACGTCATTACCCCACTTAGCTTCTTCTTCGGGGGTAGGCTTGCGGTTACGGATTTCGTCAGTGAACCAATACTGCACGACGAGCTGATGCAGTCTGTGCATGAGCTGGCGACGGTAGTGCTCAGGAACTTCTATAGAGTCTAATTTGAGAAGACACTCACTCGTTTCGTTGAGGTTGTTAATGAGTGAGCGTCTGTTGATTTCTGTAGGGTGGGCTGTTAGGACGAGGTCCATATGCAGCTCCTCAATAGCCTTAATGATTTCGCTATTGCTGCATCCTGCCTCACGTAGTTCTTTGCAAAGGGTAGTAAAACGAATAGGATTCTGCTTCAAAACCTCAGCTTCGGTGTTACTTAGTTGCTCAGTAGTGTTGATGAGGTTAAGCGTTTGGTTAAACACCTGTGCGACGTAGAGTAATTCCTTATCGCTGAGTGATGCGATAGCCTCCTCAAGACGCTTAAACTTGTCGTCATCACAGGTCGTTTCGTTAGCTAGGCGGCGTATAGATTCTATGCGCTCGCACATTTCCTGCCCGAGGTCTTCTCGGGTGACCTCTCGCAGGATGTCTAGAACCAACTGTAGGTTCTCTGTCGTCTGAACATTCTTTTTTCTGCTCATAAGTCGTTAGTTAATTGTTTTTTGGTTATGGTTTAATAGGTTGTTTTAGGTCTTGATGCGCTAAAACAATTCAAAGGTACAATATTTATAGCGTAAAACTCATGAATTAAAGAATAAAATATATAATTATTCCGATGATGGCGAGTTTAAGCGCAAAAGAGCAAACTAATACAGGTACGTGTAAATACTTTAGTAAGTGCGCGCACTCATCTCAGTAAGTACACGTAAACACTTTAGTAAGTACGCGTACTTATTTTCGTGAGTACGTCGTACTTAAATTTGTGCTTGCGCATACCTATCTGCAAACTTCAGCTGTAGTCTGTATAAACTACGGCTGAAGTTTGTGCAGACTACACGTGTAGTTTGTACAGACCTCGCCGAGGTTCTGACTTTAGGAAATGCACGCAATATTTTTAGATAGTTATATGCCAGGGCAAATGCATCAGAGTTTAGAATAGCAAAAACTTCTGCCTTAAGAGTGCCGTAGGCACGATACTCCTGCATAGCCCAGGGTGGCGAGAGTGCCAAAGGCACGAACAGAACCCTGGGTACACACAAACAACAAATAATATGAGCTCCGATGAGGAGCGGCACAACAGCGCGAGCATTTGTCTTGGATAGAGCAGTGCCGCCCCTAAAGGGGCTCAATAAATATATCGACTATTTATTACCCAGGGCTTGTGCCCTGGGCTTTGAAAGGGTGTCGCCCTTGTAGGGCTCATCTGCGTTTTCACCATCAATCAATTACTTTGTTGTTTTGATGCGCTTGTCCTGGGGCGAGCAAGTGTTGAAGAAAAAAGAGATTTTGTAATTGCCTAAGTGCTTGTTATTTCGGGAAAAAGCAGTATCTTTGCAGTGTTTAGTGTGGGGTAGTAGCGTCTATCCTGCAACTGTCCGAGAGATAACTAATTAAGTATAAATAGATTAAAACTAAAAGATGCCTACAATTCAACAATTGGTTAGAAAGGGTCGCGAAGTAATCGTAGAGAAGGGAAAGAGCCCTGCTCTAGATTCTTGCCCTCAGCGTCGTGGTGTTTGTGTGCGTGTGTACACAACTACACCTAAGAAGCCTAACTCTGCAATGCGTAAGGTAGCACGTGTGCGCCTAACAAATTCAAAGGAAGTTAATGCTTACATCCCAGGTGAAGGTCACAACCTTCAGGAACACAGCATCGTGCTTGTTCGTGGTGGTCGTGTAAAGGACCTTCCAGGTGTGCGTTATCACATCGTTCGTGGTACGCTTGATACTGCAGGTGTAAATGGTCGTACTCAGCGTCGTAGTAAGTATGGTGCTAAGCGTCCAAAGCCAGGTCAGGCTGCAGCTCCAGCAAAGGGTAAGAAGTAATTCTGAACGCTAAGCGCGGATACCGCTAACTAACCACCATAAGCCCGGATAGGTCGGGTGCTGAGAGGGTGGCTCAGCGAAAGAAATAGAATTTGAAACCAGTTTTGAGTTCGTTGGATAGGCTAAAACAGGTTGAGTAAATGCCCAAGCGTGGGCGTTGAAGACATTTAGGCAAAACAACCAATTCGATAAAACGAAAAAACAGACAATGAGAAAAGCAAAGCCAAAAAAGAGACAGGTACTACCTGATCCCGTATTTGGAGATGTTAAGGTGACTAAGTTCGTTAATCACCTAATGTATGATGGTAAGAAGAGCATTGCTTTCGAAATCTTCTATACAGCTCTACAGATTGTAGAAGGTAAGAAGCAGGATGCTGAGCAGACTGCACTTAACGTGTGGAAGGCAGCTCTAGATAATATCACTCCTCAAGTAGAAGTAAAGAGCCGCCGTATCGGTGGTGCTACTTACCAAGTACCAACAGAAATCCGTGCAGAACGCAAGGAGTCTATCAGCATGAAGAACCTTATCCTCTTCGCTCGTAAGCGTGGTGGTAAGACTATGGCTGATAAGCTTGCTGCTGAAATCATGGATGCATTCAATAGCCAAGGTGCTGCGTTCAAGCGCAAGGAAGATATGCACCGTATGGCAGAAGCTAATCGCGCATTCGCACACTTCCGTTTCTAATACTAGCGCGATATGGCAGACTTAAAACACCTAGAACTTACTCGTAATATCGGTATCATGGCTCACATTGATGCCGGTAAGACTACAACTTCTGAGCGTATCCTATTCTACACTGGTCTTACTCACAAGATTGGTGAAGTACACGATGGTGGTGCTACTATGGACTGGATGGAGCAGGAGCAGGAGCGTGGTATCACGATTACTTCTGCTGCTACGACTACATTCTGGAACTACGCAGGAACAAAGTATAAAATCAACCTTATTGACACCCCAGGACACGTAGACTTTACTGTAGAAGTAGAGCGTTCACTTCGTGTTCTTGATGGTGCTGTAGCTACATTCTGTTCAGTAGGTGGTGTACAGCCACAGAGTGAAACAGTATGGCGTCAGGCAGACAAGTATCGTGTGCCACGTATATGCTACGTAAACAAGATGGACCGTTCTGGTGCAAACTATTTCGATGTAGTTCGCCAGATTAAGACTATCCTCGGTGCATCTCCTTGCCCAATTCAGATACCAGTAGGTCAAGAAGAAACTTTCCGTGGCGTGGTAGACCTCGTTACGATGAAGGCTCTTTACTGGGATGATGAAACAATGGGTGCAAACTATGAGATTGTAGACATTCCAGCTGAACTTCAAGCTGAAGCAGAAGAATGGCGCGATAAGATGCTAGAAGCTCTAGCTGATTGCGATGATACACTCATGGAAAAGTATTTCGATGACCCATCTACAATCACAGAAGACGAAATCCGTGTTGCTATCCGTCGTGGTACAGTAGACATGAAGATTTTCCCTGTTCTTTGTGGTTCTTCATTTAAGAACAAGGGTGTACAGACTCTTCTTGACGCTGTAGCAGCATACCTTCCAAGCCCAATGGATACTCCAGTGGTTGAAGGTACAGATCCACGTGATAGCGAAGTAAAGATTACTCGTGAAGTAAGTCCTAACTCTCCGCTTACAGCTCTTGCATTTAAGATTGCTACAGACCCTTATGTAGGTCGTCTATGCTTCTTCCGTGTATATGCTGGTGAGCTTCAGGCCGGTTCTTACGTGTACAACTCACGTAGCGACAAGAAGGAACGTATCTCTCGTCTATTCCAAATGCACTCAAACAAGCAGAACCCAATGGAAGTCATTGGTTGCGGTGATATCGGTGCTGGTGTAGGTTTCAAGGATATCCGTACTGGTGATACTCTTTGTGATGAGAATGCTCCTATTACTCTTGAATCTATGGACTTCCCAGATCCTGTGATCGGTATCGCAGTAGAGCCAAAGACTCAGAAGGATATGGACAAGATGAGCGTAGGTCTCCAGAAGCTTGCTGAAGAAGACCCAACATTCCGCGTTCAGACTAACGAAGAAACTGGTCAGACTGTAATCAGCGGTATGGGTGAGCTTCACCTTGAAATCATTATCGACCGTCTAAAGCGTGAGTTTAAGGTTGAGTGTAACCAAGGTCGTCCACAGGTTAGCTATAAGGAAGCAATCACTCGTCCAGTTGAACTTCGTGAAGTTTATAAGAAGCAGACTGGTGGTCGTGGTAAGTTCGCTGATATCATCGTACGTGTAGAACCAGCTGACGAGTCATTCGAAGGCGAAGGACTACAGTTCGTAGATGAAGTAAAGGGCGGTAACGTTCCTAAGGAATTCATTCCATCAGTACAGAAGGGCTTCCAGAAGGCTATGGCTAATGGTGTGCTTGCTGGTTATGCTGTAGATAAGCTCAAGGTTACTCTTATGGACGGTTCGTTCCACCCAGTGGACTCTGACCAGCTTTCATTCGAAGTCGCAGCTCTTCAAGCATTCAAGAATGCTTCTGCACAGGCAGGTCCAGTTCTTCTAGAGCCAATCATGAAGCTAGAAGTAGTTACTCCAGAAGAAAACATGGGTAACGTAATCGGTGACCTTAACAAGCGTCGTGGTCAGGTAGAAGGACAGGAAACTAGTCCTAGCGGTGCTGTTATCGTTAAGGCTAAGGTGCCTCTAGCAGAAATGTTCGGTTATGTAACACAGCTTCGTACAATCACTTCAGGTCGTGCGACAAGCTCAATGGAGTTCAGCCACTACGCAGAAGTGTCTAACTCAATCGCTCGTCAGGTGCTTGAAGAAGTAGGCGGACGTGTAGACCTAATCAAGTAGTATTACTATTAAAAATATATGAGCCAAAAGATCAGAATCAAGTTGAAATCTTACGATCACTCATTGCTAGACAAGAGTGCTGAGAAGATTGTGAAGACTGTGAAGGCTACAGGTGCTGTGGTGAGTGGACCAATTCCACTCCCCACACACAAGCGTATCTTTACGGTTAACCGTTCAACGTTCGTAAACAAAAAGTCTCGTGAGCAGTTTGAACTAAGCTCTCATAAGAGACTCATCGACATCCACAACTCTACAGCAGAAACTGTAGATGCGCTAATGAAGCTTGAGCTTCCTAGCGGTGTAGAAGTTGAAATCAAAGTGTGAGCATATTAATTAGAAACTGAAATGCCAGGTTTATTAGGAAAGAAAATCGGAATGACATCCGTGTTCAGTGCCGAGGGAAAGAATCTTCCATGCACTGTTATTGAAGTAGGTCCTTGCGTGGTTACGCAGATTAAGACCTTAGAAAAGGATGGCTATGAAGCTCTTCAGTTGGGTTTCTCTGAAGGAAAGGAGAAAAACACATCGAAGCCTCTTCAAGGTCACTTCGCTAAGGCAGGTGTGAGCCCCAAGAGACACTTGGCCGAGTTCAAGGGTTTCGATTGTAGTCAATACAATCTCGGAGATGTGATTGATGTGAACCTTTTTGAAGATACTGTCTTCGTTGACGTAGTTGGTACTTCTAAGGGTAAAGGATTCCAGGGCGTTGTTAAACGTCACGGTTTCGGTGGTGTAGGTCAAGCTACTCACGGTCAGCACAATCGTCTTCGTGCCCCAGGTTCTGTAGGTGCGTGTTCGTATCCTGCAAAGGTATTCAAGGGCACCCGCATGGCTGGTCAGACAGGTAATGAACGTGTAACTGTTCAAAACCTCGAAGTAATTAAGGTAATGCCCGAGCACAATCTCCTTCTCGTTAAGGGTAGCGTGCCAGGAGCAAAGGGTTCAATCGTTGTAATCGAAAAGTAAATGGAACTAAGCGTATATAACATCAAGGGTGAAGATACTGGTCGCAAGATCGTTCTTGATGATGCTGTATTCGGCATCGAGCCCAAGGAGCACGCAGTTTACCTCGATGTGAAGCAATACCTTGCTAACCAGCGTCAGGGAACTCATAAGTCTAAGGAGCGTAGCGAAATCTCAGGTAGTACACGTAAGCTTATCCGCCAGAAGGGTGGTGGTGGCGCTCGTCGTGGTGACATCAACTCTCCACTTCTCGTAGGTGGTGCACGTGTATTCGGTCCAACACCAAGAAGCTACAGCTTCAAGCTCAACAAGAAGCTTAAGGGTCTTGCTCGTCGTAGCGCGCTTTCTAGCCGTGCTGCTGCAGGCGAAATCATCGTAATCGAGAACTTCAACTTCGAAGCTCCACGTACGAAGAATTTTGTTGAACTAACAAAGGCTTTCGGTCTTGAAGGTAAAAAGGCTCTTTTCGTAGCCGAAGAAGTGAGTGCAAATGTTGCTCTATCTGCACGTAACCTCCAGACAGCTTTCGTGGCTAACGCACGTCAGCTAAACACTTATGCAGTACTTAACTGCACTAAGCTTGTTCTTACTGAAGGTGCTGTAGCTGTAGCTAACGAATTGTTTAAGGCATAATAATAGGAGACAAAGACTATGAGAATTATCATTAAGCCTGTTATTACGGAAAAGACTTCTAGGGATACTGAGAAGTTCACTAACCGTTATACATTCCGTGTGGCTCCAGATGCCAACAAGATCGAGATTAAGAATGCCGTAGAGGCTATGTACAATGTAAAGGTGGTAAGCGTTAACACGATGAACTACGATGGCAAGCTTAAGGCTCGCTACACTAAGAGTGGTCTTCTTCGTGGTAAGGTTGCAGCTTTCAAGAAGGCTGTAGTAACGCTTGCTGAAGGTCAAACGATCGACTTTTACGCTAACATCTAAACAGAACAATGGCAATACGTAAACTCAAGCCCACTACTCCGGGTCAGAGACATAAGATTATTGGTGCCTTCGATACGATCACTGCAAGCGCACCAGAGAAATCTCTTGTGATCGGTAAGCGTAAGAGCGGCGGACGTAACAACACTGGTAAGATGACCATGCGCTACATCGGTGGTGGTCACAAGCAGAAGTTCCGCTTCATCGACTTCAAGAGAACTAAGGACGGCATCCCTGCTACAGTTAAGAGCATCGAGTACGACCCAAACCGTACTGCTCGTATCGCTCTTCTTTACTACGTAGACGGTGCTAAGGCTTACATCCTAGCTCCTAAGGGTCTAGAAGTAGGTCAGCAAGTAATGAGCGGTGCTGAAGCTGCTCCAGAAGTAGGTAACTGCCTACCACTTGCTAATATCCCAGTGGGTACTATTATTCACAATATCGAACTTCGTCCTGGTCAAGGTGCTAAGATGGTTCGTTCTGCTGGTGCTTTTGCTCAGTTGACTTCTCGTGAAGGTACTTACGTTGTTATCAAGATGCCATCAGGTGAAACTCGCCGTATTCTTTCTGCTTGTAAGGCTACTATCGGTAGCGTAAGCAATGAAGAGCACGCTCTAGAGCGTAGCGGTAAGGCAGGTCGTACACGTTGGCTTGGTCGTCGCCCACGTAACCGTGGTGTTGTGATGAACCCAGTCGATCACCCAATGGGTGGTGGTGAAGGACGTGCTTCTGGGGGACACCCACGTAGCCGTAAGGGCATCTACACTAAGGGTCTGAAGACACGTGCTCCGAAGAAACATTCTTCTAAGTACATCATTGAAAGACGTAAGAAGTAATTGATTAAACAACGAATTTATGAGTCGTTCACTTAAGAAAGGTCCATATATCAATCTCAAGCTAGAGAAGAAGGTCTTGGCGATGAATGAGTCTGGTAAGAAGGCTGTCATCAAGACATGGGCACGTGCTTCAATGATTAGTCCTGATTTCGTAGGGCACACCATTGCAGTACATAATGGTCAAAAGTTTATCCCCGTTTTCGTAACGGAGAACATGGTAGGTCACAAGCTTGGTGAGTTCTCACCAACACGTACTTTCCGTGGTCACGGTGGTAACAAGAAGAAGTAATCGGCTGAAGTATATACACTTCAGAATTAATAGTAGATATTAAGAGAAATGGGTAATAGAAAAAGACTTTCAGCCGATGCTCGTAAGGAAGTACGTAAGAATGAGTACTTCGCTTCACTACGCAACGTGCCTACATCTCCTCGCAAGATGCGTCTTGTGGCTGATATGGTGCGTGGTATGGAAGTGAGCCGCGCTCTAGGAGTGCTAAAGTTCTCTAACAAAGAGGCTGCTGCACGCGTAGAGAAGCTCCTTCGCTCGGCTATCGCCAACTGGGAACAAAAGAATGGTCGTACCGCTGAGGACGGCGAGCTATACATCACACGTATTTTCGTTGATGGTGCTGCTACTCTTAAGCGTATGCGTCCTGCTCCACAAGGTCGTGGATACAGAATTCGCAAGCGTTCAAATCACGTAACGATTTTCGTGGATACTAAAAACTAAGCAAGCAGATGGGACAGAAGACAAATCCAATAAGTAATCGCCTTGGGTACATCCGTGGATGGGACTCAAACTGGTATGGTGGAAACAAGTACAGCGATAAGCTTCTTGAAGACTATCGCCTACGTGCCTATCTGAAGGTTAAGCTAGCTAACGCTAGTGTTTCACGTATCGTGATTGAGCGTGCTTTGAAGCTTGTGACAATCACTATCTGCACAGCTCGCCCTGGTTTCGTTATCGGTAAGGGTGGCGAAGGTGTAGATACACTCAAGGAACAACTAAAGAAGATCACGAACAAGGAAGTTCAGATCAATATATTCGAGGTACGCAAGCCTGAAATTGACGCTGCTATCGTAGCGGACAATATCGCTCGCCAACTCGAAGGTAAGATTGCCTACCGTCGTGCAGTGAAGATGGCTATTGCCGGAGCAATGCGCGGTGGTGCAGAGGGTATCAAGGTTCAGGTTTCAGGTCGTCTCAATGGTGCTGAGATTGCACGTAGCGAGATGTATAAGGAAGGACGTACTCCATTACATACGCTCCGTGCCGACATCGACTATGCTACAGCTGAAGCTCTAACTAAGGTAGGTATCCTAGGTATCAAGGTGTGGATCTGTAAGGGTGAGGTTTACGGTAAGCGTGACCTAGCTCCTAACTTCACACAACCTAAGGGTGCTCAGCGCGATGGTGGTCGCCGCGATGGCGGTAGATCTAACCGTGGTGGTAAGAAGAGAGGCAATCGCTAATTTAATCAACACGTAAACAGAGATGTTACAACCAAGAAAAACCAAATTTAGAAGAGTTCAGAAGGGACGCGCTAAGGGTAACGCTATGCGTGGTAATCAGCTTGCTTTCGGCTCTTTCGGTATCAAGTCTCTGGGTACACGCTGGATTACCGGCCGTCAAATTGAAGCTGCTCGTATCGCGGTAACGCGTTACATGCAGCGTCAAGGTCAGGTATGGGTGCGTATCTTCCCAGATAAGCCAATCACTAAGAAGCCTGCCGACGTCCGAATGGGTAAGGGTAAGGGTTCTCCAGAAGGCTTCGTGGCTAATGTGACTCCAGGACGTATGCTCTTCGAAATCGAAGGCGTTTCTTACGAAATCGCTAAGGAAGCTCTACGTCTTGCAGCTCAGAAGCTACCAGTAGTTACTAAGTTTGTAGTTCGTCGTGACTACGATATGTCTAACTCTAATCTTTAATTAGCACAATGAAGAAGGCTGAACTAAAGAAGACGCTTAAGGCATTTAGCACTGCTGAATTACAGGAGCGTTTGACAGCAGAAACTGCTGCATACAATAAGAAAAGCATTGATCACGCTGTGTCTCCAGTAGACAACTCTGCTGACTTACGCCGTCAGCGTCGTGAGCTTGCTCAGATTAAGACTATCCTCCGTGAGCGTGAGCTCTCTAATAACTAATAGGGTCCCATGGAAAGAAGACTAAGAAAAGAACGCGTTGGTGTTGTTTCTAGCAACAAGATGGATAAGACCATCACTGTTGCCGTAAAGTGGAAGGAAAAGCACCCTATCTACGGTAAGTTCGTTAATAAGACGAAGAAGTACCATGCTCACGATGAGAAGAACGAGTGTAATATCGGTGATACTGTACGTATCATGGAAACTCGTCCTCTTAGCCGTACTAAGAGATGGAGACTAGTAACAATCACAGAAAGAGCAAAGTAATATGATACAGCAAGAGTCAAGACTAGTAGTAGCTGATAACAGCGGTGCTAAGGAAGCCCTCTGTATCCGTGTCCTCGGTGGTACGCGTCGTCGCTATGCCTCTGTAGGTGATGTTATCGTAGTATCAATTAAGAGCACTATTCCTTCTAGCGATGTGAAGAAGGGTAGCGTTTCAAAGGCAATCATCGTTCGTACAAAGAAGGAAGTGCGTCGTGCAGATGGTTCATACATCCGTTTCGATGACAACGCTTGTGTTCTTCTGAACGCTGCTGGTGATATGCGTGCAAGCCGTATCTTCGGTCCTGTAGCACGTGAGCTTCGTAACGCTAACATGAAAATCGTTTCACTAGCGCCTGAAGTGCTTTAATAAAGTAAGTAAGTAATGAGTAAATTACATATCAAGAAGGGCGACCAAGTGCTTGTCCTCGCAGGTAAGGATAAAGGTGTTAAGGCTGAAGTCCTCGAAGTACTTGTAGAGAAGCAGCGCGCTATCGTGAAGGGTGTAAATATCATCACGAAGCATGCTAAGCCAAGTGCTAAGAACCCTCAGGGTGGTATCGTTAAGACGGAAGCACCTATCCACATCTCTAATCTGATGGTGGTAAACCCTGAGACAGGTAAGGCTGCACGTGTAGGTCGCACACGCAACGAAGCTGGTAAGCTCGTGCGTATTTTCAAGAACCCCTCTAAGATTAAGAACAACTAATGAGCAATACAGCAAGTCTTAAGAACGAATACAAAGAACGTATCGTTCCTGCTCTTATCGAGCAGTTCGGCTATAAGAGCCGTATGCAGGTGCCTGTGCTCAAGAAGATCGTGATCAATCAGGGTCTCGGTATGGCTACTGGCGATAAGAAGATTATTGACGTAGCTATCGCAGAACTCTCTGCTATCACAGGTCAGAAGGCTGTGCCTACGCTATCAAAGAAGGATATTTCTAACTTCAAGCTTCGTAAGAAGATGCCTATCGGTGTTATGGTAACACTTCGCCGTGAGCAGATGTACGAATTCCTAGAACGTCTTGTACGTGTGGCTCTCCCACGTATCCGTGACTTCAAGGGTATCGATAGCAAGCTTGATGGTCGTGGTAACTATACTCTAGGTATCAGCGAACAGATTATCTTCCCTGAAATTAACCTAGATAGCATCACTAAGATTCTAGGTATGAACATCACGTTCGTAACTAGCGCACAGACAGACGAAGAAGGTTACGCTCTACTTAAGGAGTTTGGTCTTCCATTCAAGAACGCTAAGAAGGCATAATAGAAGATATGGCAAAGGAATCAATGAAAGCACGCGAAGTTAAGCGTGCTAAGCTCGTAGCTAAGTACGCTGCTAAGCGTGCTGCTCTTAAGGAAATTGTTCGTACTGGCTCTATCGAAGATGCATTCGAAGCTGCTCAGAAGCTCCAGTCTCTTCCAAAGAACGCGCTTCCTGTACGTCTACACAACCGTTGTACAATGACAGGTCGTCCAAAGGGTTATATGCGTCAGTTCGGTATTTCACGTATCCAATTCCGTGAAATGGCTGCTGCTGGTCTTATCCCAGGCGTTAAGAAGGCTAGCTGGTAAGCTTTAGCTTTTACATAAACTTAATATCCCCCTCACAGCGCAAAGCTGTGAGGGGGATATTGTTTTCTCCATGTGGTGTTTGTATTTGTTGTTAGGTGAATACGAAACTTTCCATCTATAGAGACCATTGCATTGTGCGGTACTCGCTGCGTTATTATCGACATTCAGGCTCGGTCATTTACACAAGTAAACTCCCGTCGCCTTCAGTCTTGATGCCTTGCGATTACCGTATTCTTCAAAGTTCCACAAAAGGACAAGTTTAACTTGTCCTTTTGGAGACCGTGCAAACGGTCTCCAAAAGAGGATAATGGGGCGAAATCGGACTAAGCTAGATAAAATAATGCCAAATGTAACATATGTTTCACTTCGAGGCAAATGCTTTTTATACTTTTGGTTCGAACACGTGTACTAAGCACACATGTTCTCTGTCAACTTTCATTACTAATAACTAACTAATAAACAAATGACACCAAAGAAATTATGGTATGCCTTAGGGGCTGTACTCATACTCTCTTTTGCTGTCCTTGGGTTCTTCGGGATTGAAATCTTCCGTAGTATGCCACCTTTCCCAACTAAGGTTGTAACTACTGATGGAAAAGTTCTTTTTGAAGGACAGGATATCAAAGATGGTCAAAATGTTTGGCAATCTATTGGAGGACAAACTGTCGGGAGTATTTGGGGACATGGTGCATACATTGCACCAGACTGGAATGCAGACTATTTACATCGCGAGTCTGTGCTAATGCTCAAGAAGCTCGCTGAACGAGATAGCTTAAATTATGACTCTCTTTCGGAGGCTGATAAGGCTAAGTATCAGGTGCTTCTTCAGAATGAATTACGTAAGAATACCTATGATCCTAATACTGGAATCATAACATTTAGCCCTCTTAGGGCAGAAGTGGCTCGTGAAGTTGGTCAGCATTACACTAAGCTCTTTCTCGGAGATAACTCTCCTGAGTATAAGAAACTACGTAAGGCTTATGCTCTTCGAGAAAAATCACTAGATGATGCCAATCGTATGGCTCAGATGAATGCCTTCTTTGCATGGTCTTCATGGGTCTGCGTAACTAACCGCCCTGGAGATAATGTAAGTTATACTAATAACTGGCCTCATGACCCTGTATTGGGTAACATTGCTCCAACATCATTACATCTATGGTCAGGGTTTAGTGTCTTGATTCTATTGACGGCTGTTGGTATCTTAGTTTACTATCATGCTCAATCTAAGGAAGAGGAAGTTCTGTCTCCTAGTTCAGACCCTTTGAGAGGAATGAAGCCTACTGCTTCTATGAAAGCTAGCCTCAAGTACTTCTGGATTGTGTCAGCGTTGATGCTGGTTCAGATGACTTTGGGAGCAGTGACTGCCCACTATGGAGTAGAAGGAGATGCGCTTTTTGGCTTACCTATTCAGGATTTCTTGCCTCAAGCTGTTTCTCGTAGCTGGCATGTACAGTTAGCTATTCTTTGGATTGCTACTTCCTGGTTGGCTACAGGATTGTATATCGCTCCAGCTGTTTCGGGTAATGAACCTAAGTATCAAGCCTTAGGAGTTAATATTCTTTTTGGTGCTCTTGTATTTGTTGTTGTAGGTTCTCTCATCGGTCAGTGGATGGGCGTTATGCAGAAGCTCGGTCTAATAGAGAACTTCTGGTTAGGACATCAAGGGTATGAATATGTAGAGCTTGGTCGCATTTGGCAAATACTTCTTCTTGTAGGTTTGGTTCTATGGCTCTTCTTAATGATTCGAGCTCTTATTCCTGCCCTTAAACGTAAGGATGAGAATCGCCATCTTTTGACGCTCTTTATCATTGCATCCTTGGCAATCGCATTCTTCTATGCAGCAGGACTAATGTATGGTCGTCAGAGCCATATGGCTATTGCTGAGTATTGGCGTTGGTGGGTAGTGCACCTTTGGGTGGAAGGCTTCTTTGAGGTCTTTGCAACTGTTGTTGCTGCTTTCCTATTCTGTCGTCTTGGTTTGCTGCGCATTAAGTCAGCAACGACATCAGTACTCTTCTCTACGATTATATTCTTAGCTGGAGGTATATTAGGTACTTTCCATCACCTCTATTTTAGCGCTACCCCAACAGCTGTTTTAGCTCTTGGTGCTACGTTTAGTGCATTAGAGATAGTTCCTCTTGTTTTGATTGGGATGGAAGCCTATCACAACTATAAGCTTTCGAAGGCTACAAAATGGTTAGAAGATTATAAGTGGCCTATCTATTGCTTTATTGCAATGTGTTTCTGGAATTTCTTAGGAGCAGGTATCTTTGGCTTTGCCATCAATCCTCCTATTGCGCTCTATTACTTGCAAGGACTGAATACGACTGCTGTGCATGGACATGCTGCTCTGTTTGGCGTATATGGTATTTTGGGTATCGGTTTGATGTTATTCTGCTTAAGAGGCTTGTATCCGGATTATAAGTGGAATAATCGTCTTATTGGCACTGCATTTTGGATGATTAATATAGGCTTATTCCTCATGGTAACTATTAGTGTATTGCCAATAGGTATTATGCAGGCACATGAGTCTATAACCAATGCCTATTGGTCGGCTCGTTCAGCAGAATTCCTCCAACAAGATATTATGCAAACTATTCGTTGGATGCGTGTTCCTGGTGATGTACTTCTAGGATTAGGTGAGTTATTGCTTGTCATCTTTATTTTTGGTCTCCAGTTTGGTTGGTCAAGAAAGGAGAATCGATAGAATTTCAACTGGATAGAATGAACTCCGATAAACTACTAGCTTAGGGTAGTTTATCGGAGTTTTTTTATTTTGCTTTGTATCTTTGTGGAAAATTAGATAGAATAGATGAAACAGAGGTTATTGGCATTAGATGCGATTAAGGGACTTGCCATCATGATGGTCATTATGGGGCATATTTGTTATTTTGGAATATTTAATGGATCTTTGAATGGGCAGAGTTATGTGCATGATCTTATTTGTGCCATTCATATATCTTTCTTTATCGTGGTGTCTGGTTATTTTGCTCAGAAGTCATTGACTTATTTTTGCGATTGGGGGGGGGATATTTGCAAAATAAGGTAATTAGACTTATTCTTCCGGCTGTCTTATGGTGGTTGCTTTTTACATTTTGGAAAAGTGGCTTTGCTCATTTGGGCGGGCTATATAAATTTGAGTATTGGTTTACTGTTCATTTATTCCTGTATTTCTTAATCTTTGCTTGTCAGAGATGGTTTGTTGATAAGTTTCTGAGCCTTTTATCTCGTTCGTCAAGTAATATGTTAAAGCTCATAATGCATATTATGATGATGTCGGGTATTTATGGCGTGTTGCGGTATTCTGAGGGGTACTTGCCTATTCAACTTCCCGAAGCAGTTCGTTTTCTTGCTTTACGTGCTTCATGCCTTTATCCTTTCTTTGTAATAGGATTCCTAATCAAGCATTTTGACTTAATCTCCTATCTAAGGACTCATATTGCAGGAGTAGTAGCATTCCTCGGTTGTATCGTTGGATTGGTATTTATACGATTAAATACGGAAGAAGTACCTTATCTCATGTACGGCTTGTGGCATCCATATCGTTTGCTAGCCTTATCATCTTTCGTCTTGATTGTTTACGCTTTGTCTTATCTAACAGAAAAGGATAACTTCATTGCTAGAGCTTTGATTTTCTTGGGACAATGGTCTTTACCAATCTATCTAGTGCATTACTTCTTTATTCCACGTTTCCCTTTTCTTGCAGATTATATAAATAGTATAGATGCTCATCTAAGGTTAGGTAGTGAACTTCTTATTTATTTCGGGGGAGCTGTGCTGACTTTAGTGCCTACCTTGGCTGTTATTTGGTGTATCAAACTTAATCCATATCTTGATTTCTTCCTCTTCGGGGAGAAGCATAGGTTGCTCAAAAAGTAAACCAAAAACGGAGATGCGATAGAGTCGAGATAAAGACTCTATCGCATCTTTGTAAGTGGGGGAGGGAGAAGAGCGTAGTTGCTAGATACTTAAAAAATTATATCTTTGTGCATGATGGTACACGAGATACGTCAAAGAATAGGCATCATTTTCCTAAGTCTCTTCGTGAGTCTGATAGCAATGATGTCCTTGCACGGAGTCTGCGAGCAAGACAGACACTGCGTGCAAGCGTCTTCTACTATCGTTAAAGGCCATCATCTAGCTGAGCAAATAGATAAGTCTGAATGTCCTATTTGCCATTTCCTCCACACTCCCTTTCTAGCTAAAGTCGTTTTGCCCGATGTGTCTTTCATCGCTTTGGGTATTGCTTTGCTGTGGTGTGCGGTAAGTGCTAGAGAACAATCATCGGCTCCTCTTAGTCTTCTGCTGAGAGGACCTCCGACACATTAATTCAGTCTTAGGTTTCATTACCAACAGATTTATCACAAACAGAGACTGTCCGATGGCTTTCAAGATAGGAAGTCTTGCTTGCCATTTGTCTGAGTTCTCGTAGGTCTTCTACTGTAAGTAGAAAAGACCTAGGGAACCATATGACCTTAGCGCAGAATTATGCGCATTGGGATTGGTCTCACGATGGGCTACTATGTCCAAACTGAAGATTAAGATTACCTTAACTTAATTATCAATACATTTATGTATCAGCCATCTAAAGCTGGGTACAGGTGGAGCTGTATGGCCCTATTGGGCTGTGGTGCTTTCGTTGTGCCCATGCAGGCGGCACAGAGTATTAGACCATGGCATACCGGTGAAGAAGTGTCTAAGTCTATTCTTGTGCCCTCTATCCCGGAGAGGATAGATTCGCTTAGTCATACCGATAAGGGTAAGACGCACCATTTATCAGAAGTTCTTGTTAAGGCTTCAAGACCAGTTGTTTCATCTAATGTAGTCGCTAAGAAAATCTCGGCGGTTACGCTTGAGCGTAATCTTGGGCGTAGCTTAGCTCAGATGCTGACGGAGGTTAGTGGCGTGACGATGCTCCAAACCGGAACGACGACAGCTAAACCTGTTATTCATGGTATGTATGGGACGCGTGTCTTGATTATGAATAATGGCGTTCGTCAGTCAGGGCAGCAATGGGGTGAGGACCACGCACCAGAGGTGAGTGTCGATGCCAATGATGAGGTGCATGTTCTAAAAGGAGCAGAGGCTGTCGCTTATGGCTCGGAAGCCATAGCTGGTGTAATTCTCCTAGGGCAGAAATCATTGCCTTATGGGGGAGAGGCTGTCGGCGGAACTCTTGCCACAAGCTATGGAAGTAATGGTCGGCGTTATTCTGGCTTGCTCAAGCTAGAAGGGGCTGTCCCTAAATTGTCGTCTTTGGCATGGAGAGGACAAGTATCTTATTCTCATGGTGGAGATAGAGAGACTGCCAAGTATTTGCTAGAGAATACGGGTGTGCGTGAGTTGGATTATTCTCTTTCTCTTGGTTGGCGTCATGACCTTTGGTCTCTGGAGGGTTACTTCAGTCAGTATCGCAACAAAACAGGACTGCTTCCCTCTGGTCACCTTAAGAATAGTAATGATATTCAGACGCTTATAGACCTAGGGCAACCACAGACGTTCCGCCCATTCTCGTATGAGATTGATTTCCCTTATCACGATGTTGTTCATAGTCTCTACCTTGTTAAGAGTAAGTATAGAGGAGGGCGTTGGGGTAACTTCAGTGTGAATGCCTCTATGCAGTCCGATGAGCGCAATGAGTTTAATATCCGCCGTAATAATCGCTCGTCGTCACCTACACTTGCGCTCAACCTTACAAGTTATCAGCTTGATGCTCTTTGGCAGAAGCCTTACAATAGATGGAATACGGAGCTAGGTGTGCATTTAAATAGCACTGATAACTATAGCACTCCTGATACGGGTGTACCCCCTATTATTCCCAACTATACAGAGCTAGGCTATGCCTTTCATTTAGTGCAGAAGTATTCATCTCCTAAATGGGGTGCCGAGCTAGGCTTGCGTATTGACCAGTTGGCTCTAGCTGTTGATGGTTATAATATCTTCCGTGAGCATGTACAAGCTCAGCGTAATTTTACTAACCTAACTTATAGCCTTGGTGGGCACTATCGTCCCAATAAAGCTTGGACGCTAACGAGTCAGTTGGGTTTGGCTTTCCGTGCGCCACATGTGCATGAGCTGTACAGTATCGGTAATCAGCACGGAGCTGCAATCTTCATAAAAGGAGATAGCACGCTTAGAAGTGAACGCGGATATAAGTGGGTGAATTCGGTATCCTATGCGGGAGAGCGTTTATCTTGCTCATTAGAAGCCTACTTGCAGTTAATCAATGGCTATATATACGAGTCGCCTGACCGTGATAGCGAAAATAGACCTGAATACTATACGACTATATCAGGTACTTATCCTTCATTTAGTCAAAGGCAAGAAGATGCATTCTTCCGTGGTGTAGACCTTGAGGCTTCTTATCGCTTGCCGATTGATGGCTTGACTTATCGCGCTCAATCGTCAATGGTATGGGCTAATGCGCTTAAGTCTGGAGCTCTCTTCCCTTATATCCCTAGCTTCCGTTTTTCACATGCTTTGCAGTGGGCTTGGGGTGTATCAGAGTCTTTGTCCTTGGACTTTGCACTTAAGCATATATACGTTGCCAAACAAACTCGTTTTGACCCAAGCATAGATATTGCAGCTGCACCTGATGCATACAATCTTGTTGGTCTTGAGTTTAGCTGTACCAAGAAGCTAAAGCGAGGAAGTTTACGCTTCTTATTGACGGGTGATAATATGCTCAATACGCTCTATAAGGAGTACACTAATAGGGCACGTTATTACGCTCACGATGCTGGGCGTGATATTCGTTGTAGCCTTGTTTATTCTTTCTAGAGGTGGGCTCTTGCTCTTTATCCTTGCTTCTAGAGCTTTTTAGATGCTTCCCCTGTGAAGTACACGAATAAGTAATCAATTATATAATAAATCAATATGAATTTGTCCCGATTAAGTAGTGGCATCTTGAGTTTGCTGGCTACTCTCTTTGTTTTCAGTTGTTCGCCTGCCGCTCCTAAGCAGGCTGTAGATGAAACGAAGCATAAAAAACATGATGACCCTTCTGCGGTAGTTTTTCGTCTAACAAAAGCTAACCTAGCTAATCCAGAGAAGTGGAATGATAGTCCAACACTAAAAGATGTAACCCTCACTGATGAGGTTCAGGAGATGCACCTCTCTTTGACACGTAAGGGTTTCCTTGCTGATGGTGAGAAAGGGCTTAAGGAATGGAAGGTTAAGAGTACTGTAACCGAGCCTAATACTGTTTACTTGCTTGAAATCTTTTATAAGGATGCTCAAGATAAACTGATGAATGGTCAATTTATTGAGAATGGTCAAGACCTTATCCACCAGCATTTCTTCCGTCGTTATGCAGAATATGTGTCTCCCGAAGATGGTATTAAGCGTGTATATCCTGTTTCCAATGCAGATGAACTAGGCTTTGATTATCGTTATGCAGATGTATCGCCTTGGAATAAACCTTATACAGACCCTGCGAGTATGTTTACTGGTAATACCAATCCTATGGGTTTCAAGGGACTTATTCGTTTTACCGAGGAAGATATAAGATTTCACATAACAATCTTATTGATGCATGCTCACGAACCTAAGGCTAAATTTGATAAGATTAAGAAGGTTCAGATATTCATGCCTTTCTATAATAATGATGCATTCAGAATAAATCAAGAAGCTGATATTTCTCTTGATGTGGCTGTTTCTGTCGATAAGGCTACAAAAGACCAGCGTATAGAACGTCTTCGTAAATAATAACTCTTAAAATAACATTCACTAATCTATTATTCATTAATTATGAACAAGTATCAAAAAATCGTTCAAAAGGCTTTCGCTGTGTGCGTACTAGCTGCTCTCTCTCTGAGCTGTGTGGGGAAGGATGAGCCTACTAAATCAACTCCCGCACCTGTACCTGCTCCTGCTGGACAGAAGAGTGAGAGTAATGTTGCTAAGCTTGTCGTTCGCTTCCAAATCGGGCACTTGCATGGGGCTAAGAGCTTCCACCACCTCCCTAGTGAAGCTGTTCTTGCAAATAAGAACTTGCAAGATGACCAGCAACTTACATTTAAGCTCGTTGATGGTAAGTGGATGCGTGTTGATACTCTGATGGTACAGAATGGCGACAAGACAGAGACTATTCAAGGCTTAGATAAACTTCTTGCTTATCGCTGGCTTGATACGAGAAAGCCTAATCCATTTACTGGAGAGATTACAGGCTCGGATTATCCCCAGTATGGTCTACTTCTTGAAGCCTATGACGCTCAGGGTAAGCTTCTCAATCTAGGAGAAATTGCACAGAAAGATGCCTATCAGTTCTTCCTTTATCCATCCGATATCAAGGATTATGATACTAATCAGGCTATTAAGGCTGATGCTGACTATAAGAATATTATGACTTATACATGCTTGGATACAGAGGTTTACAATAAGTCTGCACATAGGGGTACGACTAAGTTCCGTAGTGCGCAAGACCCTATTAACTATAAGGGCTATGTAATCTTCCCAATACTAGGCTCGTCATTCAACCTTAACATTGACCTCTACCATACCACTAAGGGTAAGCTAGAGGGAGGAAAGGCTTCGGAATACTATCAGCCTAATGCGACAGTTAAGCAAGGCGAATTGCTCGCTCACTTGAGCATTCCTTTGATTGTCTTTGCGCCTTACTCAATGAAGCAGTATGCAAGTACAAAGGATATTAAGAAGCCATTGATGGCGATAGAGGATTTCTCAAAGAATATACCTGAAGAGGAAGACCCTAATGGAGCTGAGACTAAGCTAGCTCAAGAAGCAGCACGTCGTTTGGAAAAAATCTTTGGTAAGCCTTGGAGTAAGATTGGTTCGGACTTTACGCACAATGACTTGGCTCCTCGTGCGAGTGAGGCTACAGGTGGTAACTTCTACTAATCTTATAGTATAGCTTGTTCTCGGGGTGGGGCTGTGCCGGACTGGCATAGCCCCACTCTTTGTGTTTGACCATATGGTCTCAATAAGTATGTCGTACTCACGATAACGAGTGCGACGTACTCATTTCAGTGAGTACACGCACTTACAATGATAAGTACGTGTAAACATTTCAGTAAGTACACGTACTTGTTGTCGTGAGTACGAGGTACTCATTTGGGTAACTACGCGTACTTAAAATTATAAGTACGCAGTACTTTCTGAAGACTTCAGCTGTAGTCTGTACAAACTACACGTGTAGTCTCTTTAAACTACGGCTGAAGTTTGTACAGCCTTCGCCGAGATTTTGAGAATAGGAAACCTTAGGCTTTGCTTTTACTTAGCTTATCAAGTAACTTCAATGTGCCGAATGAAACTTTGGTAAGGGTTATAGATACGAGCCCCACCGGGGGCACTACTGGTTGAAGGGTGGTCTTGACCATTGTATTCTGTTTGTTGTCCGCAGGGCAAGTGCATCAACATTCAGTCTAATTACGAGTGCCGTAGGCACGGCACTCCTGCAAAGCCCAGGGTGTAATGAGGGCAAAGCCCGAAATGGAACCCTGGGTAAACATGGACACAAAAAATAAGAGCTCCGAAGGAGCGGCACTTTCGGCGCGAGCATTTGCCTTTGTCTAGAGTAGTGCCGCCCCTACGGGGCTCAATAAATATATTGACTATTATTCCCAGGGCTTGCGCCCTGGGCTATGCAGGAGTGTCGCCCTTACAGGGCTCATCGACGCCTCCATCAATCAATTACTTTGCTGTTTTGATGTAGTTGCCCTAGGTCCAAGGAGCTATTTACCCTCAATCAGCATACAATCTATACTCTTGTTATTTTGATGGGCTTGCCCTTTGTTGTCTATCGCTGTAAAATATGACTCTTCCACCTTGGTGAAACTTTCTGAAAATAATTTTCCTCAGTTAAGCCTCTGAATTTAATGAGTTTAATGAAATAGGCGAGCAACCTTAGAAAAATAATTTGTGGAAATATTTGGAGGGAAAGAAAAGTTTGTATTACCTTTGCACTCGCAAACGACAGGGAAGCCGACGCAAGCGAGCGGGGCGGTCGGGAGCGAAAGGGCTTAAGAAAACGAAAGCCGATAAGGTTAGTCAGACAAGCGATTGCGACTAATTGACATTAGAGAGATCTTTGAGATATTTGATATTGACAATTTATACAGAAGTGTAGTACAAGAAACGTTTAGAGAAATCTAACCGT
>QWCR01000082.1_pt1 | contig 43695 bp, 54 predicted proteins | sample 1972581 | NCBI WGS metagenome assembly QWCR01 (sample SAMN09866703, study PRJNA288562) | Human oral metagenome isolate pre4_saliva, whole genome shotgun sequencing... | isolation source: mouth | host: Homo sapiens | place: USA: California
TGCTCTTGAACACGATGAAATTCCAATTGGTTGTGTGATTGTCAAGGACGGAGAAATCATTGGCCGTGGGCATAATGCGCGTGAGGAGTTGCAACGAGCAGTTATGCATGCGGAAATTATGGCTATAGAGAATGCGAATCTGAGCGAGGAGAGTTGGCGCTTGCTGGATTGCACGCTTTTTGTGACCATTGAGCCTTGTGTCATGTGTAGTGGGGCGATTGGACTTGCCCGCATTCCAAACGTAGTCTATGGGGCTAAAAACCAGAAATTTGGTGCTGCTGGGAGTTTGTACGATATCTTGACAGATGAGCGTCTCAACCATCGTGTGGATGTTGAAATGGGAATTTTGGAAGATGAATGCGCAGCTATTATGCAGGATTTTTTTAGAAATAGACGGAAAAAATAATTTTGCTTTTAAAATGAACAGGAATGTGATATAATAAATAATGGAGCAACAGTTCTGCGTGAAGCGGGTCAGGGGAGGAATCCAGCAGCCCTAAGCGATTTGAATTGTGTGCTCTTTTTTCGTACAATTTAAAAACCCTTTAATATCAACGCTTTAAAGGGTTTTTGTTTGTCTTATATGATAAAAAGGGGCAGGCGATGGGCATAATTTATAGTTTTATCTTTTCTAACTTACTAGATATGTCTGATATCATTTTTTGAGTGACATGGGAATAAATCTCTAGTGTGGTCTTTGAGTCACTATGTCCTACTCTATCCATGATGGCAGTCAAAGGAATGCCTAGCTCAGCAAGTAGGGATATGTGAGAATGTCTAAATGTATGTGTAGTTATATTTTTTTCTATGCCGATTTTTTGACCATGTCTTTTCAATGCACAAATAACCCTGGCATTTGTTATTGGTTCTCCTAGAGTATTGATAAAAATAAAATCTGTATCAAATCCATTTGTCGCATTCTCTATTATTTGCTCTTTGATAATATCTAACACTTTTTGAGGTGCTGTTATAACCCTATCGGACTTGATTGTCTTTGGTGTAGTTCTCTCTTTTTGTCTGAAATCGTATGTATGCTTGATGTGAATAGTCTTTTTAGAAAAATCTATATCCTCCTTGTAGTTTAAGGCTGCCAGTTCTCCATACCTCATGCCAGTAAGAAAAAGAACTTTAGCTATTCGGATATACTTTGTAATTCGATAATCACATAGGGCCTCGTCTTTTAAATTTTGGATGAATAACTTAAACTCTTTTTGGTCTAAGTATTTTGTGTTTTTCTTCCTGAGTTCGTCGGATGTAATTACTTTTCTAGGCGTTTCAACAAATAGCATTTCATTTGTATCAATATAATTCATTCTGATAGCGAATTTCATTATCTGATTGAGCTTGAACTTGATTTTAGAAACATAGTTATGAGATCTCCCGTCTTGTAATAGTTGATCTATTACTTTTTGTAATAAACGTCTATCAATATTTCTAACTAGGTAGTCGCCCTCTATCTGCTTTAAAATCTCTTTTTTTACATTTTTTGAAGCATAGACTGTTGAATTTTTAACACCGTGTTTCCAATTCTCCTCGAATTCCTCATATAGTTTTTCAAAAGTTATATCAGAAACAAAATGTTGTTTTTCTCCTAACTTTTGTTTTATCTTCTCTTGCAACAAGATAGCAGCTTGATTTCTTGCCTGGGGAGTTTTCTTCTCCATCGTTACTGAGACTTTTTTTAATTTCTCAGTATATGGATCTTTGTATCGCTCAAAATATTTAAACTTGCCGTTTGGCAATTCTTCCATCCACATTGATTTTACCTCACTTTTTTGATAAAATGGGTATAGTAAAGAGGGCTTTTTAATGCCTTTTATTATACTAGCTGATTCTCACACTCTCCTCGACCAAAATTTGAGTGTGGGGATTTTTTGTTTTTATAGTTATTCTGATGAACTATCCTATTAATTCATAATATTCGTCAATGACCATCAATTCGTCTGTAACTGTTCTAAGCTCATGTTTTTGCATGAACTGGATATAGTTGAAAGATTGATGGTCGTCTGATAGTGCGAGTTCTTCTTCTAGCAACTTATGAATCATGTGCCTATTGGCTTCATTTTCGCATCTGGTGTGGTTGTTTTTGTATAGTGTAGTAGAATGTTCCAGATGTCCTAATTCGTGGTATATGACCCGTTTTTTTGCGTTCTCTGACAGCTCACGGTTTATGAAAATAATATTGATTTCTTTGATGTAAACTCCTGGTCTATTCCAGAGGTCATTATCAAAGTAAGCGAGAGTGACACCGTGCGAGTCTACTAGCTCTTCAATAGTCATAGGCTATCATCCTTTTTGTGTTATTTTGTTGTTAAAATGGTTACGATGATTGCTAGTATCCCCAGTAAAGTACTAACTAACAATCCGATAAACCAATACATGAACTCTTTTTTGCTTTTAGCTTGCTCTTCTAATCTCTTGTTTTCTTGAGTTAGAAACATAGTTTCAATACGTTTCTCGAAATTATCAAATTTTAAATCAACTTGTTCAAATTTCAAGTCGATTTTTTCAAATCCGCTACGCATTTCTTGTCTGAGTTGATCAATTTTTAAATCAATTTTCTCGAATCCATGCTGGGTGTCAGAATTAATTTTATCAAGTTTTAAGTCGATTTCAGATTTGCTGTAAGTATCTTGTGACATAATATTTTCCTCCGATAACATTTCTGACTCCATTATACCACGATTTTGTATGGGTACAGTTTTCAATGAAGATTTAGAAGCGTGAATTGAAGAAACATTGGAAGGGGTAGGTTTGAAATTATCTTGTGTCTCCGGCATTGTTTACCCCCACTTTCCAAAATGATGATAACTATATGCTGTATCTACTTCCTGACCGTTTTCGTCCATCAAGACGAAGAAAAAGAAAAAATCACTTGGGTTCTGTATCGTAAAATTAAAGCTGAAATTTCCAGTAGCCATCCCAAAGCCATCTTCTAGCAAAACAAAGCCCTGCCTTGCAATATTTATTCTCGTAGCATGAACAGGGTAGGACGTACCGTCAGGGAAGTGGGCAGTTAGAGATAAGATATAGTCTGTATCGGGTCTTAGATTAAAAAAATCTAGAAAAGCAATCAAAGATGTTGAACCAGGAAACATATCAAAATTAGTGATCGTTCCTAGAAACTGAGAAGTTTCAGGATTGACAATCCTGATCGCTGTCATCTTTTCTCTGAACGGATTCTTTTTCATTGGAATACTTGTCATACTATCTACCTCTCAAATAAATCTCAATAATGTTCTGGATGGCATCGATGTCTTCTTCTGTAAGAGGCTTGCCATCGAAGGTCTTGGCATTCTCTGCCATCTTTCGGAGGTCGTCAGACGTGTATCCTGCGATTGTATCATCCTTTGCAATAGTTGGATTATCTGTACGTCCGAGCAGGTAGTCGGTGGACACGTTGAAGTAGTCGGCGATTTCTTGTAATCTTTCAGCATTTGGTTTTTTACTTTTCATGCTATAGATTGTATTTCTGCTATATCCAAGTGTTTCTTCGAGGGAATTTATAGAAATTCCTCGTTTTTGGCAGAGTTCTTTAATTTTTTCAAACAAAGAAAACATTGATTTATCAGCCTTTCTAAGACATGACAAAAAATATTTAAACTTTTGTGTGTAAAGTTGTTGACAAAACACAATCAATAGTTTACAATAGTTTTTGTAAGTAAGTTACAACTAAAAAAACAACTAAGAAATAAATTATAAAAAAGTTTTGGCGAACGAACTCTAGCGGTTGCTTATGGCTTTAAACGACAGGAAGTAACAAATATTCTAAGTGGGACGACGAAGGGCCCACGAGCGAACAGTTTCATTCTTCAGGTCATTGAAGATTATGGGATTGAGTAGGAGGAAGGATGAAAGAAAATATAGAACATCTTCATGAACGCATAAAGCATTTTCAGTCATTGATTGATTATATGTCTGAGCATGGGCAAAGGTATTATTTAGAAAAAGATTGGTTTGATAACACAACTCTAATTTCTATAGAAGAAGCAAAAAAAGAAGTAGAACTAGCTCAGAAAAAGCTAGAACTACTTCCTAGACGATCTGTTATTGGATGTATTTTGCAATTACTGCACCGATTATTCCACCTAAGATAAGGTTTATAATCCATAGAATCACTTGTCCATAGGTTGTTTCCTGAAAGGTGGAATAAAGTCCCTTGACAGATACTCCCCTGATTGTCCATATAGACACGTTGGTCTTCAATGTTTTATTGATAGCATGTGTAATAAATGTGGAGAACAGATTAACTTTACTTGAAGTTGACATACTGAGTTTAACGTATTCCCCATTGTCGAAAGCTTCAGCTTCATCTTTGCCAGTGAGGAATTGCTTAGGATTGAAACTATTCAAATGCAGTAGTTTTTCAATGTGTGGATTCTCAATATAATTACCACCATATAGTAATTTGAACAAGTGACCAAGGTCTATTTTCTTGTCGTTATCAATAGCGACTGGTGAACCACCAAGAACTTTGAATCGTTGTTCTAGAGCATTGAAACCGAAGACGCTATCTCTCATATTCCAATGAATCCAAGTTTTATCGGAGTTTTTGTCTACAAATGCAAAGAAATCATTTAGCAATTCTTTTTCGATAATTCTGTAATTCTCATCTGTGATAGGAGTGTGTAACATTTCAGAGTATTGATGAATTGAAAAGTTATTCGTTTGAGCATTATTGAATTGACGAACGGATATCGATGCAATTCTGGGACTTTTCCCTCCTAAATTGTAGAAACTTTCGCACGAATAATGAATAATGAGATATTTTTCTGGTTTGTTTTCGATTTCTTTTAATACACCAGAAGCGTATTTGTAATCTGTATATCGGGACATCTTTAACCTCAGATAATATTTTTTTATTAATCATTATACCAAATTTAGAAAGGAATTAGAGTATGAGCGGAACAACATCATCAAATAAACTTAGTCAGATTGATCTGGAAATCAAACGATTTCTAACTGTTCCTTTAAGATTAAAAATTTTACGAGAATGCTTGTTGTATTTGTTCTTCAAAATGGCCAATGATACGACAGACATAACAGTAGAGAAGTCGACCGTACATTCTAGCGATGGAACAAGCAAGACAATCTATACAGTAACTGTGTATGACTAAAAAAGCACCTGACAAAGTCAGGCGCATACTTAAATAACTAACTGAATTATAACACGAAAGGAGCAAAAATGGAAGCAGTTGAAATTGTAAGAATTAAAGATGTGATTATTGAAAAAGTCTCTGCTAATGATGAAGAATTAGAACACATCTTTGGATGCTCAAAGCGACAAGCGGGAGACATGAGACGCGAGATGAAGAAACTACCTAGCCAACAGAAGCATCTTAGGAATGATGGGCAACTTGTAACTATTAAAGGTTTTGACGAATATCTGCAATATCGTGGGACTAAAGCTTGGGAAAAAGAAATGGTGAAAAGCAAGAAAATGAGGTCAGTCGGATGAACCTACTAGCAAGAATTAAAAACTACTTTTCGGAAGAGGTCGAAGAAACCAATCTCGACTGGAAAGAGGTCGCTCTGGACCTCAATCAATCACTGATTGAATCACAGGAAAAACTTCAAAATTCCAATCAGCGTATTGCTGATCTTGAAAAAATTGTAGCAATCTACAAAGAAAAGGAGAATGTAAAATGATGGAATACATTTATCTGGTAACAATCATCGGAATCGTCCTGTGGTCGCTAGTAAATAAACTAGATGACCACGCTGAAATGAAACAAAAAGAGCGTCAGCGAATAGCTAACAATGTCGCACGGATGAACCTGAGAAATTCAGATAAGCAATTTACTTATGACGTGCAACCGCCTGTGGGACTCGCAAAAGGTGTAGAAGAAGGAGTTTAAAATGGTAACAATCAATAAACTAGAAATCGAAAACGTCAAGCGCGTTAAAGCGGTCAAATTAGAGCCGTCAGCGACTGGCTTGACAATCGTGGGTGGAAATAACAACCAGGGGAAAACAAGCGTGCTGGACGCGATTGCTTGGGCGTTGGGTGGCAACAAGTACAAACCTAGCCAAGCTCAGAGAGAAGGCAGTACAATCCCGCCTAGCCTAAAAATCACGCTATCAAACGGTCTAATTGTGGAGCGTAGCGGAAAGAACAGCACTCTCAAGGTCATCGATCCAAGCGGTAATAAAGCAGGACAAAACTTGTTGGATAGCTTCGTGGAAGAACTAGCTATCAATTTGCCAAAATTCATGGAGCAGACTAGCAAAGAAAAAACTAAGACATTGCTGCAAATCATCGGAGTTGGTCCGCAATTGGCTGAACTGGAAATACAGGAGAAAGCCAAATATGATGAACGTCACACAATCGGTGTGATTGCTGACCAAAAGGAGAAGTTCGCTAAAGAACAGCCGTACTATCCAGATGCACCTAAAGAATTGGTCTCTATTGCCGAACTTATCCAGCAACAACAAGCTATCCTTGCGAAAAATGGCGAGAATGCCCGCAAGCGTCAGAACTTGGTATCTATCCAAAATCAACACGCTTCAGCAACTGCAGAGGTTGAACGATTGGAACAATTGCTGTCCGATGCCAAAGAAAAAGAAAGTCAGTTAGCTCAAGACTTAGCTATCGCGAATACCGACGCGATGGACCTTCTCGATGAATCGACTGAAGAGATTGAACAGAGTATCGCAGAGATTGACGAAATCAATCGTAAAGTACGTGCTAATCTGGACAAGGATAAAGCCGAAGAAGATGCTAAGGGTTATCGCGAGCAATACAAGGAACTTGATAATGTGATTGATGACATCCGTAAGCAGAAGACAAACTTGCTCACAAACGCAGATTTACCATTGCCTGGCTTGTCCGTGGATGATGGCGAACTGCTCTACCTCGGTCAGCGCTGGGATAACATGTCTGGTAGTCAGCAGCTGCAAGTTGCGACCGCAATTGTGCGTAAATTAAAACCAGAATGTGGATTCGTACTTATTGATAAGCTAGAGCAAATGGATCAGTTGACTCTTCAAGAATTCGGAGCGTGGCTTGAAAAAGAAGGATTGCAAGCTATCGCGACAAGAGTTTCAACGGGCGGAGAGTGCTCAGTTATTATCGAAGATGGTTACAGCGTCACACCCGAAACAATTCAAACACCGCAAGGGTGGCAAGGCGGATTCTAAAAAAAGAAAGAAGGAAATATCATGAAATACACAGACAAATTCGCAGTATTAAGAAATAAAAAAACAGGAACTTTTGTAAACAACTATAAAAGCAAAAAAGGAACGTTTGCTTATTCTGTTGAATATACAAATGATCTTAGACGCGCTGCAAAAAATGAACTCAAGGCAATCGAAAACCAAAAAGAAGACTTTGAAAAATTAGCAAACGCGCTCGATTGTGAAATTTTAGTCGTCGAAGCAGAATACACACTAAAAACACTTGATGGCAAAGAGCCGGAAGAATTAACCGAAGATATTGAAGACGCGAAACGAAAATATATCAAAGGGCTTCTAAAAGGCTTGCTAAGCGACGAAGCGGAGGACTAAAAAATGCAGATTACAAGAGGAAAACGGGCGCGAGCTCAAAAGGTAGTTATCTACGGTCCTGAAGGAATCGGCAAGTCCACGTTTGCAGCCGAATTTCCAAATGCTGTCTTCATCGATACAGAAGGTTCGACAGACAACATGGATGTGGCACGACTCGACAAGCCAACCAGCTGGACCATGCTCATCAATGAGATTGCTTTTATCAAAGCAAATCCGACTGAGTGTGGGACACTCGTTATTGACACGATCGATTGGGCAGAAGCTTTGGCAGTTAATTACATCTGTTCGCAACATGGTAAGCAAGGGATTGAGGATTTTGGCTGGGGCAAAGGCTACACTTATGTCCAAGAAGAAATGGGTCGTTTCTTGAATAGCTTGTCTGATTTGGTTGATATGGGTATCAACGTGGTATTGACTGCGCACGCTCAAATTAAGAAATTCGAACAACCAGACGAGATGGGTTCGTACGATCGATATGAATTAAAGCTCGGTCAAAAGACAGGGTCTAAGACCGCGCCCCTTGTAAAAGAATGGGCAGACATGGTTCTATTTGCCAATTACAAGACCTTGGTCATGACGACTGATAACGGCAAGAAAAAAGCGCAAGGTGGTGAGCGCGTGATGTATACCAACCATCGACCAGCTTGGGATGCCAAGAACCGACATGGGTTACCTGATGAAATGCCATTCCATTACGCTGGAATTGCTCATATCTTTGCGAATCAACAAGTGAAACCTATTCCGCCACAACCTCAAGCAGTCGCTCCAGAACCTCAGCAGACTGTTCAGCAATCCCCTGAGCAAGTTCAAGAAGAATTGCCTCTCGATATGTCGCAGGTAGCTGAAAAACCTCAAAATGAAGCTTCTAGCACGCCACAGACATTACCTGAACAATATCATGCAAGCTTGCCAAATAGTTTGACGGACCTCATGTCTCAAGGTAACGTGACAGAAGAAGAACTTCAAAAAGTCGCTTACATCCGAGGGCACTTCCCGTTAGGAACGCCAATCGAAAACTTCCCGCCTGATTATTGGGATATGATTGTGGCACATTGGCAGGCAACTATGGAAGTTATTCAAAACCAAGTTCGAGCAGACCCTGAACTGCCCTTCACGATGTAGATTTTGGGAATTAGAAATCATAGCAAAATACAATAAGGAGTATCTATGAAAGATAAAACTATTAAAATCGATTTGTCGAAAATCGCAAATACAGCCCTACAAGAAAAGGTTGATAAAGAACTTGAAAAAGTCCTTGAGAATATTCTGGATCTCAATACAGAAGCTAAAGCGACTCGCAAGGTTACTATCATACTAACAATGTCAACAGACGATGAACGTACAGTCGTTAAGACAGGCATGGAAGTAAAATCTACTTTAGCACCGCAGAAAGGTGTTGCAACAACTGTCATTGTCGGTCGTGACGACACTGGTAAAATTCACGCAAACGAGCTCAAAAGCGGCATCCCTGGTCAGACTTACTTTGATGACAACGGTGATATGAGAACAGATACTGGGGAACTTATCGAAAAAGTGGAACAACAGGAAAAATCTAAAATCATTGATTACAATCAAAAGAAAGCAGGTAACTAACCATGACAGAAAATCTCAAAGAAGCATTATCTTACACAGTCGAACTAGCGGGTAAAGAAAACAAAATCATTCGTTCAGAAACTGGGAAGGAGTATTTTGACAGCAATGAATATAACTTACAGGAACTTAATCCTCGTAAGTATGCACCTATCCTTGAGCTTCAGACGCTCAAGAGTCTTGTTGATTATCTCAAGTCAGATAACGATTTCATCAGTGATCGTAAACTTGTAGTTGTCGTGGACAGTTGTCAAAAAGTATCTGTATATGATCAAGTTGATTTTGAAAATGGTAAACGTCCTCAACTTGTTTCTGTAAGAGCATCTGTCCCAGTTATTCCATTCAGCAATTGGCGTGACCAGGAAGAATTCAACATTATGCTGCAGTCTATGTTTATCAATGATGCAGACCGTAATTTGGTTTTGGATTTTGCTAGCCATTTGAAAATCGAAAAAGGTGCAGAAGTACAGGACAATGGCATCAGCCAAATGGCTACGGTTCGCGATGGTGTAGCAAGCCTAGCACAAGCTAAAACTCCAAATCCAGTAACCTTGAGACCATATCGTACTTTCAACGAAGTGGAACAACCAGCAAGTCAATTCGTCTTCCGCATTAACAAATCGGCGAACCTTGCGCTCTTTGAAGCAGATGGTGGTAAATGGAAATTAGAAGCCGTCGAAAGCATCGCAAATTATTTAAAAAATGAACTTGCTAGCAACAAAAAAATTACTATTTTAGCTTAAAGGAGAAATCAACATGACACAACAACAATACAACAACTTTGATCACGAAATTGGTTGGGAAGACACGATTGAAAAGGACTCGGATTTCGTCCTACTGCCTGACGGATTGTACTATTTTACAGTCGTTGGCATGGAACGTACACGACATACGCCAAATCCGCAAAATCCAGGTAAACTACCAGCATGTAATAAGGCTATCGTCAGCATCAAGATTGTAGCTAACGAAGGCGAGACCGAACTGCGACACAACCTATTCTTACACAGCTCAACTGAAGGAATGTTATCTGCTTTCTTTGCTGCAATTGGCCAAAAGAAAAAGGGCGCACCGCTTCGCATGAACTGGAATACCATCATCGGTGCAACTGGAGTATGTAAGGTCGGAACCCGACAATACAATAACAACAATTACAACGAAGTCAAATCCATGCTCTACCCTGAAGACGTGGATTATACAAAAGTGTTGAACCAACAACCAGGACAAGTTACACAAGCAAGCTACCAACAACCACAACCGCAGAACTTTGGACAACAACCACAAGGACAAGCTGGCTACCAAGCTGGGCAATTCTAGGAGGTAAGGGATGCAATTAAGACCTTATCAACAGGAAGCACGGGAAGCTGTTCAAGCTGAATGGGCTAAAGGTCGCAAGCGCACGCTCTTAGTATTGCCTACAGGATGTGGAAAGACAATCGTCTTCTCCAAAATCATTGAAGACCAAGTGAAAGAGGGCAAGCGTGTGCTTGTCCTTGCTCATAGGTCAGAGCTTTTAGAGCAGGCTAGCGACAAGCTCAAGACTGCGACAGGACTCGGCACGGCCTTAGAAAAAGCTGAGAATACCTCTATCGGTTCATGGTATCGTGTTGTAGTTGGTTCTGTTCAGACGATGAAGAGAGAGAAGCGACTTAGTCAATTTCCTCCTGACTGGTTCGATACGATTGTGGTTGACGAAGCTCATCACGCTATTTCAGACGGTTATCAACGTGTCCTTGGTTATTTTGAACAATCGAATGTATTGGGAGTAACTGCAACGCCTGACCGCGGAGATATGAAGAACCTTGGTTCTTACTTCGACAGCTTAGCTTATGAGTATTCGCTAGTTCAAGCTATCCAGGAAGGGTATCTATCTAAAATTAAGGCCTTGACAATACCGCTCAGCTTGGATTTAACAAACGTCAGTATGTCAGCTGGTGATTTCAAAGCGAGCGATGTCGGAACGGCACTGGATCCATATCTGGAACAGATAGCAGATGAAATGGCCAAGCAATGTGCAGACCGCAAGACAGTCGTATTCTTGCCTTTGGTGAAGACATCACAGAAGTTTCGAGATATTCTAAACGCAAAAGGTTTTCGCGCTGCTGAAGTAAATGGAGAGTCCAAGGATCGCGCAGAGGTTTTAGAAGACTTCGAGAATGACCGCTACAACGTTCTTTGTAACTCTATGCTCTTGACTGAAGGCTGGGATTGCCCATCAGTAGATTGCGTGGTAGTGTTAAGACCTACTAAGGTACGTGCCTTGTATAGCCAGATGGTAGGGCGTGGGACTCGCTTGCATCCAGGGAAAGAAGAACTGCTTTTGCTAGACTTCCTCTGGCACACTGAACGCCACGAACTCTGTCGGCCAGCTCACCTTATCTGTGAAACTCCAGAAGTCGCTCAGAAAATGGTTGAGAATATGGAAGAGCAAACAGGTGTCATGCTTGACCTTGAGGATATGGAAGTCAAGGCAACCGAGGACGTTGTCGCACAGCGTGAAGAGGCTTTGGCAAAACAGCTGGAAGAAATGCGTAAGCGTAAACGTAAGCTAGTTGATCCGTTGCAATTTGAAATGTCTATCCATGCTGAAGACTTGTCGAATTACGTGCCTAACTTCGGATGGGAAATGGCGCCTGCTAGTGATAAGCAAATTAAAGCACTTGAGAAATACGGAATACTTCCTGACGAAATTGGCAACGCTGGAAAGGCTGCGTTGTACTTAGATAGATTGCACAAACGCCAATCTGAAGGCTTGACTACGCCGAAGCAAATTCGCTTCCTGGAAGGGCGTGGTTTCAAAAATGTTGGGATGTGGCAATTTGACCACGCTAGAAATATGATTGATCGCATTGCAGCTAACGGATGGAGATTACCTACTGGCGTTCGACCAGCCGAATATGTACCGGGGTGATGTATGAAATCTCTTTTACGATATCCAGGTAGCAAGTGGAATCTTGCTGGTAGGATAGTAGAACTATTACCTGAACACAAAACCTACCTAGAACCCTATTTTGGTAGTGGTGCGGTATTGTTTACCAAAAAAACTAGCGCTATTGAGACAGTTAACGACCTAAATGATGATGTGGTTAATCTTTTTCAGGTGATACAACAGGAACCTGAAGCGCTGGCCGAAAAAATCTTTCTGACTCCTTACAGTAGAAGGATTTATGACAATGCTTGGGAAGTTCGGTCAGAGAATGAGATTGATAAAGCTCTGAATTTCATCATACGTTCTGTTATGAGCCACGGTTTTCGAAATATTGAAAAATCTGGTTGGAAAACGGATATTAACGGCAGAGAACGAGCTTACGCAGTCAAACATTGGAATGATCTGCCAGAGTTAATCCAAGAAATGACATTGCGATTAAAGCAGGTTCAGATTGAATGTCGGCCAGCCATTGAACTGATAGAGAAATATAGTCGGGAAGATGTCTGCATGTATGTAGACCCTCCCTACGTCCTTAGCACAAGGACGAGAAAGCAATATTCAGTAGAAATGGATGACCGTGACCACGAAGAACTATTAGAAATGTTGAATCAGTCCAAAGCTAACGTTCTTCTAAGCGGATATGATAGCGACTTGTATAATAAACGTTTGTTAAATTGGGAAAGGGTGGAGTTCTCGGCGACTGCAGAGAAAGGGCTACCGAGAACAGAAGTTCTTTGGATGAACTATCAACCAAAGAAGCAATTATTATTATTTTAAAGGAGAAAACAGTGGCAGAGAATGATTTTAATTTGTTGCCGTTGCTGGATTATATCAATCCTGCCACGGTAGACTACCAGACATGGATCAATATCGGCATGGCCTTAAAACACGAAGGATACACGGCATCTGACTGGGATAACTGGTCACAAAACGATAGCCGGTACAAGAAATTTGAATGCTTCAAGAAATGGGATACCTTCAACGAGGAAGCAGGAACTATCGTGACGGGTGCGACTATTACCCAACTTGCAAAAGAAAACGGCTGGGTGTCGCAATCTGGCTACGATAGCGAGAACGCTCATGAGCTAGGTTGGACAGATACAATTGACCGTGATTATCGTGTCATTGATAAAGATTGGATCGAGGGCAAGGAAATCCACGAGCCGACTATTTGGAATCCAGTTCAGGAAATCATCAAATACCTTGAAACACTTTTTGAAGCTGGCGAAAATGTAGGTTATGTGACCAAATGCTATCCAAAGACTGATGACAAAACGGGAAAGATTGTCAAATGGTTGCCAACCAAAGGAGCTTACGACCGCACAGCTGGTGAATTGATTCAACTCTTACAAGAATGTAATGGAGATATTGGAGGTGTTCTTGGGGACTATCACGAAGAAGCTGGCGCATGGGTTCGATTCAATCCAATGGACGGAAAGGGCGCTAAAAATGAAAATGTGACGGATTTCAGATATGCTCTGGTCGAATCCGACAGTATGCCGATCGATAAACAAAACGCCATCTACAAAGAACTTGAATTGCCAATTGCAGCCTTAGTACACAGTGGGAACAAGTCATTGCATGCCATCGTCAAAGTAGATGCTAAGAATTATGAAGAGTATCGGAACCGGGTTGATTATCTTTATAAAATCTGTCAGAAGAACGGAATTATAGTTGATACTCAAAATAAAAATCCAAGTAGACTTTCGCGCATGCCAGGTTTCGTCCGAAATGGCCAGAAGCAATTTCTAGTAGATACCAACATTGGTAAAGCTGATTGGGACGAGTGGTACCAATACATCGAAGACTTGAACGATGATTTACCTGATCCTGAAGGATTGGCCGACAGTTGGGATAATTTGCCAGAATTGGCGCCTGAGCTGATTAAAGGCGTGCTTCGTCAAGGTCATAAGATGCTGATTGCCGGGCCTTCAAAAGCTGGTAAGTCATTCGCTTTGATTGAGATGTCAATCGCTATTGCCGAGGGCAAGAAGTGGCTAGGCTGGGATTGTACGCAGGGGCGTGTCCTTTATGTTAATTTGGAGCTAGACAGACCGTCTGCCTTGCATCGTTTCCGCGATGTCTACCATGCAATGGGTTTGGCTCCGCAAAATATCAACAACATCGATATCTGGAATTTGCGTGGAAAGACCGTACCAATGGATAAGCTGGCGCCCAAACTCATTCGTCGAGCTTTGAAGAAAAACTATATCGCAGTTATCATTGACCCGATTTACAAGGTCCTGACTGGTGACGAGAATAGCGCAGACCAGATGGCACATTTTACGAATCAATTTGATAAAGTGGCCACAGAGTTAGGTTCTAGTGTTATCTACTGTCACCACCACTCAAAAGGTTCTCAAGGTGGCAAGAAGTCCATGGACCGCGCTAGTGGTTCGGGTGTGTTCGCTCGGGATCCTGACGCGCTTATTGACTTAGTAGAGCTGGAAGTGTCAGAGGAATTACTTACTCAGAGGCTGAACCAAGCAGCGTGCGAAGTTTACAAACAAGCTTTGCAAGAACGAAATAACGCTTATTACCAACAGAATGTCGGACTAGATGATCTATTAAGTCCTGCGCAGATGAGAACGCATTTTGAGAAAGGGATTCCGGATGTGATGGAGCGTGCTCCATTCGTGGATAAGCTCGAAGAAGCTCGCAACAAGATTCAGATAGCTACTGCTTGGCGTGTTGAGGGTACGCTTCGAGAGTTTGCCAAGTTTAAGCCAGTCAATATGTGGTTCAGCTATCCAGTACACACGCTTGATGAAACAGGTGTGCTGGCGGATATTAAGCTGGAAGATGATAAACCAGGGTGGATGAAAGCTAAAGAAACTCGCAAAAAGAATGCAAAGGAAGATAAAAAGCAAAAGCTGAAAGAGTTTGACGAAGCTATCGAAAATGCAAATTTTGGCGAGCCACCCTCAAAAGAAGACGTAGCTGAATATTTAGGAGTGTCTATAAAAACTGTCGAAAGACGGTTAAAAACATCAAAAAAATATTGGCTCGATAAAAATACGCTCACTATTTTAAATAAAGAAAATACGACAAAAACGTAAAATTCTGGTCGTGTCCTAATAATGACAGCACCATAAATTCATGGTTGTGTCTTTGTCTCAAAAAGGACAGACAAGACCATAAAATCGTGGTCGTGTCGAACGACAAGCAACTATATATTATATATATAGATAATGTCCTGTCGTCCATCATGTCCATACCTATATAGACAGGGTTGCTTAAAACGCACCCTGTCATATACAAGGGTCATGGACTAAAAGCGAAATTAAAAAAAGAAAGGAAGTGCATTTTTAAAAATGTCTATTGAATTCTTTTTACCGATGCAAAAAATTCCGACAACGACTCACCAACAAAAAAAGGTAAACGTGAGATTTGGTAAGCCAATCTTTTATGAGCCAGAGGATCTGAAAAATGCCAGGGCGAAATTTGAGAGCTTGCTTGCCCAGCATGTGCCTCCTGATAAATTTAAAGGAGCAATTCGACTGACGGTCAAGTGGTGCTTTCCTCGTATCAAGAAAAGCTACGACGGCCAGTACAAGACCACGAAGCCAGATACAGACAATTTGCAGAAGTTGCTCAAGGATTGCATGACAAAACTTGGATACTGGCAAGATGATGCACAAGTGGCCAGCGAGATTGTCGAGAAGTTTTGGGCTGACACAGTCGGAATCTATATCAAGATTGAGGAATTGCCATGAAAATTAATTATATAGATTTCTTTAGCAGAGTTATTCCGGAATGGATGGCGCGCAGCAATCAGAAGAGCCAAGAAATTGGTTTTGGCTCGGACGCTTATTGGCTATGGGCAGTGTCGTCAATTGGAGAAATTTGCAAGCAATACAATGATGATGAGCTGGTGACAGAACAGTTCGGCCTGCTCTTTAACTGGCTAGAAAAACAAGCAGGAGGAGTTGGAAAATGAAAGAAAAAACATATGAAGAGGTTTTGGATGAAATGATTAGCGATAAGATCAATAATCCAAATCACTATCAGGGTGCATTTGGCCTTGAGGCAATTGATGTTGTCCGTAATTTCGCAGGAAAACTGACAGCTATTCAAGGATTTTATTGGGGCAATACAATCAAGTATATGTTACGGTTCCAAAAGAAGAACGGACTTGAAGACTTGAAAAAGGCTCGTAAAAATCTGGATTGGTTAATTGAGGAGTTGGAGGTGGAGTGAGGATATGACGTTCGTGGAGCACAATAACCGCGAGAAAGCCAATAAATTTGCCGAGTACGTGACTGGTAAGCCTTTGCGCGAATACTTAGCTCAAAAAGTCAAACAATATTGCGGTGAAAATATATCCGTCTTCGATGGAGCTGCAGGCTCCGGACAACTAGAACAGTTCATTAGTATGACCGATTTTCATGCGGTAGAAATTCAGAAGGAAAGTTGTGAAGCATTGAAAACAAATTTCCCTCATGCGGTCGTGCATAATCAGAGTTTTTTCACTTATCAATCAGATGTACAAGTGGATGCAATTGCAATGAATCCACCTTATTCTCTGAAGTTGAAAGAATTACCAGAAGAGGACCAACAGGCTATAAAAGAATTGTATCCGTGGAAAAAGTCAGGTGTTGTTGATGATATTTTTTTGTTGAAGTCGATGACCTACACGAAACGATACGGATTTTATATCATGTTCCCTGGTATTGCTTACCGTCAGTCTGAAAAGAAAATGAGAGAGCTGGTAGGGAATAACCTTGTTGAATTGAATGAGATTCAAAATGGATTTGAAGACACATCTATTAACGTGATTTTCTTAGTCATTGACAAAGAGAAAAATGATCCTGAAATTTTAAAAGAGATTTATGATTGTAAAACTCAAAAAGTTGAATATCAAGAATATGATAAATTAAATTCAGATTTCAACTGGGTGATACCTAAAAAACCAGTTGAGAAAGAAGAAATAGACATTGACCAAGTAAATGCAGAACTAGACCAAATGGCAATTGATCACCTTGAAAAGCATCTAGCTAGTCAATTGATATTGATTCAATTTTTCAACGCAGATATTGATTTAAAATCTTTCATAACGAGATGCCACAAAGTCTTAGATGATTACTTGTTGATGTACAATTTCGCAGTAGAGAGATAAAGAGGAGAATTTAACATGCTACTAAAATTCAGAGTGTGGATGAAGTCATTGAAATGGTGCGTGAGGTGAAGTAATGGGTTTAACACTAAATAGCAAAATCGGAGACTTGGTTTTGGCAATCGGCGAAATTATCGTTAATTCCGATGGCAAGACCACAACAGTAGAATTGGAAATCCCGAATCAATCCTTTTATTTAGAGATTACGGTCAAACCAAAAGAGGAGGTGGACGATTGACGATAAACATCAAACAACGACTAAAGGCCTTACAGTACATTGATATCAAAGCGAAGTCAAAGCACCAGGAAATTATCAGCCTGAAATCGAGCATCTTGCGAGGACAGCAGTTCGATAACATGCCAAAGTCAGAAAACTCGTCTAATCGCTCTGAGGAATTAAATGTGCTGATTATTGACAAATCAGAACAACTGTATCAGGAGATCCAAGAACTCTATCGCGAACGGGATGAGCTGGTGCAAGTGATTGAATCATTGGACGATCCTGTGGAAAATATTATCATGCGGTTGTTGTACATTGATGGATTGTCGTGGAATCAAATTCAGGCTCAGCTACGTTGCGGGCGCGGAACGATTCATCGGGCTAGAGAGAGCGCTTTGAAAAAAATTTCTAAAAAATGGAACTAATGGAACTCTTTGGAATTTTTAAAGTGATATTATGGTATTGTCAGCAAAAGCGGTAAGCTGGATTGATGACTCCTTATATTCTGAGGCTTCGGCCTCTTTGGCGGTGACAGGTAAGTGGTTTCTCTCTTATGTTTCCTTCGGTTCGATTCCGGGCATCGCCGTTAATGACTACACAAAACAAAAAAAGAAAAAGTAATTTCTAATTAACAAGCAAGGTAGTAGTCGCCTTGCAGTAGGGATGTAGCTCAATTGGTAGAGCGGTAGACTTTTAATCTATTGGTTGCAGGTTCGAGTCCTGTCGTTCTTATGAGAGGTATTGGAAAGGTCGCACATCGTGTGGCTTTTTTAGTTTATTATTGGTAGGTGAGTAATGGATGTCTCGACTAGAGAAGAACGAAACCAGTTTTATAATTCCAGTGAATGGAGAACCATAAGAAGGCAAGCGCTTAAACGAGATCATTACGAATGTGTATGGTGCAGGGATGAAGGCAAGGTCACAACTACTAACTTGGAAGTTGACCACATCAAGGAGCTAGAGTTCTATCCAGAGTTCGCTCTTGACTTAGATAATCTTAGGACACTGTGCAAAGCATGTCATAATAAGAGGCATGATCGTTTTGATAAGAATGACAGAAATTTCAGAAAAGATGAATGGTGGGGTTAGGTGAATGGAACTTAAACACCCCCCGGTCAAAAAAAATGGAAGTTTTTAAAGATGTCGGTAAGCGGTCTGCACTCGACTGTCCAAATTTTTATTATTTTTTTCATACATGACCCCCTCCCCCTCTTAAAAAATAAAAATATGAAAGGAGGCAATAACGATGAGTTTAGCTAAGCGAAACGAAAAAGTTAGAACTGAGCAAAAGCGTCTCATGGCTCAATTTTCGGATATACCTCCGAACAAAAAAAGTCTAGCTTATGGATTAATAATTCAAGCAGCAAGACTCCGAGTGGCATTGAATGAAATGTGGGAAGATATATCTAAAAAAGGATATTACACATTATTTAAACAATCCGAGCAGCAAGACCCTTACGAAAGAGAAAGACCCATTGCTAAATTATATAATGCTCAAGAAACTAGTTATCAAAGAATTATAAAACAGTTAATCGATTTACTGCCAGATGAAAAAATCGAAGAGGTAGAAAAAAAACAAGTAGAAAGTAGTGAATTGCTATGATTTCACATCCACTTGTCGACGAATACATTGAACTGGCAGAACAAGGAAAGATTATTGTTAATCATGAAAGAAAGTTGCTGTTTAAAATTATCAAGGAGAAAATCTATCCTCGTGATGATTTGTATTTTGATAATGACCTAATTGAGAAATTCATTCGGTTTACGGAAAAGAACTTTTTTCCTCTAGCGAAATACCAGCTTTTCTTGACCCCGTTCATTTTTCTTTTTAGGAAAGAGGACGGGGAGCCACACTTTGACGAGTATCTATACACTCTTGCTCGTGGTGGCGGTAAGAATGGTTTCATGTCTGCTAGGTCCTCGTTCTTTATCAGTCCTATCTACCCTATCAGAGATTATGACGTGACTATCACTGCTAACTCTGAGAAACAGGGTAAGGTTTCGTTTGAGGAGGTCTATGAGACTATTCAAAGACGTGGTCTTGAGGATCATTTCTATCTAACTAAAATGTCTATCACAGGTCGAGCGAACAACTCGGTCTTTTCTTTTCGGACAAATAACCCGAAGACTATGGACTCTGCTCGTGATGGTTGTCTTGAGTTTGACGAGATTCACCAGTTTGAAGATGACAAGGCTGTGAAGGTCCAAAGGTCTGGTCTTGGTAAGATTGCTCATGCTCGAACATTCTACAACGGGACGAATGGATATGTGCGAGAGGGATTTTACGACAAGCTGATAGAGAAGTCTATGCAAATCTTGAATGGAGAGGTTGATGATTTCAGGCTCTTTCCTTTCATCTGCAAGTTAGACAGTGCGGATGAAGTGGATGATATGAAGAACTGGCCGAAAGCTAATCCGATGTTGGATGAAAGCACTCCTTACGCTAAGAGGTTGCTTGCTAGAACCAAGGCTGACTATGATGACCTTGAGTTGGAGCCATCTGGCCGTCAGGAGTTCATGACAAAACGGATGAATCTTCCTGAAGCTGACCTTGAGAAAGATGTGACTTCTCGAGAAAAGCTAGTTGCTTGTTTGCGATCTCCTGGTATCGACTTGAAAGGCCGGTCATGTGTGGCTGGTTTTGACTATGCTAGCATTCGAGACTTTGCGAGCGTTGGTTTGCTATTTAAGAATGGGGATGAATTTATCTGGAAGCAACATTCATTTGCTCGTAAAGCATTTTTGAAAGCTTTCAAACTAAAAGCTCCTATCCAGGAATGGGCAGAAAGAGGTCTGTTTACGATTGTGGACGGTCCTAGTATTGACCCTCGTTTATTGGTTGAAAAATTGAATGAATGGAGTCGAGAATATCAAATAGAGCTAGTCTGTGCCGATGCTTTTAGAATGGACTTGTTGAAACCTCTTTTGGAAGAGACAGGGTTTGAATATGAGTTCTTGCGCAATCCTGGGGCTATTCAATCAAAAGTTGCGCCAATCATAGAAGATGGATTTGCTAATGAGCGATTTATCTTTGAAAATGACAACTCTATGATTTGGTATACGGATAATACCTACGTCAAAGAGGATAAGGATGGCAATAAGCGTTTCTTGAAGAAAGAGCCTGTTAGAAGAAAGACAGATGGATTCCACGCTTTGATAGCTGCTCTCTACAAGCGTGAGCTTGTGCAAGAGTCGAATGTTGGGGAATTCCTTGACATGATTGATAGTTGGGATTTTTAAAGCATAAATTTTGGGTGGGTGGTCGGCAGAAATTAAAAGAAAGGAGGACGAACCTTGGGATTGCTGAATTTGTTTAAACGTGAAACACCAACTGCTAGTTTTGAATTTGAAGAGCTGGAGCGAATATTTGGGAATCTACAGTTAAAAAGTCTGGCTGTCGATAAGTCCGCTGAGTTTGTTGCTCGGATTTTTGCTAGGTCAGAGTTTAAGTATCTTGAAAAAGGAAAAACAAAAAAATCTGATTGGGATTACTTGTTAAATGTTAGGCCCAATAAAAACGAGTCAGCTTCTGAATTTTGGCAAAAAGTTGTTTATCGTTTGATTACTAAGAACGAAGTTCTAATTTTTCTTACTGATGATGATCAGTTGCTTGTAGCAGATGCCTTTACACGAACTAAACATGCTGTTTACGACGATGTATTTGAGTATGTATCTTGCAGGGGCTATACTTTTGAAAAAAGATTTAGGATGAGTGAAGTGATTTTCTTGCAATATAACAATAATCGATTGCAAGAGTATGTATCTGATTTATTTTCAGACTATGAGAAACTTCATACTCGTTTAGTCGAGGCTTTGGCAAGAACGAATCAAATCAGGGGAACTCTTAGTACTAGAACAAACGGGAGTTTCAATGATAAAATGCGCACACAGCTCCAAGCCTATGCCGATGGACTTTTTAAGTCATTTAGTACAAAAACGATTGCGATTGTTCCATCTCAGGATGGAATGGAATACAGCGAGTTAACCAACACAACAGGAACATCAAATATATCTGTTGAAGAATTAAAAAAACTCAGAAGACAGTTTGATGATGAAGTTGCTGATATATTGGGTATTCCAACAGCTTTGTTACATGGTGACATGGCTAATCTAGAGAATAGTCAAAAAATGTTCAATAGTTATTGTTTTCAGTCTCTTATTAAGAAGATGAGTGATGGTTTAAATTTTTCATTGCTAACAAGAAGAAGATATGACGATTTAAGCCGCTTTGTCATCGTAGGCGAAGGTCAAAGAGATAAATTTGCACTTGCTGAAAGCATTGATAAACTTATTTCGTCTGGCTCAATGTTGATTAACGAAGTTCGTGCTGAGCTTGGGTTAGAAGCTGTTCCATGGGGGGATAAACCTCTCATCACCAAAAATTATCAAATTGGTGAGCAAATAGAGAAAGGAGGTAAAAAAGAAGATGAAAGTAATTCCGATTAAGGGCACGATTGTATCAAATAATGACAGATGGCTTTACGATTGGCTTGAGTGGGACGCAACCGCTCCGAAAGATGTCGTCCTTCCTGATAGTGGTGAACCGATTGAGGTTCATATTAATTCAGGCGGTGGTGATGTTTATGCTGGTAGTGAAATCTATACTGCTCTACGCTCGTATCCTGGTGATGTGACCGTGAAGATTGTCGGTATTGCAGCAAGCGCAGCAAGCGTGATTGCAATGGCAGGAGATACGGTTGAAATCAGTCCGACTGCCCAAATCATGATCCACAATGTTTCAACACAAGTAAATGGAGACCACAATGCCCTGCTTCATGAGGCTGGGGTACTAGAAGGATTTAACAAATCGATTGCTAGCGCTTATGTCCATAAGACTGGCAAGGCTCTTGATGATTTGCTTGGATTGATGAACAAGACTACTTGGTTTGATGCTGAATCAGCTTTGAATCAAGGATTTGTAGATAAGATTATGTTTACAAACGAAGTCGCTCCGACTTTGGTTGCGAGTGAAACTCCTATGATCCCAAGTGACTTTATCGAGAAAATGAGGTCAGCAATGACACCGGATATTGATAAAATCGCTGAACTGGTAGCTGAAAAGCTAAAAGCTAAACTGCCAGATGTACAAATCGACAAAGAGGCTTTCGAAAATAGTGAATTTCTACAGAAGAGATTCAATCTTCCAGAAAGCCCAAAAAACAACACAGACAAGGCTGTTCCTAAAGGGTTCGGTCTTTTTATGTTTTAAGAAAGGAAAAACAGAATGACAATGACATTATCTAATCAATTTGAAAAACAACGTCAGGCATTTATGGATGCCGTTGCAAATGGTTCACCTCAAGAAGAACAAGCGAAGCTTTACAACGAAATGCTTGAGTCTATGAGCAATGAAATGATGGCTCAAGCTCGTGAGGCTGCTCGTGAAGAAGTTTCTGCTTTGAATCCTTACGATGCTAAACTGACTGCAGAAGCTCGTGAGTTCTTCAATAACATTGAAAAAACTGCTCCTAAAGGAATTGAAAAGCTATTCCCTCAAGAAACAATCGACCGTATCTTTGAAGATATGGTTATGGCACGTCCACTCCTTCAACATATCGGCCTTAAAAATGCTGGAATCCGTTTGAAATTCCTTAAATCAACTCAAACTGGTCAAGCAGTTTGGGGTAAAATCAATGCCGAAATCCAAGGACAACTTAAACAAGAATTCAGCGATGAAGAAGCTATCCAGTCTAAGCTGACTGCTTTTGTTGTAATTCCAAAAGACTCTGAAAAGTTCGGACCTGCTTGGTTGCAGAAATTTGTCTCTGCACAAATTACAGAAGCCTTTGCGGCTGCCCTTGAAGCTGCTTACTTGAACGGTGACGGCGACAACAAACCTATCGGACTCTCTCGTACTCTTACAGGGACTGTTGCAGACGAAAAGACAACTTATGCTGAAAAAACGGCTGAAACAACTAAGTTGACTTTTGCCGACTCAGCTACCGTAGTTAAAGAATTGACAAAGATTTACAAACATCACTCTGTTAAATCAGACGGGAAAACTCCAGTTGCAGTGGAAGGAAATCTCGTGATGGTTGTCAACCCAGCCGATGCTTGGGATGTGAAGAAACAATACACTTCTTTGAATGCTCAAGGTGTTTATGTCACTGCAATGCCTTACAACCTAATCTTAGTTGAATCTGTAGCACAAACCGCTGGTAAAGTTACTACATTTGTCAAAGGTCGTTACGATGCTTTTGTTGGTGGTAGTATCGAATTTGGTCGATTTACCGAAACATATGCTTTGGAAGATTTGAATCTTTACACTGCGAAGCAATTTGCTTATGGTAAAGCTCATGATGAAAAGACTGCTGCTGTTTGGACTTTAAAATTCCCTGAAGCTTAATTTAGGAGTTGAGTCATGACTGCCGAAGTAGAAACGCATTCTCTCCTTGATGCGTTTAAGGGGAGAATGAGGATTTTTCACGACGGAGAGGATGCTAACCTCTCCAGAATGTTAGAAAGCTCTGAACAGGCTATTTTTCAAATCGTGGGGACTACAAACCACAATCCACGAGTGAGAGAGCTTATTTTAGAGCGTGCACGATATGCCTACAATGATCAAGTTGAATTTTTTTATCAAAACTTTCAAGGAGATTTGATGGCATTATCACTAGAAAATTATAAATTGGAGGAAAAACATGATTAAGGTTTTGAAAGGATTTTATGACCTTAAAGAAGGTCAATATCGCTCAGTTGATTCAGAATTTGAAGCGACAAAAGAACGTTTTGATGAAATCAATGAAGCGTTACCTGACTATGTTGAATGGTCAGAAAAACAACCAGAAGTAACAATTCCTGATGTCCCATCATACTAATCGCCCCAGTTATCGTTACAAAAAGCCTGAGTCTCAAAATGGAGACCTGAGAACTCCCATGACTTTCTATACTTCTAAGGTTAAAGAGGGGGTTGATGGTCGTGATATGAGTTACAAGAAGGCTTTTTATACGATGGGCCAAGTTTACTCACCTAGTTTCAAAGATATTGAGATTGCGACTGGAAAAGCGATGAAAGCTAAGATGACTTTGAAAATTCGTGATCCTCTGACAGATTATCAGCCTGAAAGTCGGCATTTTGTCGAAGTAGGAGATATCCGTTTAGTTGGTAAGAAATGGCAGGTTATCGATGTGCGTCCTGATTATGATAATCGGGATTTTTTGATTGTCATTATCGGAGGTGGCCGTGATGTCTAGTGGAGCAAATCTAAAAGGATTTGATGATGTTTTGAGGAATATTGAGGCTCGACTAGGAGAGCCAGTAGTTCGTAGAAAAGTCAACAAAGTATTGAAGGGTACAGTTGAGGAGTTTGAGCCGACTTTCAAACGAGCTATGGCAGTGTACGCTGACACTGGTAAGACGGTCGGAGCTGTCGTCCATGGGAATGTGACTGGTACATCCAGCGGTGTTCCAATGGTTAAATTAGGATTTAAAAGTCCTCGTTGGACTCTTATTCACTTGAACGAATTTGGATACGCAAAGAATGGACATCCTCGTGGTTTCGGTATTATGCGCCGATTTTTTGAGGGTAGCAAACCAGTTTTTAAATCTAAAGTTGGCATGAAGTTAAAACAGGAGTTTTTGTAATGATTAAAGACAAATTAACTGAACTCTACAACGTTTTGGAGGAGGATGAGTCTTTATCTGGTATCAGTATCAAGTCATTTGAACGTCCTGAGACCTTGGGAGATGACGAGACGAGTATTGTCATTATTCCTGTCGGACCTCCAATGCAGACCGCTCACGGTAGTAATACTAGCCTGGCAAAGACTTTTCTCTATCAAATCAATGTAGAGTCTACTAATCGATTGGAGTGTAAAGAACTCCAAGGAAGAATTGAAAAAATAATGGAAAATCAGGGGTTTTATCAGACCGAAGGTGGTCTGGAACAATGGATTCCTGATATCAAACGCTATGTAGATGCTCGGACCTATAAAGGTCAGAGCACTCTATACGAAGAATACTAAATGAAAGAAAGAGGTGCTATAAATGGCATTAGTTGGTTTTAAACGTATGACAATTCGTGTGTTGGATGGGAATGCTACTCCAACGCTCGGACAAAACCTTTTCGTAATTGAAGGTAAGACGGGGGAAGGTGCGACTCGTACTGCTAAAATTTCTGGTCTTGCAAGTGATCCGGTAAAAACATACGGTAGCGACGTTGCTTATCACGTATCAAACCGTGGTGTAGGCGATGTGAAGATGGAAATGACGGCGGTTGATATTCCTTCAACAGTATTGGCTAAAATCCTTGGGCACCAAGTAAAAGATGAAATCATTGGTATTGGTGCTGATAGCACTGCACCATTCTGTTCAGTCATGCTTGAATCTAAGACAGCAAATGGAACTCAGGCGCAGGTCGGGTTCTTTAAAGGTCAGTTCTCAATGGATGCTGAAGAGCTTGAAACACTTAAAGATAAGCAAGAAGAACTGCCAGATGATAGCTTGAGTTTTTCTGCTATCGCAAGCGATGACGCTGTAACAGAAGGTCTTTACTACGTGAAATACATTGGCAAGGACGAAACCAAGCTCAAAAAATTCAAAGGTCAGCTTAAAATGGTTGCTGCAGGGTAGGAAGAGGGTGCAAGCTCTCTTTTTATCTTTTCTAGAAAGGAAAGTAAATGGCTAAGGTTAAATTTTTAATTAAAAACGAAAAGGGTCAAGACGTTCAAAAGACTAGTAAAGAAATTACTACTAAGGACTATCGTGACTACTTGATTCTCAATGAAGCACTATCATCTGATGTGTCAGAGGTAGAGAAATTAGACAAACAATTGGAATTTATCGCCTCACTGTTTGAAGATTTGGAAGTGGAAGAGCTTTTGAAATTCACGGATATGGCAGATATTTTTGCGGTATTTGCAGACATCTACTCTCATCTGGTGGGTGATGTTGACCCAAAGGAGAAGAAATAAAGCCAAGCGAAGCGCTGAAAAGGTTTTATGGTTTTGTCAAGCAAGCTACTGAAGGTCCATACGGTATGAGTATTCGTGATGTGATGGATACGAGTTGGGAGGACTTGATGGGTGTTCTTGGTGAAACTGAATCTGCTGAAATTGAGGAAGTCATGGATCTTGCTGACTTTATCCAGCTTATCTGATGAAAAGGCTTTACAAAACATCTCAATAGGCATATAATAAGGGTAAGGAGGTGAGTGGTATGAAGATGGTAGAACAAAATCGCAGGCGATGTCTATTTTGGACATTGACTTTTGTAATATATATTTGTTTTGGTATTTACTGCGTTTGTACGAACTTTGGTAATACGATTGGGCAGATATTATTGTCGCCATTCATCATTGCTTCTTTGCCTTTATATGGATATGGACTCCTAGGTGTTTTTATATGGGCAATGATGTCTATGGCTTTTGATGATTATAAGAAATTAAAATAAGAAAAGTCCGCAAGGGCTTTTTTCTTTATATATGAGAGATAGGAAGGAGAACAAAATGGCAAACGGTACGCCGTTAGGAGCAATGTATATCGAACTAGGGCTGGACGTGTCGAAGTTCAGTCCTACTTTAAATGGTGCAAAAAACTCTGTAAAGTACTTTCAAAACAATGTCCGTTCTTTGGATAGTACGTTAAAAGGGAATGAAAAAAATGCTGGGTTACTTCAAGCAAAATATAAGACTTTAGGACAAGCTATTGATTCACAGCGTAAAGTCTTGGATGAGCTAAAGAAAAGCTTTGACAAACTTGATCCTGGGACAGCTAAGTTTGACAAGGCTGCTGCTGATATTCAGCGTGAGAATGCTAAGTTGGCAGCGATGGAAAACCAGCTACGTGGAGTTGAAAAAGCTTTGAAAGATGTTGGTCGCGAGAATAGCTGGGCTGGGAAGATGGACAAGCTAGGGGACACCTTTAAGCGTGGTGGCGAAAAATTTCGTGCAATGGGTGATGCTATGAAACCTGTATCGACAGCCCTAACTGCTGGTTTTGCTTTATCAACTAAGAAAGCTATAGATTTCGAAAGTCAGATGAATACGACAAAATCACTTCTAGCAGATACTATCCCAACTGCGGATGAATTGAATAGTACTACAGAAAAGCTAGGTGAAAGTTCTAAAGGTTGGGCGAAACAATATGGGATTTCGACAGCATCTATTAACGAAGGGATGCAAGAAATCATCAAGAAAGGTTTTGATTCTAATCAAACTATTGCCGCTATGCCGAGCATCTTAGATGCAGCTAAAGCATCTGGCGATGACTTTAATGTAGTTATGAATGCATCCACAAATATATTGAGACAGTTTGGGCTTGATGCAAAGGATACTGGCAGGGTAACTGATAGCCTGACGTATGTAGCTAATAAAACATCCGCAGGCTTCTCAGATATGGGACTTGCAATGGAATATATCGGGCCTGTAGCTCATTCACTAGGTATGTCTGTTGAGGAGACATCAGCTGCTATCGGTCTGCTTTCTGACAATGGTATTGCTGGAGAGAAAGCTGGTACAGCATTACGCGGTGCATTGTCGAAACTATTGAAACCTTCTAAATCTAATGCAAAAGCAATGCGCGAATTAGGATTTAGTGTTGAAGAATTCCAGTCTGGTTCGTTGAAGTTACCGGACATTATCGATCGCATTAAAGAATCAACAAAAGGGTGGACAGAAGCTGAGAGATCGTCTGCTATTGCTCGTGCCTTTGGTGTTGAAGCTCAAACTGGTATGAATGCCCTTATCAACCAAGGAGGGGATGCACTACGTAATCTTACAAAGGAAACTGAAAATGCTCGTGGCTATACCAAGAAATTGTCGAACGAGCTATCAAAATCATCTAAAAATGGAGTAGAGCGATTCAAGTCAAGCTTGGAAGTACTTCAAATCAATGTTGGTCAGAAACTCTTACCACTACTCACACCTGCGGTTGAAAAGGTAAGTAAGTTTATTGAGTGGTTAGATAAGGCACCCGAAAGCACAAAAAGGTTGGTACTTGGTGTTGGTGGCTTTCTAGCTCTAGGATATCCGTTGCTCAATATGATAGGGAATACATCAACAGGATTAGGATATCTTTTTAAAAGTGGTAGTAAGGTTGCAAATCTGTTTTCCAAAGGATTGAGTCTTGGAAAAGCGGGTAAGGAAGCGGCTGAGACAGGAACTCAGGTTGCTGGGATGTCTGGAAAAATAGGACGACTCAAGACAGTTTTGACTGGGATTACTGGAAAAGCTGGACTGCTCAAGACAGCTTTAGCTGGGGTTACGAGTCCTGTTGGGCTTTTAGTTGGCGGAACTGCTTTATTGGCTGGTGGCTTAGTTTATTTAGGCCATAAAAAAGATGAAGCTCGTATCAAAGCGGAGGAATTTGGCTCTGCTCTAGATGATGTTCAGCGTGGAGAATTGCGAAACTTCCAAAAGACAGTGGATGAAACTAGTACAGCAGTTGCAAACTTCGGTACTCATGCTGGAGATGCTGATAAGGTATCTGGAGCTTTTAAAAAACTCTATGAAGAGATTGTTGCTGCTGCAGATAAAAGCAACAAACGGATAGAAGAGTTGGGCGCTAAGTGGGGCCTTAGCGAGGAAGATATTGCGAGAGCCAAAGAAAGAAATGGCCGGATTGTATCTAACACTGAGGCTATGATGAATCAAATCAATGAGATTTATCAGCGACATAATGGCGATGCAAGCAAGTTCTCTCAAGAGGAGAAAGAAATTATCCTGAACAATCAGAATGAGATGATTAAGGCGAAACTCTCCATGATGGACTTGTCAGCAGAGCAAGAAGCTGCTGCAAGGAAGGCTTTGAATGGAGAAATTAGCGCTCTCAACGAGACTCAATTGAAGCACACAAAGGATGTTCTAAAAAAAGCTTTAGACGATGAAAAACAGCTCTTTGAAAATTCTAAAAGTGAATGGAAAGAGTTATTGGACAAGAAAGCAATTGATCAAGAAACTTACAATAAAAAAATTCAAGAACTAGAATCTAAACACCATCAAACCATGGAAGCTTTGGGAAGTAAGTATTACCAGGTCATACAAAATCTTGATGCTAAGGTAAAAGCTCGTACTGGTCAAAGTTGGAACTATTGGGAAGAAGCCAAGAAAGTTCTGGAAGAATATGGTCTGTCTTACGAAGAAATTGGGAAGAAAGCTGCGGTAGCTTCTCAAAAGGTAGGTAATTCACACAGCATTCTTGCTAAATATACTAGTGAGATGAGCAAGGAAGTGAAAGAGGCTAACGATGCCTGGTCATTGCTTGTCGGCAACATTGATAAGAATGGTAACTTTGAAGTCAAATCCAATGTAAAAGAAGTCATAGGAGAGGCTGCTAAATCTGCTGAAGGTTGGGAACAATTGCAGTTTATTGCTAAGACTGCGGAAATCAACTCAAATGCTCGTGCTACTATTGCTGAGGCCCTTGTCGAATCTGGTAAATGGAAAGACATGACTCTCGAAGAGAAACAAGTGATTGTCAAGAACCAAGCTGGTCTACAAGCTATCTTTGATAGTGAAACTCATCTTAAAACATGGAATAGTATGCCAGCTGAAGTTAAGGAACTTCTTTTGAAAAATACGGATATCATGAGTAAGGCTGATGAAGCTTCAAAAGCTCTGTCTAACTATGAAGCTCTGAAACCAAAACAGAAGGAATTGCTCGCTACTGATGAGAGTCTAAGAAAGGCAGTTGCTCGTTCTACTGATACTCTGACAACCTGGAATGCGACCACACCGTTTACAAAAGATTTGAAAGTAGACCCTACGAATGCTCTGAACAATGGTCGATTATCTATTGACAAGATTACAGCTTGGAATTTCGCATCTGTCGAGACTAAATCGTTAAATGCGGTAGATAATACGAGTGCTGCTGTCGGAAGTGCTCAAGCAAGTGTAAACTCTCCGAAACAAGAAGCTCCTATCAATTTGTTTGCGACTGATCAGACTGCTGGTGTACGAAATGAGACAAGCAGTGCCATCAATGCGATTAAGCAATATAGTCCAGTGGATATTCTTGCTAAGAATAGCACTCCTGGTACTGTTAGCGAGGTAAAAAGTGGTGTTAATAGTATTCAGGACAAAACGGTTACAATCAATGCACGAGATAATGCGTCTGGAGTTCTTTCAGGCATTAGGAGTTGGATTGATAGCGTAACTGGTAATTTCTTTACGAATATCTTTGCGAGTAAGCATGCCCACGGTACTAACTATCACCCTGGTGGTCTTGCTATTGTCAACGACCAAAGAAATAGCAATTACAAGGAAATGGTTACTCTTCCAAATGGTCAGAGTTTTATTCCTCAAGGCAGAGATGTCTTGCTTCCTCTTCCGAGAGGTTCAAAGGTCTTGCGAGCTGATAAAACTAGACGTTTGATGCGTGAGATGGGTGTTCCGAAATACGCTTCTGGTATCGGAATCCCGAGCGACGCTAAATTTCTTAAAGAAATCGAACAAGCTCAACGTAGTATTACTATCCAATCTACAAGTGTCCAAAACGGGCAAGATACAGATAAAATCGTGTCTGAGATGGCGATTCTGAGAGCAAGTTTAGAAAAATTGCTTACTGCTATCCTTAACAAGGACACAAACGCTTATCTAGACAGCTCAAAAGTTACGGATATTGTTACTAAAAAACAAAAAGAATACGAAAAACTACAAATGATGATGAGAGGAGTACTTGAATGAGTGTGGTTACTATGAATTTTAATAAATTCGATTTAAGTGAACTTATCGAAATTCATGATATTCAACGAGATATTGGGAATAATCGCTCTATCACGACATCTTATACTGCAAGTGTTGGAGTAAATATTCAACAACAAACCATAGAAGCGAAATTCATTGAAGTAAAATTCTCTATTTGGTCTAAAGATAGAAATGCCCTCAAGCATAAGCTTGCGGGTATTTTTAATGTCAGCAGTGCTAAAAAACTTGTCTTCTCAGATGAGCCTGATAAATACTATCTGGCCATGCCTATTGAAAGTATTTCGATGCAGGAAACGATTGGTCGCAGATCAACTGGCTCAATGAAATTCATCGTTCCAGACGGTGTAGCTCATTCGTCAGCATACAAAGAAGTGTCTAATCCGACATTCGAAACAGGTAAGTTTGTCTTCAACATCAATAACGAAGGGAATGTGGACACTTACCCAATCATCACTATCAAAAACAACTCTGATAATGGCTATGTTGGGATTGTCAATTCTAAGTCAGCCTTTGAAATGGGCAATCGCGAGGAAATTGATGCTGAAATAACGACGGCTTCCCAAGTTCTGCTGGATTATAGAGGTTCTAACATTTTGAGAGGATTTCAAAACTCTGATAAGGGCATAGCTATCACAAACGATAACAAGGAACGCTTAGTTGGAACTTTAAGTACATCAGATATGTGGGGAGGGAATCATATTGAACTGTCAGACATAGGAGCTTTGGAGAAAAACAAAAATAACGCCCAAAGCTTAACGTGGACCATTCCTGCCGATAGCAATGGAGAGGTGGGGTCCTTAAATGATTATCTCCTATGGCGACAGATTTTTATGGCTGCCATTGCCAGTCAATGTGGGTTCATAAAGGTTACAGTATCAGATACGAATGGGGATTTTTTGTACGGTGTTGAAACGTATAAGCGTTACACAACAGTGGACTGTGAGTATAGTGTATTTACTACAGATGGCAAAGGTGGATATAAATACATCAAGTGGTGGTATTTCATAGGAACCGGTCCTCAAGGAGAAACTGAAGATCCTTTCTTTGCGAATAAAGGTTGGACAGAGCTGAGAAGAAATGATGATAGGCTGCATGTGTACTTTAAAGGATCTCATTATAGTTTTGTTGTACCTGAAATAAAAGGTAAAAAGTCAGCAAAAATTCATATTACGCTAGGAGCAGTTAGAGACCGTCCATTGCTATCACACATGTATCTGGACGAATTCATGTATCAAAAAGATTTTGTCTCAACGGCCAAAGATATCCCCAATCGCTATCCAATTGGTTCTACAATCGTTATCAACAACGAGGAAGACACAATCATGGTTGATGGGATCAATAAGTTTGGAGATAGGGTCCATGGTTCTTCATGGATTACGCTTCCTCCTGGAAAAAGTCAACTTGAGATTTATACATCAAGCTGGGTTAAAAAGAAACCTACTTTATCAGTAAAATTTGAAGAGAGGTGGTTGTAGCAATGCTCTTAACAATCCATGATATGAATTTGCATCAAGTAGCATCAATAGATAATGATAAGCAGGGCGCATTGAACTATTATGATGACGCATGGGTTCGCAATCTCGAAACTGGTTCATCGACTTTTGACTTTACTGTTGCTAAGAAAGTTTTGAATACAGACTCTGCTCTTACGAAGATTCACAATCATCTAAACGAGAAAGCTTTTATTTCTTTCGAATACAAAGATAGAACGCATCTTTTTACCGTTCATAAAGTAATTGAGAACGAACAAACTATCAAAGTCAATTGTATCAACCTCAATCTTGAGTTAATCAATGAGTATGCAAATCCTTATAAAGCCACTAAAGCGATGACCTTTGTAGAATATTGCAAGGAAATGGATTTGCTGAATTATACTCTACTATCTGTTGGAATCAATGAGATTTCAGAGAAACAGCTCAAGCTTGAATGGACTAATCAGGAGACCAAGCTAGCTCGACTACTCAATTTAGCGAAGCAATTTGGTGCGGAGATTGATTTTGACACAAAGCTCCATGCAGATAGTTCTATTAAAGCATTCACTGTAAATGTATATCATGAGAACGATGGTGAGCATCAAGGTGTTGGACGAGAAAGAACAGACATCAGCTTGACATATGGTAAAAATATCGGGTCTATAACTCGTGAAATCGATAAGACTGGCATTTTTAACACTATCCGACCGACAGGTAAAATGCCAACTGTAGAAGTTGAAGATAGCGGAGAGCGTCATCTATCTAGCCAGAGAGTAAAGAATTCAGATGGTTCAACAACTGAGACTATCATTCGCACAGCTTCAGATGGAACCAAGAGTAAGACCATAGTTCATACGAAAATAACGAAGCTAGCTGACAAGACACGGATTACAACAACTACAACTACCCGTTCTGATGGTTCTATTGAACAGACTGTGACTACGAGTAAGAAAGGTGGACCTTCTAATACTGAGAAGCGGATTTTAAGACCTCCCAAGAAAAAGGAAAAAGAAACAGATCCTGAAAAAGAGGTTTTGACAATCGCTGATTTGGGGGAGTGGTCGATTAAGAATGAGAAAGGAGAAGTAGAGTTTTATCAGAGAGGTCAATCGCTTTACGCTCCGATTTCTATGCAGCTCTATCCTTCAACTTTCACTTCTTCAACGGCTAATGACCAGTGGACAAGACGAGATTTTCACTTTGACACTGATGAGCCAAATGAACTGAGACGACTTGCTTACTTAAAATTAAAACAGCATTGTTATCCAGCTATCACTTATGAAGTAGATGGTTTCGTAGATGCTGAAATCGGAGATACTATACAGATTTATGATGATGGCTTTAACCCTGCTTTAATTGTAAAAGCGAGAATTTCAGAACAAAAAATTAGTTTTACAAATCCCTCAAGTAACAAGACTACCTTTGCGAACTTTAAAGCTTTGGAGAATAAGTTATCATCTGGTATCAAATCAGCATTTGAACGACTTTTTGAGAATTCGAAACCTTATATCATCAAATTATCGACTGATAAAGGGGTTATTTTTAAGAATGGTAGTGGCGAAAGTGTTGTAACACCAACTCTTTATAGAGGAGGGAAACCTATTGTAACTGGCGTCACATGGCGCTGGTCACTAGATGGTACTGTTTCAACAGGGATGAAATATCTTGTACGTGGCTCAACTATTGATAGAACCTCAACACTCACTGTTTCAGCATATATAGATAATAACCAAGTTGCTATTGATGAAATTTCTTTCGTGAACGTTTCAGATGGGCAAAACGGGCAGAAAGGCGACAAGGGAGAACCTGGACCTAAAGGGCCTCAAGGTGAACGTGGGGAGCAAGGAGCGCCAGGACTTCAAGGCTTGCAAGGTCCAAAAGGAGATCGTGGCATTCCTGGTTTAAAAGGTGTCGATGGACGCACACAGTACACCCACATTGCCTATGCTGATGATGCGACCGGAGGAGGTTTTAGTCAAACTGTTTTTATTAAGCCTTACATAGGTATGTATCAGGACTTTAATCCTACTGATAGCATGAATCCTACTGATTATCGTTGGACAAAATTTAAAGGCGACGATGGTCCGCGAGGCATACCTGGGAAAGCTGGTGTTGATGGTCGGACTCCTTATTTTCATAGGGCGTGGGCTAATTCTGCTGATGGTCGTGATGGTTTTAGTACAACAGATAGCACGAGTAAGCGCTATTTAGGTACTCTAACGGACTTTAATGAATCAGATAGTCAAGACCCTGCAAGATATAAGTGGACTGCTCTCTTTGATAATGTGAGGGTTGGGGCTCGTAACTTTGCACTAGGAACCGCTAGAGCAACTATAGGAAATCAAGGGAAAACCTATACACTAGCACAATCAGCTCATGCTTGGTCAACAGTTCAACCACTTTATTTAACGTTTGATTATGTGGTCTCTGAAACCATCAAAGGTTTTAGGCTTAATCGTGTAATTAAGTATAGCAACAGCTCACCAGATCAGTGGGACTTTACTACTAACGATAAAGTCTTAGGAAGACAATACATAGACACTACAAGCGTCAAAAGTGGGACATACTCACAAGCTTGGTTATGGAAACCATACTCAAACGGTAGAACAAGCGACCTGATCAAAGAGATTGCCTTGTATCTAAATTTTGAGGATGGCTCAGATGGAACGGTCATCATCTCAAATCTAAGAGTCAATACTGGGACAGTCTCTATTGATTGGATACCAGCTCCTGAGGATATTGAGGATAGCCTTAACTCTAAAGCCGACCAAGGGCTGACTCAGGAACAAATTAATGCTCTTTCAGAAAAAACGCAAATCCATGAAGCTGAGCTAAAAGCAAAAGCATCGATGGAAGCCTTGGGAGAACTTGAGAAAGCTTACAATGCTTTTGTAAAATCAAATACTGAAAATCAGAAAAAATCTGAGGCTGATTTAGTTGAGGCAGGTCGCAGACTCGAACTTCTTACGACTGAGTTTGGTGGAATGAAGGAGTTGAAGAAATTCATTGATACTTACATGAGTTCCTCAAATGAGGGATTGATTATCGGTAAGAATGATGCAAGTTCGACAATCAAGGTTACTCATGATCGCATATCAATGTTTTCAGCTGGGAAAGAGGTTATGTACATTTCTCAAGGTGTTATCAATATTGATAATGGTATCTTTACAGCATCCGTTCAAATCGGAAGATTTAGAACTGAGGAATACTATTTAAATCAAGATGTGAATGTCATACGATACGTAGGAGGATAGAATTTTGGCGAAATTTAGTAATTCAAATAACAGCCTGTACTTAAATGTTTACATTGACCAAGAAAGTCAGGACATCTCTGCTAACTCCTCAACAGTCAACTGGAGGTTGACAGTTAGTAGAACTGGCGGCTATTACACGTTTAACAAACAAGGAGATAGTAGCCTTTCTCTTAATTTAGATGGTCGTAATGTGCACAGTAGTAGGCCGACTTGGGAAACCTCAGGCGAGGAGTACACGTTTGCTAGAGGTTCGAGCACAATCAGCCACAACGCAGATGGTACTAAGACCTTGCCTGTATCTTGTACATTCAATCCAAACAATGGTATTCATGGAACAATTACCGTTTCTTCAACCTTTAAATTATCTCCTATTGCTCGATCTAGCTGGATAAATGACAATGCCTTATCAGGAGATAGGAGGTTAGGAAGTCTTCATACTCTCACTATTGACCGAAAATCGAGTTCTTTCACTCATCAAGTATGGTATAGAGTATTTGGAAGTGATTGGATTGACTTGGGTAAGAACCACACTACAAGTGTTTCTTTCGTGCCTAGTCTGGACCTTGCACGACACAACACCAAAGCCAGTTCAGGGACAATGGATATTTGCCTGCGAACCTATAATGGAACTACTCAAGTAGGAAATGATGTTTACTCTAATGGATGGTATATGACAATACCTGAAAGTATGAAACCTACATTTTCTAGTCTTACGTTGATTGATATGAATACAGCTGCAAGGCAACTCTTGAATGGAAACAACTTTTTACAAATCATTTCAGATATCCAAGTAAACTTCAACAATGCGTCTGGCGCTTATGGTTCTACTATTACAGGATATCGTGCTGAAATTGTAAACAAGAAAAATAGTGTTTCCGAAAACGGAGGCCGTTTAGGAATGATGAACTTCAACGGTTCAGCAACTATTCGAGCTTATGTCACAGACAGTCGAGGCAGGCGCTCTGATGCGAAAGATATAACCATCAATATTATCGAGTATTTCGCCCCTTCTCTTAGTTTCTCAGCCATTAGAACAAGAGAGAGGCCTAATACTATTCAGGTTGTTAGAAACGCTAAAATAGCTCCTATAAATCTATCTGGAAGACAACGGAATGTTATGGAGTTAAGTTTTAGGGTTGCTCAACTTGGAAGTTCAAACTATGCTACGGATAATGGTAGTGCAACAGGGACTTATACTAGCATCAATACGTTAGTTCGTTCAGCGGCTAATATGTCTGGAAATTATCCAGCCAATAAATCATTCATTGTAATCGGTCGACTTGAGGACAAATTTACGAGTGTTGAATTGTCTGTAACGGTCGCAACTGAAAGTGTGGTTATGAGTTATGACAAAGATGGACGTGTTGGGGTTGGTAAAGTTGCAGAGCAAGGTGGCGCTGGTTCGTTGGATGTCTTGGGAGATATATATGCTAGAAATATGCCTATCCAGCAATATCAACTAACTGGTAATAGTGGTAACCCGCTTTGGTTCGATGGAAAGCCAACTGTAACTAACGCGAATTTGGTTGATCAGCCTGGCCAGTATTACATTGAACGAACAGCTAGAGGAAATCCAAATGGGCAGTGGGGCTATCTGTTCCACTATAGCAACTACGGAAAGAACACAGATGGGTATAAAGAGGCTATCCAGCTATTCTATGGAAACAATGGACAAGTCTATTTCAGATATCACAGATGGTCTAAGACTATTGACGACTGGGAGAATTGGATAGAATACGCTACAAAAAATGATGTTCAATCTCTAATTCAAGGGACTCAGTGGCAGAATCTCGTACTTGCAAATGGTTGGAATCATCATCAACAGTACAACAATGTACAATTTTCCAAGTCGTTTGATGGCGTGGTGTATCTCAGAGGCTCAGCGAATAAGGGTAAAATTGCCAAGGAAACGGTTATCGGCACTCTGCCAGTTGGATTTAGACCATCTCAATCTCTATATGTCTCAGCTCTTAACAATAGCTATACAGTAGCTATTTTAGGTATTTACTCAAATGGGAACATTGTTATTAAGAATAATGTGGATTCTACATGGCTTAATTTCGACAATATATCTTTCAAAATTTAACAATCGTAAAAAATCCCTAATTATTAATGGACAATTAGTTTATAAAGGAGGAAATGACAATGCTAAAAGTCACTAAAACACGTCAGCTAGTAGCTGAATTTTTTGTACAAGACGGAGACCAACAAAAATTGGTCAAAACTACTGTAGTGAATACAGACAATGAAGCTGTTTCAACGACATCTGAAACACTGCATGATCCGGATTTATACGCTAAAAATCGTAAGGCCATGCGTACCCATGAACAGGAATTGCGCACTATGCGATACAAGATTGAAGATGAAATCTTAGCTGAGCGAGATGGCGGAATCACTGATCATCAAGAATAATCTTAAAGGAGAGTAACAAATGGCAACAAATTATGAACTAGCAGCAACCCCTATCTACCGTCAACCAGAAAATGCGACGATTGTAGTTATCAAGAAAGAACATGGCCAACGCTTCAGCTACGAGCAAGCTGGCTTGTCTGGCGACCGTACGCATGAAAGTCAGGAAGTGCTTATCCAGGCAGTTCTTGATGTGGTTAAGGCAGAACTAGATCCAGCAAGTGCAATCGTTCAAACTCAAGCTAAATTGGAACAAGCAGAACAGAAATTGGCTCAGACCGAAGCGAAACAGACAGCTACAGAACAGACTGTTCAGAAGAATAAAGAAGAAACTGACCGTTTTGGTAAAATCAGCCATGCCTTAGTGTTAGCTTTGGTAACTGGTAAGGCTATTCCTTACGGTACAACATACAAAATTTTGGCAGATTTAATTCCAACGGCAGAAATTGGAAAACGCTATATGGCAAATGACTTAATTGTTATTGAAGATGCAGCGCACGTTGAGGTAGACGGAGAAGGCAAGCGTATCTTGGTTCAGTTGAATAAGGAATTTACCTACAACGGTGAACCTGCCAGTGACTTTGCCCGAAACGGTCGTCTTGAAATGGACGGAACAGGCGCAGCATGGAAATTTGAACCTCAAGGACAAAATGAACCTACAACTGTCGCACCAGCAGCTGCAGTCTCTACGACAGCTACCGTAACGGAACCTTCTGCTACAACAGTTACACCTAACCAATAATGGAGGTGACTATGGACGTCTTACAATCAACAGAACATTTCTTCATGAACGTGCTACCAGTAGCCACACCAATCGTTGTCGCTTGGCTCGGCTATAAAATGCCGAAGAAAACCAAGGAACAGACAGACCAAATCATTTCAGAATTGAATGATGTTAAAGGAAAAATCAAAGATGTCCAAGAAACTGCATGCGATAGCAACGCCAAAATTGACGAAGTACAAGAGAAGCTGAAGTTACACGACGAGGCGCACCTTGTTACGATGAGGATGCGTCTTGATCGTGATATTCGCAGGGCCATTCGTCGTGGATTTACCACAAAGGACGAGTTTTATGTAGTCGAAAATATGCACAAAAGCTACAAGGCCCTAGGCGGTAATGGATACATTGACCACTTGTACAATAATTTTGAAGCATTGCAGATTAGGGACGACATCTTAGTTGAAGACGAGAAAGGAGCGAAGAATGACTTATGTTCTTAATTCAACCAATCTCGAACAAGTGGACGGTGGATTTTTAGTTAAGCAGGGCGATGTGGCTTCCACATTTGCCTTTAATTTGCTTGATGAAAATCATGAGCCGATTCCACAACTTGAAGGACAAGAGGCATCTATCACGTTGACGAGAGGTCAGGAGCAATTAAGAAAAACGGCAGTTGTGACAAACGGCGCAGTTGCCTTTAATTTGGGCATGATTTTACCTGCTGGCCCATATCGAATCGAGGTAGCTGTGGGTGGATATACATTCCCAAGCGATGACTCGACTCAAATTAGAATTACGAAATCGGATAAGAACCTAGTCACAGAAGAAATTCATGCTCTAAAAGAACTGGATATCGCAGAAGAAGTTAAAAAGCAGCTTGCAGGAATAAATATAGGCAGTGATGGCACAGCGGGTCAGGAATTCCCTGACTTGCTCTTTTATTATAATTTAGGAAAGGTGTAGGAATATGGACACAACAAAATTAACGGCATTCGCACAGGCAGTTGGGGTTGACATCAAGGAATTGAAACAGCTACTGAATGGAAAGATTGACAATGCGACAGTCACACAATTGATTGAACAAGCTAAAACTGCAGTCAAAAATGACATTTTGGGCGAGGGTGTATCTGAGGATTTGAATACCCTCAAAGAAATCGCTGAGAAGATTGCGAGCATGAGTGGAAGCACTGAAAGCGCAGTTGTTCAAAAATTGGCTGACCTTGGCCGTCGTATTGATGAATTTGCAAACCTTGATTTGGTCGCAACCTATAACCAAGCGAAAGCGTGATCGTTATGAGCAATTTAGAGGAATTTGCTCAAGCGGTCGGTCGGGATGTCAAACGATTCGAAACAGATTATACAAGCAAAGCAGAGCTTGAAGCGAAAGATTACATCGAAGGTAAATCTGACTATCAAATTTTGAAGCATCAAGTAGAATCTTTAGTAAAGCAAACGCAGACTTTACAAGAACAACTGGCTCTTTTCAAACCTGTACCACGGCGGGCGCCGATGGCATACACGGTTGATTTAAACAGCTCTCCTCCAGTAGCATGGTTCGACAACGGTTGTGGTCTAGATGTCAATGGGAACTTGACTATATTAGGCGCAAACAGAAGTCAAGGCTTTGGGAATAATGCACCGTTATATGACTTTCCAAATGCAATCATTAGAACATCAATGAGAATCATTAACGTTGATATTTGGAAAAAAGCGAATTTCGATTATTGGGGCGATGGAATCAAAGTATTGAATCCTATAAAATCGGCAGATGATTATGATTGGAACAATGCAAGATTGTCAGAACAAGGAAATCTTGCGTCTTGGCGATGGAATAATCAGAGGAATATCATTCGTGTGATGTATCAACTAGGAATCTGGGACGCTAAAATCGTTGAAAGTTTAGGCGCAGTAAGGCGCTAGAAAGGAAAAACATATGACACAATTTAATGAATTTATCATCGCTTTTGCGACAGGCTTTTTAGCAGTGGCAACAGGCAGCATCGTAAAGGCAGTAAAAGACTATCTTTTACGAAAAGGTGGAGAAAAAGCGGTAAAAATCGCTGAAATCTTAGCTAAGAACGCAGTCAATGCCGTTGAGCAGGTAGCAGCTGAAACAGGCTACAAAGGTGATGAAAAACTGGAGCAAGCCCGTGATAAAGTCCGAGCTGAGCTTACAAAATACAACATCAGCATGACTGACAAGGACCTCGATACATTTGTCGAGTCAGCAGTGAAGCAGATGAATGACGCTTGGAAAGGAGGATTAAACGATGGTCAAAATCATCAATAATACAATTTTTAATGGAATTGCAGGTTCTCGTCCAACCGAAAAACCAAAATACTACATCATGCACAATGATGCGGGTTCTATGAGTGCTGAAAGCTATGTTGATTGGTTGCAATCGCGATACGACAATGGCCAGTCTGAACTTGGTTTTGCTCATTATTACATTACTAAGGATGCAATCGCACGAGTTGAAAATACCTACAACGGAACGTGGTCTGCTGCGAACTACGACGCTAACATGAATTCAATCAGCTATGAAGTATGTCAGCAATTCAGCACGAGCGATGCCGAGTTTATCGAAAATGAAAACATGGTATTGCGCCAAATGGCCGAAGACATGACCTACTACGGTGATACACCGAATTATTCAAATATCAAGTTCCACAATGAATTTTCAAGCACCTCATGTCCTGCGCGTTCCCTAGAATTGCATGGCGGCTACAATGACAGCTTGCGTGACTATGTGATTGCTAAAATCAAGCATTATCAATCCCTTGGCTCGACTGTCCAAGAAATGCTTGATAATGAGGGTAATCAGGAAGGTTGGAAGAAAAATTCAACTGGCTGGTGGTATGTCAACGCAGATGGAAGCTACCCAACGAATAAATGGCAGAAAATCAATAATGTCTGGTATTACTTTGATAGCAATGGCTACATGAAAGCTAACTCATGGCACAAGCATTCAGATGGGTACTGGTATTACTTCCTACCAAATGGCGTGATGGCTACAGGCTGGGTGCTTATCAGTAACAAGTGGTACTACTTCAAAGAAGATGGTAAGATGGCTACTGGTTGGGTCAAGTACAAGGAACATTGGTACTATCTTGATTATCAAAAAGGAGAGATGGTATCGAACGTCTTCATCCAGTCAGCTGATAAAAAAGGTTGGTACTACCTCAAACCAGACGGCAGCATGGCAGATAAGCCAGAGTTTACTGTTGAGCCTAACGGGCTCATTACTACAAAATAAAACGAAAGGAAACTTTCTAAAATGTTCTTTCACCGCAGGCTCAGGCTTGCGGTTTTTTTATTTGTCTGAAAGTACTTTCTAAAATAAAAAAAGTAATGATTTTTTCACTACTTTTTTATTTTTTTTACGAATAGATAAGTAAGGAGGAAGAAAACATGAACATTTTGAACATTAAACTTACAAGCGTAGAGCAGACAGACTTAGGTTTTGAACACTGGATAGATGTGACTTACCAGGCGCCGATTTTGAAAAATGAGTACACGGTAAAACTACTGATTTTATTGGACTTCAAAGTAGAAGATAAAGAGTTGTTGGACTACCTAGTAATGAGCTGGAAATATCGTGATATCGTAGGACATTCAACTATGATGTACCAGATTGAAAGGGGCAAAAAAGGGGCAAAAATGTCGTAAATGTCTGTAAAACGATGTAAAAAGTCAATTTTGCTCTCGCTTTAAAGCTCTAAATTTCAACGTATTGTGAAACAGTGTAAATTATCGTATCGCCTATAACTGTTGTGTGCTCTTTTTTCGTGCTTTTTCCGAATAAATAAGATAGAATAATCTAGAGTAAATGATAATAGAAAAGAGAAAATTATGAAAATTCGTGGTTTTGAATTGGTTTCTACTTTTACAGATGAAAATTTATTGCCCAAGCGTGAGACAGCGCATGCGGCTGGTTACGACTTAAAGGTTGCTGTGCGTACGGTTATTGCGCCAGGAGAGATTGTCTTGGTTCCGACAGGGGTTAAGGCTTATATGCAACCGACTGAGGTTCTCTACCTATATGATCGTTCTTCAAACCCTCGTAAGAAGGGCTTGGTTTTAATTAATTCAGTTGGCGTTATTGATGGGGACTATTATGGAAATCCTGGGAATGAAGGGCATATTTTTGCTCAGCTGAAGAATATCACAGACCAAGAGGTTGTTCTTGAAGTTGGAGAACGTGTTGTCCAGGCTGTCTTTGCTCCTTTCTTAATTGCAGATGGAGATGCGGCTGATGGCGTTCGAACTGGTGGATTTGGATCGACAGGGCACTAGAATGAAGATTATCTTTGTACGTCATGGAGAGCCAGATTACCGTGAGTTAGAGGAGCGTTCTTATACGGGATTTGGGATAGATTTGGCACCCTTGTCTGAGAAGGGACGGCAGCAGGCTCAGGAACTGAGCACCAATCCTTTACTCCATTCAGCTGAAATAATCATATCTTCTGCAGTCACAAGAGCTTTAGAAACGGCTTATTATGTGGTTTGTACTACGGGTCTTCCTTTAAGAGTGGAGCCTTTATTACATGAATGGCAGGTCTATGAAAGTGGCACAGATAATTTTGAAAAAGCTCGTACTATGTTTCTAGAAAATAATGGGGAGTTACTTCCTAATAGTCCTATTCAATATGAGACAGCTACGGGAATGAAATCTCGGTTTATAAAATGTATGGATAAGTATCGAGATTACCAGACCGTGATAGTGGTAACTCACAACATGCTCATGCGCCAGTTTGTGCCAAATGAGAAGATTGATTTTTGCCAAGTGATTGAGTGTGAGTTAGAGATATAGAAAGAGGTTTATCATCGCAAAGAA
>QWCR01000077.1_pt1 | contig 43320 bp, 33 predicted proteins | sample 1972581 | NCBI WGS metagenome assembly QWCR01 (sample SAMN09866703, study PRJNA288562) | Human oral metagenome isolate pre4_saliva, whole genome shotgun sequencing... | isolation source: mouth | host: Homo sapiens | place: USA: California
AGATACAGTTTTTTTATTCATAGATTTTCAAATGCTGCAAAGGTAGTAAATAAAAGAATTCCGAGAGTTTTTCAGCCTACCAAATGTCCATTACGCCTACAATCTCTTATACAATCTTGTAAACAGAGCAGTATTCGTTTCTGTTCTGTTGAAAGCAAAAGTGCGAGCAAACGTATATGCAACTACGTTTGTCCGCACTTTGTATGTAATAATGTCGAAGGGTATTATCGATTACTTCTTCAACTTACCGTAACGGCTCATGAAGCGGTCAACGCGACCTGCTGTATCGACAAGCTTACTCTTACCAGTGTAGAATGGGTGAGAGGTGCTTGAGATTTCGACTTTTACCACTGGGTAAGTTTCGCCTTCAAATTCTACAGTCTCTGAAGTTTTGCATGTAGACTTTGTAAGGAACATATCGCCGTTGGACATATCCTTAAATACGACGGGGCGATAGTTTTCTGGATGAATACCTTGTTTCATTTTGTTGTTATCTAATTGTTAATAATATACTTGCTGTAGTCCTTCCTTTATCAAAAAAGGGTTAGACACTTTATAGGGTGCAAAATTACGAATAATTCTGTAGGTAGCCAAATATTTTAAGCTGTTTTTTAGGCTCATTCGTCATTTCGAGTGATACAACTAAAAATATCTATGGTATAAACTTTTGCTTCCCTTTAGGTTATTTCGTGACCAATAAGTTTCCTTATACTTAGTAATTCCGTGTGTCATGAGCCTCCGCACCATTGGTGTTTACCATTCGCACCATTGGTGCGGGGCTTTCGCACGTAGATAAGATAAGGGAATTTTACTTAACTTCTACGTCCTTGATTTCCCATGTACCAGCCTTAGTAGCAGTGCTTGTATAGAGGAAGCCAATGTAAACAGTTGCATTACCTGCGTAAGCAGAGAGGTTGCATGTAGCATCGATGAATTTCCAGTCATTACCTGTAGGATAAGCTGAAACAGCAACGTCATGCCATGTTGTACCATCTGTTGACACCTGTACCTTAAACTCGTTAGCTGCATTAGCGAAGAACTTAGCTGCATGCTTGAAAGAAAGGGTGGCAGTAGTTTTACCTGCGAGGCTGAAAGCAGGAGATGTAAGACGGCTCTCAGCAGCATAGTTAGTAGGCTTCTTAAATGCAGAAGCCTTCATGTACTTATTAGTTGCATCATGCTTCCATACGAAAGAAAGGTCTGATGGGAGTGTAATGTTGTTGATAGTAAAGTTATCCATACCAGTCTCAAACTTAGCGGTAAGACCAGTAGCAGCAGGCTGAGGAGTAGAAGCACCGCTGATAGAGATAATCTTATTGTTCTTGTCAATCTCCATGATAACCTTTCCCTGCTTATTGGTGAAAGCCTTCAAGTTACCCTTAACAACTACCGTCTGACCAGCTTGAAGATCAGTCTTTGCAGCGAAGTCAGCACCATTGAGACCCTTACCAGAGAATACCTGGAGCGTCTTGTCTGTACCGTTATCAGAGATATAGTATGTGATACTCTTATAGTTCTCGTTATAAGAAACTACCTCAGAGATAACACCCTTTACATAAGCCTCGCCCGTAGCAGTCTGGTTAGCCTGAATCTTTTGTACAGCTTCAGTAACAGTCCATGCAGTAGTCTCTGTATTCAAGTCAGCTGTTGGTGTTGGCTGAGCAGCCTTATTACCATTGAGAGAGTAGATATAGTTGCCCTGTGTGAACTCCTTCGTACCCTTGAAGTTTACAAGTTTACCATATACAACAACCTTATCGCCAGCGTTAAGTTTATCGCTTGCAGTGAACTTCTTATTACCAAGTGCATAGCCACGATATACAGTCAACTGTCCGTTGGTCGTTCCATCGTCAGAGATAAGATAGGTAGCATTACCATAGTTGGCAGCATCAATCTCCTTAACGCTAACGATAGTACCAGAAACATATACATTCTTATCAAGGTTCTGACCAGCATCAATATACTTCAACGCTGCTGCAACGTTGAATGGGTCTGCCTCTGTACCAGTTCCAGCAGTAGGAGTGGTAGGTGTGTTTGTGTTGTTATTGTTGTTCTCTTCAAATGTAACACTGTATGGAGCTGGAACATCCTCGCAACTTGTGAAGACAGTTGTTGTCATAGCCAGCGCCATCATTGAATAAATAATCTTTTTCATATTCTGTATAGTTATTTGTCTTGTTAATTAATTGAGATAATCTTACTGTTACGACCAACCTGTGGGTTTGATGTTGCCTCGTAGAAATCCAAGGTACCAAGGATAAGAACCTTCTTTCCTACACTAATTTGTGAAGGGTCAGTGAACTTATCGCCATTCAAGTACAAGCCACGGAACACCTGCAACTGGTCAGTTGTTGTCCCATCGTTAGAGAGGTAGTAGCGAGCGTTACCATACTGAGTTGAAACCTCATCTATCTGTGAGATGATACCCTTGATATAGTAAGTGTTAGCATCCTTCTTATTCAACTTTGCATAAGCCAAAGCACGTGTGATGTCCAATGGGTTAGCCTGTGTACCATCACCCTTGCCAGGGAGTCCCTTGAATGGGTCAACCTTCTCAGCAGCCTTGATGTCATCAAGTGAGCGGATGATAATTTCCCACTGGTTATTAAAGCGTTTGAAGATACCAACGATGTCAACCTTACCCGTTGGGACCTTGCTATTAGCGAATTTAGCAAAGTTACTGTTGTACACGATAACCTTTCTGCCATCCTGCTCGTTTAGGGTCCAGCTAACGCTACCCGCACCGCCATTAGCATCAGCGAAGGTATCAGTAACCTTACTGCTGTTGCTACTCTTAAAGCTAACGTTACGGATAATACCCAACTTACCGCCATCAGTATCGAGGTCCCAAGTTGTTGCGTTGGTACCAGAAGCAAACTCAGTAGGTTCAACCTTATTACCAGAAGAGAGAATCTTATAGTGCTGATCCCAGACGGTACGGCTGATACGTCCAATGGTTGTTGCACCAGAAGCATTCACAGAAGGAACACCAATCTGTGCCTGTTTACCATAGTTGCCAACGTAAAGGTCCTTCAGACTTACCAAGACTTCCGTGCCGATAGGTAGTGCACCATGCAAACCACCCTGAGCAACACTAACGATAATAGCACCTGTTGCGTCCTGCAAAGCTAACTCCTGATAGATGTTACCAGCAACGTCAGAACTTGTAACGATAGCCTTTATCTTGATATCGTCTGTAACCTTAGCATAGCTGACGCCATCACGGTAATCCGTTGCAATATAGTTAGCAAACTTACTCTTCAGCTGAGCAATAGAAATGACATTTGTTTCGGTCAGTTCATTGTTGCCGTATGGCGCAGAACCTGTTTCAGCTGGCTCTGCGTAGCTATCGCCCATACAAGATGCAAAGAGCACGCAGACAGCTGCCATCATTAAATATTTCAGTTTCTTCATAATCGTTTCCTGTATTTAGTTTTAGAATTTGTAAGCTACGTTCAACATACCATTGATACCATTCACGTAATACTTCTTAGGATTGCGGTAGAAGTCGTAAGCACGTGTTGTAGCAGCTCCAGTCGTCTTGTTGACAGTGTAGTTGCTGCGGCCCTGCTCATAACCACCACTGACAATCTTCTGGTTGTTCAGTAAGTTGGTAATCATCAAGTTGATAGACAAACTTCCATGGCGGAGATAAAGACTCTTACCGATAGAAGCATCGAGCATAAAACCACCATGACCCTCAGTTTGTGCGTAAGGAGTATAGTTGCCATTAGCATCCATACCGCCAAGCGCAGTACCCATTGTGCGGAGAGTGTTGCCATAACGGAGGCTTGGTGCGTAAGAGAGGTAGATACGATCATAGTAGTTACCGCTCAGGTCAATGAACCAACCACCCTTGTGGTAGCTGAGGATTGCACTGTAAACACTCAGAGGAGTGCTTGCTTCGTGCATATTCTTATTGTAAACAATATCCTTGTTATAAGTGCTCTTTGTTGAGTTCAAGTAGATAACATCAGCATTGTTAGCATTCTTAGCCTCGCTCCAAGTACCGAGAACCTTGAAGTTAAGGAAACTTGTGAGCTTGAAGTCAAGCCCCAACTCAATACCATAGTAATTCTTCTTCATGTTAGTCATGCTAACGTATGTGAAAGAGTTAGCATCATCAAAGTAGAAGTTCTGCCACTCAGTCACGTTTGTCATGTGGTTATAGTAACCACTGAGGTTAGCACGGAGCCAACTACCAGAGTATTGATAGCTAAGTTCGCTTGAGAAGATACGCTCATTGTGGAGGTTGAGAACAAAGTCATTGTTCATCTCAGGTGAAGCAAAAGCAGTGTTAGCATTTGGTGCACGATGCTCATAACCCAAACCGAGAGAGAGCGCATTGCCACCACCAAGAGTAACGGTAGCATTAGACTTCACACCACCTGTAAGGAAGTTAGCATCCTTGCTCTTACCAGCAGAGTTGTCAGCAAACATACCATTGCGCATGTTACCTACGCGATACATGTTGTCATAACCAACTCTACCAGCTACCATATAGTGAAGTTTGCCGATAGTTTGTGCATAATTAGCCCAAAGTTTAGCACGGCGTACGTTGATATTATAGTCGTAACCGAATGTGTCACCCTCATATACGAGCTTACCTAAACCCAAAGTACCGGTTGTATTAAGGTCATACTGAACACGTGGGTCAGCTGCAGCGTAGGTTCCGAGGGCATAAGTATTGATATTATGGAAACTCTTTGCACCCAAGAGATCCTCCATTGTCTGATAGTGACGAGCTAAAGTCTGACCGAGTGAAAGTCCAGCATTAAACACCTTGTTCTTACCAAGATGGTTAGTAAAGGTAGAAGAAAGTGCAGTTGTCATCGCATCATTGTGCTTAGCCTGCACGTAGTAAAGTGCATCCTCGCCGTTGGCTGCAGCCTGGCGGTTAGCATAGTAAAGACGATCCCACTGAATCTGGCGGTTCTCCTTATTGCCCCACCAGTTCACAGCTGTCTGCCAATCAGAGAAAGTCTGTGCTGTACGATAGCGTGCATTGCTCTGATCCCACACATCATAGTAGCTACTTGGAAGGTTCTTCCAGTAGTCAGGCTGTGGGTTTTCGCTGTTGTTATAGTTTAGCTTAGTGCTCTTATACATAGAATACTGAGCAAAAAGACTTGTTGTCAACTTCATCTTCTTATTGATATCCCAATCCCAAGTGAGGATAGCAGAAGGTGCGAAGTCGTTAACAACGCGGCTATTGCGCTTGTGACCATTCTGATAACCCCAATATGGGTTGTACTGATAGTCATTTGCAAGCCAGTAAGCCTCGTCAGTACTTGCGCCCTGTGTAGAACGCTCAGTTGGGTTACCCCATGTAGACAAAGCTAAAGAATGACCATTGTTCCACTTCTTCTGAACACCGAAGTAGTAAGACAATGAGTTATAGAAAGTACCCTCAACGTAACCACGATTAGCCCAGCGATAAGCGACGCTGGCAGCAATAGCCCAGCCCTTAGCGTTGAAACCACTCGCATAGTTGTACATACCACGGAGGGTATAGTTACGGTTAGCAGCAGAAAGCGTGAGACGATGTCCGCCAGCCATTGAACCAGCACGGAAGTCATAGTTGTTACTTCCAGCCAAGGCAGTCATTGAGAAGTTGTTATTCTCAAAAGGAAGTGCATAGTCAACGTTACGTGTCTGCTGGTTGATACCGCCTACCATAGAGTAGCGGAACTGTCCGCTTTCCATATCGTTCATAGGTGCACCATTGATATAAACATCGTTATATTTCTGGTTCAGAGCACGGTAACGGAACCGCATGGGCGAATACAAGAAACCCACTTGTGAAGCATAGACGTTACTGTTTGAGTTGAGAATCGTTACATTTTCGTTCATGTCATTGTTCTCACCTAACTGCGCTTCAGTGAAGGTGAACGCCGATTCATCCATAGCGTTGGCCGTTTGCGCCTGCTGGTTCGTCTTTGTATCGGTATTCTGTGCGACCATCATAGACGAACTGCATAGTGCTAAAACGGCAAGTTTCAGCTTTTTCTGCATAGTTGATTACATTAAATAGGTGTTATACTATAGACTGCAAAGTAACGAAATAAATTTGGAAATAGAAAGTCTTTTTGATGAATTTTTCGAGAATTATGCGTAAATGTCGGATTATTTACCGATATTTGCAAATTAAACGTGACTGTGTCCAGGATTCAGTTATAGGCTTTGTGTGTCTATACTTAAAAGTCGAATGCATATCAGCTTATGCTTTTGTTTTCGTATTATTGCTGATTCCCAGGGAACTATAAGTCTTTGTTTAGACGCTCTGATAAAAAACAACAATATTAAAAATAATGAGAAAGTTACTATTAGTTCTTTTCTGTGCCGTTCTTTTCGGTACGTCAGCTTCGGCCCAGAAGAAGTTTTCTGTTTATGCTATAGGCTTCTATAATGTAGAAAACTTGTTTGATACAACACATGATGAAGGGAAAAACGACCACGATTTCACGCCGACTGGTAGTTATCAGTGGAACGAGATGAAGTATCGTCATAAGTTGCATAATATGGCATCGGTATTGGCAGAGATGGGTACAGATGTACTTCCGAATATTGGTTGTGCGGCTATAGGATTAGCAGAGGTTGAGAACGACCATGTAATGGACGACCTCACATCCCAGCCAGAGTTGGCGAAACGTGGCTATAAGTATGTACATATCGAAGGCCCCGATCATCGTGGCATCGACTGTGCCTTGATTTATAATCCAAAACTCTTTACCGTAAGAAATACAAAGTTGGTTCCTTATGTTTATGATTTACCAAAGGACAGCACTCGTGCTACACGTGGCTTCCTTACTGTAAGTGGTACATTGGCTGGCGAACATGTGACCATCATTGTGTGTCATTTACCAAGTCGTGGTGCAGGTTCTTACTATCGTGAGTTGGGTGGTAAGCAGGTAAAGGCGTTGAAGGACTCACTTCTTCGTGAAGACCCAAAGGTGAAGGTGCTTGTAATGGGTGACATGAATGACGACCCAACCAATAAGAGTATGTATGAGTGTCTGTCAGCAAAGGGCGAAATCAATGAGGTAGGTGCAGATGATATGTACAACCCTTGGTATAATGTCCTTGTAAAGGAGGGCACAGGAACCTTGCAGTATCAGGGCAAATGGAATCTCTTTGATCAGATTATCATGACTCCTAACTTGCTGAATAAGGATGGTAAGAAAGACTTTTCAGAGTTGAAGTTCTGGAAGAACCAAATCTTCCGTCGTGATTATCTCTTCCAAGAGTCAGGTAAGTATAAGGGTAATACCAAGCGAACCACTGCTGGTGGTGTGTGGCTCGATGGTTATTCAGACCACTTACCAGTTGTAACTTACTTTGCTAAACAGCAGTAAAGATTATTAGGCTTATTAGGCTAATTAGCTCAATAAGCCTTATTGAGAAGAATAAAACAATGGAAATAGAAACTCATCCTTTTGAGCCGTGGCTCCCATCCAATGCCAAATTGTTGCTATTAGGAACCTTCCCGCCAGCACCCAAGCGTTGGTGTATGGAATGGTATTACCCTAATTACACGAATGATATGTGGCGTATCTTTGGTCATATCTTCTTCGGTGATAAGCAGTACTTTGTAGATGAAGAAAAGAAGACCTATAAGCTTGATTTGCTCAAGCCCTTCTTAAAAGAAAAGGGCATAGCCATCTTCAATACCGCTTTACGTATTTATCGTACAACAGGAACGGCATCTGATAAAGACTTAGAAATCATTGAGCGTGCCGATCTTGATGGAATGCTTCGTTCATTGCCAGAGTGTAAGGCTGTGTTGGCAGCAGGTCAGTTGGCTACAACGGTCTTTACAGAGCATTATGGAATTGATGCGCGAAAGATGAAGATGGGAAATCGCAAGGAGTTTAGCTTTGAGGACCGGACATTATACCTTTATCGTGAGCCAAGTAGTAGTCGTGCTTATCCGATGAAGGTCGAGAAAAAGGCAGAGTATTACGAAAGGATGTTTAGGGATTTAGGGATATTAGGCTAATAAGGCTAATAAGCCCAATAATAAGAATAATAAAATCAACCAATATGAAGGATAAAATAACTATTATAGGAATAGCTGGTGGTACTGGTTCGGGAAAGACCACCGTAGTGAAGAAAATCGTAGAGAGTCTTCCTCCTCATTATGTGGCTGTTGTGCCGTTGGATTCTTATTATAATGACACGACAGAACTTACCGATGAAGAGCGCAAGGCAATCAATTTCGACCATCCAGACGCCTTTGATTGGAAACTACTCATTAAGCAGGTGAATGAGTTGCGTGAGGGAAGAGCTGTTGAACAGCCAACCTATAGTTATATTCTCAGCAATCGCTTGCCAGAGACTATTCATGTAGAGCCAAAGCCTGTAATCATCGTTGAGGGTATTATGGCATTGAGTAACAAGCGTCTGCGTGATATGATGGATCTCAAGATTTTTGTTGATTGTGATCCTGATGAGCGCCTTATCCGTAATATTCAGCGTGATACGATAGACCGTGGTCGTACAGTTTCAATGGTTGTAGACCGCTATCTGGAAGTATTGAAGCCAATGCATGAACAGTTCATCGAGCCTACTAAGCGTTATGCTGACGTGATTATCCCACAGGGTGGCGAGAATGTAAAGGGTATCAACATCCTCTGTAAGTATATCGAAGGTTTAATGCCAGAGGATTAAGAATAAGTAAAGACAGGTGATTGCCTGTCTTTTTTATAAGCCTTATTTGGGCTAATCTGCTTGTCATTCCTATGACTATTAGAATTAAATTATTACTGAAATCATAAGTTTAACACAGATAACTCCAAAAAGTTTTAGTGGACATCAATAGAATTAAATAATTGCTGCATAGGAAACCTGTTTATAGATAAAGGCATTACTAAACAGCAATATTTTGAATTTCTGATTTTGAACTTTTCTGGATTAAAAAAATAAAGATTATTATAGTCTTACTATTATTTTTAGTTTTGAATGTATAGGGAGAAAAGAAAACTACAAAAAGTCCTTAATTTACAGGACTTATTCTATATTATTTATTATAGGTCGGTATTTCTTTGGAATAGATTCCATAATGATATCTTTATTACGATAGTCAAATTTATGAAATTGCTTATTGTATTTCAGAAGTAACAGAGTTAAATAGCATGGAATCAAATCTAATGTATACTTACAGACAAACTCTGATTCCAATTTATTAAATGTAGGAAAATAACTTAAAGCAGATATGCTTGCCATATTACGTATAGTTGCAGTATGAACATCTCCACATAAAGTTTTGTATACTTGATGTATTTTATCTAGCATAAGTACTTGCGGTCTTCTTGAAAAAAAATCTATTCCTCTTATATTATCAAACATGCGATACATACTAGTTTCTTTATCAATGTCTGTAATCTCATCTAAGCAAAAACCTTTTAAAAAAGTTTCAATAGAGCTACGTAATAATAGTTTAGATGATTTATAAATCCCATGGAATGTAGAAAAAAAAGAACTACCAATATCAGAACATGACTCCTTGATATACAGAAGTTGATTAGAAGTAAATACTGTTTGGAAAAGATTATCATCTACATAACCTTGAATTTCAGCTATGTATACTAGATATGCAAAATACTTCTTATGTTGTTTTTTTATAGAACAAATAAAATCCTCGTCACTATTTAGATGTGCAAGATTGTAAGCTCCTATAAAATTAACCAAATTATCTAAATCCGATTTTATTTCTCTTGACATAATACTATCTATTTAGTTTTTTTATCGTATCATTCCAAGAGAAGTTTGGTTCTTTCTTAGCCTTTTTTATCTCTTTTAGCTTACGATCATCACTTACAATATTTTCTAATTCAGATACTAATTCAAATAATTGATTATCATTCATTTTTGCAACTTCACAAACAATTCCTCCAATATATTCCATTCTTGAACGTTTCCCCAACCTACTAATTGGCAATTTTAAAACTACATCAGCAAAATCAAGAATTTCATCTCTGTTCTTAAATAGTTCTGTATCTAAAAATAGTGATGGTAACACACCTACCAAAAAGCGTGAATGTTTATTGTTTTCTTTTCTTGATGAAAGATTTAAAGAATAATCATTAATATTATCTAAACTTCTTATGTATGAGGATAATTCTTTTAAAGATGCTGTACGTTTTTTTTCTAGAAGCCACGATAACTCTTCTAGAAAGTTTGCAACTTCATTAATTTTAATTTTACTATTTTTCTTCATCTTTCTTGATCCTTTCTATTAGTTCTTCGACAATTCCGACTAATGCAGTTTTAAGACTTGAATCGTTAAGATTTAATATAAAATCTTTATTAAGCTGAAACTTAGCAATGTCTGTTCTTTTAGGCAAATATTGTCTATACTTATAACTTTTCCATTCACCACCCTCAATTTTAGAAACTGCGCTTCTATATACAATAGAATCGTCCCGCTCAACTATTGTAAAAACCAATCCAATACATTTTATTTTTAAATCAAATGCATCTTTTTTATCATCAACGATAGTTTTGAGCAAATCAATTCCTGTATATGATATAGGATCTGGTTTTACAGGTATTAAATAGTAATCACTAGCGATTAGTGCACTGGTCATCCATATTGATGGCGTGGGAGGTGTATCTATTATAACAAAATCAAAATTACTTTTTGTTTCAAGTTCCTGAATAAACTTTTTAAGACGATTCTCTTTCCCAGAGCCCGCAGCCATTTCAATTCTATATAAAGCTAGATTACCAGGAAGGATATAGAAATTTTCTTTTATATGGACTGGGATTATATCTTTAAGTTCTTTATTTTTTGTTTCAGATAAACCATCAACAGTATTTGCAACTTTTCTTTTATCCTCAAAAACCGTTACAATAGTATCTTTATCTTCTTCCAAGTGTTTGATGTATTCGTCACCAGTAAATAGGCATTGAGTTGCATTGAACTGAGGATCAATATCAATTAGTAAAACCTTTTTGTCGTATCGTTTAGAAAGACAATGGCATATATTAGTAGATAATGTCGTTTTACCGACCCCTCCTTTCATGTTTATTAATGATATTACTTTCATAATTAAAAATATAAATAATTCAATCGCAAATATACAAAAAAAAATAATAAAGAAAAAATATTTTGATATTTTTGAGTGATTTAATTCCTCTTGATTTCTTACTCTGTTAAAATAAAGAGGATTTTTATCTTTGTATTTACCCACTCAAGCCTATAAATCCTCTTATAATATAAAGTACAGGACAAAGATACAATAATTAATGAGATTCTACCGTATTTATCAGTTGTATAATGTGGATATCTCTGTCAGGACTACCAGCCAGAGGTAATTCTGTGCGTTTTTATGGGTTTGAGGCGGTTTTGCAATGGTATATGTTCCCATTTTGATCATTCTTCACTGGAAGGGCTCTTCATTACACCCCCAAATCTTACTAAAGAGCTGCATATAGAGTATTAATAAAAAAAGCGACAGCATCAAGGGATAATCTTTAATGCTGTCGCTTTTATATTGGAATCTTTTGTTTTATCTGATTCTGTCTGCTGCTCTTACCAAGGCTTCATCAGCAAGGATAGAGTGGCGTGCAAGCCACAAGAGGATGAAGGCTACGAGTGGAAGACAGGCTGCAAACTTTATGTGGAAGTCGAAGCCAGTCATCAGTACTTGGCTGAACACACCATAAACCACATACCAACCAATAATCATTAACATGGAGAACGTACAGAAACGAGCCTGACGCTTGCGGTTATGATAGTCGAAGATGGCGAAGAGGTTGATAGGACAAGTTACTAAAAGAATAGCAAACAACGCCCATACGTTAAAGTCCTTACCACCGTTAGCATCGCTTATCCAGAGATTCATTAACATGCTCTCTGCACCCATACCCTTTGGTTCAAAGCTACCTACAGGTAGACAGAGGCACGCAATGGTAGTAAGCAATGCAAGAAACAGGAATACAGTTTGTTTCCTCTGTATCATAATTTAATCTTCTTCCTCGTTCAGAGCATCCTTAGAAGGATCGCGCCAATAAACGTCACCATCGATGAACTCCTGAGTAGCTAACAATGTTGGCTTAGGTAGTTTCTCGTAGTAACGGCTAATCTCAATCTGCTCACGGTTCTCGAATACCTCGTCAAGAGAATCGTTATAAGAAGCAAACTCAGCAAGTTTCTTACTCAAGTCCTGCTTAATTTCAACCGAGATTTGGTTTGCTCTCTTTGCTATGATAGCAACACTCTCATAGATGTTACCAGTATCTTTCCAAAGTTCCTGAACATCTCGGGTTACCGTATTTGACGGTGCTTTTGACTTCTTGTAATCCATTCTAATTGTCTATATTTTATAAGTCTGTTATTCTTTAATCTTTTGTAATTTGCTTACACTTCTTGATGTAATCCTCAGCTGTTTTGCGTTCCTTTGAATCTGGGTACTCGTTGATAAATCCGTAGCACTCGTCTTCTGCATCCTGGAAACGTTGTACCTTCTTCTCCTCAACACTCATTTGAGCAAGTTCAAACTTACTCTTCATAACAAGGATAGCAAAGTTCTCGCGTAAGTCGCTATAAGGATAATCGTTCAAAGCATTCTGTGCGGTGATGATACAAGCCTCATAGTTATTACCACCACTGGTGCAGTTACCAAAGTAAGAGCCAAGGTTATAATATAACTTTGCATTGAGATACTCCTTGCGGACAAGCTTATCCTGCAATGCAAAGAGGCGTTGCTGAGCAGTTTCTTTCATCTTACCATTTGGGAAGATGTCCAAATACTCTTGGAAAGCTGCGATGGCTGCGACGGTAGGAGTCTGGTCAAGACGTGGCTCAGGGGTTCCTTCAAAGAGACTCTGCCCAATGTAGAAGGATGCCATTTCTGCATACTGACCACGTGGGTAAGTCTGGTAATACTTCTTGAATGTCTCTGAAGCAGCTTGATAATCCTTCAAGCAATACTCCGCCATAGCGAGCATATAGAGACATTCCTGTGCGTTATCAGTACCTTTCTCGATTGTCACAAGGTCTTGCAAAAGGGGCACAGCAAAGCCATACTTTCCCTTTGCAAAGCATTCCTTTGCAAATTCGTATTTATAATCGTTGTTAGTTGTCTTGTAGACTTGATTATATTCGTGTGCGCAACTTGTCAATAGCAAAACAGCGCAAATGCCAATGAGAATTCTTTTCTTCATAATTTGACTTTGAACTGCAAAGTTACATATTATTCTATAAATACGCAAAGGAGGTCCGCTTTTTTAGCAAAAAATCACTATTAATTATATACTATCAGCGCTTTTTTGTATCTTTGCAATCAAAGATTGATTCACTTGACGTGTAGAAAATGAACTTCAAATTAACATCGAAATATAAGCCAACGGGCGACCAGCCTGAGGCAATCAGAGAACTTACAGACGGATTAGAGCGTGGTGATAAGAGTCAGGTGCTCTTGGGTGTGACGGGTTCGGGTAAGACGTTTACGATTGCGAACGTGATTGCGAATGTCAATAAACCCACACTTATCTTGTCGCATAACAAGACTTTGGCTGCGCAGCTTTATGAGGAGATGAAGGCTTTCTTCCCTGATAACGCTGTGGAGTATTATGTCTCTTATTATGATTATTATCAGCCAGAGGCGTATATGCCTGTGACGGATACCTATATTGAGAAAGATCTTGCGATTAATGACGAGATTGATAAGTTGCGTTTGTCGGCTGTATCTTCTTTGTTATCAGGTCGTAAGGATGTTATCGTTGTGTCTTCCGTTTCGTGTATCTATGGTATGGGAGCGCCAATAGCCATGAAGGAAAATGTCATCTCCATTAAGAAGGGACAAGTTGTCGATCGTAATGATTTTTTAAGACGCTTGGTCGATGCGCTTTATATGCGCAATGATATCGAACTACAGCGTGGAAACTTCCGTGTGAAGGGTGATACGGTGGATATTGCAATGGCTTATAACGACAATGTCCTGCGTATCACGTGGTGGGATGATGAGATAGACTCTATCGAGGAGGTGGATGCAGTTGATTTTCATCGCCTTGCTACTTTCGATGCTTACGAGATTTACCCAGCCAATCTCTTTGTTACGTCTAAGGAACAGACCGAAGGGGCTATTCGTCAGATACAAGATGACTTGGTGAAGCAGGTTGATTTCTTCACAGAGATAGGGGATAACATCAAGGCACAACGTATCAAGGAACGTGTGGAGTATGACATTGAGATGATTAAGGAACTCGGTCATTGCTCTGGTATTGAGAACTATTCACGCTATTTTGATGGTAGAGAGGCGGGAATGCGTCCTTATTGTTTGTTAGACTTTTTCCCAGAAGATTACTTGATGGTGATAGATGAGAGTCATGTGAGTGTACCGCAGAGTTCAGCGATGTATGGTGGCGACCGTGCCCGAAAGAAAAATCTTGTGGAGTATGGTTTCCGACTTCCTGCAGCCTTTGACAACCGTCCGCTGCGTTTTGAAGAGTTCCATGATTTGATTCATCAGATTATCTATGTGTCGGCAACTCCAGCTGACTTCGAGTTGGCTGAATCAGAAGGTGTTGTCGTTGAACAACTTATCCGTCCTACTGGTTTGCTCGACCCAGAGATAGAGGTGCGCCCATCAGAGAATCAGATTGACGACTTGATGAACGAAATCGTTATCCGAGCAGAGAAAGAAGAACGTGTTTTGGTGACGACACTGACCAAACGAATGGCAGAGGAGTTGACCGAATACCTGCTGAATCACGATATCCGTACGGCTTATATTCACAGTGATGTTGCCAGTTTGGACCGTATTAAGATTATCAACGACCTCCGTGCGGGTATCTATGATGTTCTTGTGGGTGTCAATCTCTTGCGTGAGGGATTAGACTTACCAGAGGTTTCATTGGTTGCTATCCTTGATGCTGATAAAGAAGGCTTCCTCCGCAGTCATAGAAGTTTGACACAGACGGCAGGTCGTGCGGCTCGTAACGTGAACGGAAAGGTGATTATGTATGCTGATAACATCACAGAGAGTATGCAAAAGACCATTGACGAGACAATGAGACGACGTACGAAGCAGCTGAAATACAACGAGGAACATAATATTACGCCGACACAGATTGTCAAAGCGATCAAGGGTACACTGCCAGTGGGTGGTGAATCGAATCTCACCGCACAGACGGCTTCTATCGGTAGGAATGTCGGACAGGCTTACGTTGAACCAAATAACGGTGTTCTCTTTGCTGCTGACCCAATTGTTGCGAAGATGAGTAAGGCACAGTTGGAGAAGAGTATTGCTAATACAACTATCCTCATGAAGCAAGCAGCAAAAGACCTCGATTTCCTACAGGCAGCGCAGTATCGTGATGAGATAATACGCTTGCAGAAGGAGTTGGAGGGGAAATAGGCAAGCCAACAACCAATCAATTAGCCAGCCAATCAGCCACAACCGGCCCCTCCCCCGACCCCTCCCCCAAAGGGAGGGGAGTGATTAGCGAGATACCCCGAAGTTTTAAATGTATAAGATAGTAGCCTCACCCCCAGCCCCTCTCCAATTGGAGAGGGGAGTAAAATGCGAGATACCCCATATCTTAAATGTAAAAAGAGGGATAAAAGATGGTCGAAAAAGTGTTTGTTTAGCTCGTTTGCTTCGTTTTTTTATGTCATTGCTGAGGGTTGAAAAAATATTACAAGATTTTAGGTAAAGGGTCCCTAATATAGGTGAAAAATATGTGTAAAAAGTAAGTTTGCAATCATCAGTAAATCAGCGTGTTATAAAACTGCTTTTCAAAAAGTGCTTAATTGGACTTCAAAAGGGCGTTAGTAAGGGTCTTAAAGGGCACCTTTTGCAAGCCAAATGGGCGTCTTTAAGAAAGCAAAAGAGCATGTTTAAGAAAGTGGAATATGAAAATATAGGACAAAATACACCTCTATAAACATTCGTTCTTTTGTTACTTTGTCTTTGCATTACCTTGTTTTTGTTCTTTTGTTACTTTGTCTTTATCTTATTCTGCCTTGCATTATCCTGTCTTCTGTTCTTCTATTTTGTCTTTGCATTACCCTGTTTTTGTTCTTTTGTTACTTTGTCTTTATTTTATTCTGTCTTACATTATCTTGTCTTTTCATTATTATGGTCAATAAAAAAAAAGATAAAAACTTACTGAAAGGTTCGATAAAGCAAACAATAATTTGTATCTTTGCTTGTTAAATTGTCATTAGATAAAAGTTTGAACATATGAAGAAATTTTTGATATTCTTGTTTATGTGCCTTCCAATGATGGCTGCGGCACAGACTACGCTGACTCCAGAACAGAAGTTGGAACAGGCACAACGCCAGTTAGAGGAGGCTAAGGCTGCCTTGGAACAGGCGAAGGCAAACGCTGCAAAAGCGAAGGCTGAGGCTGAAGCAAGAGCCAAGAAGGAAGCTGAGGATAAGGCGAAAGCAAAGGATATAGAAAAGAAGATTGCTGATATGAAGGCTGAGGCTGAACGATTGTCACGTGAGGCTGAGGCACTCAGTGAGGCTGCTAATAAAGCTCAGACGACTACGGTAGCACCAGCAACAAAGGCTGCAGCAACCACTACAAAGGCTGTTAGCAACGCTTCATCAGATGCGTGGGTTGTTCCAACAACGCCAGCGACTGCTGCTGCACGTGCTAATAAGAACGTGAGTACAGACAATAAAGCAAACAAAGACCTTTATCTTCAGAAGGGTATCATACCAGAGGTGAACGGTCAGGTGGTATGGACTGAAACATTCAATGTACCCGGAGCAACTGCTGACGAACTCTATGACAAGGCGTTTGCTTATCTTACAGAACTTACACAGGGCGACAATCAGTTGAGTGGTAGTAAGGTTGCCTTGGTGAATAAGGGTGAGCATAGTATTGTGGCAACGATACGTGAGAAGTTGATTTTCTCATCTTCGTTCCTCTCATTGGACTATACGCAGTTTAACTATGTGCTTCAAGCAACTTGTCGTGACGGACAGGCAACATTAACAATGAACCGTTTGACTTATCGTTATGATGTTCAAGGCAATGTTTCTGACCTATCGGCAGAGCAATGGATTACCGATAAGTATGCTGTCAATAAGAAGCAGACTCGTCTCTTGCCAGTGTCTGGTAAGTTCCGTCGTGCTACTGTTGACCGTAAGAATAGTATCTTTGAAGGCTTCGCGCAGGCATTGAAGTAAGACAAAGAAGGGATATACTTTTGGGTGTGTCAGTGGTGATGGGTAGGTACAGCGACCTTATGTACGTTTGTTCTTTGCCTATTCTAATGCGCTGAATAAAGCGTTATATCAAAGCCGCTGGCAAACACTTTTAACACAATAAAGAATAGAAAATGGAACTACAGAATAGTACGGCACGTCGTCCAGAGCGTCGTCGTCATAAACGTGAGACAGAAGATAGGTTTCTTCCTATCCGCCAGTGGCTTAACATTATCTTTATGTTAGGTGCGCTTGTTGGTGTAATTGTCTATTTCTTAACCGATAACACTACGACTGGTACAATTATTATTCTTGTTTCGATGGTCTTTAAGATGGTCGAAAGCGTACTCCGTTTTATTCGTTAAATGAAGAAACTTACTATCTTATTTTCCCTTTTTGTGTTAGTGGCTAATGCTGCTATGGCACAGACAGACGGCACCACTCCGTATGATGATGGTACTTTCACGGCTGATGGTTATAGAAACAATCGTAACATAGGACGTTCGGATTCTATACAAAGTGAGCACAAGGAGATACCACGTGGCTTGAAGGTGTGGACGATTGATGAACGTTTCGGTGACCGCAAAGCTGCTGTTCCCGATACGTTGTCGTATATGTATATGAATTCTAACCTCACTTACGGAAAGCGAGGGGAGTATAACACCTTAGGAAACTTGGGTTCTCCACGTCAGAATCGTATCTTTATTGATCGTCCTGCCACGTCAGAATTCTTCTTCCTCGACCCGTATGATATGTTTATCGTACAGCCAAACAACTTCCAGTTTACCTCAACCCTTTCGCCAATCACGGTTCTCTCTTATAATACCGCTGGTAACAGAAACAACGGAGAAGACCGATTTAAGGCAATCTTTGCGGTGAATGCGGGTAAGGAGTGGGGCTTTGGCTTTAAGTTTGATTACCTTTATGGACGTGGATATTATAGCAGTCAGAGTGCTTCTCACTTCAACTATTCAATGTGGGGAAGCTATTTAGGTGAACGCTATCAGGCACATCTGCTCCTTTCTTTGAATCATCAGAAGGTCGCTGAGAATGGTGGTATTGCCAATGATGCCTATATCACGCATCCAGAATCGTTCCGCGATAGTTATAGCGAGGAAGAGATTCCAACCATATTGAAGCAGAATTGGAATAGAAATGATAATCAACATGTGTTCTTCAATCACCGTTATAGCCTCGGTTTCTTCCGTAAAGTGCCGATGACGGAAGAGGAGATTAAGGCAAAGCAGTTTGCTCTTAAATCTCAGAAAGCACAAGAAGCACAGCAGGATAAAGAGAAGGCTCGTCGCCGTGCAAAGGCAAAGGGCGAGAAGTTTGATGAGGAGGCTTACGATAAGGAGAAGCGTTCTGCAGGTCGACCAGATGATGCTGTCATCGCTGGTGATGCGTCACAAGTGAAGACAACAGCGGACAATGCGAATGGCAATGAGCGTATGACAGTTAATTTGGAGGACTCTACTCAGATGGCAAACCTCAAGAAGCAGGATGCTTTGGCTAAGGATTCTACTCAGAAATGGATGAAGGAAGAGTATGTTCCTGTGACGAGTTTCATTCATACAGTACGTTTCGATAATTACCGTCGTATCTATCAAGCATACGAAACTCCGACTGATTTCTATGCGCAGAACTACTTTAACTATGGTACTGCAGCCAATGATTCGATTTATGATACGACAAAGCACTGGTCATTGAAGAATACCTTTGCTGTCGCTTTGCTTGAGGAATTCAACAAATGGGCGAAGGCTGGGCTGAAAGCTTTCCTTTCCTATGAATTGCGCCATTATGCTCTTCCTTCAATGATAACGCCAAGTGGATCTACGGTAGCATTCTATAATGGTGACAAGACATGGAACCAACATGATATTTCTGTCGGTGGTCAGCTGTTGAAAACACTGGGTAAGACGTTTCATTATGATGTTAGTGCTGAGGCTTGGTTGGCTGGAAGTAGGGCAGGGCAGGTCCATGTTGATGGTCATGCCGACCTTGGTTTCCCTCTTTTGGGAGACACTGTTCAACTCGCTGCAACAGCTTTCTTCCATCGTTCTGCCCCATCCTTCTATATGGGTCAGTACTATGGTAAGCATTATATGTGGGACAATAACCTCAATCAAGAGATACATTCTCGCATCTTGGGTGAGTTCTCTTTGAAGAAGACACGCACTAAGTTGCGTGTTGGTTATGATGTTCTTAAGAACTATACCTACTTTGGTATACAGAACGATCGCATCCAAAGCGGTGATAACTACCTTGTACAGCATAACAACTTGAATGTTCGTCAGTCAAGCAGTCCTATCAACTTGCTGACTTTACAGCTACAACAAGACTTCCGTTTGGGTATCTTCAACTGGCAAAATGTACTGACATTCCAGAAGTCAAGTAAGGCAGAAATACTCCCAGTACCAACATTTAACGCATATAGTAACCTGTTTATACGATTCAAGATAGCACGTGTGTTGGATGTTGACCTTGGTGTTGACGGCCGTTACTTCACAAGTTATTATGCGCCAGAGTACATACCTGGAATCGGTGCTTTTGGTATACAGGAGACCGATGCGAGCCGTACAAAGATTGGTAACTATCCACATTTGAATGCTTATGCTAACTTCCAGTTACAGCATACTCGCTTCTATGTGATGTTCACGCATGTAAACAGTGCTGATGGGGGTAGGTATTTCTATACGCCTCACTATCCATTGAACCAGCGTGTATTGCAGTTTGGTATCAGCTGGAACTTCTTTAACTAATCGTTTAGACATTCAAATACGTGATTTCAGAGAATGACAAGATAAAGACCAACAGTCTTTCTGCATGGGTACTTGCTGCGCGTCCGAAGACGCTCACTGGTGCAATGGTACCCGTAATGATAGGAACTGGTTGGGCTTGGAAACTAAGTGGCGGGGAGAACTTTCGGGTTGTCCCTGCCATTCTTTGTTTTCTCTTTGCCTTTCTGATGCAGATAGATTCCAACTTCATCAATGACTACTTCGATTGTTTGAAAGGTAATGATGATCGTGCCACTCGTTTAGGTCCAAAGAGGGCTTGTTCTGAGGGCTGGATAACTCTCCCAGCCATGCGCATAGGACTTGTTATCACTTCGTTGTTAGCTTCTCTTGTTGGTATTCCCCTCATCTTCTTTGGTGGTTGGGAAATGATACTTGTTGGTGTAGCCTGCGTTCTCTTTGCCTTTCTCTACACCACTTACTTCTCTTATCTTGGCTTAGGCGATGTCTTGGTGTTAGTATTCTTTGGTATTGTACCCGTCGTTTTCACCACATACGTCATCCTTCCTGACCATTCTCAAGCCCTGTGTTTTGAGGTAATCATGTCGGGCATTATCTGCGGTTTGGTGATAGATACCCTGCTTGTTGTCAACAACTACCGTGATAGAGAGAATGATAAACGTGACGGAAAGATAACCCTCATTGTGAGAATAGGTGAGGAAAAGGCTGAAAAACTCTATTTAGCTTTGGGGCTTATGGCATTTATTCAGTTATCTTTCCTTCTCTCTTTAGAAGATAGGCATAATTTTCTTACATTTATTCTCTTGGTCATCATCTTTGCACCTTATAATATCTTGCATTACAAGACAGCCATGTTGATGAAGAAGATAAAGAAAGGTAAGGACCTAAATATCATCTTGGCGCAAACTGCTCGGAACATGCTAATCTATGGTATAGCAACCACGATTGCGATAATTGGTTCATAAAACCTTCCTTAATCCCCTCACCCATTACTCACTTCATCATCACCCAACATTCATCACCCCTCACCCAATCCCTCATTTCATTAACACCCAACATTTAACACCCCTCACCCAAACCCCATGTCCCAACCCAACCTCGAACTAATGAACTTTGTGGAGCGACAGATACTCCCACGTTATAATGACTTTGGAAAGAGCCATGGACTCGGACACGTGCAGCGTGTCATCAAGAGTTCACTTGCTTTGGCAGCCGTAACGGGTGCCGATGTGAATATGGTATATGTCATTGCCGCCTATCACGACCTTGGTATGGCAGGACCACGAGCCATTCATCATATCACCAGTGGTAAGATTCTCATTGCCGATGCACGACTCCGAAAATGGTTCTCAGCCGAGCAGTTGAAGATTATGAAGGAGGCTGTCGAAGACCATCGGGCAAGTAGTTCACGCGTACCACGCAGCATTTATGGTAAGATTGTTGCTGAGGCTGACCGTGACCTTGAGCCAGAAGTCGTCTTCTCACGTGCCATTCTCTATGGTATTGAGAACTATCCAGAGAAGAATGATGAACAGATGTGGCAGCGTTTCCGCGATCACATGAAAGAGAAATATGGTCGTTCTGGCTATCTGAAACTATGGATTCCAGGTTCACCGAATGCAAAGAATCTTGAAACTATCCGTAAGACGATTGACAGTGAGGCAGAGCTGCGAAAGGTGTTTGACCGCATCTATCAGCAGATACGTGAACAAGAAGAAAAGAACTAACAAAATACAACTGAAATGACGAAAGAAGAATTGATGCGGAGAGCTATCGAACTCTCTGCCGATAGTGTACGAAATGGGGGCGGTCCATTTGGTGCTGTCATTGCCCGTAATGGTGAAATTATTGCCGAAGGAAGCAATGGTGTGACCATTTACAACGACCCAACAGCGCATGCGGAAGTCTCTACAATCCGCAAAGCGTGTCAGAAATTGAATACCTTTGACCTCAGTGGTTGCGAAATCTATACCTCTTGCGAACCCTGTCCTATGTGCTTTGGCGCTATCTATTGGGCTCACCTCGATAAGATCTACTATGCCAACGACCGCAAAGATGCTGCCGACATTGGTTTTGATGACGATTTCATTTATCAGGAGATAGCCGTACAACCGCAATATCGCAAGAAGCCATCAGAAATCCTTTTGCGCAATGAAGCGTTAGAAGTCTTTAAGCAATGGACAGCAAAGACGGATAAAACAGAATATTGATATCCTCTAACGATAAGTTAATGTAAGCATACTGCTGTTTATATTGACCTTTTTGTTTATGAAATACTTACTACGAATAAACTTTTAGGAGATGAAGAAAGGTGTATTAAAGACGAGGAATATAATACTTTTTATCGTAGTGTTCCTTTCAACGTTGATGATAGAATTCATCTTAGTATTCCTACAAGGCTGTTCTGATGGCGTAGGTCTTGCTTTCGATATAGATAAACAAGCCTTCGTTGTGGAGCAAGGTTGTGTCTGTGGTGGCTGCTTATACTTTAGCGGTGAAGATGCTGCAGATGAGTTCTCTGTCATTTATAATAAGAATGTACACGCCTTTTGGTATGATAGTTACAATCCATCTGTCCTTGAAATCAACAACCTCCCCACTTGTTGTAATGTTGTTTTACGTGAAGACACCTTGTCTCTTCGTCGCCTCCCCTTACGACCCAACACCTTCTATACCGTTTACCGCATGTCAGGTTGCCGCGGGACTTCTCCCCTTACTATCAAGACAGGCAGACAGGGTAGGGTAGTCATTGCAGGAAGATGATTATAATAAAATAATATTGATAGGTCAATAATTCTCACAAACCTTTGTCATTCGTATTTAATAGTATATGATTAAGCCTCGCTCATAGTCTTTTCTATTGATGTGTTGATGCTCCGCACATGTGGTGCGGATGCTTCGCACGTTTGGTGTTGATACTTTGCACCAATGGTGCGGAGTACCAAATCCTTTGCAATATATTCTCTGTATGAAAACAATTTAATCCTAATATAATGCCATAAAAGCACTACAACATTTGTAAGATATAATGAAGCGCATGCCTTGAAATGCTTAATAATTGTTAAGCATACCCCTTTTATTTGTTGTAATTATATATCTTTACAACCCTAAACAATTACTAACCCAGCTGCAAGCAAGAATAAACCTAAACGCACAACAAGTAAAGGAATAGTTTGAACGTTGTTGCAGTCGACTAAATAGAAGCAGGGTTACGCCTGAAAAGACATACTACTATGTGTGTAACATGGCGCAGAGATGGCGATATGAACGCACATAATGGCGAATAGCCAACCTAAAATGAAGCTATAGATAACTGAAAACAATTTACCTAAATTTATACAAATGAACATTTATCTACATCGAACTATGAAAGCGATGGGCAGGCTTTTGCTCATCATGCTGTTGCTTGTCCCACTGTGTGTGGATGCGCAAACGTTAACAACAATCACAGGTTCTGTAAAAGACAGCCAAGGTGAACCGCTCGTCGGGGCAACTGTTATGCAGAAAGGAACGTCAAACGGAACGATTACCGACCTCGACGGACAGTTCTCTATACAGGTGCCAGCTGGCGTTACGCTGGTTTTCCGTTACGTAGGTTTTGATGAATCAGAGTTGAAGGCAGCTGCTAATATGGCTGTAACACTGAAAAGTAATGTCAAAGCCATTGATGAAGTGGTGGTTGTAGGTTATGGATTACAAAAGAAAGCCAACCTCACTGGCTCCGTTTCTCAAGTGAAGATGAGCGATGTTTTGGGCGACAGACCAGTGGTGAACGCTGCTGCAGCACTGCAGGGAGCTATGCCAGGACTTACCATTGGTGGTGGTTCTGGTCCCGGTTATTCAAAGTCTTTGAACGTGCGCGGTACGCTTTCTATCAATGGTGGTGGTCCGTTAGTCTTGATTGACAACGTAGAAGGCGACCTGAGTACGCTGAACCCAGAAGACATAGAGAGTGTAACGGTATTGAAAGATGCTGCCAGTTCAGCTATTTATGGTGCGCGTGCAGCAGGCGGTGTGATATTGGTAACACTGAAACATCCGAAGAATGACGCTCGTTTTACAGCCAACTATAATTTCAGTTTAGGATGGGAACAGTCGCTCAACCATTTGGAGCAGGCTTCTTTGATGCAGTATTTGGATGCTTATCTTGAGGCAGGTTACTCAAATTCTTACTGGGCTGGTAATGGTGATGTGAGCAAGTGGCGCGACTATTTGCAGAAGTATCAGACTGATCCTTCATCTGTTGCAACTGTAGGCGATGGTATCTTTAAGGACACAGATGGCCGTGTCTACTGGTTGTCAGAGAAGAACTTGGCTAAGAACATCCTTACAACAGGTTCAATTACCAACCATAATCTGACCATCTCTGGCGGAACTGACAAGATACGTTATCGTGTTTCAGGAAGCTTGAGCCGTGAGAATGGACCATTGGTTACGGATAAAGATATGTTTAGACGTAAGACAATCAGCGGCTTTGTCTCTGCTGATTTGCAGAAATGGTTTACGCAAGAGGCAACCCTTACCTATACTAATTCAGTGCGACAGTCGCCTGAGAACGTTGGTAACATGAGTGGTTTCTATTCAACTCGACTGATTAACTATTACCCAGAAGGGCTCATTCCGGGTGATATCCTTGGTATTTCAGATGATTTACCATCGCAGACACCTCTTAATATGTTGACCAATGCACCTTCTGCTTTTAGTGAGCAGTCTGTGCCACGTATCTCTTTGCGCTCTATCTTCAAGCTGTTGCCGGGTTGGACCGTTACGGGTGAGTACACCTATAACCGCACTGATGAGCACTATCAGTTCTATTCTAACAGATTTAGATTTGCTGATGTGCAGTTGGCTGCTAAGTATTCAACCGAGAAAGGGCAGGACTTCTATCGTATGTATGATGCCACAACAAAGTATAATGCGTTGAATATCTTTACGAATTACGACCATTCTTGGGGTGCACATTCATTCAAAGCGATGGTTGGTTTCAACCAAGAAAAGTCGTTCTATCGCTACTTCTATGGTAATGTACTTGCTCAGGCAGTTCCTACCGTACCATCATTTGCAGGCGGAACAGGTGAGAAGACCATTGATGATAAGTACTCTGAGTATTCTATTCGTAGTGGTTTTGCACGTCTGAACTATTCTTTCATGGACCGCTATTTACTTGAGTTAAACGGTCGTTATGATGGTTCTTCTAAGTTCCCTAAGAGTCATCGCTTCGGCTTCTTCCCATCAGTGAGTGTGGGATGGCGTTTAGGTCAGGAGTCGTTTATGAACTGGTCACGCAGTTGGTTGGACGACTTTAAGGTGCGTGCATCCTACGGTTCGGTTGGTAATCAGCGTATCAGTCCTTATCAGTTCTCACCAGTAATGAGCCTACATAGCAATGGTACTTACATCTTGGATGCTGAAGGAAAGACCACTTACATCACTTCTCCGGGCTTGGTAAGCCGCAACTTCACTTGGGAGAAGGTTACTACGCTTAATATTGGCTTCGATCTCTATGCTTTTAAGAATCGCCTTACCGCTACATTCGACTGGTTCGACCGTCGTACAACGGGTATGTTGGCAGCTGGTATAGAGATTCCTAAGGTTGTAGGTACAGCCGCTCCGCTGCAGAACGTGGCTGACATGAAGAATAGAGGATGGGAACTTAACGTCACATGGCGCGATAAGATTGGTGACTTCGGCTATCATGTAGGCTTTAATATCTATGATAGTCAGGCAGAAATCACGAAGTTTAATAACGAGTCTCGCCTGCTTTCGGACTATTATGTAGGCAGAAAAATCGGTGAGATATGGGGTTATGAGACGGATGGATACTACACCATCAACGACTTCAATGCTGATGATGCAAAGCATAAGACTTGGACTTTGAAAGAAGGTGTAGTAAAAATCAATGGCTATAATCCACAACCGGGTGACGTGAAGTTCAAAGACTTGCGTCCTGATGGTGTAATCAATGCAGGCGATAATACCGTAGATAACCCTGGTGACCGTAAGGTGATTGGTAATGACGCAGCACGTTATCAGTTCGGTATTAGCCTCGGTGCTTCTTATAAGGGATGGAGTTTAGAAGTACTTTTGCAAGGTGTTGGCAAGCGAGACTACTGGCTTGGCGGTCCAGCAATGTTCCCATTCGGTGGCGCAGGAGCAGGCGATGCAGTGTTCCAAGCACTCTATGCGAACCAAACCGACTATTGGAGAGCTAAGAGTTACGACCCATCAAGCAGCGATTATATGGTTCCTGTAAATCCAGATAGTAAGCTGTTCCGTATTTATGATCAAGGTAACAATGTGGGTTCTAACACTCGTGTAAGCGACAAGTATCTGCAGAATGCAGCCTATATGCGTATAAAGAATATCACACTTGCCTATACGTTGCCTAAAGAATGGGTAAGAAGAGCTTTCATACAAGATGCTAAGTTCTATCTAAGTATCGAGAATCTCGCTACATTCAGCAGTCTTCCAAAGGGCTATGACCCAGAAGGTACGGCACCATCATCAACTGCTAACGCCTTGAGCAACGGCATTTCATGGGGCTATCCATATTACCGCACTATCTCTTTAGGTGCAAGTATCACATTCTAATCATAATAAGTACTTATGAAAAAGATATTAACAGCCATCTGTGTTGCAGCAACAACGCTAACGGCATGCAATGATAATTTTCTTGAGAAATACCCTTTGACCGACCTCACTGAGGAGAATGCGTTTAAGGAATACGATAACTTCAAGGCGTTTATGAATCCTTGTTACGAGATGTTTACGAACACCACGATTCATACCAGTATCAACAACAGCTATATGAATGCGCAATTCTATGGCGATTGGTATGGTGGATTGGTGACCCATCGTGATAATGCTCGCAACCCATATGCCTATCAAACCATTACAGCAACAGCTGATGGTGGAGGTTGGGACTTCTCTTATATCCGTCGAGTGAACATTATGTTGAGCCATCTCAATGATGGTGCGCTCACAGAGGCACAGGCTGCTCATTGGCGTTCGGTAGCTTATTTCTTCTCAGCTTACTGGTATATGGAACTCATCGACCGTTTTGGTGATGTGCCTTGGGTGAACAAAGTGCTTGACGAGAGTTCGCCAGAAAGCTACGGACCACGTACCCCACGTGCTGAAGTAGCTGATAGTATCGTGGCAAGATTAGAGTATGCTGCGGCAAACATTGGCAACTTTAACGATGGCGATAACACGGTGAATGCAAATGTTGTTAAGGCAGCTTTGTCTCGTTTCTTGCTCCGCGAAGGTACATGGGCGAAGTATCATGGACTCAACGAACCTTATGAAACCTATCTACGGAAGTGTCTAACGGTTTCGCAGGAACTGATGGATGCTTATCCAACCCTCTATAAGGGCGAGGACAAGCAAAACCAACCTGCTACCGGATATGGCGAGATGTGGACCACAGAGAGCCTAAAGGGAAAGCCGGGAGTTATCTTCTACAAGGAGTTTGTTAACAATGTCTTGATGAATCGTTATAATGACTTTGAACACATTGCAGCTAATGGTGCTGACGTTCCTCAGTACACGGTGGATATGTTCTTGATGAAGAATGGTTTGCCTATTGGCAATACAGCGTCAGGCTATCAAGGTGGCAAGGGCAAGGATATGTGGGGTACTTTCGCTGATCGTGACCCTCGTCTTTACCAGAATATCCAACCTCCTTACGTTGTTGCTCCTCATAAAGGGGCGGTTGATAACGTAAACACCTTTAAGAGTTGGAAGTTCTTGAAGGCGGGTGATAACAACCAAGGACACGTCGTTACAGCTGATGAGGCTGCCAAGTATCGTTACTACATCGACTATATGGGGGCTAACGAGAAGTGCTTGCGTGGTGGTTCTTACGGCGGTGAGGGTATGAAGAGATGTCCAGGACAGAACTGGGGTGCTGCGCTTACACCAGTGAGCCCTAACCTCACAACCGACTCTCGTGTACCATACATGCGTTGTCGTACGGGTTACTACTTCTGGAAGAACTATGATATGTGGGAGTTCTCAACCGGTTCATCGGCTTTCTGTACAGCTGATAAACCAATCTTTAAGATTGAAGAAGTGCTGTTGAACTATGCTGAGGCAGCATGGGAGTTACAGCAGTTCGACCAAGCTGTGGCTGATAAGACTATCAACAAGCTGCGCGATCGTGCTGGAGTTGCACACATGACAGTGGCTGATATCAATGACAGTTTCGATCCTAATCGTGACAAGGGCAATGCTCCTTGGTGGACAGGTAAGGGTGGAAAGTTTGGTAACTACAATGTAAACCCAGTCTTGTGGGAGATTCGCCGTGAGCGTCAGATTGAGTTGTTCGGTGAGGGCTTTGCCTTCTATGACATCCGTCGTTGGGCAAAGGCTGCCTATTATGTCAACCGTCAGCCTTGTGGCTTGTGGACAACAGCTACTGATAATATCTATGCACCAAAGGCTAATGCCTACTCAGGTCAGTTTGTAGACTACGAAGAAATCATGAGAAGTGGTAGGGCTTCTGCTGAGAACAACAGTGCTGGTAGTGGTTGGATCTATACCTATGAGAGTCCACTTGCACATGGTGGATGGTTAGATACTTACTACTTAAGCATGGTTCCTACCAGTCAGCGTGCGCTCAACAAGCAGCTAACGCAAAACCCAGGCTATAAAGAACTCTTCGGTTTAAGCGACTAATCCGCTCATATTCCTACATAATGGAACAGCTCCTCCCCTGTTTTCCACGTTCAATTTTGAACGAGTAAAAGACTATGAGGTGATGGGAAGCTGGGGAATGATACGAAAAGAGGGATGCACAAGTTGATGTGTATCCCTCTTTAATTTCCTCTGTTTTGTAAAAATACTTCAAAGATTGAAAATCAAAAGACGCTCTTTTGGCTTTCAATTAACGCCCAATTGGCTTCTAAAAGATGCCCTTTTGCAATGCAACTGACGCCCTTTTGAAGTCTTACTAAGCACCTTTTGAAATGCTGTTTTGCAACTCCTTGATAATAAATGACTTATAAAAGCAATTTTTAAGCATGCTTTTTACCTTTTTAACGCGTAAATACACAGAAACAATGTAAAGAAAATTCAGACCCTCCGCAGCATAATAAAACATCGTTATTAGCTGCAGAAAGTAGAGTCCTTAGTCTTTCTTCGTGCTAAAAGAACGCACTATACATTTCTATAAGGGTTGAGAGCTGTTGTGACTTTGCGTCTATAAGTTCCATTTTACAGTCTAACTGTCCGCGCTCACTATCTATCACCTCTAAATAAGTAGCTCTGTTATTGAGGTACAGTTTTTGAGCAGCTGAAACGGCTCTTACCAAAGCATCGTTCTGTTTCTGCTTAAATTGTTGAAGCAACTTAATGTTAGAAATCTTAGATTGTAGCGTACTTGTTTCTATAAAAGCAGTAAGCAATGTCTTGTCGTAATTATAAAGAGCCTCTATCTGTAACGCATCAGCCTGAGCGAAGTTGGCTTGAATAGCCTTCTTATTGATGAGAGGAGCGGTAAGTCCACCTAAGGCATTAAATGCCAAAGACTCTGGTAGTTTGAATAAGTACTTAGGGTTAAAAGCATTTAATCCAATAGCCGCAGAGATATTAAACGAGGGGAGAAACTCTTTACGTGCAGTCTCTACATCCCATTTCGCAGCCTTTAGCTGGTGCTCAGCTTGAATAACATCAGGACGTTGTAATAGGAGTTGAGTAGATAAGGAATGTGCAGTTGTAGGCATTGGCAGCTGTAAGAAGTCAACCTTTGTGCGTTGTATGGTTTGAGGAAATCTACCTAACAGAAGGTTTAGATTATTCTCCGTCTCAACGATAGACTGACGTAGAAGGTACTCATCAGCCTGTGCTTTAGCCAATTCAGCATCGAACTTCTCAACAGCTAACTGTGTATCAGCATCAGCTTCTTTCTGAATACGAGCAATTCTCACTGCATCCTTCTGCAGCGAGATGTATTGTTGCATAACCGATAACTTGTAATCAAGAGCCAACAACAGATAATAGTTCTCTGCTACATCTGCCACTAACTGACTTTTGATAGCACGTTGTCCAGCTTCAGAAGCCAAATATCGCTCTACAGCAGCTTTTTTACCACTATTTAATTTGTTCCATAAATCTATGGTCCAGTCTACTTGTAGTGATGGAGAGAGGTCTGGAATAACAGTTGGAATCTTATGCCCAGGAGTCATCTCCGTACCAACATTACCAGCTCCCTCAGCTGTGTAGCGCCCAACTTTAGAAACTCCCGCACCAATATTTGCTGTAACAGAAGGTAGGAGAGCAGCTTGTTTAGCATTAATCGCACTTCTTGCTATCGCCAGTTCCTGCAATGTAATCTTAAGATCTTGATTATTTTGTAAGGCAGTTTCAATCAGTGTCTGAAGCATTGGGTCTTGGAAGAACTCTCGCCATGCAGGAGATATAGTTACGCTACTATCCTTGGATAAGGCTGGTAAAGAGTCCTTAAGCGTATCTTTGGGCATTGTAGCCTGCGGTGTTTTGCAGGCTACGATGCTCATAAGGATAACAAGAATAGTAATGACATGATATAGTTTACTCTTTGTCGTCATGAGTACTTTCTTTTAATTGTTTGTTCTTATAACGTTTATCTTTCTCTTCACTCAGTGGCTTCTCCTTCTGATAATGTACCAGTTTGTCAGTCATTCCAGCAAAGATATAGTAAAGGCCAGGGATGAGTAACAAGCCGCCTAAGGTACCAATGACCATTCCTCCGACAGCAGCAGTACCAATGGTACGGTTACCAATGGCACCAGCACCAGAGGCAAATACCAATGGAATCAAACCTGCTATAAAGGCAATACTCGTCATAAGGATAGGGCGGAAGCGTGCAATAGCGGCAGAAATGGCTGCTTGAGAAATCCGTTCGCCCGCATTCTTACGCTGAACAGCATACTCAACCATCAGTACGGCATTCTTTCCTAACAAACCGATGAGCATCACCAAGGCTATCTGCGCATAGATATTGTTCTCTAATCCACAAGCTTTTAAGAAGAGGAACGCTCCAAATATACCCACTGGTAGGAATATAATCACAGGTAATGGCAGTAGGAAATTCTCATATTGTGCTGCCAAAATAAGGTAGACAAATACGAGACAAACCACGAAGATGACGATAGCCGTATTACCTTGTTCTGCTTCGTCTTTAGAGATACCAGCCCAGTCATAGTCATATCCTTTAGGGAGAGAGCGTTGTGCTACCTCTTGAATAGCCTGCAATGCCTGTCCGCTTGAGTATCCAGGTGCTTGTGCTCCTGTCACTTCAGAGGAGTTGTAAAGGTTATGACGAGTAATCTCACTCATACCATAAGTCTTTGAAAGCGACATAAAGTCGGAATATGGAACCATCTGTCCATCTTCATTTTTACTATAAAGACTTAATAGATGATTAGGGAAATCACGATACTGTGGAGCAGCTTGTACAATTACTTTATAAGGTTTTCCGAACAGAATAAATCCTGTTTGGTAATCCGAACCTACTAAGATTGACAAGTTGTTCAGTGCCTTTCCAGGCTTAACTCCCTTTTGTAAAGCTTTCTCGTCATCAACATGAAGCATGTACTGAGGGAAGCTCGCAGAGTAGAAAGTGAACGCGTTACCAATCTCAGGACGCTTGTTTAGATCTTTAACGAACGCCTTGCTCACCCGCTCCATCTCATGATAATCGTTTTTACCAGTCTTATCTAAGAGACGTAGTTCGAATCCACTGGCAGCTCCATAGCCTGGAATTGATGGCGGTTCAAAGAAGTCTATGTTTGCTTGTGTGATATTCTCACATTTCTGTTCCAAGTCACTAATAATCTCCTTTGCGGTACGTTTGCGATGTTTCCAGTCTTTGAGGTTAATCAAACAACTACCAGAATTGGCACTTGTTCCCTCAGAAAGAATTTCAAAACCAGCTAAAGAAGACACGCTTTCAACGTCCTCTTCTTTCTCTGCTATCTTAAGAAGCTGTTGCGCAACAGCGTTAGTTCGTTCGATAGTAGCCCCTGGAGGAGTCTCTATTACGGCATAAATCATACCCTGATCTTCTTGTGGAATGAAGCCCGAAGGGAGTCCCATATTGATCCAATATGCTAATCCACAGAACACCAATATCAATATTATTGTTAAAGACTTCTTCTTTACTGTATGTTGTATGAGGCGTTCGTATTTGCGGCTACCACTATCGAATTTAGCATTAAAGCGTTGCAGAACACGTCCAATAAATCCTAATTTAACATGGTTCTCCTGCTCCTTTGTCAAGATAAGGGCACACAATGCAGGGGTCAAAGTTAGGGCAACAAAGCCAGAGAAGAGGATACTTGACGCCATTGTAATTGAGAACTGACGATAGAACATACCCTCTGGACCACCCATAAAGGCTACAGGAATGAATACAGAAGCCATAACTAAAGAGATTGCAATAATCGCTCCACTGATCTCTTTCATGGCTTTTTCCGTAGCTTCAACAGGTGAAAGTTTGTTGCGAGATATCTCAACATTCACCGCTTCAATCACCACAATAGCATCATCCACCACAATACCAATAGCCATGACTAAGGCAAAGAGGGATATCATATTGAGCGTTATGTTGAACAACATCATTGCAATAAAGCTGCCCAAAAGTGATATTGGTACAGCCATAATCGGTATGATAGAGGCACGCCAATCCCCTAAGAAGATGAACACAACTATTGCTACTAAGATAAAAGCCTCAAACAAGGTGTGTATTACTTTCTCAATACTTGCATCTAAGAAGCGGCTAACGTCATAGCTAATCTCATAGTGCATCCCCTTAGGCATATCTTTTTGCAGATGAGCCATAGCGTCCTTCACCTTGGTGATAACGTTACGAGCATTACTACCATAAGCTTGTTTCAAGGTTACAGCAGCTGAAGGACGTCCATTGAAGGTTGAGTAGATATCGTATACCTCGCTACCTAAGTGTACATCAGCAATGTCTTTCAAGCGTACGATATTACCATCTTTATTGCTCTTGATGATGATATTCTTATATTCATCCTCTGTTGTGTAACGTCCTGGATACTTTAAGACATACTCTTTGACCTGTGGACGTTGTCCTCCACTCTCTCCCAACTTTCCCGGAGAGACCTCTATATTCTGATCTTCAAGTGCATCACTGACGTCATCTGTTGATAATCCGTAGGCTATCATCTTGTCTGGATGGAGCCATACACGCATTGCATAATTACGTGTACCAAGGATATCAAGGTCGCCAACACCATCGACACGCAACAACTCTGGTGATATGTTGATATCGAAATAGTTGTAGAGGAAGCCCTGATCAACCTTTGGGTCATCACTGTAAAGATTGATATACATAAGTATGTTTGGCTCTTCACGTGATATCTTTACACCTTCTCGGATAACCTCCGCAGGCAACTTATTGGTAGCCGATGACACACGGTTCTGAACATTTACAGCATCGACATTTGGGTCAGTTCCCAATTTGAAGACGACATTTAGCTCTGCTTCACCATCGTTTCCCGCATTACTTTCGATATATTTCATGCCAGGAATACCATTCAAAGCCTGCTCCAAAGGGATGATAACTGATTTTACCAACAACTCATTATTTGCTCCTGGATAGTTAGCTATCACGTTTACCTTAGGAGGAGAGATGGATGGAAACTGCGTTATAGGTAGATTTGAAAGCGACAGAATTCCAATAAAGGCAATGACCAATGATACTACAATAGAGAGCACTGGTCTACGAATAAAGATCTTAAACATACCTAATTAGCGTTTAACTTATCCAACTTCATTGATGCTTGTGGAGAAACCATAGACACACGTACCTTATCTCCATCATTTACTTTCTGTATACCGTCAAGAAGATAACGGTCAGTAGGCTGTAACCCTGAGGAAACAACGTATGCTCCTGTAAACTCAGCATCAATCTTGATAGCACGTTGGCGAGCAATATTATTCTTGTCAACCACAAATACATACTTCTTATCCTGAAGTTCATAGACAGCTTCTTGTGGTATCAATATTGCATTTTTCTTTTGTATAAAGAGTTTTATCGTACCCGTCTGACCATTGCGTAAAAGATTGTTGGCATTGCTAAAGACGGCACGAACAGCAATCGTACCTGTTGAACTATCAAACTGTCCACCAATATCTAATATCTTTCCGCTTGCAGGAAAGACATCGCCATTCGCCAAAACAAGCTGTAGTGGAGTTTGTGAAAAGCGTTCTGGATGGAGGCGGAAATCTAAATAATCTGTTTCTGAAATATTGAAATAGGCAAATACCTTACTATTATCTGATAAGCTGGTAAGTAAATCACTCGGCTCTACCAAACTTCCTGCTTTATTAGGAATACGTCCTAAGATGCCTGAGAAAGGCGCACGGATAAGCGACAGACGCTTATGTAAAACAGCCAACTGATAGTCGGCTTCTGCTCCTTTCAACTTAGCCGTAGCCATGCGCTTCGCATTATTTGAGAGTACTTTGTTGTCCGTTAGCGTTGTTACATTCTGCAGGTCGATACTTGCCTGCTCTGCAGCTGCCTTCGCCTTGGCAATCTCTTCGTTAGCACCAACAATCGCAATGCGAAATAGCGGTTGACCAGCTTTCACAAACTGACCTTCACTAACATACACATCTTGCAAGATACCGGTCTGCTGAGAGTGAACTTCAATGTTACGTTGCGAGGCAATGTTTGCCACATAAGACTGTGGTAGGGAGATGCTTTCTACCAGTGGTGTCGTTGCAGTGTAAACTGGTTTTACTTGTGTTTCTTTCTTAGAATGACACGCACATAGAAGAAACATGATTGCAAGACAAGACAATTGAATTAAATTCTTCATAAATTGGTCTTTTTGTTTTCGTAAAAAACAAGTGAAAAGTTAACGCGTTAATCCAACGCATCTTGACTACTCGTTGTAGCCATATCTACTCATTCTGTTTTCTCTTTCCTATCTTATAATAATAGAAAACAGAGCTGTCGTTACATCTTTATGGAAACTTATTAAGAAAAGTGTTTCCTAAAATACCCTTCAGAATCATTGCTTTGCGATATAGAAATGTATCCTTTATGTTACCTGTTGAATATGCTCGCAAAGGTACGTCGTTTTTATTTAGTATGCAAGTAATTCTGTGGTTAATTTTCTGCAAGTACTGAATAGTTTTCTCTGAAGTTATTTTTTTTATAGAATATGTGTTCAACTCAATTGCTTTATGAGGCTATCACGTGTAGTTGGCTTGTTTACTTCTTTCTCATTCTATTTGGATTAAGCTGTTTTTAAAGTCGTACAGTAGGTCTAACAAATAGCAAGTCACAAGGAAAAATGGAATGAGTAAGAGGTAAAAAATGATTACATGAATTAGAGTGTTTGACCTAAAAGGATGGCGAAAAATAGGAATAAAAAGCGAGTTTGTAATCAACAGAGTATCAGTAGGTTATAAAAGTGGTTTTCAAAAGGTGCTTAATTGGACTTCAAAAGGGCGTTAGTAAGGGTCTTAAAGGGCACCTTTAGCAAGCCAAAAGGGCGTCTTTACGAAGCCAAAAGAGCATATATTGGTTTCGAGGTGTGTGAAAATAGTTTACAGAATGGGTCTAATGAAGGGCGGTTTTCTCGTTTTTAATAGCATTGTATGACTTCCTCATCACTCTTGTTTTCTTGTTGTCATCTTGTTCGGGCTTATAATTTGGCGTAGCTATTGCGCTTTTATTGTAACAATAAGTAAGTCTGCTCGATACTAAAATAATACTGTTTATGCACTAATAGACGATAGTGTATAAACGGAAGAACCTTTGATTTTCTCTGGAACATCTTTTTTCTTCTCTCTTTTTTAGGTATATTTGCACTGAAATTAAATCATAATAGCAATGGAAATGATGTCGGCAGTGTGTCCGTTAGAAACTTTTGTGCCACCTCGTGCTGCTGGTCAGCGTGATGTCTTATCGTTGGCTCTCCCACCAATGCCGCTCTTGCACGTAGCTTTTGTGGGTGTAGGAGCGCGTGGACGGATGGCAGTGACACGCTGGTGTCATATTCCTAAGGTTGAGATAGCTGCCGTTTGCGATGTGTCAAAGGAAGTGGCAGAGGAGGTCGCACGGCACGTTGAGCAGTTGGGTAAGCCTCGCCCAAAGGTTTATTGGGGTGAGACGGCTTACAAAGAATTATGCCAACAGCAGGGAGTTAACCTTGTGTATGTTTGTACGGATTGGATGTCGCATGTGCCAATTGCTATTCATGCAATGGAGCAGGGAAGGAGCGTGGCAGTAGAAGTACCTGCAGCCCTCACCTTAAAAGATATTTGGAAGTTGATAGACACCGCTGAACAGACCCGACAGCACTGTATGATGCTTGAGAATGCAGTCTACGACCGATTTGAAATGGCGGTGTGTAAGATGGTACGTGAAGGCTTGCTTGGCGAACTTGTACACGTGGAAGGTGGTTATGCTCATCCTATTGGCGATCGTTGGACACCTTGGCGTATGGAATATAGCCGTCTTAATGCTGGCGATGTCTACCCAACGCACAGCATCGGACCCGTCTGTCGATTGCTTGATATTCATCGTACTGACCGCATGCACTATCTCACAGCCATGCAAACCAATGCTTTTCTGGGTACAGAGATGTATCAAGCGGTAATGGGAAAGGCGTGTGATAGCTTTGCTAATGGCGACCAGACGTCTACGATGATACGTACCGTAAAAGGGAAGACGATGCTTATTCAACACAATGTGATGACTCCACGCCCATATAGTCGTATGTTTCAAGCGGTTGGAACGCAGGGTTATGCAGCTAAATATCCTGTCCCAGAGGTGCAGTTAAGCTTAGAGATGGCTACCAAAGTGGGTATTGAAATGGAGGATAATAATCTGCCTCTGAACGCTTCTCAGATAGAGACGCTACTCAATTATTATGCACCTTCTTTCCCTTCAGAGACAATCGACTTAGCCAAAGAGCTCGATGCACGTGGCGGAATGTCTTATTTTATGGACTTACGGCTTGCTCAATGCCTACAACAAGGTTTGCCTTTAGATATGGATGTGTATGATTTAGCAGAGTGGTGTTGCGTTGCTGAGCTGTCCAAACGCTCTATCGAGCAGGGTTCAATGCCAGTGATGATTCCCGACTTCGTAAATCGTAGGGCTTCAGTTGACATGGAAAGTATTTAGCGGCAATGGCTGTTCTCGTTGGGTAGAATGGTAAGTATGCGTTTCCCCCTTGGTGTTGAGGCTTCATACTTACCATTCTATTTTTATTGTTTAGTCCCATCAATAATCAAATTTCATACCTATAAATTTGGAATCTTTGCAAGAGTAGATTTCTTCTCACTATTTATAGGTATTTATATGCATATTTTAAATATAAGTATCTCTAAATACTTGATATTACGTTTTTTTTGTCTATCTTTGTCCTCGGTAATTAGTAATGCTCAATCAGTATAACAATTAACAAGCATATTAATTAATTCGTTTCACATAATAACAAATAAACAGTCATGAAAAAAGCATGGAGAGGATTTACTGGAACCAAGTGGCTTGATGAAGTCAATATGCGTCAGTTTATCCAAGATAATTATGATAGTTATGATGGTGATGCTTCCTTCCTTGAGAAGCCAACAGAATCAACAGACAAACTTTGGGGTATGCTCAAAGAACTACAGAAGCAGGAGCGTGCTAAGGGTGGTGTCTTAGATATGGAGACCGAGGTGGTGTCCAGTATGACTGCATATGGTCCTGGCTATATCGGTGAAGGAACAAAGGAGATGGAGAAGGTTGTTGGTCTGCAGACAGACAAGCCTTTGAAGCGTGCCTTTATGCCTTATGGTGGTATCAAGATGGCTGAGCAGGCATGTACAACCTATGGTTATGAGCCATCAGAGAAACTTCATGAGATTTTCACGAAGTATTGTAAGACACACAACGAGGGTGTCTTCGATGCTTATACAGACGAGATGAAACTCGTTAGACACAACCATATTCTTACAGGTCTTCCTGATACCTATGGTCGTGGTCGTATCGTGGGTGACTATCGTCGTGTTGCACTCTATGGTGTAGATTTCCTTATCAACGAAAAAGCAAAGGATCTCCGCAACTGTGGTGACGGTACTATGACCGAAGAGGTTATCCGTTTGCGTGAGGAAATCTCTATGCAGATGAAGGCTTTGAAGGAGATGAAGGAGATGGCAGCTATCTATGGCTATGATATCTCTGAACCAGCTAACAACGCACGTGAGGCTGTACAGTGGCTTTACTTTGGTTATTTGTCAGCCATTAAGACACAGAACGGTGCTGCGATGTCAGTTGGTCGTATCTCAACTTTCCTCGATATCTACATTCAGCGTGACTTCAAGGAAGGCACACTTACGGAGGCTGAGGCGCAGGAACTCATCGACCACTTGGTAATGAAGTTCCGTATGGTTAAGTTTGCACGTATCCCTTCATACAACCAGCTCTTCTCTGGTGACCCTGTTTGGGCTACCCTCGAAGTTGCGGGATTGGGTATGGATGGGCGTTCAATGGTAACTAAGACTGACTTCCGTTTCCTCCATACACTTGAGAACATGGGTCCTTCACCAGAACCTAACCTCACTGTGCTCTATAGCTCACGTCTTCCAAAGCACTTCAAGGACTATGCTGCGAAGATTTCTATCTCTACAAGCTCTATTCAGTATGAGAATGATGACGTGATGCGACCAATCTGGGGCGATGACTATTCAATCTGCTGCTGCGTATCTGCAACACAGACGGGTAAGGAGATGCAGTTCTTTGGTGCACGTGCAAACCTCGCTAAATGTCTTACCTACGCAATCAGCGGTGGTGTTGACAGCAAGACACGTGAGCAGTGTGGACCTGCTTATCGTCCAATAGAGGGTGATGTCGTAACATATGATGAGTTCATGCCTCGCTTCATGGATATGATGGAGTGGTTGGCTGGTGTCTATGTAAATACATTGAACCTCATCCATTACATGCACGATAAGTACTTCTATGAGGCTGCAGAGCTTGCACTCATTGACACTGACGTGCGTCGTACTTTCGCAACGGGTATCGCTGGCTTCAGCCATGTGGTTGACTCTATCTCTGCTATCAAGTATGCAAAGGTTAATATCATACGTGATGAGACAGGGTTCCCTATCGAGTTCAAGACTGAGGGCGACTTCCCACGTTATGGTAACGACGATGATCGTGCTGATGACATCGCTGTATGGTTGTTGAAGACCTTTATGAATATGATTCGCAAGCACCATACTTATCGCAATTCAGAGCCTACAACAAGTATCCTTACCATCACTTCAAACGTGGTATATGGTAAGTTTACAGGTAATATGCCTGATGGTCGTCCAGCTGGTGCACCGCTTGCTCCTGGTGCTAACCCATCTTATGGAGCAGAGCAGAATGGTTTGTTGGCATCGTTGAACTCAACAGCTAAGCTTCCATACGAGTATGCGCTTGATGGTATCTCTAATACACAGACAATTAGCCCAGATGCTCTTGGTCACAATGATGAGGAGCGTATCAGTACACTCGTGGGTGTAATGGATGGCTACTTCGACCGTGGTGCACACCACTTGAATGTGAATGTCTTTGGTGTAGATAAACTGATTGACTGTATGGAACATCCAGAGAAGGAAGAGTATGCAAACTTCACAATCCGTGTGAGCGGTTACGCTGTGAAGTTCATCGACCTTACACGCGAGCAGCAGATGGATGTTATTGCACGTCGCGCGCATGGTTCAATGTAAAGTGAATAATCAACATAACAATTTATCGGATTCGCCGACTTCCGAAATGATGCTACGGGTACACTCTGTAGAGTCGTTCGGGTCGGTTGATGGACCTGGTATTCGTTTCGTTATCTTCCTTAAGGGTTGTGCTATGCGATGCCAGTACTGTCATAATCCAGACACATGGGACAGGGCGGGGGGGAACCTCCGCTCTGTTGATGATGTCTTGTCCCAAGCCCAACGTTATCGGAGTTATTGGGGAACGAAAGGCGGTATCACCGTGAGTGGGGGTGAAGCTCTGTTGCAGATACAACCTCTTACGGAACTGTTCCGTAAAGCTAAGGCTTTAGGAATCAATACCTGCCTTGATACTTCAGCCCAACCTTTCAATCGAGAGTCGAGTAGCTTCTCTGCTTTTGAGGAGTTAATGAAATATACCGATTTAGTATTGTTGGACATAAAGCATATTGATAGCGATGCCCATAAGCAATTGACTGGTTGGAAAAACGAGAATATCCTCGACTGTGCTCGCTATCTCTCTGACATCGGGAAACCTGTATGGATAAGACATGTCTTGATTCCTGGTATTAATGATGATGATGAATCTCTCTATAAACTTCGTGCTTTCATCGATACTTTAAGCAATGTTGAGCGTGTGGAGATTCTGCCTTATCATTCGTTAGGTGTCTATAAATGGGAGCAGTTAGGTATTCCTTACACACTCACAGATGTAGAATCGCCTACGGAGGAAAGTGTTCTTCATGCACGAAAGATATTAACAGAGGAGAAGTAATTGGGGCTGTTAGAAAGTCTTTTAAAATCGTTCTGTGTAAATATTTTTCTTCTATCGTTTTTTAATTAAGGCTTAATTGCATTCGAATTAAGCCTTAATTAGCTTCCAATAGGTGCCCTTTTGAGATCTTACTAACGCCCTTTTGGAGTCCAATTAAGCACCTTTTAAAACGTATTTTTGTAACTATTTGATTTCGTGGAGGTTACAAACTTGGTTCATATATCTGTTTTTTAGCTTTGTTCCGAGGTTCCTGTTTGAAATTATGTAATAATTTTTCAGAGCCTGAATAATTAGTTTTAACGTTATGAGAATCATTATGTTCGGGGGTAAGGATAAGGAAGATGAGCAAGATAATCTTGCTATGAGTTTGTAGAATGACAGAGGTTGGTTATATAAGCAAGATGCTGACTCGTGTGAAGTAAATTATGCGCTAAAGTTTTTTTAACCTTATTTTTTACGTAATAAATTACGACAATAGATATGTTAAAGGCTATTATATCAAATGGATTGATACACATTATCCATATAATAATAATCTTAATTTTATAGTTATGTCCATCCGAAAAATCAACAATAAAGGTTAATAGTGTTTTTAAATAATAAAAAATATTTCTCCAAAAATTTGGTTGTTTAAAAAAAAACGTGTATCTTTGCATCAAGTTTTTTTAGTGGTTAATTTAGTTTTAGTATTTAAACCTTGGGTGATGTGAATCAGTCAAGGTCTTTTTTTTGTATATACTGGAAGTCTTATACAAAGATTTCTGTATAGGTAAGATTAACTCATAACAGATAATTCACAGTTTCAACTAATCATTTTTATATTAATTATGTATGATATGAAATATGTTAATGACCGCGTACGCAGACAAGATCGTCTGATGGATGAGGAAAGAGCTATAGAACTTCTGCGAGATGGAGAATATGGTGTTTTGAGTATGGTCTCAGAAGATATGGGATATGGTATTCCTGTAAACTTTGTTTGGGACGGCAAGAATAGTATCTATATCCATTGTGCACCTGAAGGACGTAAGTTGGTGGCTATTGAGCAGAATCCTAAAGTTTCGCTTTGTGTTATTGGTAAAGTAAACTTGTTGCCACGCAATTTTACCACTGAGTACGAGAGTGCTATCTTCTTCGGTGAAGCACATATCCATCTTTCAGAGGAAGAGAAGATGCATGCACTGCATCTATTGATAGACAAGTTGTCACCTGATTTCAAAGAGCTTGGCGATAAATATGCTCACATGAGTTTTCATCGCGTTGAGATTATCCGTGTTGATTTCTCTGAGTTCAGTGGTAAACGAAAGAAGGTGCATTCATCAGCTACGCCAACCGGAGATTAAAGGGGTGCTCGTAGAGTGATAATCACCACACATTAAATGTATCACACAACAAAGGTCGGCGTCTGTCAGGACCTAAGTATTAGTTTTTAACGAATGGATATAGCTATCATTGGCGGAGGAGCAGCAGGGTTCATGGCTGCTATCGTGGCTCGCAGGACAAACCCTGCAAGTAAGGTGACAATCTTTGAACGTGCACAGAAGGTGTTGGCTAAGGTTGAAATAACCGGAGGTGGACGTTGTAATGTTACAAATAGCTTTGCAGCCATTACGGACATGAAGCAGGCTTACCCACGTGGGCATAAACTCATGAAACGATTAATGAAGACGTTTAGCCATGAAGATACTTATAGATGGTTTGAGCAACATGGTGTGCCATTGGTAACGCAAGAAGATGAATGTGTCTTCCCAAAGGCGCAAGATTCTCATGCTATTATTAATTGTTTAGTGCGTCAGGCTAATGAATTGGGGGTTACTATATGTTGTCGACACCGTTTGGTGAATATCCATAAGATGGAAGATGGAAGATTAAAACTGGAGTTTGAGAATGGTTCACGTCGTGTGTTTCATCGTACTATTATAACAACTGGAGGCTCACCCAATGGACGTGGATTACAATACCTTGCCCAACTTGGACATGATATAGAGCCTCCTGTACCTTCACTTTTCACCTTTAATATAAAAGATCGTGCTTTTTGCGACCTTATGGGAACGGTTGTTGAACCTGTTGTGACAACTGTTCCTGGAACAAAACTGCGTGCGAAGGGTCCATTGTTGGTAACACATTGGGGTGTAAGTGGTCCTGCTGTCTTGAAACTTTCTTCATATGCGGCTCGTTTGCTTGCTGAAAATGATTATAAAGCTCCGCTTGCCATCAGCTGGACTGGCGAACTAACACGGCAAGAAGTGGAGGAGAATCTTCTGAAGTTGCAAACTGCTAACCCACGTAAGCAGGTTGCTACCTTACATCCATTTGGTCTGCCGAGTCGTCTGTGGCTCTATATACTAAGTAAACTTGACATAGATACTGTGAAACCGTGGGCTGAGATTGGACGTAAAACACTAAACAGAATGATTGAAACATTGGTAAACGATCAATACACCATTGCTGGTAAAGGTGCCTTTCGTGATGAGTTTGTGACGTGTGGTGGTGTGAGTCTTAGCTCTGTTAACTCTAAAACCCTTGAAAGTAAGGTTTGTCCAAATCTTTTCTTTGCGGGTGAGGTGTTAGACATTGATGCTATTACTGGTGGTTTTAATCTTCAAGCAGCATGGACAACAGGTGTTGTGGCTGGGCAATGTGCTGCAGGTAGTTAGCATCTTGCCACTTTGCTTTTAGTTAAAAAGTGTTTTAATTTCAAATTCCTTCCCCATACATTTTGTAGTTTCAAAAAATATCTATACCTTTGCACTCGCTTTCAACAAGGAAGCAGGTTGACTACAAAGTAACCTTCTGGAGAGATGGTAGAGTGGTCGATTACAACGGTCTTGAAAACCGTCGTACCGAGAGGTACCGGGGGTTCGAATCCCTCTCTCTCCGCTTTAGG